>OOCX01002422.1_pt1 | contig 9961 bp, 6 predicted proteins | sample 1671231 | NCBI WGS metagenome assembly OOCX01 (sample SAMN06348135, study PRJEB24527) | human gut metagenome | biome: human gut; feature: ankylosing spondylitis patient; material: feces | host: Homo sapiens | place: China | collected 2015-10 | reverse complement strand
CCGGCGCAGCAAACCCGAACTTAAAGACAGGTACGATCGAGATGAGAGCGAAATCTTTAAGAATCCTCTCTGAGTCCGAGGTACCGCCGTTCCCGATCGAGGAGGATTCCAAGACGAGAGAAGAGCTCCGTCTGAAATACCGTTACTTGGATCTGCGCCGCCCGGACATCCAGAGAAACCTGATTATGAGAAGCAAGGTGGCAATGCTCACCCGTGAGTTCATGTCAAAAGAAGGTTTCCTTGAGATCGAAACCCCGATGCTGACGAAATCCACACCGGAAGGCGCCAGAGACTATCTGGTACCGAGCCGTGTTCATCCGGGCAGCTTCTATGCACTGCCGCAGTCTCCGCAGCTGTTCAAACAGCTTCTGATGTGCTCCGGCTATGACCGCTATATCCAGATTGTAAAATGCTTCCGTGACGAGGACCTGCGTGCCGACCGTCAGCCGGAGTTCACCCAGATCGATATGGAGCTTGCTTTCGTTGATGTAGATGATGTTATCGATGTCAATGAGAGACTGCTGGCACACCTGTTCAAAGAGGTGCTCGGCGTTGAGGTACAGCTCCCGATCCAGAGAATGACCTGGAAAGAGGCTATGAACCGTTTCGGTTCCGACAAACCGGACCTGCGTTTCGGTATGGAGCTGGTTGATGTTTCCGAGACCGTAAAAGATACCGAGTTCGTTGTATTTAAGGGCGCACTTGAAAACGGCGGTTCTGTCCGCGGTATTAACGCAAAGGGACAGGGCGCAATGCCGAGAAAGAAAATCGACAAGCTCGTTGAGTTTGCGAAAGGTTACGGTGCAAAAGGTCTTGCATACATTGCAATCCATGAGGATGGAAGCTGGAAATCTTCCTTCTCCAAATTTATGACAGAGGAGCAGATGGAAGCCCTCATCAAAGCCATGGACGGACAGGCTGGAGACCTTCTTCTCTTCGCAGCAGACCGCAACAAGATTGTTTGGAACGTTCTTGGCGCACTTCGTCTGGAACTGGCAGAGCAGATGGGACTTCTCGACAAGAACGAATACCGTTTCGTATGGATTACCGAGTTCCCGCTTCTGGAGTGGTCCGATGAGGAGAACCGTTTCACCGCAATGCATCACCCGTTCACCATGCCGATGGACGAGGATCTGCCGCTTCTGGATACCGATCCGGGCGCAGTTCGTGCAAAAGCTTACGATATCGTCCTGAACGGCACTGAGATCGGAGGAGGAAGCGTTCGTATTCACCAGAACGATGTGCAGGAGAAGATGTTTGAGATGCTTGGTTTCACAAAGGAACAGGCACATGAGCGATTTGGTTTCCTTCTGGATGCTTTCAAATACGGAGTTCCGCCTCACGCCGGACTGGCTTACGGACTGGACCGTCTCGTTATGCTGATGGCAAAAGAGGACAGCATCCGCGACGTCATCGCATTCCCGAAGGTAAAAGATGCTTCCTGTCTGATGACCGAGGCTCCGTCACCGGTTGACGCAGCACAGCTGGAAGAGCTTGGTCTTGAGGTTGAGCCGCAGGCTGAGGAAGAGACAACAGAAGAGTAAAGAAAATTTTGTAATTTACAGGACAGACAATTTTGCAGAAGTGCAGCGTTGTCTGTCCTTTTTTAGGTTTCACTCGATCGGTGTAAAGAAAAACTTAAGAAATTCTTCCACGTCTTCCCCGTTGTTTTGCTGGAAAAAAGTGCTACAATATGGTTTGTAAGAAAGATACGGAAACATCCACAGCAAGTGGAACACATAGAGAAAAAGACAAGGAGGGATCACGATGTTAGTTACATTAGTCATGCTGGCAACCTGTTTTGGTCTGCTCTGCGGAATTGGAATTTTATTTGGGATCGTCGGACTGCTGCTGAAATTTGGAGGAAAAGTCCTCGGCGCATGCGCCACTATTCTTCTCCCGATCGGCGTGATCTGGCTTGGATTTAAAATCGTGTTCGCCGTCGTTCCGCTTCTGTTCAAACTGGTCTGTGCAGCGCTGATCTGTTATCTCGTATACCGCATTCTGCGGGAGATGAAACTTGTAGCATAAAAAATAAAATCTAACAGATTCGAAAGAAAACCTGCTTTCCGTCATAAACACGGAGGCAGGTTTTTAATGACAAAAACAAAAATCTATTTTCAGAAAAAGCCAGTATTTGCTAAAAAAAGAGTAAGGAAAAAGTAAGAAAACAAAAAACAAAATGTGATACGATAGAACTAACTTGGGAAAGCAGAAAATTAATTTGTAAAATAGAAAAGTGGGAGGAAGCGTATGAAGAAAAAAGTAATCGCGATTGTGTGTGCAGTCGCAGTGCTGGCGGCAGCCGGAGGGGGAGTGACATGGCATTTCCTTGGAAACAGTACAAAAGAGGACGATAACGTCGTCTATGTCAATACTGTAAAAGCCCTGACCAATCTGGGAACCGGAAATGGAATGGAAAACCGCTATGCCGGTGTTGTGGAGTCGGAAAATACCTGGAAGGTAGAGAAAAACAGCGAGAAAAAGGTAAAGGAAGTTTATGTGGAAGTCGGTCAGGAGGTTCAGGTCGGAACACCGCTGTTCTCCTACGATACCGAGAAATTCCAGAGTGACCTCGAGCAGGCGCAGCTGGATCTGGAACGTATAAACAATGAACTTTCAAGTATGAATACCAATATCGACCAGCTTTACAAAGACAAAAAGCAGGCATCAAAAGACCAGCAGGCAAGCATCACACTGGAAATTCAGGAAGCGGAGCTGGATTTAAAGAAAAAAGAATATGAAGGAAAATCAAAACAGGCGGAGATTGATAAATTAAACGATAACATCACCAATGCGACCGTGATCAGCGAAATCGCCGGTGTTGTAAAATCAATCAACAACGATGACAGCAGCGCCGGCGCTTACTCCGGTGACAACTCCGACAATTCCTTCCTGACCGTTCTTGCAACGGGAGATTTCCGTGTAAAAGGCCAGATCAATGAACAGAATATGAGCGACGGTTCGATTACCGAAGGAAGCCAGGTGATCGTGCATTCTCGTGTAGATGAGAATCAGACCTGGACCGGAACCGTGACAAAGATTGATCGGGAAAATGCACGGACAGGAAGCAATAACGTTTACAGCAGTTCGGGAGACGGTATGACGCAGTCAAGCAACTATCCGTTTTATGTACAGCTCGATGGAACAAATGGCCTGATGCTCGGTCAGCACGTTTACGTAGAGCCGGATGTCGGCCAGCAGGAAGTCAAAACAGGAATCTGGCTGTCTGACTCCTTTATCAACGATGTCGACAGCAATCCTTACGTCTGGGCCGATAATGGAAAAGGCAAACTGGAAAAACGAAGCGTAACCCTTGGAACACACGATGAAAATATGATGGAATATCAGATCACCGACGGCCTTGCAGAAGATGATGCAATCACCTTCCCGGAGGACGGTCTGGAAGAAGGGATGAAGACCGTAGTCAGCACCGACGGATCACTGGGACAGAGCAATCCGGCCGGCGGCGAGGATGACGGAATGGTGGATGACGGTATGCTTGACAACGACGATGGAATGGTCGACGACGGTATGACGCAGGATGAAAACGGCATGGTTGACAATACCATGGACGGCGCAGAGTACAGCGGTGAGGAAGATACAACGAACGTGATCGGCGGCGCCGACAATGGTAAGGCAGAACCGGCAGACACACAGGAAGCCGGATCAGCAGATGACGGGGAGGTGCAGCCGTGATTCTGGAATTAGAGAATATCTGTAAAGAATATATGCAGGGCAAAATCCCGGTTCCGGTTCTGAAAAACATCAACTTCTCCATGGAAGAAGGCGAGTACGTTGCGATCATGGGTCCTTCCGGTTCCGGAAAAACAACACTGATGAATATTGTCGGCTGCCTCGACCAGGCGACGAGCGGACGGCTGATCCTCGACGGACAGGACATCAGCAAATGCAGTGACAATCAGATGTCGGACATCCGCCTGCAGAAAATCGGCTTTGTCTTCCAGAACTTCCAACTCCTTGCAAGACAGAGCGCAATGGAAAATGTATGCCTGCCGTTGACGTACGCGGGCGTGCCGAAAAAAGAGAGAAGAGAGCGGGCAGCGATTGCCCTCGAGCGGGTGGGGCTCGGCGACCGTATGAGTTTCAAACCGACCCAGCTCTCCGGCGGACAGAAACAGCGTGTGGCGATTGCAAGAGCGATCGTCAACCATCCGAAAATTCTGCTGGCTGATGAGCCGACCGGAGCGCTCGACTCCCATTCCGGCGAGCAGGTCATGGAGCTGTTCCAGAGCCTGAACGATGAGGGCGTCAGCATCTTGATGATTACGCATGACGCGGAGATCGCATCGATGGCACAGCGCACCGTGGAGATCCGCGACGGAATGATGAAATCGAAGGAGGTGGCCGAAGCATGAAAAAAGGAAAAGCCGCAAAGAAAGCAGCGATTGCAGTCGTGACAGCGGTTGCCGTGGGTGGCGTAAGTGTCGGCGGCTATTATGGGATTCGCCAGGCGCAGAAGACAACCGTAAAAGTGTATCCGGTCAGTGACTTTACGAGTGGATACTGGGGAGACAGCATGAACATGGAAGGCCAGATCACCTCGACGGCTTCCCAGAACATCTATCTTTCCGACAGCCAGACCATTTCCCAGGTTCTCGTCAAAGAGGGCGATGTGGTAAATGCCGGAGACACGCTGATGACATACGATACCAGCATGATCGAGCTGGATCTGGAAACGCAGCAGTTACAGCTTGCACAGACAAAGCTGAAAATCCAGCAGAGTGAAAAAGAACTGGAAAAGCTGAAAAAGACAAAACCGGTATCGGATACGCCGCTGAATCCGGTGGAGCCGGATTTCCCGGATTTCCCGGATTTTCCAGATGAACCCATCGATCCGGATTTCCCGGACGAACCGATTCCGACCCCAGAACCGGAGCCGACGTACGAGGATGCTGTTCTGTACAGCAGTACGAATAAGCTTGTATTTGGTTCCAAACCATACAAAGGAGAAGGAACGCAGGAAGACCCATACACCTATCTCTGCGCACCGGGAACAGTCCTAACAGGCGGATTCCTGAATCAGATGGCAGGATACGCGGATGAAAAGGGAACGAAAAAAGAAGAGGACAGCGAAGGATACTGGTTTCGCCTGGAGATTCATGAGGAAAACAAAGCCGCAGAGGCGCTGGAAACCGTGTGGGAGCAGGATGGAACGAAGATTGCGAAAGTATACGAGACTTCGTATGAAGCAGTCCTGAGTCCGAAAGAATCCGAATCGGCGGATGCACCGGAAATAAAAATCACCACGCCGCTTGCCAACACAGAGGTGGCAGAGGGCGGCGAGCTGAAGCTGAAAATCGGAATCAATGAGAAGAAAGATACCGAAGAGAAGCCGGATGAGAAAGCAGACGATAAAACGGATGATAGAACCGAGAGTCCGTCCGAGGACGATGTGACACAGCCGGGTGAAGCCGGAAATGGAAGCGGTGAGGCAGACGATTCCACAGAAAACACCGAAACGGATGGCACTTACACATACGTCTGGAAACACAACGGAAAGACAATCGACGGAGATTTTAAGGATACTTACACAAAAGAAAACATCACAAAAGAGGATGCCGGAATCTATACAGTAGAAGTGACAGCGAAAAATGACAAGGGTACTTCCATGGCAGTCAGCACTGCAAATGTGGCGGTAAAAGAAGGAACGATTACCCCGACACCAAGTGTAACTCCGACCCCGAGCGTTACGCCGGGACCGAGTGTAACTCCAGAGCCGACCGTCAGCCCGGAACCAAGTACAACACCGATTCCGACCACAGAGCCGGTTCCAACAGAAACTCCGGTGCCGAGCGAGACCCCAGTTCCGACGGAAACGCCGACGCCGACTGAAGCCCCGGCAGAACCGGAAGCGGAACCGCAGAGCGAAGATGCGCCGGAAGCAGTGCAGACGACAGCAAAAACCGTATTCTACGGTGAAAAAGCATCGGTACAGTCCCTCTTTACATCATCCACAGGAAGCAGCGCAAATAACAATACTTCTTCCGGTGATGATACCCAGATGACCTACACAAAAGATGAGTTGAAAAAAGCCATCAGCGAAAAAGAAAGCCAGATCCGTAATCTGAAGCTTGATCAGAAGGAAGAGGAACTCAAAGTCAAAAATACGCAGAAATCCCTGGATTCCCAGACCGTAAAAGCGACGATCAGCGGTGTGGTAAAGAAGGTTGGAAATGCAGAAAACCCGTCCAACGACGGAAGCGCCTTTATCCAGGTCAGTGGAAACGAAGGTCTGTACGTGCGCGGCTACTTAAGCGAGACGTATCTCGATCAGGTAAAAGTCGGCGATGAACTTAACGTGACTTCCTGGTCTTCGGGTGCTTTTGCAGCGGCAACCGTAACCGAGATTTCTCCGTACCCGACAACAAGCTACATGTCGTACAGCGAGACACCAGCCTCCTTCTATCCGTTCACAGCCGTTATCCCGGAAGGCGGAGAAGGTTTTGAAAACGGTGACTGGATCGAGATTGCAATCACTGTCGGAAACGATGTAGAAAACGGCAACGGCCTGTACGTCAGCAAAGAATTCATCCGCGAGGAAAACGGACAGAAATTCGTTTATATCCGGGATGAAAATGATAAATTAAAGAAACAGAATGTGGTAACCGGAAAACTTCTGTGGGGCAGTTATTACGAAGTGAAGAGCGGTCTTTCCGAAGAGGATTACATTGCATTTCCGTACGGCAAAACCGTGGTGGAAGGCGCAGACACGAAGGAATCCAGTTCATCGGATTATTACAACAGTTAAGGAGGCGCATTATGTTAGAAAATGTAAGACTTTCCTTTCAGGGAATCTGGTCACACAAAATGCGTTCCTTCCTGACGATGCTGGGTATTATCATCGGAATTGCGTCGATCATCTCAATTGTCTCCACGATCAAGGGAACGAATGAGCAGATCAAACAGAACCTGATCGGAGCTGGAAACAACAACGTGACCGTCAGCTTAAAGCAGGGCGACGGCGATTACTGGATGGACAACGGACTGCCAAGCGGCGTGTCGAAACTGTCCGATGATCAGAAAAAGCGGATCCGCGAGCAGGATCAGGTGGAAAATGCATCGTTTTACACCGAAAGAACGTATGTGAGCGGCATCGCAAAAGGAAACACAACACTGGACAGTGCGAAGGCGCTTGGCGTGGATGAAAATTATCTGTCGACGTGCGGATATCAGATTTATCAGGGACGCGGCTTTGTGGAGAGCGATTTCTCGAAGACCCACAAAGTTGTCCTCCTCGACGATACCGCAGTGCTGACACTCTTCCCGGATGAGTCGCCGGTCGGCAAAACGATCGAGATCATGGGAGAGCCGTTCACGGTGATCGGCGTGATCAAAAAAGCCGATTCGTTCCAGCCGGTCATCAATTCCAGAGATGACTACTATACGTACAATCAGGAATCTTATCCGCTGGTGCTGATGCCGGATGTCTGCTGGCCGATCGTATTCCAGTATGATGAACCGGAAAATGCCGTTGTGATGGCAAAAACGACCGAGGATATGAGCACGGTGGGAAAGACAACAGCGGATATCATGAACGAATCCGTGACCAATACAACTGATTCTCTTTCCTATCAGGCAGAGGATCTGCTGGAGAAAGCAAAGAGTCTGCAGGAGTTAGGCCAGAGCACGAACCAGCAGCTGATCTGGATCGCGAGCATTTCGCTTCTGGTCGGCGGTATCGGTGTTATGAATATTATGCTGGTATCTGTAACGGAACGTACAAGCGAGATCGGCCTGAAAAAGGCGATCGGAGCAAGAAAACGCAGAATTCTGTTCCAGTTCCTGACCGAGGCGGCGGTGCTCACCAGCATCGGCGGACTGCTCGGCGTGCTGGGCGGCATTATCATGGCACAGGTGATTTCGAGGGTATCGCAGACGCCTGTGGCGATCAGTATTCCGGCAATCATTTTCTCCGTGGTCTTCTCCATGGTGATCGGTATCGTATTCGGACTGCTGCCGTCGGTAAAAGCAGCGAACCTGAATCCGATCGATGCGCTGCGAAGAGAATAGAACAAAAAAGAGTTGAAAAATCCGTGCGGGTACAGCGTAGGTGCTGGATCCGTGCGGATTTTTTGTGCGGCGTGTGCGGATGAAACTTAAGATCTTTACTTTTTGCGGAAAGTCGGTTATACTGGAAAATAAGCGCAATTTGCGGCGCAGCAAAGAGGCATTCGAGTTTCGGATTCGGTATGTTTATGAAAATATAAGAAAGATTCAAAGACATTTCACATTCGTTTATGGTATAATCAAACAAGAGTATGACCAACGAAAAGGAGTATACGCGAATGAATATTTTGTTTTTTATCACACCGAAAAGTGAAACGGCTTATCTGTATGACGACTGCTCACTTCGGCAGGCCATCGAGAAGATCGAATATCATAAATACACGGCGGTTCCGGTACTGAACAAAAAGGGCTGCTATGTGGGAACACTGACGGAAGGAGATCTGCTCCGCATCATAAAAGAACGGTATCTGCTGAATTACCATGAAGCAGAGGATATCCCGCTCTGGCAGGTTCCGAAACGGTGGAATTATGAGTCCGTCAACATCAACAGCAACATCGAGGACCTGATCGAGATGTCCATGCGGCAGAATTTCGTTCCAGTTGTGGATGACGAGGGAATCTTCATCGGCATCATCCGAAGAAGAGATATCATCCAGTACTGTTATCAGAAAAGCGGCATCAAAGAAGAGGAAGAAGCCCGGCGCAGCGCGCGGAAACAAAACGCAGAACAGATGATTCTGCAGTAAAGAAGAAAATGAGGGAAACATTATGAAAAAACTGATCGATCTTATCCAGGAAGAGCTGGTAAAAGCCTTTACCGCTGCGGAGATGGACCCGTCCTATGCAAGGGTTTCCGTTTCCAACCGCCCGGATCTGTGCGAATACCAGTGCAACGGCGCAATGGCAGCTGCAAAAGCATACCACAAAGCACCGATCCAGCTGGCTGAAGCAGTTGTAGAAAAAGTGACCGATCACAGCGTGATCGGTGAAATTGAAGCCGTAAAACCGGGATTCATCAACCTGAAAATCAACCCGGAATTTCTGGCAGATTATCTTTCCAAAATGCAGAACGATGAAGAGCTTTCTGTAGAGAAAGCAAAAAATCCGAAAACCATCATCGTAGATTACGGCGGAGCAAACGTGGCAAAACCGCTTCACGTCGGCCATCTCCGTTCCGCGATCATCGGCGAGAGCATCAAGCGTATGGGACGCTTCATGGGCCACAACATGATCGGTGACGTTCATCTTGGAGACTGGGGTCTGCAGATGGGACTGATCATCACCGAGCTGCAGGAGCGCCATCCGGAGCTTGTTTATTTTGATGAGTCTTTTACGGGAGAGTACCCGGAGGAAGCACCGTTTACGATCAGCGAGCTCGAGGAGATTTATCCTTGCGCAAGCGGCAAATCGAAAGAGGACGAGGACTATAAGAAACGTGCACTCGAGGCAACGAGAGAGCTGCAGCAGGGCAGAAGAGGATATCGTGCGATCTGGAAACACATTATGAACGTTTCTGTTGCCGATCTGAAAAAGAACTATGGAAACCTCGACGTTCATTTCGATCTGTGGATGGGTGAGTCCGATGCACAGGAGTACATTCCGGACATGGTAGATTACCTGAAAGACAATGGTTATGCACATTATGACCAGGGCGCACTCGTTGTTGATGTCAAAGAAGAGACAGACACAAAAGAGATCCCGCCGTGCATGATCTTAAAATCCGATGGAGCAGCTCTGTATGATACGACAGACCTGGCAACCATCATCCAGCGTATGAAACTGTACAAGCCGGACGAGATCTGCTATCTGGCAGACAAACGTCAGGAGCTTCACTTCGTACAGTGTTTCCGCTGTGCAAGAAAAGCAAAACTGGTGAATGATGATACCGTTCTTTCCTTTATCGGCTTTGGTACCATGAACGGAAAAGACG
>OOCX01002419.1_pt1 | contig 9964 bp, 9 predicted proteins | sample 1671231 | NCBI WGS metagenome assembly OOCX01 (sample SAMN06348135, study PRJEB24527) | human gut metagenome | biome: human gut; feature: ankylosing spondylitis patient; material: feces | host: Homo sapiens | place: China | collected 2015-10 | reverse complement strand
CAGAATTGTCAATATTGTTTTTATTATTTATTTTATTTGCACAATTTACACAATTCATTTTCCCATCTGGATCTAATACCTCTCTTTTTTCACAAATCAGAAGAGGTAATCAAAAAAGGGCACCTTTGCCCGTTAATTGGGACATAGCACTTTTATCAGTTAACTACACCCTCTATTATACTCTCTATCTTCTTTAATCTTCCTTCATACGTATCCTGTATACTACCTGCCTCAGATTTTTTCTTTAATTCTTCTAAGAATCCTGGTTCATCAAAGCATCTGGAAATTGCATGATACAATGTTTCTTTTCTATTTTCTACAATATATCCCCATTTTCCGTTACCGAGATTTTCCTTGATTCCGCTACAATCTGTAGATATAACCGGCACACCAAGTATAACCGCCTCACTGATTGCAAGGTTATATCCTTCATTCAAGGAAGAACAGACAAATAAGTCTGCATTTTTTATATATGGATATGGGTTCTCTTGAAATCCAATCAAATGCTCCCATTTTTCCAAATGATGAGACTCGACCATTTCTTTTAGACGGTCATATTCTTTTCCATCTCCTACTATATTAAGAGTAAAGTCTCTGCCATCTTCTACCATATGCTCACAGATACTGGTCAGGCGAAGAAATCCTTTTTCCGGAATCACACGTCCCACTGCACAAATTGTAAATTTGTCATGTTCCACTTCATAGCCTTCTGCCATTCTGCGGATTGTCTTTGCCTCTAAAGGATTATAACAGACCGCTGCATTTTGAACTAATTCTATACCGAACATTTCTCCAAATGCGACGCGAATTGCCTCTGACACGAATACAATTTTATCGTACTGACTGTATGCATATTTTTCTTCTTCAAAGCTTTTGTAAAATACCGCCGTGCGGTGACGTTTTTTTAAGTTCGTATGCATCCACGCATATTTTCGACACATTGGATCATTGCAGCAAGATAGAATCTTCGTGGACGGTCCTTCCAGGAACGCGACCATAACATCGTAAGATTCTTTTACATATTGTTCATATAGCTTAGCTGCATGCTCTCGTATTTCTTTTGTTGCTTCTTTACTTTTACATGGAAAAATATGCGTCACTCTCACATATTTAGGAATCTGTTCAAAGTAAATCCCTTCTCCAAACACGACCAGCAGATGTATCTCATACTTTTTGGGATCCAGATACCGCAACAATGTAAGCAGCACCTTTTCCGCCCCGCCATTATTTAATGTATTAATTGCAAATAAAACTTTTTTCATGAATCTCTCAAACTCTTTTCTATCTGTCTCTACGCCATATTGGTTTTCCCGCTAACAGATAAGCCACTAGATTTCCAAACATGCACCCCAGCATGCAGCCTATGCTGTTATTCATAATATCATCTAACTCAAACAGCCCTCTTTTCAGAACAAGTTGTAATATCTCGATTCCGAGCGAAACTACTATTCCACATAACAATCCCTGCCACCAGCGGATCTTCTTATCAAAGACAAATGGAAGTAATCCACCAAGTGGAAGTAACAACACAATATTTAAAATATCTTCTTTCAACATCTCTCTGCTGCCACGAAATACTGCTCGCCAGGACCAGAATAAATCAATGTTATAATGATAATCTGTCTGTGGATTTCTTGTAAATACTGTCGATGCATATACAATCGCAAGAAATGTAAGAGCTGCAAGACATGCATATGCCTGAAAGCCTTTCATCTTGTCTCTTTTTACCAACTGCCGCAGGCAAAATGCTACGACTATAAACACAATAGCAAAAAACAGGAACTCTCTTGCCGTCCATTCTCTGTTATGTGTAACTAATATCTGATAAATATCCAAATGACCGTCTCCTTTTTCAATAGGGACTAGAATAGCACATATATTTTTTCTTGTCTAGAGCAAAACCTTTCTCATCACAGAATTTTAACATACACTTCTAACATACGAGTACAATTCAAGTCGAACTTCCGGCGGGATTACATAAATGTACAGGACCCTGGCAAGATTACTCCCACCAGGGTCCTGTACATTTATGTTCTACTCGCAGATTCAAGGGATAAGACATTTACTTCAACACAATTGCATTCACTGCTTCCGTCAAATCTACGACCAGATCTCGTTTTACTAGTGATATGGATTTCCCATCAATTGTCACAAGACAATTCGTTCCATCATATCGATATATTTTAACTTCTTTTTCCGGATATTTGTCATCTTTATAATGTAACGTAAAGCTGATTTCTTCTTTCTCAGAAGGTTCTTCACTTGTAAAGTCACTTGCTTTCAGCGCTTTAAGTGCATCTGTAAAGTCTGTTCCTTCAATTTCTTCTCCGTCATAAGTACTGACAACGTCGCCCTTCTTCTCAGACAGATCAATGGTGTAATCTTTATCTTCCAGCGTCACTTTTGCACTGTCCACATCCGAAAGATCCGCTGTTACAACTGATTTATGTCTCAGCGAATCATAAGAACCATCTGTCACATTCTTATATTCATCTTCTGTAATCTCGTAGATAATCTTGGAATCTCCGATTCTGACATAGGCTTTGTCGTCCTGTTTTGCACTTACATGAAGTATAAATGTTTTCTCACTGCTGCCTGCTTTTGAATCTGTACTGTCGCCGGAATCCTCAGAAGAATCCTCAGACTTCGGTGTATATTTTACTTCCAGATTATACTGTGGCTCATCAAGTCCATATTTTGCAAGTTCTTCATCTGTCGTATTATAAGTCACATACGTTCCAAGATTCAGTCCATTTACATTGTTCAGATAGGTCTTCACAAGATTCGTATCCAGCGGCTGTTCTTCTTTATCTTTGTTCACAAAATAAATGTCGTCCTCATTGTCAGAAAGACCATCATTTTCTTTGTATTTTGCATCCAAAGAAGTAGACCCGGAAACTTTAATTTCTGAAATCTTCTCCACCTGATTAAAGTTTGGAATCTCATCATTTTTCACAAGCGCATCAATTGTCACATCAAAACTGTCCATCGGATCATTTTTCACAAGGTACACATTTCCATCTCCGATTGAAACATAACGCTGTGAATCCATGGTACTATAATCACCCAGTGAGATTTCATAAGTCTCATCGTCCGTCTCCAATGTGATTGTACATTCCGGATCATCCAGACCGTACTGTCCATAATCGTCCACATCTTCAATCTCAAATGCCACTCCAAATTCTTTGAATAACTTCAGCCTCTCAGCAATCTTATCTTGATCTACCGGGAAGTTTGCATCATCGGTGTAAGTCCATGTACCATCCTTTTTTTCAAAAGCAAGGCTTCCCAAACTGCTCTTCCAGGAGATTTTATTCACAGAATCACTGTCCACTTTCAAAACCGTTTTGTCACTGTTTTTAATATTTTCTTTCTTTTCTTCTGTCTTGCTCAGAGCAAATGTGGCAATACATATCACCACTAAAACTCCAAGCAGGATATATAATTTTTTAGTTCGCTTCATTTGCCCGTCTCCTCTTCACAACAATCGCAATACCAACAGCCAGATAAACAATCGGGAATACTCCAATCATGACAAGCTTCAGAATTGATGAAGTAGAATCACTGATCGTCAGGTAATTATATTGTAAGGATTTGCTTCTGATCGAAACTGCGTCACGCTGCCCTACCAATGAGGATATAGAATTCATGACCAGATCCAGGTTTGCTCCGGAAGAATAACTGTTGTAAGTATCATCGACCACATACCAGATCATCTGTCCATCATTTTCATCCTGTGTAATATCTACTCCTAACGCAAATGGTCCATCTGTATCCCCGTCTTCTTTATCATAAGTTGTCAGATTGTATCCTGCCGCCTTTGAATATGCCTCGTCTGATGTTGTGAGAAGTGACGTCACATTTACATCTTTATCCGTATTTCCAACCTCCAGTCCTCTTGCGATCGGTACGATTGCATAATAACTCTCATCCAGAAGCGGATCTGTAATGTCGCTGCTCTCAATGGTCGGCATCAGGATATACGGTGCCTGGAAAGCATAGTGATCATGGTCTGTATCAACAACAACTCCGTTATCAGATTTCGCACCATAATCAGACAACAGGCCGTAAAGGTTCGGAAGGTCTCCACTCTCCACCGGTCCTGCCATAACAAGCAACTTACCTCCGTTGTCAAAATAATTCTCCAGTATATTTTTTTCTTCCTCAGAAATATCACTGGACGGCGCATTTATTAACACAAAATCTGCATCATCCGGAACTTCATTGGTTGTCAGAAGCGAAATTTCTTCCGTCTCAATATTTTCTTTTGTAAGCTGATTGTTAAATGTCGTGGAAAGTTCTGCTTCGCCGTGTCCATTCAGTATATACATCTTTGGCTGTTCGCTGTTCACTACATAATCAATCGCAGAAGTGATTGCTCCTTCTCCGTCAAATGAAGTCGTTCCACTGTAGCCTGAATATGCGCTTCCACTGGTTACGTAGATGTCACTATATGCGATATAACGATTGCGGTCCCCACACTCTACGATCAGACTGTTGTTGGCAACCTCATCACTTGTATATTTCTGGGTAAATGTCGGATAAATATCCGGATTCTTCTTTTTTATTTTAATGTGATCAGATAATGTATCATATTTGTCCAAAAGCTTTTCAATGACATCGTCTTCTTTACCATTCTGTACGACCCAGTAAATCGTCACATCCTCTTCCAATGCATTTACAACAACTTTTGTGTTGCTTGTGATAGAATAAAGTTTCGTGGAACTGATATCATACTGGGTTACAGAAGACGGCAGTGCCTGGGCAAATATATTTACCACGACCAGAATTGCAAGCACAATTGCTGTCAATACAATAGAATAAGTACCTCCTTTTAAAGCTGTTTTGTTCTTCATTAGTTGTACCTCCTTTTCTCAAGTGACTGAACACAGAGGAACAAGAAGAATACAATGACAGACAGATAAAATACAATAGCTGTCATATCAAACACTCCATTTACAAATGTATAAAACCGTTCAAACAAGGACAACGCCTTCATAATATTCGGAAGCAGTCCTTCGAACACACTTTTCTTTGCAAAATAAATCACAGCAACTGCAATCAATAAAACTGCACCAACACCTGCCGCAACCGCATCATTTTTCGTCAGGATCTTAATAATCAGGCCGACAATCAAAATCAATACAACAAGTGCGATAATGGAACCTATCACACTACTGGAAATGTAATCCGCCAAACTGACACTGTAATAATTGAACAATACAACTGCCACACAGATCCCTGCTGCCATTCCAAGATTCTCTGTCAACGAAGAAATAAACATTCCTATCGCAATAAGTGCTGCACCCATAATGAAAAATGCGATCAAGCTTCCATACGATGTCAAAAGATAGACATCTCCAAACTTTGCAAAGATTAGTGGATAAAAAGCAACAATTACTAGTGGAATTAAAAATACGACTAAAAGCGCAAGATATTTTCCAAGGATAATATCTGTCGTTGTAATCGGCAGCGAATAAAGAAGTTGGTCTGTTCTCTGTTTTCGCTCTTCTGCCAGAACTCTCATAGTCAGGATCGGCACTAATCCGACAAATATAAGGCTGATAAATCCAAGCACATATTCAAAGTTCGCAACTGCCTGCTGGATATTGTAGAGCATAGATCCGATTCCTACGAATACAAGAAGAAATGCTCCGAATACATAGGCCGTCAGAGAATGAAAATAACCGGACAGCTCATGTTTTAATACTGCTTTCATTCTGTTTTCTCCTCCTCTTCCTGTTTCTTTTTATTCCGGTATTCTTCCTCGTCAGTCTCGTCTTTCTCAAGACCACCAATTTCTTCCAGACCACTGATTTCCATATTCTGAAGATCTGCTTTCACCTGTTCACTATCTTTTTCAGGAACATCTGCCGGGTCAGCAGCTTCTGTCAGCTCCAGGAAGATATCTTCCAAATTTGCTTTCTTGGAGGTCAGCTCGTAAAGCGCTTTTTCTCTCTTTGCAAATTCCATAGAAAGCTTACGGCTGATTCCACGAATATCGTCGGAATCTGTCTTCATTGTCACACTTAAAAGGCCATCTTGCGTCTCACGGTAAGACACCTCTGTAATTTCACCAAGCAAAGACTTCACTTCCTCTACTTCTTCCCGCGTTGCCTCTGTTGTAAACAAGATTTCGTTAGAACCTGCCAGCGACTTCTCCAAATGTTCCGGTTCATCAAATGCAATTAATTTCCCGCCAGAAATAATCAACACTTTTTCACAGATTGCCTGCACCTCTGATAAAATATGGGAACTTAAAATAACTGTATGATTTTTTCCCAACTGCTTGATCAGATCACGGATCTCAATAATCTGAATCGGATCCAATCCTACGGTAGGCTCATCTAAAATAATAACTTTCGGATTTCCAAGAAGTGCCTGGGCAATCCCAACTCTCTGTCTGTACCCCTTCGACAACTTGGAAATCAGACGTTTTCTCACATTCTGGATTCTCGTTTGGGAAATGACACCCTCGATCTGACGATCCATTTCTTTTCCTTTTAATCCTTTCGCTTCTGCAACAAACTTAAGATATTCCTCTGGTGTCTCATTCGTATAAAGCGGTGGAATCTCCGGCAAATAGCCGATTGCTCTCTTAGCTTCTTTCGGCTCTTCAAAAATATCATGACCATCAATCGTGACCTGACCGGATGTCGCTGACAGACAGCCGGTAATGATATTCATAGTTGTAGACTTTCCGGCACCATTAGGTCCCAGAAAACCATAGACATGGCCCTCATCAATCTCAAAGGACAAATCGTCTACTGCGGTAAATTCACCGTAACATTTTGTTAAATGTTTTACTGAAATCATCACAAACCTCCTACATTTTCTTCCAAGTCTTATTAAAGAAAATGAATCTAAACTCAAATTAAACTTTTGCATGTCCAAAAGTGAAAAGTTTGTGAAAATAGATTTTTAAATGAATTTTTGTGCTAAACTCTCTCATAGACTGAAAGAGGGGATAACATCACTGAAAAATTTATATCAGTTGAATTGGAGGCTTTTCTATGCTACAAATTTTGATTATTGATGATGACAAAAACATACGACGCTATTTAAAAACAATTCTTCTGGCCGCCGGGTACACTCCAATCTGCACGGAAACAGCCGATGAGGCACTACATATTATGGAGACATACAATATTGCACTCATCATTCTTGACATTATGCTCCCCGGAACAGACGGGTTTACATTCACAAAACTTCTGCGCGATTGTAAAAATGATATCCCTATCTTGATGCATACTGCAAAGCAGCTTCCGGATGACATAAAAACAGGATTTCTTGCCGGTGCTGACGATTATATGACGAAACCGGCTGATGAGGATGTCCTTCTTCTTAGAATCAAAGCGCTTCTGCGACGGGCAAAAATCACTGCTGAACACCAGCTTCGCATTGGACATACTATACTAAATTATGATGCCCTGACCGTCACTACAGATAAGGATACCCAGCTGCTTCCTCAGAAAGAGTTTCTTCTATTATATAAGCTGCTTTCTTACCCAAACCAGATATTCACCCGCATGCAGCTTATGGACGATATCTGGGGACCGAATTCTGATTCCGATGATGCGACTGTCAGCGTACACATCAACCGTCTCCGGAACCGCTTCCAGAATTGTCATGATTTTTCCATAATCACAATCCGGGGGCTTGGATATAAAGCACAGGTGCAAGAGGCACTCATGTAAATGTAATATATGGAGATTTAAATAATGATGAAATACTTTACACATACAAATGCAGGCAAATTAAAACTAAATTTTCGGGCAAAAATAAACCTTCTTACAACCGGTTTAATCTTTGTCCTACTGTTATTATCCACATTTCTCGGAAACGGAGTTATGATCCTGCTCATCCATCATGGCTTCATCAATGCCGGACCACCGTCCTCACAGATTCCGCTTCTGATTCAGACCGGGATCATCAGTATTATCATTGGCACCTTGATCACACTTCTGATCAGCCACCTGCCGCTCAAACCTCTCCATACATTGGTCGAGGCTATTCATCAAGTATCCACAGGAAATTATGATGTTAAAATCCACTTGGAACACCCAGCAGAATTCCGAGAAGTATCTGATTGCTTTAATCACATGACCGAAGAATTGTCCTGTACAGAAATGTTACGCTCAGATTTTATCAACAACTTCTCTCACGAATTCAAGACCCCGATTGTCTCCGTTCTTGGATTCGCGAAATTATTAAAATCCGACCAACTCACAAAAGATCAACGCGAAGAATATCTGGACATTATTATAGAAGAGTCCAGGCGCTTATCAGAACTTTCCACGACCATACTTGACCTTTCCAGAATTGAAAGTCTCTCTTCCCTTTCCGGACAGACAACATTTTCCTTAAGCGAACAAATCCGGGAAGCAATTCTGTTATTGGAATATAAGTGGTCCCAAAAACATCTGAAGCTGGATCTTAATCTGGAAGAGTTGGACATCCTCGCTGATGAAGCACTGCTAAAACAGGTATGGATCAATCTTCTGGACAATGGAATTAAGTTTTCCCCAGAGTTTGGAAAATTATCTGTCTCTCTTCACACAAAAGATGGAACCTGCATCGTCAAAGTTCAGGATCACGGTCCCGGCATGGATCAGGCAACCTCTGATCTAATCTTTACCAAGTTCTATCAGGGCGATACTTCACACCAGTCGGAAGGCAATGGTCTGGGACTTGCACTTGTAAAGAAAATCATAGAGCTGCATCGCGGTACAGTCACCGTGGAAAGCAATACAGGAAAAGGCAGCACCTTCATTGTGGTGCTGCCTTTATAGCTTTTCTAAAATCTGAAATTTATTCCCTTGTTCGTGTTTTTCCATTAACCAACATCCCATAAGAGGTTCAACTTTTTTGAAACAAAAAAAATAAGAGAAACGTTGTAAATCCAACATTTCTCCCATCTTTTACTAATGCCGCAGACCGGAATCGAACCGTTTTAAGCAATCACAAATACTGATAGAAAGGGGCTTTGAGGACTTCATCACGGTCTGGGTGTTCAAAAAGTGTTCAAATGTTTCTCATTCACAAACCGTATTTTTACTTGTAAAATGCTTCAATAGCTTGTGCTAAGAAATCAGCAGTACCTTCACCATATTTCTCATCAGTCATAGACTTAATTCTTTCGTTGCGATAATACTGTGCCTGTGCCATCATAAAACCTTGTTCTTCTTTTATTTGTGAAAACTGCTTCATAAGTAAGCCATATTCTTCAACAACTTCTTGAACTTCCGAAGAATTTACATCACAATTTCTTTTTGCAATTAGTTTTTGCAAAACTGCTTCTATTCGTTTGTTGTAACTGTCAGCTACGTCTTTGCTAATAGGATTGTTGACTACAGATAAATATTTTTCTTTTCCTCCATACCACTCAACAACTTTGGCATAGCCTTTTTGCATTTCTTCTGATGAGACTGCCTCAATATAATGCTTTTTCCATTCTTCAACACTTCCAAACTCTTTGACAGCAAGTTCTTTCATATTGTCGGGCATATGTTCAAGCATAGTTTGAAACATTTCTTTCACTTCTGTTTTACTGAAAATTGCAAAATCCATTTTATTCTCTCCTTTCAGAATATCATCAATGCTGGTAATCAGACGTTCCATACGTTCTTTTTTTGCTACCAACATTTTTCTCTGCATTTGCAAAAGCTGGTTTCTTTCAAGAACCGGGTTATCCATAACAGCTTTGATTTCTTTCAATGGAATATCAAACTCACGGAAAAACAAAATCTGCTGTAATGTTTCCAATGCCTTATCGTCATAAAGCCGGTATCCCGCATCACTTTTTTCTGTTGGCTTTAACAATCCAATTTCATCATAATAGTGAAGCGTGCGAACGCTGATACCTGTTAAATCTGATATTTCTTTTACTGTCCTCATAACTGCTGACCTCCTGTTCCTGATAAGATAACTTTAATCTATGACGTTCCGTGAGAGTCAATAGTTT
>OOCX01002416.1_pt1 | contig 9972 bp, 8 predicted proteins | sample 1671231 | NCBI WGS metagenome assembly OOCX01 (sample SAMN06348135, study PRJEB24527) | human gut metagenome | biome: human gut; feature: ankylosing spondylitis patient; material: feces | host: Homo sapiens | place: China | collected 2015-10 | reverse complement strand
TCTGGTTGGTTTTCTCTCAAGTCAATTTTACCAAAAAGGGGCTCCGCTTTCTATATCAATGGAGTGATTTCCGGTTTCAGCCATGGCCGGGAACCATTGCAATTACTGCGTTTCTTGCGTTTTGCTCATGGCAGTCAATAGAAACAGGGGAGGGGAGCACATGGCAAGAAAATCGAGCCGCAACACCAAGGCGCGCATCGTCTCGGCGGCGTGGAAGCTCTTTTACGAGCAGGGCTATGAGGAGACGACGGTGGAGGAGATCATCTTCGAGTCGGAGACGTCGAAGGGCTCGTTCTACCACTATTTTGACGGCAAGGACGCGCTGCTCTCGTCCCTCTCGGTGCTGTTTGACGAGCGGTATGAGGAGCTGATGCAGCAGCCCCACGACGAGATGGACTGCATCGAGCTCTTATGCTGGCTCAATCAGGAGTTGTTCACGACGATCGAAAACACGGTCTCTATCGAGCTTCTGGCGCGGCTTTTTTCCTCCCAGCTCGTGACCAAGGGAGAAAAGCACCTGCTCAACCGCAAACGCACGTACTATCGTCTTTTGCGCCAAATCGTCTCTCAGGGGCAGGAGCGCGAGGAGCTGACCGACACGCGTACCGTGAGCGAGATCGTCAAGGCCTACGCGATGTTCGAGCGCGGGCTGATGTATGACTGGTGCCTTTCGGGCGGGGAATATTCGCTCGTCCAGTATGCGCAGCAGATGATGCCGCTGTTTTTAGATGGCTTTCGAAAAAAATAAAATTCGTTTCAAAAACAGTCTACTAAATCGTCTTGCAGAAAATGCAGTAAAATCAATCAAAAATTCAGAATTTTGCAGTGCCGTACAGGAATTATTCTGTACGGCGTTCTGTATTTACGTCTACTTTCTTTTGTGCTATATTGTGCTCGTCTTAACGAAAGCTGAAGGAGAAAATCACATGACAAGCGCACAGATCATTATTGTAGTGACCATCGTGCTCTACCTCGCCGCGATGGTGTTGGTGGGCGTGTATTTTGGCAAGAAGGGTAGCGGCAGCAGCTCGGACGACTTCTATCTCGGCGGCCGCAAGATGGGCCCCATCGTCACGGCCATGAGCGCCGAGGCGAGCGATATGAGCAGCTATCTTTTGATGGGTCTGCCTGGCCTTGCCTACCTCTGCGGACTGCCGGAGGTGACGTGGACGGCCATCGGTCTGGCCATCGGCACGTATCTCAACTGGCTGATCGTCGCGCGCCGCCTGCGCCGGTATTCGGCCAAACTCGGCGCCATCACGATCCCCGACTTTTTCGCCCGCCGCTTCGGAGATAAGAAGCATCTGCTCTCCTGCATCGCGGCGGTCGTGATCCTCATTTTCTTCATTCCCTACACGGCGTCCGGCTTCAAGGCCATTGGCACGCTCTTCAATAGCCTTTTTGGTGTGGAGTACCACACGGCAATGATCGTCGGCGGCATTGTGGTCGTGCTGTACACGGTGATGGGCGGCTTCATGGCCGTTTCGTTCACCGACCTGATCCAGTCTATCTTCATGACGATCGCGCTCATCGTCATTGTGTGCTTTGGCGTGCAGCAGGCGGGCGGACTGGACACGGTCATCGACAACGCCAGCGCGCTGCCGGGCTATCTCAACATGACGCAGGGCTACGACGCCGCGACCGGCACAGCCTCGACGTACAGCGCTCTGAGCATCGTCTCCACGCTCGCATGGGGCCTCGGCTACTTTGGCATGCCGCACATCCTGCTGCGCTTTATGGCCATCCGCGAGGAAAAGGAGCTCAACCAGTCCCGCTGCATCGCGACGATCTGGGTTGTCATCTCCATGTTCATCGCCGTGTGCATCGGCGTCATCGGCTACAGCGTGACCGCCGCGGGCAAGGTGCCCTTCCTGGCGACGAGCGCGGAATCTGAGACCATCATCATTAAATTGGCAGACCTGATGAGCCAGCACGGCGTGCTGCTCGCCGTCATGGCGGGCATCATCCTCTCGGGCATTCTGGCCGCAACGATGTCGACCGCGGACTCGCAGCTCTTGGCCGCGGCGTCCAGCGTGTCACAGGACCTCATGCAGCACTCGTTCGGCATCAAGATGAACCAGCGCACGACGATGCTCGCCGCGCGCGCCACGGTCATCGGCATCGCCCTTATCGGCATGGTGCTTGCGTGGGACCCCAACAGCTCCGTTTTCCGCGTCGTTTCGTTTGCGTGGGCGGGCTTTGGCGCGGCGTTCGGCCCCGTGATGCTCTTCTCGCTCTTCTGGAAGCGCGCGAACAAGCAGGGTGCGCTCGCGGGCATGATCACTGGCGGCGCGGTGGTCTTCATCTGGAAGTATCTCATCGCGCCGATGGGCGGCGCGTGGGCCATCTACGAGCTGCTCCCCGCGTTCCTTGCGGCGTGCATTGCGATCGTGATCGTATCGCTCGCGACGCCCGCGCCGGAGAAGGCCGTCACCGATACCTTCGACGAGATCTGCGGCAAATAAAAGGGAAGAACAGGCGAGGGCTGCGGCCCTCGCTTTTCTTTGTTAGCCAAATGGAGTGAAATGGAAAAATATGACAAAAAATCCGCATTGACTATTGAAAATGGAATGACTAACATTTATTATAGATAACATCTATTTATGGATGCTGACATCAGGCGGCGGGATACGTGCATTTGTCCTGCCGGCCGATACTACACTGATGGCAAGCAGTGAAAGGAGAAAACAGCAGTGTCAAGACTCGATATTATGACGCCCTCCCATGCCCAGACCGTCATCGACGGGCTGTACCGCGATGTGGAGCGGCGTATCGCCGCAAGCCCTCCGGGACTGTGTCCGGTGGACCTGGCCAAGAGCTTTCTGGACCTCTGCCATGCGCAGACGTGCGGCAAGTGCGTTCCCTGCCGCATCGGCTTGGGGCAGCTTTCTGCGCTGATGGAGCAGGTGCTCGAGGGCGAAGCCACGATGGAGACCATCTCGATCATCGAGCGCGTGGCGCGCGTGATCGTCAACAGCGCCGACTGCGCCATTGGCCGCGATGCGGCGCGCCTGGTGCTTGACGGCGTGCAGGGCTTCCGCGACGACTACGAAGAGCATATTCTGCGCCACCGCTGCCTTGGCGGCATGCGCGAGCCCGTTCCCTGTGTGGCGCTGTGCCCTGCGGGCGTGGATATCCCGGGCTATCTCGTGCTCATCAAGTACGGCCGCTACGCCGACGCCGTGCGCCTGATCCGCAAGGATAACCCATTCCCCTCGGCCTGCGCGTACATCTGCGAGCATCCGTGCGAGGCGCGCTGCCGCAGAAATATGATCGATGACGCGGTCAACATCCGCGGCCTCAAGCGCTACGCGGTGGATAACGCGGGCTACGTGCCGCAGCCCGACTGCGCCGAGCCCACGGGCAAGAAGGTCGCCGTCATCGGCGGCGGCCCAAGCGGCCTTTCCGCAGCGTATTACTTAGCTTTGATGGGCCACAAGGTCACCGTGTATGAAAAGCGCGCGAGGCTCGGCGGCATGCTGCGCTACGGCATCCCCAACTACCGCCTGCCGCGCGAAGTGCTCGACGCGGAGATCGCGTCGATGCTGGCGCTTGGCATCGATGTGCATGTCAACGTCAATGTCGGCGACGATGTGACGTTCGACGAGCTGCGCCAGCAGAACGACGCGCTTTACATCGCGCTCGGCGCGCACACGGATAAAAAGACCGGCATCGAGGGCGAGGACGCCGAGGGTGTCATCTCCGCCGTCGAGATGCTGCGCGAGATCGGCGACGATCACATGCCCGATTTCCGCAACAAGGACATCGTCGTCATCGGCGGCGGCAACGTCGCGATGGATGTCTGCCGCAGCGCGGTTCGTCTCGGCGCGCGCAAAGTGAGCTGCGTCTACCGCCGCCGCCAGGAGGACATGACGGCCCTTCCCGAGGAAGTGGAGGGCGCCGTGGCCGAGGGCGTGGAGCTCGTGACGCTGCAGGCCCCTGTCCGCATCGAGACCGATGCGAACGGTCACGCCGTCGCGCTGTGGACACAGCCGCAGATCATCGGCGAGATGGATAAAAAGGGCCGCCCCGCGCCCGAAAAGGCCAAGCGCAGCGAAAAGCGCATCGCGGCGGACGTTGTCGTTGTCGCCATCGGTCAGGGCGTGGAGACCCACGGCTTTGAGCAGACGAAGATCGCCATCAAGCGTGGCGCGTTCGTCGCCGAGGCCAGCGGCCAGATCGACAATATGGACGGCGTCTTCGCCGGCGGCGACTGCGTCACCGGCCCTGCGACCGTCATCCGCGCCATCGCGGCCGGCAAGGTCGCCGCGGCGAATATCGACGAATACCTCGGCTTCCACCACGAGATCGACCCCGGCGTCGAGATCCCCACGGCGCGGCTGAACAACAAGCCGCCCCACGGCCGTATCGACACCACCGAGCGTGAGGCAGGCGAACGCAAGCACGACTTCAAGTGCATCGAGTGCGGCCTCACCGATGAAGAGGCGTACTCCGAGGCGTCGCGCTGCCTGCGCTGCGACCACTTCGGCTACGGCATCTTCCGCGGAGGGAGGAAAGGCAAATGGTAAGAAACGTTACACTGACCATCGACCACAAGAGCGTCACCGTGCCCGAGAATACCACGATCTTAGAGGCGGCACGCTCGGTCAATATCAATATCCCGACGCTGTGCTACTTAAAGGATATCAACGAGATCGGCGCATGCCGCATCTGCTGCGTGGAGGTCGAGGGCATGGAGCGCCTTGTCCCCGCGTGCGACAATGTGGTGGCGGACGGCATGGTCGTCTTCACGAACAGCGCCAAGGCGCGCGAGGCGCGCCGCATGAACCTGCGTCTCATTCTTTCGCACCACGATACATCGTGCACGAACTGCACGCGAAGCGGCAACTGCACCTTGCAGCAGCTCGCGAACGACTTCAACATGCGCGGCACGCACTTCCCCAAAAAGCTGCGTCACGAGGCGGTGGATTATTCCACGCCGCTCATTCGCGAGAACGACAAGTGCGTGCAGTGCCTGCGCTGCATCCAGGTGTGCGAAAACGTGCAGAGCGTGAAGATCTGGGACCTTCTCGGCACGGGCTCGCGCACGGTCGTGGACGCGTCGTACAACCGCCGCATTCAGGACACCGAGTGCACCTACTGCGGCCAGTGCATCACCCACTGCCCGACGGCGGCGCTGCGCGAGCGCGACGACACGGGCCTTGTCTTCGACGCGATCGACGATCCGAATACCGTCACCGTGGCACAGGTCGCGCCCGCGGTGCGCGCGGCATGGGCCGAGCAGTTCGGGCTCGACAGCGAGTTCGCAACGCCCAAGCGCATGGTCGCGGCGCTGCGCGAGCTGGGCTTCAACTATGTGTTCGACACTGACTTTGCTGCCGACCTCACGATCATGGAGGAAGGCAGCGAGTTTATCGAGCGCTTCACCCACAAGGACCAGTATCAGTGGCCGATGTTCACGTCCTGCTGCCCGGGCTGGGTTCGCTTTGTGAAGTCCCAGTACCCCGAACTGACGGACAATCTCTCCACGGCCAAGTCGCCCCAGCAGATGTTCGGCGCGGTGGCGAAGAGCTACTTTGCCGAAAAGGTCGGCATCGACCCCAAGCGCCTTTTCGTCGTCTCGATCATGCCGTGCGTGTCGAAAAAGAGCGAATGCGCGCTGCCGACGATGAAAAACGACGCGGGCGACCCCGATGTCGACGTGAGCATCACGACGCGCGAGCTGAACATTATGATGCGCGCGAATCACATTGAACCCAAGTACCTGCCCGAGGAGGAGTTCGACAGCCCGCTCGGCTCCGCGACCGGCGCGGCGGTCGTCTTCGGCGCGACCGGCGGCGTGATGGACGCGGCGCTGCGCTCTGCGTACTTCCTCATCACGGGCAAGAATCCTGACCCTGACGCTTTCACCGCCGTGCGCGGCATGGACGGGTGGAAGGAGGCAACGTTCAACATCCCCGGCGCGGGCGACGTGCGCGTCGCGGTCGTGAGCTCGCTCGGGAAAGCCCGCAAGCTCATTGAGGCTGTCAAGCGCGGCGACGCAGCGTATGACTTTGTCGAGGTCATGGCCTGTCCCGGCGGCTGCGCGGGCGGCGGCGGCCAGCCCATCCACGATGGTACCGAGCTTGCCGAGGATCGCGGCAACGTGCTCTGGCGGCTCGATCAGGGTGAGCTTCTGCGCTTCTCACACGAGAATCCGGATGTCAAGGCGCTCTACAAGGACTACCTCGGCGCGCCGCTTGGCGAAAAGTCGCACCACCTGCTGCACACCGACCACAACGCGTGGCAGATGCCGCAGAAAATGCTGTAAGGACGCAAAAAAACTCCGTATGAGATTTCTCATACGGAGTTTTTTATTACTGAATTTTATCGGGTGTACGCGCCGTACTCGCTGATGATGGCGCAGAGCTGACTGAACGCCTGCTGCGCGTTGCCGTCGATCTTGTAGGCGACGGCGGGGTGGGCGTCATCGTAGATGAAGCCCTCGTCCCAGTTGAGATATAGGTCGTGCTTCTGTCCGTCTTCGGGGATCCACCAGATGGTGACATAGTTCTCGTTCTGGGTGAAGCGGGAGAGCAGCGATGTGGGCAAACGATAATAGCGCTGCACCGAAATTTCGGACATGGCGCTGCGCAGAGCTGCGGCGGCCTCACTGTCATCCTCTACTCGGCAGTCGCCGGTGTCGAACGTGCCGTAGCCGTCCGGCGTGGGAACAATGGTCGAAATGCAGAAGAGTCCGTCGACGCGGGCGGTCTCAGGCGCGGGGATCAGCTCGCCGAGCGGCTGCGAACGGCGCGGCAGCAAAAAGATAGCCACGACGAGCAGTATCGCGGCGACGGCGATGAGCACGGTTTTTCTCTTTTTGTCCATGGGGTTCTCCTTTCCAACATCAAACTTGCTTTTGTTATCCAACAGGGGAGAGGGGAATCGCTTTCTAATAGTTTACCTGATAAAGAGCTTTTTGGCAAGCCCTTCTTCGGGCGTGACATAGAGTGTGCGGTAATTGTCGTAGGTCACCATGCCGGGGCGTGCGCCCGCGGGCTTTTTGACGAACTTCACGGGGCAGTAGTCGACGGGGACGCTGCTGCTCTCCTTCGCCTGCGAGAAGTAGGATGCGAGCATCGCCGCCTCGCGCAGATCCTCGTCGCCCGGCGTGAGGCCCGCGCAGCGCAGGATGACGTGCGAGCCGTGGATGTGCTGGGTGTGGAACCAGTAGTCGCGCTTGTCGGCCTTTTTCGTCAGCTGATCGTTCTGCACGTTGCTGCGGCCGACGAGGACCTCGAGCCCGCTCGACGTTTTGAATGTGCGCGGGGCGAAGGCGCGCTTGAGCTCCTTTTTGCCGCCGCTGGATTTTTTGAGGTAGTTCGTCTCCTGCAATTCGCGGCGGATCTCATTGAATTCCTGCTCAGTCTCCGCCTGCGAAAGCTCCTGCAGGACGCTTTCCAAGTACGCGCGTTCGTTTTCCGCCTTTTCGATCTGCTCGCGCAGGTGGAATTCGGCGGTTTTGAGCTTGTTGTACTGCTTGTAGTTTTTCGCGGCGTTCTGCTGGGGGGAGAGCAGCGGGTCGAGCGGGATGTCGATGGTCGGGCAGCCGTCCTCATAGTAGTTTTCCGCATGCAAGACTTTTTCTCCGCTCTTCATGCGGTACAGGTTTGCGGTGATGAGATCGCCGCGCAGGCGGAATTCGTCGCGCTTCTGCGTCGCGGCGTAGTCGTGCTTTAAGTTCTCGGCCTTGCGCGCCATGCGGTCGCGCGCGACCGTGACCGCGTGCGTCAGCTCGCGGCCGCGGCGGGCGGAGAGCTCCTGCCGCTCACGCGTAGAACTCGTCGAGCATTTGCGAAAAGCTCTCACGCGTCTCGACCTGCGTTTCCGCGCCGTACTGCGCGATGGGACGGTAGGTGAAATCCACGGGCTTGCCGTCGCGGTAGAGGATGACGGGCATATAGTTATCTTCCTTTACAGCGTTGGCTGTATCGGAAAATTCCTGCACCAGCGCCCCGCGCTGCGTATCATTCAGCGCGCCGAAGCGCACGTCGGTCTCGTGTCCCGCGCGGAAGGCGAATTCGCGCGCGATCAGCGGCGAAATGCCGGTGTAATGGTCGAGCACCCACTTGTCGACAGCCTGCTCCGCGTCGCCGCCGCGCTGCGCGAGGGCGAGGGAGTCCTCCTCCTGCGATAAAAGCGACAGCTTGTCGAGCGGTGTCGGCAGATGGTAAAAAAGGCCGGGCAGCAGTTGGCGCGTGGCGGAAAGGTCCGCATCCACGCGGCGCAGACATTCGACGATGCGCCCCTGCGCGTCGAGCAGGACGAGGTTCGACCGCCGCCCCATGCACTCGAGCACGAGCTGCTTGCGGCTGATCTCGCCGAATTCGTCCGTGCACTGGAGCGTCAGGATCACCATGCGCTCAAGGTCCGGCTGCTCGATGGACAGCACGCGCGCGCCGACCAGGTGCTTGCGCAGCAGCATGCAGAACATCGGCGGCTGGGCGGGGTTGTCGCGCAGGATGTTTGTGAGCTGGATGCGCGGTTGGTTTGCGCCCGCGTTGAGCAGCAGGCGCAGATTGCCACGCAGCAGCAGAACGATCTGGTCGCGCGCGGGCTGCTGCACCTTGTCGATGCGCGCGCCGATGAGCTGAGGTCTCAGCTCGTGTAAAACTGCCCGCAGGCAGATCGCGTCAAGTGGCATTGTCGTCCTCCATCATCCGGTTGAAAAGCTCGTTGATGCGCGCGTGATCGTCGCGCAGATACAGCCAGCCGAACAGCGCCTCGAGGCCCGTGGCCTTCTGATAGTCCGCGCGGTCGGCGTGGTGGGGAATGGAATGGACATTCGCGTTGCGCCCGCGGCGGAACACAGAGGCCTCGTCCTCCGTCAAAAGGGGTAAGAGCTTTTCGGCAAAGCGCGCCTGCTGCGGCGCGCAGACGAGCTCGACCGTCGCGCGGTGCAGCCCCTTGCCCGTCGCCTTGCCGTGCACGCACAGATACGTGCGCACAAGCAGCTCATACACCGCGTCGCCCAGGTGGGCGAGGCCGATGGAGCTGATGGCGCGAATGGCGTCGTCGTTCATTTTGGCTTGCGTATAATCGTACATAAAGACTCCTGAAGTTCGAAAGTACACATATTCTATAACCTTGTCGGAATTCTGTCAATCGGCGCGCGCTGCCGCGCGCGAAAAGCCGTTGCGCTTTTGCAAAAATCCGCTATAATGGCAGAAAAGACAAGACCTTTGAGATCGGAGAAAGAAGCCTATGAAAAAACTGACCACCGCGCTGCTCACGGCGCTTTTGCTGCTGAACCTTGCCGCCTGCGGCGAAAAGGAGCCGGACGACACCCCGTCCGGCTACGATGATTCGCTCATTTCCGAGCTTTACAGTGAGGAGGGCGAGTACACGGACGCCGAGAACAACACGCTCGCATACAGCTACCATGTGCCAAGAATCGTGTCGGAAACGGCGGTCGCCGCCGCGCTGAACGACGAGATCGCCGATCAATTCGGCGCGCTCGTGCAGGAGCAGAAGAACATGATGGCCTCCCGCGTCTCGCTCACGTGCATTTCCGTCACGTGGACAAGCTACTGGAACGACAGCCTGCTCTGCCTCGTGGTGCGCGCGGAGATGGACGGCGACACAAGCATGACGGAGACGTACAGCTACGACTTTTTCGGCGGCAAGCGGCTGATGAGCGAGGATCTGCTGGCGCGCTGCGAGCTTTCAACGCAGGACTTCGTTACGGCGGCGCGCCGCACCGCGGCAAATTACTTTGACGAGATGTACCGCGACGCGCTCAGCGGCAGCATGGGCAGCGCGGACTTCATCGCGTCCTACGCCGAGCGCCGCGCGTGGACGCTCTCGGACGAGAATATCAACGCGGAAATGCGGCTCTATCTCGACGGCGGCGCGCTACATATGATCGTGCCCGTCGGCTCGTTTGCCGGGGCGGAGAGCTACGACGCCGACCTTGCGCTCGACCTCTCCGCGCGCGAGACGGTCGAGAAGACGGCGCAGGACAGCTTT
>OOCX01002414.1_pt1 | contig 9977 bp, 6 predicted proteins | sample 1671231 | NCBI WGS metagenome assembly OOCX01 (sample SAMN06348135, study PRJEB24527) | human gut metagenome | biome: human gut; feature: ankylosing spondylitis patient; material: feces | host: Homo sapiens | place: China | collected 2015-10 | reverse complement strand
GCGGCAGCTACTGCCGCCGCGGCCGCTACCGTCGTTGCCGCCGAGGAGCAGGTTGCAGCCGATACTTCGATCATCCTCTTCGATTACAGCATGTCGTGGCTGACCCCGCAGGAGAAGACCCGCCTCGAGCTGGTGGCCGAGAAGATCAAGAACGGCCCGCAGGACATGGTTTACCAGATCGTGGGCCATGCCGACCAGCAGACGGGAACCAAGGCCGGAAACAAGCGCGTCGCCGCGCACCGTGCCAAGCGGGTATTCGACTTCCTCGTATCGAAGGGCGTCAACCCCAAGCAGCTGAATTACGAGGGCAAGGGCAACTCGCCCGATCCGTTCAAGAAGGTTCAGGCCGCCAACCGTGCCGCGATCATCCAGTAATCGGGAGCGAGGCTGCGGGCTTCCCCCGAAGTAGAAAAGAAAAAGGTGCAGGATTGTCCTGCACCTTTTTCTTGTGCTGATTCCGGGGTGTCGGCTGTGTGTTTTACCTGATAATCACGGCATTGACCAGCCGCACGCCCGAGCGGCGGTTGATCTCCTCCTTGAGCGCCTCGCGCTGGTAGAAGAGCTCCGAGCGGAGCACGCTCGACTGGATGCGGGCATAGAGGATGTGGTTTTCGATTTTCAGCTCGGTCGTAATCTCCGCGGCGCGGTCGCCCACGATCTCGCGCCAGGTGTCGGGCAGTTTCCCTTCGGCGACTTTCGCCGCAACATAGGGGCGTTTGAAAAACTCCTCCAGCAGGTCGCCCATCAGCATGGTCTTCGTCCGTCTCATGGCCGTCCTCCTTCCGATGCTGCATCCCCGGGGCGTGCCCCGTTGCCGTCGGGTTCTGCTGCTGGTTCTTCGGCAGGCTCCGGTGCCGGGACTGGTTCCGAAGGCCGCCGCGCGGGTTCTCCCGCCGGCGATTCCCCGGCTTGCCCTTCTGTCCGATCCGCGGCCGCAGTCCCGGTCTGTCCCGGTGTTTTTTCCTCCATCGGTTCCGCAGCCCCGTCCGTTACCGCATTCCCGGGCCGGCTTCCGGCCGATCCTTTGTCCGGGTCTGCCGCGGCAGCCGTTGCCGTTGCATTCCCCTGCGTCACCGCCCCGTTCCCGACCGTGAAAAGCGCATATTCGCCGCCCGCCTTGTCGAGGATCGTACGCAGCCGTGTGGGGTTGCAGTCGGTGATCAAGATCTGCCCGAACGAATCTTCGGACACGAGGCGGATCAACTGCTCCACGCGCCCGGCGTCGAGCTTGTCGAAGAGGTCGTCCAGCAGCAGGATCGGTTTTTCGCCCTTTTCCCGGGCGACGATGGTGTATTGCGCCAGTTTGAGGGCTATCAGGAACGATTTCTGCTGTCCCTGCGACCCGTATTTGCGCAGGGGGTAGCCGCCGATTTTCAGCACCAGGTCGTCGCGGTGGATGCCTGCCGTGGTGAATTCGTTGGCGAGGTCTTTCTGCCGTGCCGCGAGGAGCAGTTCGTCGAACGGCCGGTCGTTCAGCTCCGACTTGTAGTGCAGTTCGACCTGCTCGCGGTCGCCCGAGAGGGTGCGGTAATAGTCCGCGACGACGGGTTGCAGCCGTTGCGTGAACTCCCGCCGCAGGGCGTGTATTCGGTTGCCCTGCTCGACGAGTTGCAGGTCGTAAATGCGGAGCATCGTTTCGTCGGGCATGTTCTTGAGCAGCCGGTTGCGCTCGGCCAGCACGGCGTTGTAGCGCATCACGGCGGTCAGATAGCTCCGGTCCAGCTGCGAGATGAAGGCGTTGAGGTAGCGGCGCCGTTCGTCCGCGGCGTCGCTGATGAGCGCACTGTCGGCCGGCGACACGATCACGGCTGGAATCAGCCCCACGTGATCCGACAGCCGTTCGTACTCCTTTCCGTTGCGTTTGAGCACCTTGCCGCCCTTGCGCGAGAACGAGCACACGACGCTCTCCGTCTTGCCCGCATCGGTGAGGTACTGTCCTTCGGCGAGGAAGAAATCCGCGCCGTGGCGGACGCTCTGCCCGTCGGTCATCGTCAGCGACGACTTGCACATCGAGAGGTAATAGACCGCGTCGATGACATTGGTCTTGCCCGCCCCGTTGTCGCCCACCAGGCAGTTGATGCCGGGGCACAGGGCGAGTTCCTCCTGTGCGATATTCTTGAAGTTGAGCAGCGATATTTTCTTCAGATACATGGTTCAAAGATAGTGCAAGCCGAGCGCAATGCCAAATTTATTTGGGCATTGCGCCCGTCGCATGTATCCCGAGTTGCAAAAAATCGGGATGCGGCATTGTACATTGTGAATAGTTTTGTATCTTTGCTGCCTAACGTACGGAATTATAAACTAAACAAGATAGATTTTTATGGCAAAACAGCATGTCGCCGAGCAGGAAACCCTTGGCGAAGCAATGAACAAAACTGAGTTTTTCTTCGAGAAGAACGGCCGTATGTTGTCGTATGTTTTCCTCGGATTGCTGGTGCTCGCAGCCCTCGTTTTCGGCTACCGCGCACTGATCGTGTCGCCGCGTGCCGAGAAGGCCGCCGAAATGATCGCCGAGGCGCAGTACCGTTTCGAGGATCAGAATGCGGACTATGCGCTGGCACTCGAAGGCGATGCCAACGGCGCCGGATTCCTCGAGGTGATCGAGAAGTACGGCTCGACCCCTTCGGGCAACCTTGCCAAACACTACGCCGGCATCTGTTACCTGAAGGCCGGCGACCTGGAGAATGCCGCCAAATTCCTGGCCAGGTATTCGCCCGTAAAGGGTATCCCGGGCGCATTGATCAACGCCCAGAACTACGGGTTGCAGGGTGACATCGCCGTCGAGCAGAAGGACTATGCCAAGGCTGTGAAATTCTACGACAAAGCCGTAGCGGCTGCCGACAACAACCTCACCGCTCCGATGTACCTCCGCAAAGCCGGCCTGGCCGAGCAGGCCCAGGGCAACGGCGCGAAAGCGGCCGCATACTACGAGCAGATACTGACTTCGTACCCGGCGTCGATGGACGCACGCGACGCGGAGAAACTTCTCGGCAGCATAAAATAACCGGAGACTATGGCGACCAAGAAGCATAACCTTTCCCAATTCGATTCACCCCTGCCTTCGGCCGCCGAGATGCGGTTCGGCATCGTCGTGGCCGAGTGGAACCGCGAGGTCACCGAAGCCCTTCTCGAAGGCGCCGTGCGCACGTTGCGTGCCGCCGGATGCCCCGACCTGAACATCCAGATCAAATATGTCCCCGGGACGTTCGAACTGGCGCTCGGCGCACAGTTTTTCGCCGAATATACCGATGTCGACGCGGTGATCGCGCTCGGGTGTGTCATCCAGGGCGATACGCGCCATTTCGATTTCATTTGCCAGGGCGTGACGCAGGGTATCACCCAGCTGCAGATCCAGTGGAACATGCCGATCGCATTCGGTGTGCTGACCGTCAACGACATGCAGCAGGCGCTCGACCGCTGCGGCGGCCGCCACGGCAACAAGGGCGATGAAGCGGCTGCGACAGCCATCAACATGGTCAAGTTGCAGATCGACATGGAAGCCGCTTCCCCCGACCACGAACCCGACCGGCGGAACATCAACTGACGACTTTGGTACAGATATTAAAGGGAGCCTTTCATAGGCTCCCTTTTTTGCGGCGTTTCCGGCGGTGCGTAGCGGTTATCAGTTGCGTCCGTGTGTCATGACCTATGATCCGTGTCCTGTGCTCTGGGAACCGTGCTCCGTGAACCGTGTGCTGTGCGTCTTGAACTCGTGTGCCCGCGAGTTGTGTGTCCGTGTCGGCGCCCGTGCGTCCCTCTCCGCCGCCTGATATGCTCCGGGGCGCCATTCACGGCTTGGACGGAAAGGCATGTGCCTCGGGCCCGGCGGGCCCGGCCTTCGGAGGCCTGTACCACCGCCATCGCCGTTGCCACCCGGGGCGGAATAAAAGAAGAGGGAGGCCTTCAGGCCTCCCTCTTCGGTATGGGGATCGAACGGTGTTATTCGACAACCTGAATGACCGGACTGTCGTTGTACCCGTTATCGGCGGAGCTTGCCCAGCGGATCGTACCGCCGTTGGGTTCCGTGCCGCCCGTGGTGTTGGCTTCGCAATAGAACCGGATCTTGACGCTGCCGTCGCTGATACCGCGTGCGAAGGTCATTGTCTCGTCGATCTGCATGTTGGCCGTCGGTACCAGATGCGTGTAGGTGATCTGTTCCCCGTTGACGGTTGCGGTCTGCGTGTCGGTCGCCGGTTTCCAGCTCGTACCGTCCATATATTGCAGGCTCCAGTACTTCTGTCCGGTGCCGGAGATACGTGTGAGACCCGTAAAACGAACCTTCGTTCCCGACTTGAAGTTCTTGACCGGAACTTCGAATAACCAGTAGTCGCCCTTCCATGCTCCCGTGACGTAGGGTTGTCCCGTGCCGCCGATCATGCGCGTGCTGTTGGGGTGCAGGCTGCCGTCGGAGTTGAAGGTGTGGAAGTAGGAGATATAACCTACGCCCGACGAGGCCATGAGCTTGTTGTTCTGCTCGAACTGCTCTTTCGGAACCGTGTAGTCCGTGCCCGATGCACCGTTGAAGAACCACTTTACCGGAGCGTCCAGACCTTCCAGCGGCCCGCCTTCCGCCAGGCTTTCCTGTGTCACGAAGATCTCCTTGACGGCTTTGGTGCCGAGCACCTCGTCCGAGATGATCGAGAACGAAGCGGAGCGTTCGTCGAGCGAGAGGTTGCTGGTCGCTTTCACCGTCATGACATACTCCTTGTCCGCTTCGCCGGCCGAGGGCGTGACCTCGATCCATGCGTTCTCGGCAACCGAAATCGTCCAGTCCCAGTTGGATTTCACCTTGAAGGTGAATGCATTGGGCTGGTAGGCCGGGAACGGGGGCAGTGCCAGGTCGTCGCCGATGTCCTCGCTCGTAATCTCGATCTGCGGCGTGATGTCCTGCAGGATGTTTAGGTCGGCTCTGATGTCCTTGTACTGGCCGCTGCCCTTGAAGGCGATGCTGAAATCACGGCTCAGGGATGCCGGCTGCTCGGGATACTCCTCGATGTCGAGCGTGAAAGTCCCGTTGCCCGTCTCGGTGAAGGTTGCCCATTCGGCTTTTTCGGGTTCGTAGAACGGCGTCACGTTCGACGCGACCCTGATGTCGTAATGGGCGGCATAACGTCCCGCTACGATCTCGTTCGTCTCGATGTTGTTGACGACGAACCGGATGTAAGGTTCGTTGGCGCTCTGGTTGACGACGAGGGTCGTTTCGGTCTGCCTGCCGTCCGCATAGCGGAATACGACCGTCGCCGAACGCGGGGTGTTGGCGTCGTTATCGTCCAGGCAGAAGCGTACCTTGCCGTCGCCCTGGCCTGTCTTGGGGTAGAATTTGATCCAGTCTCCGTCCGTGGAGTTGCATTCGACACTCCAGTTGCAGTTCGAACGGATGTCGTAACGGATCAGTTCGAGCGTGGCGTCGCCGATGATGGCCTCGGCGTCGAAACCCAGGTCGGAGGAGGCGGTCACCAGCTTGCTCGATACGACGGTATTCTCCAGCCGGAAGTAGGGGCTGCCGCCCTCCGTGTCGTCGTCGCTGCACGAGACGAAGGCCGCCGGGATCAGGAGCAGCGCCGACATGGCCAGGCCCCTTATGTTGCGGAATATGTTTTTCGCGTTCATAGTGCGTTCGTTTTTAGATTATAAGTTCTCTTCGGCGATGACATTCTTGCGGAACGAGTGTTCCCACGGCTGCCCGGCATCCTTGGCGACGGCCTGGCCGCTCCACCAGATCGGGAAGACCATGGTGTTGTCGTTGATGGTACCGCCCTGTGCCTCGAATGCGGCCGTATAGTTCGCACGGTTGTTGGCGATCGCGATCGACGGATAGGGATAGCGGGCGATGAACTTGCCGCCCGTGGCGTTCAGCTCGATCGTTCCCATGCCGGTCTTGCACTCGGGATACCCCGTGCGGCGCATTTCGTGGTACATCTGGAAGCCGATGACCCAGAACAGCGAGAGCCATTTCTGCTCGGCGAGGCGCTGCTGGGTATTATTCCATTTTACGTGGTCGCTCGCCAGCAGTGCGGCGATGTTCTTCTGCGTGATGGCTACGGTTTTCAGTTCGATCTTGTTCGACGCGTTGAGTTCGGGGTAGGAGGCGTAAATGCCGTATTCGCCCCATTTCTGGCACGACGCGGTGATCGCCGCTTCGTAATACTCCTTGGCGGAGCCCGATATCCAGCCGTTCATCGCTGCTTCGGCCTTGATGAAGAGCAGCTCGTCGTAGTCGAGCATGTGGTTGGGGCGCGTGTCGCCCACCAGCGTTTCGTAATGCAGGTAGGGTTCGCGTTCGCTGATGGAGGTGATGCCGTTGTAGTTGATCGTACAGCCCGAGACGGCGCCGATCATTTCGCGGATCACATCGGGCTCGGTCGCACTGGGATACTGGACGTAACGGGGCTTGATCCAGATGCGCAGGCGCGGGTCGACGAAGCCGTCCGAAGCGTCGTAGAGCAGGTCGAGCAGCTGTGCGGCGATGTGGTGGTCGCTCGACAGGCTCTTGTCGTCGGGGAACGAACTGGAGTTGAAATAGGTCTTGTAATACTCCGCGCTGCCGGAGAACTTCACGGTGGCGTTGTCGTCGTTCGACTCGAAGACGGGGTATTTGCCCGGGTTGGAGATGATCTGGTTGATCTGCTCGCCGACCGTGGGGGTGAAGGCGTTGTTACGGCCGCTCACGCGCATCAGCAGACGCAGGCGCAGCGTGTTGGTGAATTTCTGCCACTTGGCGATGTCGCCGCCGTAGATGCCGTCCTTGGTGGGGTCGTCCAGCCCCAGGCTGGCGTTGTAGAGCGAGTTGGCCAGCTCGAGTTCCTCCAGCATGGCCGTATAGACCTCCTGCTGCGAGTCGATATGCGGGGTGTTGATGCCCTCGCCGCCCTTGAGCGCCTCGCGGTAGGCGATCGAACCGAACATGTCGGTGAGGATCGACATGTTATAGACCTTCAGCGTCAGGCCGATGGCCTGGAAGTTGGGCTGGTTCTGCGCCACGGCCAGGTCGTACATGTGCTTGGCATTGCCGGCCCATTTGTACCCGAGGTTCCAGATGGCCTTGAAATTGCCGTCGGCAAGGTTGTAGCAGTGTTCGCGGCGCGGTGTCGACTTGGCCACGGTGACCTGCGAAATCTCGTTGGCGATGCTCAGCATGTAGGACGAATAGCTGTTCGTGGAGCTGTAAATCAGCGGTTCGAGCAGCGCGATGGGGGCTACGGACCCTTCCGATTGTTTGTTCGGATTGGTGTTGTAATCCTCGAAATCTTTCGTACATGCGCCCGATGCGGCGAGCAGCGCGAGTATCAGGATATATTTTGCGTATTTCATGGCGTTCGCAGTTTTAGAACTGAAGTTTGATGTTGATACCGTAGGTACGCGTCATCGGGAAGGTGACGGTTTCGATACCGGGGTAAATGTTCGTACCGTTGACCAGACCTGCCGCCTCGGGGTCGAACTGCGGCCAGTCGGTGATGCAGAAGAGGTTGGTGGCGAAGAACCCGATCGACGCGCCCTGCAGGAAACGGGTCTTGGCCATCAGGTGCTTCGGCAGCTGGTAGTCGATGCGCAGCTCCTTGAACTTGAGGAAGTCGGTGCTGAACGTGTTTTCACGGCCGTTGTCGCGCACCCATTTGTAGGACTGGTAGTAGGTGTAGATGTTCTCCGTGACGGCGGTGTTCTTCTGGTAGGAAACCGTGCCGTCGCCGTTGTCCACGGCGTTGACGCCCTGCAGAACCAGGCCGTCGTCACGTCCGGCGAGCGAGTTCTTCAGTTTGCCCTGGTACGAGAGTGCGAAGTTGGTCACCGAGTAGGCCACGCCGCCGACCTGCGCCGTGAACTGCGCGCTCAGCGAGAGGTTCTTGTAGCGGAACGTCGTGCCGAAGCCTGCCTTCCAGTCGGGGATTACGCTGCCCAGGTGCTCGAACTTCTTGGAGTCGGTCTCCTTGGTCAGCAGCGGGTAGCCGGTCTTGGCGTTGATGATCTGCATGCCCGAGCAGTCGACCTGGTTGCCGTTTTCGTCCGTGTAGGTCGAACCCTCCGGCGCGTACTCGTAGTGGCTGGCCGAATAGAGCTGGTGCATGGACTTACCCACGTACGAGTAGACGAATATACGGCTGCCGATGGTCGTCGAGGTCGAGGTCTGCAACGGCGTTGCGGGATCCCATCCGTTCTGCAGCTCGTTGAGTTTGTTCTTGTTGAGCGACCAGTTGCCGTTGATCTCCCAGTTGATGTCCTTCGTGCGGACGGGAACCATGCGGAACGTGACCTCGACACCCTTGTTGGTAATCAGGCCGGCGTTCATCTTGCGGGACGTACTGCCGGTTTCGGCGCTCGTTTCGGCGCTGATGATCTGGTTGCGGGTGCTGGTCTTGTAGAGCGCCACGTCGACATTGAGCCGGTTGCCCAGGAACTTGGTTTCCAGGCCGACTTCCCAGCTGCTGGTCTTTTCCGGGAGGATGTACGGGTAGTTGCTGGCCGTAGGCAGCGTGACGCCGCCCGGATAGTCCGTGGTCGAGTAGTCGTCGTAGAGCGAGAAGACCGAAGTGTCGTTACCCACCTGTGCCCACGAACCGCGCAGCTTGATCATGTTGACATGAGGGGAGTTGATCTTGAACGCCTTGTCGAGCAGGATACTGGCCGATACCGACGGGTAGAAATAGCTCCAGTTGGAGGGAGCCAGCGTCGACGACCAGTCGTTGCGGGCCGTGACGTCGAGGAAGTAGGTGTCGTCCCACGACAGGTTGACAAAGCCGTAAAGGCTGTTGGTCTGCCGGTTGCTGCGGTAGGGCGACGTGTCGAGGGCTACCGCGGCGTTGGCGAACGAATACATGCCGGGGCCTTCGCTGCTCAGCTGCGAGGCGGTGATGGTGGTCGAGTAGTATTTGTTGCGCAGGACGCTGCCGCCGAATGCCGCCGTGACGCCGAAGCGATCCCACAGCTTGTTGTACTTGAGCAGGAAGTCCGAGTTGTAGTCGTAGCGGCGGATGGTCTTCTCGCGGTACATGCCGTAGCGGTTGTCGAGCGACATGAAGGGTTTCTGCTGCGAGCGCCATTCGATATTGGCGTCGAAGCCGCCGCGCAGCGTGAAGGTCAGCTCGGGCAGGATCGTGAAGTCGATGCTCACGTTGCCGAAGAAACGGTCACGATCCAGTTTGTTCAGCTCCTCGTACAGCGTGCGGTAGGGGTTGTGGCCCTCGAGGCTGTTGTAGATAAGCCCCGAAGTGGTGTTGTATTTGTCTTCGCCGCTGCCTGCCAGGTAGTTGGCATAGGTATAACGGCCCTGCATGTACTCGTCGCGGTAAGCCGAGATGGGGTTGGTGTTGTAGCCCCAGATCAGGCCGTACATGGGCGAACCCTGGCTGTAACCCGACATGGGCATGTTGTCGCTGTTCTTGCGGATGTAGTTGACTTTTGCCGCCAGTTTGATGGCCTTGCTGATCTTCTGGTTCAGGGCCAGTGCGAAGGTCTGCTGTTCGTAGCCCGAGTTGGGCGTGATCCAGTCGTTGCGCAGGTCGGTGAATGAGAAGCGCGTGCTCGTACCCTTGCCCGTCGAACCGTCGATGGTCACCGAGTTGCTCCACGTAACGCCCGTTTCGAAGAGGCCGGTGAACCAGTCGTCGGCGTATACCCACGGCAGGGGGGTGAACTCCCCGGTCTCCCAGTTCTTCGACATGTAGAGATAGCGCAGCTTGCTGGAGTCGAAATGCTCGCCGTACGTGTAGCGCGAGATCTGCTGGCGGACGGGCTGCCCGTCGTAGGTCATCGTGCCGGGAAGGCCCCATGCCGATGCGACGCGGTTGGTGAGCGACGTGGTGACGGCCGAGGGGCCGTATTCCTCCTGGAATTCGGGCCAGAAGCCTGCGGTCTCGAAGGTCACCGAACCGTTGTAGGTAACGCCGATACCACGCTGTTCGCGGCCCGACTTGGTGGTGATGAGCACCACGCCGTTCTGGCCCATCGAACCGTAAAGCGCGGCTGCGGCGGGGGCTTTGAGG
>OOCX01002409.1_pt1 | contig 9992 bp, 7 predicted proteins | sample 1671231 | NCBI WGS metagenome assembly OOCX01 (sample SAMN06348135, study PRJEB24527) | human gut metagenome | biome: human gut; feature: ankylosing spondylitis patient; material: feces | host: Homo sapiens | place: China | collected 2015-10 | reverse complement strand
TCGAACCTGTGACCCCATGCACGTCAAGCATGTGCTCTACCAGCTGAGCTAACCGCGCGAATCGAACAGTGATATACTACTATATCCGCATTCTTTTGTCAACATCTTTTTTCAAAAAGTGCGGATTTTTTCTTCCCCCCGTGAAGAGACTGTTTATAGCATACGCTAAGAGCCCGCGAATGTAAAGAGGGGAAAATAGCAGAAATTCGCCGCCGTTTTTCATCTATTTTTCTGCGGGCACATTTCTTGTCAAGCCGCCGTACGTTCTATATAATAGGCATATATTATGTGTAAATTGAAAATGGGGTGCTTTTTACGATGGGACAAATCGGTTTTGATAACGACAAATACCTTGCCATGCAGTCCGCGCACATCCGCGAGCGCATCAGCAAGTTCGGCGGCAAGCTGTACCTCGAGTTCGGTGGCAAGCTCTTCGACGACTTTCACGCTTCGCGCGTGCTGCCCGGCTTCCAGCCCGACAGCAAGATCCGCATGCTTCAGCAGTTGCGCGACGACGCGGAGATCGTCATCGCGGTCAACGCGAACGACATTGAAAAGAACAAGGTGCGCGGCGACCTCGGCATCACCTATGATGACGACTGCCTGCGCCTGATTGACGCGTTCCGCTCGCTGGGGCTTTATGTCGGCGGCGTGTGCATCACGCAGTACGCGGGGCAGAACGCAGCGGATGCCTTCATCAAGCGTCTCAACACGCTTGGCGTTCGCAACTACCGCCACTACCCCATCGCGGGCTACCCCTCCGATGTTGCCCACATCGTGAGCGACGAGGGCTTTGGCCGCAACGAGTATATCGAGACGACGCACTCGCTCATCGTCGTCACCGCGCCGGGCCCCGGCAGCGGCAAGATGGCGACGTGCCTCTCCCAGCTCTACCACGAGCACAAACACGGCGTAAGCGCGGGCTACGCCAAGTTTGAGACCTTCCCCATCTGGAACCTGCCGCTCAAGCACCCCGTGAACCTCGCCTACGAGGCCGCGACCGCGGACCTTGACGACGTGAACATGATCGACCCGTTCCACCTCGAGGCCTACGGCGAGACGACCGTGAACTATAACCGCGACGTGGAGATCTTCCCCGTCCTGCGCGCGATCTTCGAGCGCATCTCCGGCAAGTGCCCCTACCAGTCCCCCACCGACATGGGCGTCAACATGGCGGGCAACTGCATCATCGACGATGAGGTCTGCCGTCAGGCCTCGCGCATGGAAATTCTGCGCCGCTACTACACCGCGCAGGTCGACGTCGCGCGCGGCATTGCTGACGCCTGCCAGCTCAGAAAGCTCGAGCTTGTGATGCAGCAGGCGGATGTGACGCCCGACCTCTGCCCCGCTGTGGCCGCGGCCAAGCAGAAGGCCGAGGAGACCGGCGCGCCCGCGGGCGCGATGGTGCTGCCCGACGGCCGCGTTGTCACGGGCAAGACCTCTTCCCTTCTCGGCGCTTCGGCGGCGCTGCTGCTCAACGCGCTCAAGGCCATGGCGGGCATCCGCAGCGACATGAACCTCATCTCGAATCAGGTCATTGAGCCGATCTCAGCGCTCAAGATCCAGTCGCTCGGCCACCACAACCCGCGCCTGCACTCTGACGAGGTGCTCATCGCGCTGGCAATCTCGGCGCTGACGAACCCCCTCGCCGACATGGCAAGAGCCCAGCTCGGCACGCTCCGCGGCTGCGATGCGCACTTCTCCGTCATCATCTCGGAGGAGGACATCAAGCTCTACAAGCGCCTCGGCATTCACGTCAGCTGCGAGCCGAAGTATGAATCCAAGCGTCTTTATCACAAATAATTCGGAGAAAGCAACATCATGTCTAACGAAAAGAATCTTCCCTATGTCGTCGTCTGCGGCGGCGTGAATATTGACATCGGCGCGCACTCCTTCGCGCCGCTGCGCGCGAAAGACTCGAACCCCGGCAAGGTCGAGCTGAGCCTCGGCGGCGTGGGACGCAACATCGCGCACAACATGCGCCTGCTCGGCGTACCGACGTATCTTCTGACCGCTGTGGGCGGCGATTCGCGCGCGAGTCAGGTCGAGCAGAGCTGCCGCGACCTTGGCATCGACCTTTCGCACGCGCTGCACGTGCCGGATGGCCGCACCTCGACCTATGTCTTTGTCGGCGACAGCGACGGTGATATGGCCATTGCGGTCTCCGATATGGAAATTTGCAAAAAGCTGACGCCGGACTACTTCGCGTCGCAGCTCGACCTCCTGAACGGCGCCGCCGCGGTGGTCGTGGACGCGAACCTGCCGCGCGAGTCCATCGCGTACCTTGTCGAGCACTGCGCCGCGCCGCTTTTCGTCGATCCGGTATCCACCGTCAAGGCGGAAAAGCTCCAGGGCTTACTCAGTCATGTCCACACGCTCAAGCCCAACCGCATCGAAGCAGAGCTCCTCTCCGGCGTGAAGATCACAGACAATGCAACGCTCCATCAGGCCGCGCAGGCGCTTCTCGATCAGGGCGTGCAGCGCGTATTCCTATCGCTCGGCGGCGACGGCGTGTTTGCCGCACAGCAGGGCGAGACGCATTTGGAGCCCATCTGCAAGGCCGAGATGCGCAACGCCACTGGCGCGGGCGACGCGATGATGGCGTCCCTCGTCTGGTCGTTCCTCGCGGGCCGCGACCTTGCCGAAAGCTGCGCCGCCGGTACGGCTGCCGCGGCCATCGCGGTCGAGAGCGAAGAGACCATCAATCCCGCCATGAGCGCCGAGGCCGTTCTGGCCCGCGCCGCGAAGTAAATTTTTACGACAAAAAAGAACCGTCCGATCGGACGGTTCTTTTTTTGCTTATTTTCTCAGATCCAGCAACATCGCGACGTGGCGATAGAGGCTTCTCTTGACCGCGGGGGTCATGCACGCCTCCTTGATCGGCATGGCGAGCTTTCTGAGCTCGTCCTCTGCCTGCTCGATGACCTCGTCATCCGTGGCGCCGGAGTCGATCTTCGCCGCCGTCTCGGCCATCACGACCGGATGGGGCGCGACCGCGCCCGCAGCCAGACGCGCGGGGTGCTTGCCGCCGCAGCGGAGCGCGAAGTTGATGATCGGGAAGTCGATCGTCGTGCGCATGGCGTACTTATAAAAGCCGCTGCGCTCGCCCTCTTCCGCCGCGGGGACGAAGAAGCGCGTGACGAGGATGGGCAAATGCTCGTGGCAGGCAAGGCCGTTGGCCACGCTGTGGCGCTCGATGAGGGACTTTAGGTCGGTGCGGTGCGTCTCGCCGTCTTCGATGTACTCGACCTCCGCCTCGTAAGCGATGAGCGCGGTGGCGACGTCGGAATAGTAGATCGCGCGGCAGACCGGCGAGTTCGGGATCTGGTGGCAAATGCTGCCGCCGGTCTTGAAGCAGTAGGCAAGGCCGCTGCGCCACAGGTGCGGCTGGTTGAAGTAGATGCAGCGGCGGTCCTGCATGATGTTGCCGCCGACGGTGGCGATGTTTCTGATCTGCGGGGATGCCGTCAGCGACGCCGCCTGCGCGATGGCCGCGTATCGGCTGTTCAAAAGCGCGCTCTCGGCAAGCTCGGTGAGCGTCATCGCCGCGCCGATGATGAGCTCGCCGTCCTTTTCCTCCAAAACGTGCAGCTCCGGAATTTTCTTCAGGAAGACGAAGTCCCTGTCGTCGCGCACCTCGTTTTTCAGCAGCGGCATGATGTCCGTGCCGCCGCCGATGTAGGTCGGGTGCTCGGCGGAGACGACGTCGCGTAAGCTCGATAAAACCTGTTCGCTCATTTCACATTCCCCCTCTCGGTCGGCAGGATGGTAAATTTATCGCACAGCGGCAGGCTGTTGATCTCAATGCCGCTTGCCCGGCGCACCGCGTTCACGATGGCCGGCGCCACGGGCACCGTGGCAAGCTCGCCGACGCTCTTCGCGCCGTGCGGGCCGTAGGGGTCGTGGCTCGAGACCATGTCGACATACGTGCGCGGCATGTCGCCCATCTGCGGGATGCGATAGTGCAGAAAATCGGTCGACAGTGTGCGGCGCGAGCGCGGGTTGATCTCCATGCGCTCATAGAGCGCGTAGCCCACGCCCTGCGCGATGCCGCCCTCGAGCTGACCGGCGACGGTCAGGCGGTTGATGGGCGTGCCGACATCCACGACCTCGATGATGTCCATGAGGCGGATGGCGTTGAGCTTTTTGTGGTATTCCGCCTTGACAAAGCAGACGGAGAACGGGTTGGGGCAGGCCAGAGCCTTGTAGGTGCCCGCGCCGATGGGCACGCTGCCCTTGGGGTCGAACAGGATCTTGCGCGCGGCGTCTTCAAAGCTCAGCTCGAGCTCCTCGCCGCCGCTGATATAGTAGCGGTGGTCCTTTTCCTTGACCGTGCAGCCATCGTAGATGACCTTGAGCTGCTCGACCATCTTCTTTTTCAGATCGTCGCAGGCGAGCTTGACGGCGTTGCCGCAGATAAACGTCTGGCTCGAACCGAACGTGCCGGTGTTATACGGCGTCAGACCCGTGTCCGCCGCGGTGATCTGCACGCTGGAGAGGGGGATACCGAGGCATTCCGCCGCGATCTGGCTCTCCATCGTCTCGCTGCCCTGGCCGATATCGGCAGAGCCGACGAGAAGATGCACGGACGCATCGGCATTGAGCATGACGACCGCGCCGCTCAGACCCTCTTTCGAGGACGGACCGGAGCCGTGGCAGCTGAACGAGATGCCCCATGCCTGACGGATGTCGTCGTCGTCGATCAGGGGCTCTTTCTCGTCGATCTCCTTCTGGATCTGCTGGCAGCGGCGCGCGCAGTCCTCAATGCCGTTGCTGCTGACGGGGATGCTCGCGCAGGGGAAGCACTCGCCCACCTGCACGTGGTTCATCAGGCGGAATTCGACAGGGTCCATATCGAGCTTCTGCGCGAGGCGGTCCATCAGAATTTCGCGGCCGAACGTGAGCTGCGTGTTGCCGTAGCCGCGGAACGCGCCGCCCGTCACGTGGTTCGTGAAAACGCTCAGGCCGATGAACGAGTAGTTCGGCACGTTGTACTGCAATTTACGCGCGGCGGCGGCCACGACCGTCGGCGTGTGCGTGGTGTAGGGGCCGGCATTCAGGCGGAACGTCGTATCAAAGAGCTGCAGCTTGCCGTTTTTGTCCGCGCCGATGCGCAGATCGACATCAGAGGCGTGACGCACGACGGAGTAGAAGTCCTCCTCGCGCGAATAGAGCAGCTTCACGGGGCGCTTGATCTTGCGCGAGATGAGCGCTGCGGCGTGCTGGGCGTGCAGCTGCTGGCGCGCGCCGAAGCCTGCGCCGACAAGCGGCTTGATGATGTGCACGTCCACTTCCTTGAGGCCGAAGAGCTCGGCCAGAATGCGGCGCTCCTGAAACACCGTCTGCGAGCAGCTGTAGATCGTCATGTGCTCGCCGTCGCTGAAGTCGCAGATACAGCAGGTCAGCTCGATCATCGTGTGCTGCATCGGCGGCGTGACGAAGTGGTCTTCGAGAATGATGTCGGACTTTTCCTCGCCCACAGCGATGTCGCCCTGCGACACCTCGCGCCGCTGGACGACGTTCGTGTCGGAAAGATGCGGCTGCATCGCGGGCGCGTTGTCGGCGAGCGCGGCCTTGACGTCGAGGATCGGCATAAGGTTCTCGTATTCGACCTTCACTGCCTCGGCAGCGGCGCGGGCGGCCTCCTCCGTCTCCGCGGCGACGACGGCCACGCGGTCGCCGATGGTCAGCGGCTCGGTCGTCAGCACCTTTTCATCCGCCATCAGAAGCGGAGAGGGCGGGTTGCCCGAGCAGTTGAAGTAGGCCTGCGGGGCCTCCTCCGGCAGGGCGCAGCCGAGAAAACCGGGGACCTTTTCCGCCTCGCTCACATCGATGCTCAGCACCTTGGCGTGGGAATACGGGCAGCGCACGAGCGCGGCGTAGGCCATGTTGGGAAGCTCTAAATCGTCGGTATACTTGCCGCGGCCGAGCGCCTTATCCATGGACTCAAGGCGCGGCGTGGCGTGGTTAACAATGTCGAAATGATGCTGCTCCATCACTGCTGTGTCCCCTTTCCGTTCGCGTACTGTTCAATGACCTTGGAAGCCGCGACGATGGCCTCCTCGATCTTCGTGTAGCCCGTGCAGCGGCAGAGGTTACCAGACATGGCCGCGTGGATCTCCTCGCGCGTGGGATGGGGATTGCGGTCGAGCAGCGCCTTGGCCGCCATGATCATTCCGGGCGTGCAGTAGCCGCACTGGATGGCGCCGGCGTCGATAAACGCCTGCTGCAGCGGGTGCGGCTCGTCGGCGGTGCCGATACCCTCGATGGTCTCGACCGTGCTGCCGTCCGCCTCGATGGCGAACACACAGCACGAGTTGACCGCGCGCCCGTCCATGATGACCGTGCAGGCGCCGCATTCGCCAAGGTCACAGCCCTTCTTCGCACCCGTCAAGTGCGCGCGCTCGCGCAGCACGTGCAGAAGCGTCTCCTGCGGCTCCACCGTGAACGCGCGGCTCTCGCCGTTGAGCGTCAGGTGGATCGTGTGGTTGTTTTCAAGCATGATGTTCTATCTCCTGTGCAGAATTTGCTGTTTGTTCCGTATTGACCCGTTTCCGCCACTCTGTGCGCTGCAGCAGGTCTCTCACTCACTGGAGAGCGGGCGTCTCATATCCTCTTTTTCGCCCTCGGGCATATTCTTTCCCGCGCGGGCGCAACGGCCCTCGAGGGCCCTTTTTTGGGTATGAGCAACAGTATACTATCTACTTTGCACAAAATCAAGCGTTTAAATTACGTCGAATTCATTCAACTTTTGTACATTATGTCTCAAAGCGGTTATCAGCGCTTTTTCCAACGCTCGAACGGGGCGTCCCCCCTCGTCTTTCTCCACATCAAAAAAAGGCACGGGGCAGCGAAGGCTGTCCCGTGCCTTTTTCCCTTTTTGCGCAAAAACGGGCCGCTGAGGTATCAGCGGCCCGCCCTTCGCCTTTTCACTTTTCAATGAGATAGCTGCCGCTGTCCGTCGCCTCCGTCACGATGGGGACGAACTCGACGTCGTAGGCCTTCATCGCCTCGGTGACGCTCTCGAGCTGGTCTGCCGTGACCTTGACGTACACGCGGTCGAACTTTTCCGTAAGCTCACTCATCACGATGCCGGACTTCTCTTCGCTGCCTGCAAGCGCGATGTCCGCGTCCACGCTGACGGAGAGCTTGCCCTTGTAGCCCGCCTGCTCAAGCGCGGTGTGGATGTCGTCGGCGAGCAGCGCAAGCGCCTCCTGCTGCGTCATGGTGCGCTCGTCCGTCTTGATGCGGCTCATGCGCCCCTCGCGCGGGTAGTGGAAATCGTCGAGCAGAAGCTCGTCAAAGCCCATCTTGCCGCATTCCGTGACGATATCGCTCACATATGCCCGCGCGGCCTGCTTTTCGGGCGCGAGCCAGTGCGTGCTGTTCGTATCGTACCAGACAAAGCCCGTCAGCTGGCACACGGCGGCGTCCGTCATGTGCTTGTAGGCATACAGGCTGTCGTGGAGCGTGCTGATGCGCCCGATCGTGTAATAGTCCGAGTCGACAAGGCCCTGAATGGCCGTGTCCGATGTGCTGTTCCCGGCCACCGCGCCGCAGTCGATCGCGCCCTGCACTTTGGAATTATAGTAGAGCTTGCCGCTCGCGTCCTTGAGCTCGACCGCCACGGCGTTCACGTCCTTATCAAGGCCATCGAGCGCCGCCTGCCACTCGCTGCCGAGCGCGTCCGCGCCCAGCTCGACCGCGCGGGTATCCTTGATGACGGGCTTTTGCACCGTGATCTCAAGGTCGTCCTGCTTCTTATCGTCGCCGCTGTCGCCGTCATTTACGCTATCGTCCTGTGGGGTCTTCTTTATCCAGGGGAACTCAAAGCGGACCGAGCCGTCCGCATCGTATACCATATAGCGCTGCGCAAACAAAAAGCCGCACGCCAGCAGCAAAATGACCACCAGCACCACGGCCAGCACGCCTCTGCCGCGCCTGCGCCCGCGATAACCGGTATAGCCCTTCGTTCCGCTCGATCTTCTTGCCATTGTCTGCATCCGCCTCCTTTTTCTTGTGCAACAGTTTACCTTTTGAGAGCAAAAAAATCAACAAAAACCTTTCGGTTTTTGTTGATTTTCCGCTTTTGTATGCTTTAGCCCTCGATAGCGTCCATCAGCGCGACGCGGCGGGCGTGGCGGCCGCCTTCAAACGCGGTGGAGAGGAACGTCTCGACCATGGCCGCGGCCAGCTTCGGGCCCGTGAAGCCCGCGCCGATGGCCATCATGTTGGCGTTGTTGTGCTGGCGGCAGAGCTGCGCTTCAAGCGTATCGGCGCAGTGCGCGCAGCGGATGCCCTTGACCTTGTTCGCCGCGATGGAGATGCCGATGCCCGTCGTGCACACGACGATACCGTACTCGCATTCCCCGCTTGCGACGGCGCGCGCGGCGGCCTCTCCGAAAATGGGATAGTCGCAGCTCTCGGTGGAGTAAGTGCCGCAGTCCTTGACCTCGTGGCCCAGGCCCTCCAGCTGCTTTTTGATGTCTTCCTTCATGGCGTATCCGCCGTGGTCACAGCCCAATGCGATCTTCATAAATGTTTCTCCTTTTGTCAGTCAGATTTTGTGAAAGACCGGTTTTTTCTTTTCAAACGTGCACACATAGTCGAGGCCGCAGCTCTTGAGTAATTCCTGCGTCTCGCGGGCGCGCATGCCGACGAATTCCGGCGTGTGCGCGTCGGTGCCGATGGAGATGATCTCGCCGCCGAGCTCGTGATAGAGCCTCAGCCATTTTTGATCCGGCAGCGGCGTGTTGCCGCGGTTGACGTTGCACTCGATACCGCAGCCGTTTTCAATGAGCGCGCGGAACACCTGCGCCACCTCGTCCTCGAAGCCGTCGAAACTCATGTGCATACCGTGGTTTTCGTTCATGTAGCGAAGCGGCAGCGTCAGGTGGCCGAGCACGGAGAACTTCCCCCACTTGGCCGTTTCCAGCACAAGCGTCAGGTAGTCCGCGATCTGCTCGCGCGCCTCCTGCTCCGTGGCCTCGGGCATGAAGTAGAGGTCGTTCCAATCGTACCTTTCTGACAGCTGATGCTGCGAACCGATGACAAAGTCGAGCTCCGGCAGGCGGGAAAGCAGCTCGTCTGCGTAGGCAAAGTCGCGCATCGCCTCGCCGAGTTCGATGCCGCGGCGGACGATGATCTTCCCGTCCGCCGCCTGGTCGGCGCGCGCAAAGGTCTCTTCACGATTTGAAAAATCGTGTTCCCAGTGCGTCGTCTCCTTCGGGCGGAACAGGTCTACATGGTCGGTCAGGCACATTTCCTGCAAACCCTGCGCGATGCCCGCGCGCACCATGTCTTCCACCGGCGTTTTCGAGTCGAACGAAAGCGAACAGTGGGTGTGATAATCGGATAAATACATCTTCTATTCGTTACAGCTTGAACTTTCCGAAAAAGCTCTTGTGTTCCTCATAATTCTTCTCGCCGAGCGACTCGCTGAACTTCTTGAGCGCTTCCTTCTGCTCGCGGTTCAGGTTGCGCGGCGTCTCGATATACACGGTGACGTACTGGTCGCCGCGGCCGCGGCCGTTGAGGCCGGGGATGCCCTTGCCTTTCAGGCGGAACGTTGTGCCGCTCTGCGTGCCCTCGGGGATGGTGTACTTCACCTTGCCGTCGATCGTCGGGATCTCAAGCTCCGCGCCGAGTACCGCCTGCGTGAACGTAATGGGCGCTTCGCACAAGACGCTCGTGCCCTCGCGGCGAAAGATCTCGTGTGGGCGCACGGACACGACGATCAGAAGGTCGCCCGCGGGGCCGCCGTTCTTGCCCGCGTTGCCCTGCGCGCGCAGCGAAATGGTCTGCCCGTTGTCGATGCCCGCAGGAATGCTGACCTTGATGGTCTTGCGGTGGCGGATCATGCCCTTGCCGCCGCACTTAGGGCAGGGCTGATGAATGATCTTGCCCTTGCCGCCGCAGCGCTGGCAGGGTGCCGACGTCGACATATAGCCCAGCGGCGTCTGGCGGCGCTGCTGGATCACGCCGCTGCCGCG
>OOCX01002407.1_pt1 | contig 9995 bp, 6 predicted proteins | sample 1671231 | NCBI WGS metagenome assembly OOCX01 (sample SAMN06348135, study PRJEB24527) | human gut metagenome | biome: human gut; feature: ankylosing spondylitis patient; material: feces | host: Homo sapiens | place: China | collected 2015-10 | reverse complement strand
TATCTGCCAACGGAACCAACGTGCAACAGTACGATTCCAATGGAACATACGCTCAGAAGTGGATAGCAGTCAAGAATTCCGATGGCTCATACACGTTCCAGTCGGCGCTCGCGGAAAACAAAGTTCTTGATGTTTCGGGTGCTTCTACCTCGAATGGTGCCAACGTGCAACTGTATACCGCAAATGGCACGAATGCTCAAAAGTGGGTGAAATAGCAGACAGATTAACCAATAGAATATGGCTGAGGACAAGTATCTTTTTGCTCTCAGCCATATCTGGAATCTGCGCTATTTCTGGCGCCGCATCATGGCGAATTGATTGGCGTCAATGATGAATGCTTTGCGGTCGTTTTTGGCCATGACATCGAGGATGATGCCGGTGATGAACAATAGCAGTCCGGCAATGACGAGCATGACAGCGCCGATAAGCGTGGGGAATCGCGCCACCATGCCAGTGTGCCAGAAATCCACGGTCACGCTGCCGCACAGCACGATGCCGATGATGCCGAGGATGGCGCCAAGTCCGCCGAAAAACGGCAGCGGCTTGTATTCGCGAATCATGCGGAAGATGGTGCTCATCACCTTGATGCCGTCGCCCACGGTGTCGAGCTTGCTGACCGAACCCTCGGGGCGGTCCCGATACTGAATCGGCATCTCAAACAGGCGCAGATTGTTGTTCAACGAGTGAATGGTCATCTCGGTCTCAACTTCGAAGCCTCGCGAAAGCACCGGATAGGTTTTGACGAACGTGAACGAGAAGGCACGGTAGCCGGTCATGATGTCGGTGACGTTCGCATGGAACAGGCCATTGATGGAACCACGTACCAAACGGTTACCGAAGTTGTGGAATGGCCGTTTGTTCTCTTGGAAGTAGGTGGAGCTCAAGCGGTCGCCGATCACCATGTCGTAGCCTTCGAGCACCTTATCCACCATGGCAGGCGCTGCGTCTGCCGGATAGGTGTCATCGCCATCTGCCATGACGTACACGTCGGCATCGATGTCTTCGAACATGGCGCGAATCACGTTGCCCTTGCCTTGGCGCGGTTCCTTGCGGACGATTGCGCCCGCGGCTGCGGCAATCTCGGCGGTGCGATCAGTGGAATTATTGTCGTAAACGTAGATGTCTGCTTGTGGCAAAGACGCTTTGAAATCGCGAACAACCTTGCCGATAGTCACTTCCTCGTTATAGCAAGGAAGCAGCACGGCGACGGTGGGAGATTGGTTTTCTGGCACAAGCATCACTATACCCTATTACAGTGGATTACTGTGGTTTTTAGGCTGGCAGGCGTCTCTGATGATTCGGTTGAGAGGCGAATGATGTGAATCGGTTTGTGTCGTCACCGTTCGACTTGCGTGTGAGGCCGTATTCTCGACTCCGATTGAACCCATTGTGTATTTGGTCACTGACAAGTATTTCGTCGTATTACTTGTGGAAAGTATGAATGATGGGTCGCCGGAACGCGCATAGTAGTGGACGCTTCGTATCATTGAGCACACGAAGCCGGAATGAGCGAATGTGATTTTCGGTCGGTGCACGCGAGGAGCGTGTTTGGAAAGCCGGTAGCAGAGAATTGGAAGACGTTTGGAAGTTCAAAATGAGAAGGCCTTGGGCGCGCAGGCCGCAAGCGCGAAAAACCCAAATGTGAAAGCGGTGCCCGCCCAATGGGTGCGTTTGGCATTGACATTGCTGGTCGCCGCCATCATCAGCTGTGGTTGTGTCAAAGCATATCCTTGGTTCTCCGCGAAGGTGTTCAACCTTACGCTTGCCGGTGCTGATCTGCATATCAAACTGTTGCGGCTCGCCATACTGTTCCCTATCTGGACATTGGTGTGCTCATGGTTCTCGTTTGGCCTTCCCATGGTAGGCGACTGGCTGCACCGCAACCGGTTCCGTCTGGGTGCGGCCATCATTCTGGCCGCGGTGGTGTTGAACGTTAGCGGTTCCTCGATGGCCGTGTGGAACATCTGGCTTGGCCGAAATGGTACCCAGGATCTCGTGTTCGGCACACCACGCCCCATCCGCACCGACGAATATGTGGTTGGCACCCCGCTGGCCTTCTCGCAGGCATACAACAACTACGGCTACTTCAACGGACTATTCGGTGATAAGCCGGCTGACATGTTCATCATCAAGGACGCTCCGGCATGGTTCCCCACCGAAGTGTTCCGCCCATTCCACTGGGGGTACCTGCTGTTGGGTAGCTCCGCGGGATTGGCCTTCTACTGGTCGGCACGACTGATCGTCCTGTTCCTCTCCACTTATCAGTTCTTCCTGTGCGTCGGCAGCGACAAGAAGCCCGTCTCCCGTCCCATGGCGGTTTTCGGCGCTTCGCTCATCACCTTCGCGCCGCTCACGCAATGGTGGTTCGCGGTCAACGGTTTGCCGGAAATGCTGATCGCGGTATTCGTATCCATCTGCTGCTTCGACTACATGCTCCAACGGCAGGAGACGTGGGTGCGGCTGCTATGCGGTGCGGTAATCATGCAGTGCGCTGGCATGTTCATCCTCACGCTGTACCCGGCATGGCAGATTCCGATGGGTTACATTCTTCTGGGCCTCATCATCGCCATGGTGATCAGGCACTGGGGGAAGATTCGCTTCAAGCCCGTCCAAATCGTCGGACTGGTTGTGATAGGACTCGTTTTCACGGCATTGCTGGGCTTGGCCCTGCTGAAATCCGCTGACACGATCCGCGCGATGATGAGCACCGCCTACCCTGGGTCGCGTATGTCGAAGGGCGGCGGCCAATCCCCGCTGCTGATGTTCTCTTCCTTGGCCACGCTTTGCCTGCCATTCAAGGATTTCTACGAGAGCGCAATGCTCACTGGCAACAATGTGGAAGTTGCCGCATTCATCGATCTGTGCCCTCTGGGCATGCTGTTCGCGGTCATGAACATGATTAAGCGCAAGAAAGCCAATTTCCTCGATTGCTATCTCATCGCGTTCCTTGTGTTTATGTCCGTATTTGCCGTTGTCGGATTCCCTGCTTGGTTGTCAAAGCTGACGTTCATGTCATCGGTGACCAGCAGCAGGACCACGGTCGCCATTGGCGTATGCAACATCATCCTGCTAATCAGGTGTGCTCGGGAATGGTGCGCCAACCATTCCGTGAAGGCCAAGGCTGTGGTCGCCGTGGTGTACACGGTATGCGCCGCGGTGATCGCATACATGGTCTTCAGTCCGTATCTGGATGTCACGATGACCGTATCGTGCGCGGCAGCCGGGTTCGTCCTTGCGGCGGCTGTGGTGTCGTGCGATTTGAAGGTCGGTAAGATCGTCGCAACCCTTGCAACATTGGTTATGGCCTTCTCCGGTCTTGCAATCAATCCGGTGCAGTACTCCTCCACGCCAATCACCGATCAACCGGTGGTCCAGCAGGTGCGCATACTGCAGGAGCATAAGCCTGGAGTATGGGTCGCGGAAGGCGGTAACTGCGCACGTCTGGCGAATCTGCTGGTGGCGAACGGCGTGAAGACGTTCAACGCCTTGGCGGTTACCCCGGACCTGCAAGGCATGAAACGCCTCGATCCGGACGGCACATGGCAGCGCATCTACAACAGATACGCGTTCATCAGCATCAACATTGTCGATAAGCCGGCGGAGAAACCATTCGAGCTCTCCGCCAGCGATGCGTATACGATTACCGTGACTCCTGAACAGCTGGAACGGTTGGGAGTGACCTACGTACTTTCAACGAACGATCTGAACAAGCGCAGGTTCGACGGGTATCGTCTCGTGAAGATCGGCGAGACGGTCAGCGGGGAGACGCCGTACGAAGTGCAGCGGATTAACTAATCCCAAGTCGAGTTCTCGATTGCTGCAGGCAGGGAGCGGGGAGAACGGCTCCGTTCGCCCCGCCGGGACTTGGCGTACATACAACGGCAAGGCTAAGATAAAGTTCTATGTCTGAAGAACTTTTCACTCCCAAGAACATCATCGTGACCGGTGGCTGCGGTTTCATCGGATCGAATTTCGTGCATTACGTGGTCGACAACCATCCGGACGTGCACGTGACCGTGTTGGACGCTTTGACCTATGCGGGCAACATCGAGAACATCGCCGGTCTTCCCGAAGACCGCGTCGAGTTCGTGCACGGCAACATCTGCGACGCGGAGCTGCTCGACAGGATCGTGCCGGGCCACGATGCAATCGTGCATTACGCGGCCGAGTCGCACAACGACAACAGCATCGCGAACCCCGAGCCGTTCCTCAAGACGAACGTGGAGGGCACGTTCCGCCTGCTGGAGGCCGTGCGCAAGCACGGCATCCGCTACCATCACGTGAGCACCGACGAGGTGTACGGCGACCTGGCGCTGGACGATCCGGCGAAGTTCACCGAGTCCACCCCGTACCATCCGTCCAGCCCGTACTCGTCCACCAAGGCCGCCAGCGACATGCTGGTGCGTGCGTGGACCCGCACCTACGGTTTGAGGACCACGATTTCCAACTGCTCCAACAACTACGGCCCGTACCAGCACGTGGAGAAGTTCATCCCACGCCAGATCACTAACATCCTCGAGGGCATCCGCCCGAAGCTGTACGGCAAGGGCGAGAACGTGCGCGACTGGATCCATACGGACGACCACTCCACCGGCGTGTGGACCATCCTGACCAAGGGACGCTTGGGTGAGACGTATCTGATCGGCGCGAACGGGGAGCGCAACAACATCACGGTGCTGCGCGACATCCTGACCGTGATGGGCCAGGATCCTGACGCATTCGACTGGGTCAAGGACCGTCCCGGCCACGACCGCCGCTACGCGATCGACAGCACGAAGCTGCGGACCGAGCTCGGCTGGAAGCCGACGCACACGGACTTCCAGAAGGGCCTGGAACAGACCATCAAGTGGTACACGGACAACCGCGCCTGGTGGGAGCCGGCCAAGGCCGCCACCGAAGCCAAGTACAAGCAACAGGGACAGTGATCCGATCATGGCATTTGAGTTCGAGAAGGAACTGAAGGTCGAGAAGACGAACATCCCGGGCCTTCTGGTGTTCGACCTGCCGGTGCATGGCGACAACCGTGGCTGGTTCAAGGAGAACTGGCAGCGCGCCAAGATGACCGCCCTGGGCATCCCGGACCTCCGCGTCGTCCAGAACAACGTCTCCTACAACGACAGCCGCGGCGTCACGCGCGGCATCCACGCGGAGCCCTGGGACAAGTTCATCTCCGTGGCCCGCGGCAGCGTCTTCGGCGCCTGGGTGGACCTGCGCGAGGGCAGCGAGACCTTCGGCAAGGTGTTCACCTGCACCCTGGACCCGAGCAGGGCCATCTACGTCCCGCGCGGCGTGGGCAACTCCTTCCAGGCCCTGGAGGACGGCACCGCCTACACCTACCTGGTTGACGCCCACTGGTCGCTGGAGCTCAAGAAGACGTACACGTTCGTGAACCTCGCCGACCCGGATCTCGCCATCGAGTGGCCGATCCCTCTCGACGAGGCCACCGTATCCGAGGCCGACCTCAACCACCCGATGCTCAAGGACGTCGTCCCCATGGCGCCGAAGCGCACCCTCGTCACCGGCTGCAACGGCCAGCTGGGCCGCGCGGTGCGCGCGCTCGCCGAGGAGCGCGGCGTCGCCAAGGACTTCGACTTCTGCGACATCGACACCTTCGACATGTCCGACCCGGACGCCTATTCGCGGTACGACTGGTCGCTCTACGGCACCGTGATCAACTGCGGCGCCTACACGGCGGTCGACAGGGCCGAGACCCCCGAGGGCCGCGTGACCGCCTGGAAGGCCAACGCGACCGGCCCGGCCCTGCTCGCCCGCACCTGCGCCGGGCACGGCATCACCCTCGTCCACGTCTCCTCCGACTACGTCTTCGACGGCACGGCCGAGGTCCATCCCGAGAACGAGCCGTTCAGCCCGCTGTCCGTCTACGGCCAGACCAAGGCCGCCGGCGACATCGCCGTGGCCGGGTGTCCGCGCCACTACATCATGCGCTCCAGCTGGGTCATCGGCGAGGGCCGCAACTTCGTCAAGACGATGAAGGGCCTGTCCGACCGCGTCGCCGACCCCGAGGACGGGCTCGAGCAGGTCACGGTCGTTGACGACCAGCTGGGCCGCCTGACCTTCACGCGCGACATGGCCGAGGCCATCTTCCACGTGCTGGGGACGCACGCCCCCTACGGGACCTATAACTGCACCGGCTCCGGCGCCGTCAAGAGCTGGGCCGACATCGCCCGCGCCGTCTTCGAGGCCGCCAACGGCAACGGGGACAGGGTCGTGCCGGTATCGACCGCCGACTACTACGCGAGCGCCGAGGGCCCCGTCGCCCCGCGCCCGGTCCACTCCGCGCTCGACCTGTCCAAGCTCGAGGCTGCCGGCTTCCACATGCCCGACTGGGAGGAAGAGCTGGGGGAGTACCTCACAAAGCTTTAATATAAATTGTAGCGGCGGGAGGCGATGGCATGATTGATAGATATTCTTTTGAAGATTGGATGCACTACGGTAAACGAGGGAAGCGTGAGTATTCCTGTTTTCGATTTTATAGTGTAGGGCTCAGCAGGGGCATCCCCCTAGTGATATTGGACACCTTAATGAAATTTGGCTTTGGTGGGCTAATTGCTTGGTTCGCCAATCTTTTTGTGGAGAAGCTACTAACGGATGGCAAATTTCCTTGGGCCATTGATTGGCTTACATCTCATGTGAACATGGCGTCCATTCCATCCTTTCTCTTCATAGTTTGTTTGGTGGTAGGATGGGTTGCCGCGCATTCGCTCAGGCGGGGTTTTCGGAACGTGCGCCTGCTCGATGAGCTTCAAAGCTTTAACTATCAAGTAGAGAATGAGACATTAAATTCAGATGTTAATTTAAGCGAATTGGCAACTGTCTGCTGCAAGGGCGTCGCTTCCTGTTTTTCTATCTTTCGTCCTCATGCCGGAATAGGCTGCGCTATTAGGCTTGTGTGTCCCGGGAAATCTGATCATGAAGTTGGCTATGCAACGGTGGCTAGGGAAGGGGCATTGAATGCGACGAGATTTCAACATTCTCGACCACTTTCAATGGGTAGCAAGATCGTGCTTATGTTGCATAAAAAAGAGCTGTCTAATCATATCGTCATGCTTTGTCCCAATGTCGAAAAAGCCAGAGACTGCGGGCAGTTGGATAACGATGTTAATTCCGAGCATTTCGGGTCCGATGATCGTTGCATGATGATTTCTAGACTTGTTGCGCGAGATGGTTCGAACAATTCAATTATGGGGATCTTGTATGTAACATCCAACAGGCCAAATAAGCTCGGAATCGCTGATGTAAATCTCTATCTATTGCTTCATGATATTGTTAATCACGCTCTTTGCGCAAAAGCTGTTGCGTGATTAGCCTTTAGGAGGTTCATGATGGCATGCACCAAGAGAAGCTATCGGAAAAAGAAGAAACAGCCTTCTTGCCGTCCGCTTCTTTTACGCCAAAATAAATCTAGCATTAAGGCGAGCGTCAATGCCGCGCCTTCACACGCTGTTTTCTGTGAGTCTGCAGGCGGTTTAGTCTTAACTGATGTGAGAGATTACAGCCGCATCAGAAAAAACGGACCATCAGATGAGCTGGTTAAATTATTAGCATCAAGATTGTGATATATCTAACAACTTGGCTTGATGGCTTGCTTTTCGAATAACGGCCAGTGTGTAAGCGGCGGGCTGATTCTTGGTTTCATTCTGTGCCGAGGGAAGGTTATTGCTCATGGTCGCTTTTTGTGCTGTTGTTCAAGTAATTTGTGCATTTGTTACACTTTGCCTGACGGTTTATGTTGCCTTACGTGACACAAAGCATCTGAAGAAAACAGACGAGCGCCTGAAAACGGCCGAGAAGCTAGCGCAGCCATCTTCGATTGCTGCATGGCTTGAAAGAGATGCTACGGGTGATGCGCGTATCGTAATTCGCAACGACAGCAATCTTCCCGTATATGAGGTGGTTGCGACAATTGTCGTCACCCATGGAGCGGGGTGCTGCAAGGGTGAGGATTTGGAATCCCCATATCAATACAGGAAAATACTCGATTTGATTCCTCCGGGACTTCATTCGGTATCTATCGATATGGGCGGCTTCTACGGAATGCATCGACATCCGCTGGTCGAGATTGCCTTTGTATGTGCAAAGGGAAAATCCTGGGTCCGTCGCGGAGATGGCGCTCTGGACGAGCTTGATGTATCGCCGTTTAACTACTATGAACTTGGTCTTCCAATTGATTTTGATTCGATTGCGCCGTATTAATAGCCATCGGTACCGCTAAGTATTTTACGTAAAGTAGCTTAATCGACCCGGTTGCGGATGGGCCTCCGTCTCCCGTAGAGCGCCGAGTGTTTTCAGTGCTGCGGGTCGAATCCGTCGCTCTCTTCTGCGGCGATCTCCCGGAGCGCCGCGTCAATAATTTCCTGTAGGTCATCGTGTCTCTCGTTCACCACAATGATTCTCCTAATGCGGGCGTGTTGGCACCGCCAGCGTAGTGGCGGCGGGCAGGCAGGGTGGCCATTATTCGGTGACCGCTATTGGTCAAAATCATTTGACTAATAGCGGCTAAAATCGCTCGGCGCTAACATCGAGCCTCGCAACTTCCAGTACCGCTGCTGGCTCTCGGGCGCCCTCCCTTCTTTCATCTTCGTGCTGAGGACGGCGGAGATCGTTCTTTACTTCAACTCTATCAGTTTCGGCGGCATTGTTTTTAAATCCGTGCCTGGTCTGCTGGTAAATACTCTTCAACTACGAGCAGGTTGAATGCTCCATACTTGAGGACGGGCTTGCGGTCGACACCTGACCGGACTCCGCTTTCCCGCCAGAGGTTATTGTGAGCTCACGGCGCGCGCGAACGCATTCGGGTTCGGCGCACGCAATCTAGACCGAAACCTCGAACAATCCAACGTTGTCCCCTAGGAGGTTCATTCGCGCGTGCGCGAGCATGTCTTGAATGTTGTAATTCGAGTGGCGCAGGCGATGCGGGCTAACATGTTCTGTGGCTGCCCGTTCACTTAAATTTTGTCGCAGGACTCGCATTGCTCTATACCTTCATGCAATTCCAATTTAAGGTGACGTCACGATGCCGAACGCTAGCAATAGACAGGCACCGAGACCCATATCGGCCCTGTTTCCCAAGCGTAATATCGGCGGTACTGTTTCGCGATATTCAGCAGTGCCCTAACGAGCAAATGCACAACGTGATTATGTCTGATAAATCGCTATCAATTCTCGTTCAGCGTCTGCCCCGTTTCCGGGTCGAAGAAGTACCACCGTCCCCTCGATCCGCTGCTCGTCATGGGCCGGTTATCGTTAATTAAATAGAGAAGCGAGCCGTTTGCCTGCTTTGTCCAACCGTCCTCTTTTCATTGGTGTATTTAACTGTGAAATCGAAAGTGACTTCCCATGAGGTACTAGAGCATGTTTTGAAATTCGATACTGCTTGTATCGCTGCATTACTTTTCCCTGTTTTCCACTCCCTCAGATTCATCGCGTACGCAACAATCCCGTTCTGAATCCCCGAGATGCTCGGCGGGAAGGACTGGTTATCAGCATCAATGGAAATGCTCTCTTCCTTGGCATTCAAGTGCTGCTGAATGCGGCCGGCATACTTCTCGGCCCATTCATCGGCCTTTCCGTTTCGCACAAAATAATTGTTGGATAGGTCGGTTGAGCGGTAGGCGTAGTCGCCCTTTTGGTAGTTTGCCGTGTGGTCGGAGTGGGCGATTGCCATGAGCTCGGCGGTCAGGCCAAAGTACAGATGGCGCTGGTCCAGGTCTCCGTACCAGTTGTCGCCGGTATCGTCCCAGGTTAGGTCCATCTGGCACCATTTGCCGTCGATCTTTACGGCGTTCCAGGTGTGGCCGTTGCCGGTGATGCGGCCGTTGGCGATGCCCGCGGCGTCAAGGAGCTTGGAGTAGATGCGCTGGTAGCTCTCGCAGGTGCCCTGGTGGCGCGTGAGGCCGCTTTCGGCCGAACACCAGTTGAGGCTGTGGTCGTACTCCAGCTGGTCGAGCGTCCAGTCGTGGAGCCACAGCGCCATG
>OOCX01002405.1_pt1 | contig 10008 bp, 8 predicted proteins | sample 1671231 | NCBI WGS metagenome assembly OOCX01 (sample SAMN06348135, study PRJEB24527) | human gut metagenome | biome: human gut; feature: ankylosing spondylitis patient; material: feces | host: Homo sapiens | place: China | collected 2015-10 | reverse complement strand
GCGACCACCGAGATCTACACTCTTTCCCTACACGACGCTCTTCCGATCTCATCTTCGATTTACAGGAGGAAACGATAGAGAAACCAACGCCGGACATTTTCTGTCTGGTACAGATTCCATATGACTACGACCCCAAGGCAAAAGCACCGCAGTTTTTCCGCTTTCTGCAGGAACTCTTTGACAATGACCAGACACGGATTGATCTGGTTCAGGAGATCATGGGAGCCTGCCTATACTATGAAGACATTATGCAGAAACTTGTTGTCTTTCTGGGTTCCGGTTCCAACGGAAAGTCTCTGTTATCCAACATGATCAAGCATATGCTGGGAGAACGGAATGTATCTGCTGTTGCGTTGGATCAGATCAGCAGCGGAAGATTTGGCAAGCAAAACCTGGACCGAAAGCTGCTGAACATTTCCTCTGAGACCAAGACAGAGAAGCTATACAGCACAGCTGACCTAAAGGCACTGACCGGCGGCGATTCCATTGAAATCGAAGAAAAATTTGAAAAGTCCTATACCACAGAGATCCACAGCAAGTTCATTCTCCTTGCAAATGATATGATCCAGACCAAGGATTACAGCGACGGGTTCTATCGCCGGCTGCTGATCATTCCCTTTGAACAGTGTTTCCACGACCTCGCTCCCAATCAAGAACCGGAGGAGGGTGTTCTCTACAAGAACATTTATCTGGAAGGAGATCTGATGCAAGAACTCCCGGGCATCTTCAATTTTGCCTATGCCGGACTGGAACGGCTGATCGACAATGATTACAATTTCACCTATTCTCCTGCCTGCGAAGCTGCATTGGAGCATTACAAAAACGAACACAATGTGGTAAAGGCATTTTACAATCACTGCATCGTCCTGCCAGAACCCAAGCACAAAAAAGCAGAGCGAACCGCTGTGGTATATGCCGGATTTTTAAGCTACTGCCGGGAGAACCGATTCCCCTGCAGCATTTCCAGCATTCAATTTCACCGAATGTTTCAAAACATTCTGACCGAAGAAGGCACAGAAGCACGCATGGTACACCGTAACCGCGGCGACTTCTACTTACACCTGCAAATGCAGTTCTAAAATCAAGACCATGTTCTAACAGCAACATGATCCAGGCACATCACTTTCATCACAGTGTGGAAAGTGATGTGCTTTTTTCGTCTGCCTGGTCAAAATAGTACCGTCGCATGGCAGACCGCAGTTCTTCCAACGGATAGGGATGATTGGCACAGTGCAGAAACAGCCAGTCATAAGGATTCCGCACATACAAAGCCGGCAAACCGCTGCTGCACAACAGGTCATTGGTTTCATGGACAAAGTCCAGAAAATCAGACTCAATGGCACAAAACAAATCAGATGTGCTGTTCTTTGCAAACAGCACTGCAAAGAAACAATAGAAGTTCAGCAGGATCAGTGTCTTTCTCAAAATCGTATCTGAAACTGGTTCTCCCCGTTTGATTCTGGAAAGGTTCATTCCCAAGGGAAAATCAGAACGTATCAATTCCGGAAAAACAGCCTCTTTGGAAAAGGAACTCTTTTTCTGGTAAGTCCGCATATTCTCCCCGAAGATCACACTCAGCAGCAGATCGACATTTCCGGATTTCTGCTTTTGGTGGGAAATTTCATTTTGATCTGCAACTGCATTTTGAGCAAGTTCTGTGGCTTCCTGTATCAGACACTTCGCATAGTGAATGGCAGTCTTTCTGGGCATCTGAAAATCCAGACGGTTTTCCCGGAAAAAGCAAAGCAGTTCTTCCGTGGAACCAACTTGCAGCAGTGCACTTTCCAGCTGACTGGTCTGCTCATAGCACATTTCTTCCTCTGTCGCACTTTCCTCATTTATCAGCTGTTCCGCCTGCTCTGCCAGAGACAGCATTTCCGGATATCCCAGTCCATTTCGCAGACAGTACCAGATCACTGTTTCTTTTGCACTGCGGAAATTGAAGGGACAGGAAAAGTACACCTTCTGAAAAAAAGAAGCCGTTTCCCGGTCGTTCAATCCCAGTGCAAAGCAGAGCCGGAACAGACTGTCCCGGCTGCGTTCGCCGCTGTTAGGACGAGTTCCGCAGAACCAGCTTTTGATAACTTCCGGATTGAGCGTTACCCCTCGCTGCTTACAGCATTCCCGGATATAGGCGATCTTTTCTTTGGCATCGTCTGCTTGTCCGGAGAATCCATGCTGCAAAAGCGTATCCGTCAAGCCCTCTGCAAATGTTTTGCACGGATAAGTCAGCAGGTACTCCGATGTGTAAGTTTCTTCATCGTCCTGCACAAAGCCATACTCAGATTCCAGAATGTCATCCAAACACTTTCTGGTAACCTCACCTGCACCTGCGTACAATTCTTCTTCCGTCACACGATCGCCTCCTGCAAAGTCGTTTTTACAAAATAGATTTTTGGCATGGTATACTATAAAGGCAGAAAAAACTGCAAATCAATACAAAGGAGATTTTTTCAATGAAAGACACTTGCAACTACCCAGACGGCACATTTATCGGCATCATCACAGACATTCAGACAGTGGAAAAACCGTATCCCAGTGTTACAGTAACCGCTGCACTGGCGATCAACGGCAAGATTGCTAAGCATCAGAAATGTTTCAACAAGCCCTTTACCACCGGACGAGAAGCATTCCAGAATTTCTGCGAGGAGTTCGACCTGTTTTCCGATCGAACAGAACATCGAAATGACTACGTGCTGGAACTCGACTATGCCATTGGAACACCTTGCACCGCTGTCCTTTCTTCAGACCGTGGCTTTGAAAGCATCACACCTCTTGGCGATACAGATCTGAAAATTGCTTTCGGACTGGACGACTGCTACGAAAAAATCCGCTGGTTTCAGCCGGAAACCTACTGCACTGAGAAAGATATGGCAAACCTTGCTCCGGAGATCAGGGAACAGCGTCTGCAGCTGAAACGAGATCTCATGCTGATAAAGAGTGTTTCTTATCAAAAGGCAGAACGGGAGATTCCGGCATTATTCCAAAACTACCGCCGTTTTCCGCCGCTGCAGCTGCATCGCCCCTGTGCCGGATTTATCGAAAAGATCCAGCTGAAAAAAGACCGCTTTCGTCCGGAAGAACTAACGCTATACTGTTACGTTACTCTTATAGACAGAGGACACATCGTACACAAGGACTATTACATCAACCGCATTCGCTCTGTAGGGCGTGGCGACTACGAGCACTTCTGTGCGACGCTTGGGCTGCTCTATGAAGAAGACAACCCCAACGAGCAGATCGATCTGTGTGAGCTGCACAATGCCTGCTTTGTACCGCTTACCATCTATCTCTATCAGTCCCCGAAATCCGGAAACCTCTATGTAAACCGGCTGATGAAGTATTCTTCAGCGAACTTCCAGGACGAAATGGACATGATGCAGTTTGTCTGGGCTTATGAGCATTATTGCAACCAGGAACATGGCAGCTTCGATTTTTGCGAATGCTAAAGCCAAACCAACCCTGGAAAGACACTTCCGGCAATTGCCGCTGTGAAAGCTGCGGCAAAGTCGTTCCGGAACAGCAGCTGCATTGGGAAAAGCGATTAGGCTACTGTGACACGTGTTTTGCAGAAATTCGGAAATATACTCCCAAGAAATCATAATGGAAAGGATCGGCTGCATGACAAGCCGGTCCTTTTTTTATTACAGCCGTAACATTTCTTTGAACGGACAGGCGTTTGTCCTGCTCGTTTGCTACAATAGAATCAAAGGGAATCTTTCTGCACCGCCACGGGAATTGTCGGATCAATCAAGTCCGTGATCTCCACCTGCAGCACCTTTGCCAGTGCCACCAGTTCCATATCTGTTACAAATCGTTCTCCATTTTCGATGCGGCGGATAAAGTGGTGGTCTACATCATATCCGGCAATTTGCAGATTCTTTGCCAACTGTCGCTGAGAAAGCCCTTTTTCATGCCGGATCCGAATCAGATTCGGTCCGCAGATATTGTTGGTGCCCAAGGTGGTTTTCAGTTTGAACATATTGGTTTCCCTCATTTGAAGATATGGTAAATATTATTTGACATCATATCTATTATATGATATAATGAGGATAGTGGTGGTTAATAGTGTTCACTATTGAAAAATATTTTTTAGGCAATGAATACGTCATAATGTGTTTGACATATAAATGTATTCTTTTAAAAAGCACATATATTAGTTTACCTATTACAAAACTCTAAGCTTACAAAGGAGGGTACCATAGACATGAATCCATTTTTTATAGAAGCTCTTAATATGCGAGAGCATCCAATAAAAAAAGCAAAAAAGAAAACTCAAGAAAAATACATTACTGCTCTTACATACATTGTTGAAATAGCCCTCAGCAAATCCAATTTTCATCAGAATAATGCGAGGATATACATAACCAAGCGTCTGTATTTATATCAAAATCAGTTATTTTCAGATATTTCCATGACAAACAACAGTAAAAAATACAGAACAAGTTGTTTATCAGCATTTGCAAGGCCTTGGCGAAGCAAATATCGTTTTATGCTCATTTGTGATATAGCTTTAATCCTTCTCGAAAAGCCTTTAGTGCTTTATGCTATGGCAATTATCGAAGAAAATTTATCTATCAAACGAAAAGTTGAGGTTGACCAAATAATTTCGCTACTACAAAATAAACAGGAAATTGAAAAAAAATATCTTCCTGCTTCTGCATTGATAAATCAGTATCGAGCAAATAGAGATTTTTTCTTAAAAGAAGAAAGAAAAATAGTTGTTACAGCAAATATGAGTGCAGGTAAATCTACATTGATAAATGCTCTTATTGGAAAGCCAGTTGCTCGGACTTCTCAAGAAGTTTGTACTGGGAATATGTGTTATTTATTTAATAAAGCATATGAAGATAATGCTATCTGTTTATTAACACAAGATCTTAAACTAAATGCAACCGAAACCGATCTACACAGTTATAATTGGAGTGAACAAGTTTCCATCTCCTCTTACTTTCACAAAATCATGCCGGATTCTCCCCGTCTTTGTATCATTGATACCCCTGGTGTTGATGCCGCATTACATAAAGAGCATAGTAAACGTGCTTACGATGCATTACTCAACAACAATTATGATATAGTTCTTTATGTTGTAAGCCCGACACGCTTAGGAACTGATGCAGAGAAAAAACATTTACGATGGGTGGCACAAAATTTACAGAAAGAAAAAATAATTTTCGTTTTAAACAAACTTGATAATTACCACGATTTTTCTGACAGCATTGAAGATAGCATACTCACTTTTAAAAAAGATCTGATAAAAATCGGATTTGATTCCCCTGTCATTTGTCCAATCTCAGCGTATTTTTCTTATCTTCTTAAACTAAAAATGACAGGACAAGTTTTCTCGGAAGATGAAGCAGACGAATATATTGTATACTCCAAAAAGTTCAAGAGATCTTCTTATGACTTATCACATTACTATGAAGGAGTACAGTGTTTGCCCACTGATTCAGAAGAAATTGAATTAAGTAAGCATGCAGGACTATATGGACTTGAAAAAATTATATATGGAGGTAAATCATGGAGGAATTAAAAAAGGTAAAAAGGGTATTCATAAAATATAACCCTTATAATTTAGAAACAGAATTAACTGTTGACGAAAAAAAGCCTGCTCAAAACAGTCAAATTGGCGAACGTATCCTTCCCGGTTCCCGCTTGCAGGAATGGGTTGAAGATCTTCCACAAATTTTGATTGAGGAATACAACGACACTAATTTCAGCGAAAGAAACTTCTGATAAGGAAATTTTAATTGATGAGGTATTTAAGGAAATTCAAGAAGGACCTTTTGACGAGTTGAGAGACACAGAAATCATTAGTGCTTTCCAGCATGAAAAAAGCAGTGATTTTGAAGTCTGTGTAGTTGCCACTATGAGTGCCGGTAAATCTACATTGATTAATGCAATGCTTGGTACAAAACTAATGCCCTCAAAACAGGAAGCTTGTACAGCAATTATCACAAAAATCAAAGACAACAAAAACAATGACAGTTGGCAAGCTGAAGTCTATAACAAAGACAATTGTCTTATTGAAACACACGAAAACCTTACATATCCCACCATGGAAAGATTGAACAATGACAAGGATGTTTCTGTTATTAAAGCTACTGGAAATATCCCGTTCGTATCTTCCGAAGATGTATCTCTCGTCTTAATTGACACACCTGGCCCTAACAATTCAAGAGACCCCGAACACAAAAAGGTTCAAAGTGATTTTTTAAGTAAATCTTCAAAATCTCTAGTTCTCTATATCATGGAAGGAACTTTCGGTTCTGACGATGATAATGCACTTCTTCAACGCATCGCTGATAGCATGAAAGTGGGTGGAAAGCAAAGCAAAGATCGTTTTATCTTTGTTGTGAATAAAATGGATGATCGTCGTAAAGAAGATGGTGACACTGAACAAACACTAAACAGAGTTCGTGATTATCTTTTTAAAAAACACGGAATCGCAAATCCAAATCTTTTTCCCGCCGCAGCTCTGCCTGCATTGAACATTCGATTAATGCAAAATGGTACTGAACTTGACGATGATACTATGGATGAAACAGAAATGAAGGTTCGTAAATTAAACAGAAATGAGCACCTACATTTTGAAAACTATGCTACTCTCCCAGCAAGTATTTGCGGCGATATTAAAATTAAATTAGATAATGCCAAAAGCAACAATGATGCCAACGCAGAAGCCTTGGTTCATACTGGCATTGTTTCCATTGAAGCTGCCATCCGCCAATATGTTCAAAAGTACGCAAAAACAGCAAAAATCAAAAACATTGTCGATACGTTTATGCACAAATTAGACGAGGTCGGTTGCTTTGAGAAAACAAAGCAAGAACTTGCCAAAAATCATGAAGACAGCGAACGCATTGCTCTTCAAATTGAGACGATTCGCAAAAAGATTGACGATGTAAAATCTGCACAAAATTTTAGAGTTGCCGTAGATAATGCAGTAATCGGAGTTAGCGATGACGCAAAAGAAATCATTGACAATATTGTTCAAAAATACCAAGCTAAAATCAGACAAAAAATTGATGATTTGCGTGGACAAGAACTTGATATGGATGATGTCATGAATGAAGTCTATCGTTTAGAACTTTATGCAAAGAGTCTAGAGCCAAACTTCCAGGCTGACTTGGATGAACTTATTCGAGAAAATTTAATCAAAACAAGCAAAGCCTTGCTTCAGGAATACAAGAAAAAACTTGAATCTCTCACAAGTGAAGTAGATTCTGATGCTCTTGCAGGTATTTCAATTGATCCCATTAAACTTATGGAAGGAACTGTTCCTACTGCAGATACTTTTTCTGTAACCAACCTCATTCAGTCTAAAGAGGTAACAAACGGTAGAGAATGGGTCGAAAATACAAACAAAAAATGGTATAAACCTTGGACTTGGTTCCAGGAAAAAGGATACTATAAAACAAAATATAAAACTGTGCACTATGTTCCTGCAAGCGATTTGGCACAAGAATTTTTTGCTCCGATAAAAGAAACTGTAATAAACAATGGAGAACTTGCACAAAAATATGTTATCAGACAATCTAACCGAATTGCTGCATCATTCAACAAAGAATTTGAACGATTAGATGACATGTTAAAACAAAAACTGTCAGAACTCGAAAGCTATGCAACTGACAAATCGCAAGCAGAAAAACGTATCAAAGAAACTGAAAAACGCCTGAAATGGCTTGAAGGAATTCAAAAACAAGTTGCTTCAATACTTGAAATATAAAAAGGAGGTCAAATATGGCTTTAACAAATGCATTTTATGAGGCTGTTCAATCTGGAAATGTTCGCCGCGTAAGAATTATGATGCAAGATAGTCTGCTCATCGATCCTACTTTTGCGGAATTTAATGCTATGGAAAAGGCAGCTTCATCAATGAAAGGGCTTTACGACAAGCATGATGGCAAAGAGTTTATTGAAGATCGAACTCTTTGGAACGATGAATATATGGACAAGGTAATGGTGAAAGTTCTTTCCAACTTTTCTCATGAAAGAATCAATCACTTAAAAGAAGTAGTTCGATACCTTAGACCTGTAACCACCGCAACCCAGCCCGTAACTCCTAAAGGGAAACAAGCACACTACAATCGTAATTACGATTCTGCACACACAAACTCCTATGAAGAAGAAAAGCGTCAGTGTCAAGAAAGAGGCGATTATCTTGGAGCTAAAATTGGAACCGGTGCAGTCGTTGGGGCAATAGTTGGAGGTGTAATTGCATCTGCAGCAAGTGCTTCTATTGTAAGCGGTGTCGTAGCAGGTGCAGTCGTTGGCGGTGTTGCCACTACTATCATTGTCAAAAATAGGGGTAAAAAATAATGGGTGATACTGTTGTTCTTCAAAAAAAAGCAGAATTTCCTCAAGAAGTATCTGCAACTAAAATCATATCGGAACAGGTTAAAAATAATCTTCCGACTATGGCTGAATTAAAAAAACAACTTGCAGAATCAAGTAAGCTTATCGATGATATTATCCTTAAGAAATATCTTTACAAGCTCTCTGAACTTGAAATTCTCCCTTTAACTGAAAATCTCAAGAAAATCAGTGATATTCGCCTCTTTAAAATTACCGAAATGGTTTATCAAAAGGATGAAGATCGGAAGAGCGTCGTGTAGGGAAAGAGTAAATTGTGGCGTATTTATCATAGCGGATAGCAATGGAGAAAAGACTGATTTCTACATGGGTGTTCGTTCTTTAGATGATAAAAGAACAACAAAGTCTTTGAAAGATACATTGAGAAATGCATTGATCGGTCAATTTCCCGGAGTGAAATCTGAAGATTTACTTGATCCACAAGCAGAAGCATTTTTAGCGAACATTCCGACTAAAAATATTGCATCTGTTTCTTGTGTCGCCAATAATAAAGATGAAGATTTTAAAGACAATGAAACCTTTATTCAAGGCTTGGAAAAGTTAGCTCTAGCTATGCAAGGACAGAAATATACTGCAATTGTACTGGCAAAAAGCACGTCTTCCGAACAACTTAACGAAATTCGCAGAGCATATGAAACAATTTATACACAGCTATCCCCGTTTGCAAATATGCAAATATCCTATGGCACCAACACTGCACTAAGTATATCCGACGCCCTATCTCAAGGAACAACCACTGGAACATCCTATATGAAGACTACCGGAACATCAAAAGGGACAAGTTACTCAACCAGCACATCCAAAACCGAATCTGTTTCTAAGGCAGATGCGTTGGGAACTCTAGCAAAAACAGTCGGTTCCGTTGCCCTTGGTGCACTAAGTATAGCTACAGCTCCCCTCACTGGTGGTGCAAGCCTTGTTGCAGCAGGAGCAATTACCGCTGGACAAATCGCTCTAGGTTCCTATACTCCTTCTACAAAATCAAAAGGACATTCTGTAACTGATACGTATTCTAAGAATGAACTTCACAATAAAAGTGAATCCAACGGTACAAGTGAAAGTAAATCCGAGAGTAATACACACACGCATGGTTTAACTTCTGGAAAAAATGAAAATATGCAGTTAACCATGCAAAATAAAACACTGCTTAATACTCTTGATAGAATTGATTTACAGTTAAAACGTCTTGATGAGTGTGAAAGCCTTGGTATGTGGGAATGTGCTGCTTACTTTCTTTCTAATAGTCAAGAAACTGCAGAAATGGCAGCAGGAACTTATAAAGCTCTTATGAAAGGTTCTAAATCAGGAGTTGAAACCTCTGCAATAAATTATTGGGGACGTCAAGATAAGGAAAAGCTATCAACTCTGAGAGACTATATCACTAACTTTATTCATCCTGTATTTGCCTATACAACTGAACAAAATTATTTGCCTGTTACAGCATCTTCTCTTTTAAGCAGTAATGAATTAGCTATTCAAATGGGATTACCAAGAAAATCTGTATGCGGATTTCCTGTAATTGAACACGCAGAATTTGGAAAAGAAGTCGTTTCCTATAGTAAAAAAACAAATCGCCGAGAATTACGCCTAGGCAATATTTTCACTATGGGAACAGAAACTAATACTGCTGTA
>OOCX01002394.1_pt1 | contig 10039 bp, 7 predicted proteins | sample 1671231 | NCBI WGS metagenome assembly OOCX01 (sample SAMN06348135, study PRJEB24527) | human gut metagenome | biome: human gut; feature: ankylosing spondylitis patient; material: feces | host: Homo sapiens | place: China | collected 2015-10 | reverse complement strand
GGGTGATTATATTGACCCTGATGTTATTGATATGTTTGAAGAAGAAACTGGTATTGATGTAGTATATGAAGAATTTGAGACAAACGAGATCATGTATCCAAAAATACAGTCAGGCGCCATTGCCTACGATGTCGTATGCCCGTCCGACTACATGATCCAGCGTATGATTGAAAATGATCTGCTGGCTGAACTGAATTTTGACAATATTCCGAACATCAAGAATATTGGAAGCACTTATATGGAGCATTCCAAAGAGTTTGACCCGGAGAATAAATACTCTGTTCCTCACCTTTGGGGAACTGTAGGAATCCTTTACAATAAAACTATGGTCGACGATCCTGTAGATAGTTGGGGAATTCTGTGGAACGAAAAATACAAAGATAGTATCCTCATGCAGGATAGTGTCCGTGATGCATTTGGCATCACATTAAAATATCTTGGCTACTCACTGAACTCAACCGATCTGGACGAACTGACTGAAGCTAAAAATAAACTGATCGAACAAAAGCCACTTGTCCAGGCCTATGTTGTCGATCAGGCCCGTGATAAAATGATTGGAAATGAGGCTGCTCTCGCTGTCATCTACTCTGGAGAAGCTATCACCTGTCAGCTTGAAAATCCGGACCTGGAATATGTCATTCCAAAAGAAGGAAGTAACATGTGGATTGACTCCTGGGTCATCCCGAAAAACGCAAAGAATAAAGAAAACGCAGAAGCTTTTATCAATTTCATGTGCCGTCCGGACATTGCTAAGATGAACTTCGACTATATCACCTATTCCATCCCGAATGAGGAAGGAAGAAAACTCCTCGATCCGGAATACCGTAATAATCCAATTGTATTTCCAGATGATAAAGCACTGGAAAATTGCGAAACCTTCAAATTCCTGGGAGATGAAAATGATGCCATATACAATGAATTATGGCGGCAGGTAAAATCCAAATAAAAAAGAATCTCGCCTGCGAGATTCTCCGCCTGCGGCGGGTCGCAATATGCGATATGTTTCTTATCCGCCGCAGTGCGATCCTCGCGGAGCGTTTTTTTATGTAATGGAAACGAAGTTTCCTATTACATAAAAAAATAAATCCAAACGATATCTTGAATCGTTTGGATTTATTTTTTAAACCCGGAAGCAGCCGCCACCGATAAATTCTCGAAGCAATGAGTTCGTCGGTACTTTTTCGCTTCCGATTCCAACAAAGTAATCTAGGAATTTAAGCAGTCTCTTTGCCTCGATATATTCCGGGCACTCTCTTTCAACTCCGAATAACTGAGCTTCTACATATGGTTTCAATACTGCCAGTTCATAGATCAGAGCAGAATTGAACATGACATCTGCTTCCTCCTGGAATGGGAAAATATTCTCTTCCTCGCCTTTCCGTACAGAAGGCCACATCTGAATTGTCTTTTTTGCAGAAGCACCTCTTGTTCTTGCATCTCGCACAATTCTTCTAAGAAGCCGGCCATCTGTGGTTGGAATCCGGTTATGCTCATCAATGTTAAGCTGTGTCAGTGCACTGATATAAATTTTAAACTTATTCTCATCTGCCAATGCTTTTGTCAGCTTTGGATTCAGGCAGTGAATGCCTTCAATAACCAGAATATCGTGTTCTCCAAGTTTCAATGGACTTCCTACAAATTCTTTATGTCCCTTCACAAAATCAAAATTGGGAATTATCACTTCTTTTCCATCCAGCAGTTCCTGCATTTGTTTCTCGAACAGATCAATATCCACTGCACAAAGTCCTTCAAAATTATAATTTCCCTTCTCGTCTTTCGGAGTCTCTTCTCTTTCTTTAAAGTAATTATCTACTGCGATCGGATGAGGACGCATTCCATTTGCACGAAGCTGTACAGACAGTCTGTGTGAAAATGTAGTCTTTCCGGAAGACGACGGTCCCGCAATCAATACGAATCTGATTTCCGGTCTGGAAGCAATCATCTGTGCAATTTCTGCAATTCTTCTTTCCTGCATTGCTTCCTGCACAAGCACAGTCTCCTGAACATCTCCACTGGTAATATTGCGATTCAATCCGCCAACCGTCTCAATCTCCTGAATATCTCCCCATTTCACAGATTCTTTCATGACCTGAAAGAACTTTGTTCTCGCCTGAAAATGTGGCACGATCTCCGGCTTATCAATCTCTGGCATCTGAAGTACAAATCCTTCATCATACCGATATAATTTAAAATATTTCAGATACCCTGTACTGTAAAGCATATATCCATAATAATAATCTTCAAACTCATTGATGCTGTAAAGGTTTACTTTGGATACACGGCGGTAACGGAACAATTCTTCTTTATCATACATTCCATACTGTCCAAAAAGTCCGATTGCCTCATCTGTATGAACCGTTCTTTTCTTGATTGATAGATCTGCCTCCACAAGTTCGTGCATCCTCGACTCGACACGCTCAAGAAAATCATCATCGACTCTTGTTTCGCCGGTAATCGTACAATAATATCCCGGTCCTATTGCAAAATGCATCCGAACCTTGTCAATATTCTTATGTCCTGCCACGTCATAAACTGCTTTTACAAGAAGGAAACTCATGCTTCGTTTGTATGCCTCATGTCCAATGGAATCCGCTGTTGTAACAAAACTGATTTCACAATCTTTTTTCAGACGCTTGTGCAGTTCCTGAAGTTTTCCATCTACAAATACCAGAACAATCTCGTGCTCATAATCTTTCTGGTATTCTTTTGCAATATCGTGATATGTGATACCAGCTTCATACTCTTTCACTTCGTTTTTAATTTTTACATGATACATTTTTTTCTCTTCCATCTTCCGATCCTCCCTATATCATGACCGCCTCTATAAAGCTTGCGTTATATTACTGTAAACGGGTGACTCACTGGCGCTTCTATGACCTCGACTTCCAAAAGGTGTGCTCGTAAATAATTCCCCATATCGCCGATAAATATGTGCTCCACACCATAATGTCCTGCGTCGATGATATTAAGTCCTCTTGCAAGTGCGTCAATCCCTTCATGATGACCGATATCTCCGGTCACATAAACATCAGCCCCTGCTGCAATCGCCTGATCAATATCACTTTTACCAGACCCTGGACAGATTGCTACTCGGTGAACATTTTGATTCAAATCGCCGAATACTTTCACTGTATCAAGGGCAAATGCTTTCTTGACTTCTTCACAATAATCTGCCAGTGAAATTTCATTTCTCTGTTCATCATTATTAGAAGCAAATGGTATCTCTCCGACACGGCCAATACCTTCTGGTTCTCCCGATTCATTTTCTCCAGTGACATCCAGTATCTGGCAATTCTCAAGTTTCAGATAATCTGCTGCCAGATCTGCCATACCTTTGACATCATAATTCGTGTGCATAGCATAATAAGAAATGTCATGCTGAATCAGTTTTACTAATCTTCTGCCGATGAAATTCTGATTATTCACTTGTTTCATACCGCTAAAAATCAAAGGATGATGTGTCACCAGCATATCTGCACCTGCCAAAATTGCCTCATCTACCACTTCATCTGTAGCATCCAGTGCCACATATATATTTGCAACTTCTTTATCATCTCTTCCTGCCAGCAGTCCGACATTATCCCAGGAAAGGGCATATCTTGGTGAATAGTCCTGTTCTATTATTTTGATAATATCTTTACATAGCATGCAATCATTCCTCTCTAATATTCACATAGTATTCAACAATGTTTTTCTTACAATGCTTTTCTTACTCTTCATAGTAAGACATTGCTTTTTTTGCTACTTCCAGTTCATGTTCAATTTCTGTCATACGCTCTTTTATCCGTTCACCATCTTTTCCGGCAAGACCGAGAAGTATATCTTCACGAATACGGATTTCACGCTTCAGATATTCATATAATATCGGATTTTTGTTTTTCAAAAGTAGTGGTCCATAAAGGTACTCCCATTCCTCTTTTTTACAATCTTCCTGCCGGTCGGCCGTCTTATGTTCACAATATTCTGGTGGTACCACCCGCATCATAGGATAATATTTCCCGTCTTCCTCTACCATATCTTCTGCTTCGAACCAAAACCCATGTTCTACAAGATATTCCCGTACTTTCTGTATCTCAGACTGAGGCTGTAAGATGCAGCCTTTTAATGTACTGACGATTTGTTTTCCTTCTTCCAAAATGTGAATCACAAGACCGCCGCCCATTCCGGCAACGATCATCTCCTCCACTTCTTTCGGCTCTACTGCTGCCAGTCCGTCCGACAGCCTTGTCTCAATCCGGTCACTCATTCCATAGCCTGCTATGTGAATTCTCGCACGTTCCAGCGGTCCCTTATTGATATCCATCGCTATCACTTTCGGTGATAAGTTCTGTTCTATCAAATGAATCGGTATATATCCGTGATCTGTTCCTATATCTGCGACAGAGGCGCCCTCTGTCACAAGACCTGCTACTGCAGTAAGTCTCTTTGATAGTTCCATAGGCGCCTCTTTCTTAATCCAGATAATCTCTTAATTTTCTACTGCGGCTCGGGTGACGAAGCTTTCTAAGTGCTTTTGCCTCGATCTGACGAATACGCTCACGCGTTACATCAAACTCCTTACCAACCTCTTCCAGTGTACGTGCACGTCCATCATCCATACCAAAACGAAGTCTTAAAACTTTCTGCTCTCTCTCTGTCAGAGTATCTAACACTTCATCTAACTGCTCTTTTAAAAGTGTCTGAGCTGCGGCTTCAGCAGGTACCGGAACATTGTCGTCCTGAATAAAATCTCCCAGGTGACTGTCTTCCTCTTCACCGATTGGTGTCTCCAGTGATACCGGTTCCTGAGAAATCTTTAAGATTTCACGGACACGTTCCACTGGCATATCTAATTCTGCTGCAATTTCCTCCGGCGTAGGTTCACGTCCTAACTCCTGCAGTAATTGTCTGGAAACACGAATCAGTTTATTGATCGTCTCTACCATATGCACCGGAATACGGATAGTTCTGGCCTGATCAGCAATTGCTCTTGTAATTGCCTGACGTATCCACCATGTTGCATAAGTACTGAATTTGAATCCTTTATGATAGTCAAACTTCTCAACCGCTTTAATTAGACCCAAATTGCCTTCCTGAATCAGATCCAGAAACAGCATTCCACGTCCCACATATCTCTTAGCAATACTGACAACAAGACGAAGGTTTGCTTCTGCCAGACGCTTCTTAGCATCCTCGTCTCCCTCTGCCATACGCTTTGCAAGCTCTACTTCTTCATCTGCTGAAAGAAGCGGTACCTTTCCAATCTCTTTCAGATACATACGGACCGGATCTTCTATACTGATTCCATCCGGCACAGACAAGTCGATTTTCTCCATATCAACATCGTCTTCATCTGTCAGAACAATATCGGAATCATCAACATCATCTAATTCCTCAATTCCATCCCCATCTCCGCTTACACGAAGCACATCAATATGATTGGCCTCCAGATACTCATAAACTTTCTCCATCTGTTCTGCATCAAGCTCCATATCTGAGAAAAAATCATTGATTTCCTGAAGTTCCAGGATACTCTTATTCTTCTTTCCATGAGCAACCAGTTGTTTTAACTTTTCCCCAAATTTCGCTATGTTTTCTTCCATGTGGTGTCCATCCTCCATTATATGTTTTTATTTTATCCTTAATTAATAGAAATATGCAATTTTTCAAGGTCCTGCAACGCCCGTTTTGCTTCCATCAGCTTCTGCAATCCCTGTATATCGGTCGGATCAAGCTTTGCTGAGTGTTCTTCAATACTATTCTTCTTTATCCGGATAATTGTCTCTTTTAATGCCTTTTCCTGTTCATGTGCTGTTTTAATTTCCCGGATTCTTGTATTAAAAAGCGCTGCCACCTCACGATGTTCCTCTTCATCTGTAAAATGATTCATGATCTGCGCCGGATTGAGCTTTCCCTGTTCGTGCTGCGCATATAAAAGCTCAGCTACAGTCCGATATATCCCTTCCTGAAAATCTTCCGGATGAATATACTTCTGGATCTGTGCAAATACATTCTCATCCGATGCCATCCATGTCAGCAGAATCTTCTGTGACTTTCGTGTACCATCTTCCTTATCCAGGTTCTGACTCCTTGTAGATCTCGGTCTTTCCACCGGCTTTGCAAGTCCGGTCTGAACTGCCATTCGTCCGACCAGTTTTCTCAGATCTTCACTGCTGACATGATAAGCTCCTGCAACTGCATCAATGTAGTTATTGCGCTCTATCTCTTCATCAAACTCTGTAAGCTTTCTCGCAGCTTCCTTCATAAAGTCCGTTCTGCCTTCCGGCGACGTCATATCATAATCTCGTTCCAGGATTTCAAGACTGAACATAAATCCATTCCTTGCCTTCTGGATTCGTTCTTCAAAGGCTTCTGCACCGAGATTTTTAATAAATTCATCTGGATCTTTATACGGTTCCATCCGAATGATCTTCGCCGTAATCCCAACTTCACGCAGAATCGGTCCCGCCCTCAGAGCTGCTTTCGTTCCTGCCTCGTCACTGTCATACGTCAGGTAGACTTCATTGACATATCGTTTGATAAGCGCTGCATGTCCCGGTGTCAGGGCCGTTCCAAGTGATGCTACTGCATTGGTAAATCCAGCCTGATGCAGGGAAATCACATCCATATAGCCCTCACAAAGCAGAAAATATGGTTTTCTCGACTTTCTTGCACGATTCAATCCATACAGGTTCCGGCTTTTGTCAAAAATGATCGTCTCCGGTGAGTTCAGATACTTTGGCTTTGCATCACCCATAACACGGCCGCCAAATCCAATAACACGGCTGTTTGCATCCATAATCGGAAACATGACCCGGTTCCAGAACTTATCGTGAACTCCGTATTTTTCATCAATACTGATCAGACCTGCCTGTGAGATCATATCGTCTTTGTAGCCTTTTGATTTCAGATACTTGTACAGATCATCACTGTACTTGTTCGAATATCCCAGACCAAATGCTTTAATCGTATCGTCACTTAGCTTTCGATCTTTTAAGTATGTAAGGGCATGTCCCCCTTGCGGCCTTAAAAGCTGTACATAAAAGTACTGTGCTGCTGCCTTATTAATCTCCAGTAATATAGCTTTTGTATCTGCGCGCTTTTTCGCCTCCCCAGAGTACTCCGGTTCCGGAAGCTCTACGCCTGCACGATCCGCCAGATATTTCAATGCCTCTACAAAAGAATAATTTTCATATTCCATCAGAAATGTGAATACATTTCCTCCAGCACCACAGCCAAAGCAATAATACATCTGCTTCTGTCTGCTGACTGAAAATGACGGGGATTTTTCATTATGAAATGGACATAATCCAAAGTAGGAGCTTCCTTTTTTCTGAAGTCTCACATAACTGGAAATTACATCTACGATATCATTTTTTGACCGGATTTCTTCCACTAATTCCTCTGGATAATACATATCTGCGTCCTTTCATTTTTCATCATCTCTTCCTCAAATCCAGAAGAAGAAATGTTCCTATTATTAATATTCGACACAAACTTTATATTTCCTTTAATTTTTCCAAGATTCTGGGATAAAAAATTCCGTAAATTTCTTCACTGCATAAGTATCCGTCATTCCTGCGATATAATCGCACACGACCTGTGACAGCTCTTCTCCCTTTTTTAACATATTCTGTGATTGTTCCGGAAGAAACTCCGGATTCTTTATATAGAATTCATATAGATTGGTAATCATATGGATTGCTTTGCCCTCTTCCTTCTTGGCAACCGGGTTACGGTAAACATTTTCAAACATAAATACACGAAGGCCCTGCATGGCCTCATGAACTTCCTCAGACATCTGAATCACCGGCCGATCCACACTGTTGATAATAACATTATGTACGAGTGTGTTCAGACGTCCTTTCACCGAAGTTCCCAAAACGTCCGTATATTTCTTCGGAATATCTTCTTCTCTTAAAATACCACCACGGATTGCATCATCAATATCATGATTAATATAGGCAATCTTATCTGACAGACGCACGATCTGCCCTTCCAGTGTTGACGGGCGTCCGCTTGTTTTGTGATTCCTGATCCCGTCAATGACTTCCCATGTAAGATTCAGTCCCCGTCCTTCCTTTTCTATAGATTCCACCACTCGCACACTCTGCTCATTGTGTTTGAAACCTCCCGGGCAAAGTTCATTGAGCGCACGCTCCCCTGCATGCCCGAAAGGTGTATGTCCCAGATCATGCCCCAAGGCAATTGCTTCTACCAGTTCCTCATTAAGCCGGAGTGCTTTCACGATTGTTCTTGCATTTTGTGACACCTCCAGTGTATGTGTCAGCCTTGTACGGTAATGATCTCCTTTCGGAAGAAGAAATACCTGGGTCTTCTGCTTCAGTCTGCGGAAGGCCTTGCAGTGTACGATTCGATCACGATCACGCTGAAAGACCGGACGAATATCACATTCCTCTTCCTTGATCTTTCTGCCTTTTGAATTCTTACTCAATGTCGCATAAGGACTTAAATACTCCAATTCTCTTTCTTCCATCTGCTCCCGAATCGTCATAGAATCACACTCCCTCTTCACACTTGTATAATCATACTTTCATTATACAATACAATTCCGTCTGCTGGTACTGTTTTTCACATATAATGATATTTCTTTCGCTGTCTGATAAAAAATGCAGCTGTCATAAAAAGTGTACAAAGCTCTGCCACTGTAACGGCACTCCAGATTCCGTTCACTCCAAAGAATACAGGCAGTATCAGAACTGCCGCCATCTGGAATAATAATGTTCGAAGAAATGAGATCGCAGCCGAAATCATTCCATTGTTCAATGCTGTAAAGAATGCTGATCCATAAATATTGAATCCATTGATCAGAAAACTGATAAAATATATCCTGAATCCGTGTCTTGTCATCTCAAATAATTCTGCGTCATATCCCACAAACAATTTTGCAAGCGGTGTTGTAATCACCTGAGAGAACACGAAAAGTCCAATCCCCCATATTCCAATCAGTCGCAGGCTCTTTTTGAACATATTTTTCAGCTCACTGTGATTGCCGGCACCATAATGATAGCTGACGATCGGCGCACTTCCAATAGAATATCCGCTAAAAATAGCAATAAATATAAAGTTCGCATACATAATAGATCCATAAGCCGCTACTCCATTTTCACCGGCTACTTTCATAAGCTGCAGATTATAAAGAGAATTTACAACTGAACTGGACAGATTCGTCATAAACTCGGATGCACCATTGCTGCATGTCTTTAATAAAATTCTGCTGTCAAAACTAGGTCTTCCAAGTTTCAGAAGACTTGAATTTTTTCGTGCAAAATAAAAAATCGGGAACAATCCGCCAATAAATTCTCCGCATACTGTCGCAACTGCTGCCCCTGCAATTCCAAATCCAAGACATCCCACAAACAAATAATCCAAAACCATGTTGGTCACACCCGCCACAATGATAACTTTTAACCCAAGTTTTGGTTTCTGTGCTGCAACAAAAAAGCTCTGAAACACATTCTGCAGCATAAAAGCTGGAAAAGAAATAAATGTGATGCGCCCGTACAACACACAGTCTGAAAGCAGTTCACCAGCTGCGCCAAGCATCACTGCTATCGGACGAATCAAAATCATTCCAAGAAGACTAACTGCTATGCCACCAATTATCGTAACATAGACTAACATGGAAAAATATTCATTTGCCTTTTCTTTTTTTCCTTCTCCCAGAGTTGTTGCTACAATCGCGCTGCCTCCGGTACCGATCATAAACCCAAGAGCTGAAAGTCCCATCAGAATCGGCATAATTAAATTGATTGCTGCAAATGCCGTCTTTCCGGCAAAATTCGACACAAACAGACCGTCTACAACACCGTAGATCGACGTAAAGATCATCATCACAATAGACGGTAATACAAATTTTATTAATTTTTTATAAGTAAAATGATCTGATAACTGAATCTCCATAAAAAAATCTACTCCTCTTTATATACCTTTTATATCAGCTGGGAGATGACGCGCACCTCTATAGGTGGTGAGAAACAAGCTAGTATCAGTGGTGGGAGTCAATCCCCCATCTGATATAGCCTCCGGCAGGATTGCA
>OOCX01002391.1_pt1 | contig 10044 bp, 10 predicted proteins | sample 1671231 | NCBI WGS metagenome assembly OOCX01 (sample SAMN06348135, study PRJEB24527) | human gut metagenome | biome: human gut; feature: ankylosing spondylitis patient; material: feces | host: Homo sapiens | place: China | collected 2015-10 | reverse complement strand
ACTATATAGTGAGGTACTATACAGTCAGTCCCTTGTTAATAACACAAAAGAGGTATGTACATGAAAAAGAAAATCATAGCAACAATCACAATGCTCTGTTTACTGACCGTTCTCTATAATTATCTCAGACTGCCGGACTATCATATTACTAACAGCATATCCTTTAGCAGTGCAGATACCAGAGATACTGAATTGACTGTAATTGTTTACAAATGTTGGGAAATTGATGGATTAATCAAAGACATTGAAAATGAACATAACAAAATCAATGGTACGCCTACCACCTTGGAAATCAAGCTCTATTATCCAACTTATTACTTGCACAATAATAGCAAACCATTCCGAACTACAACCATTGAATATAATAAAAAAGAATAGCACTCTATTACTGCTTTTGAAGTAGTATCGGCTATTCCCTCTCCTTATATTCTTTTGTTCGTATTTTCGCAAACTAACGTTCCGCAAGGATGCCCAGTGCGACGGTTCCTAACAGGGCGGCGGGTCGACTGGGCAAGTGGACGGCTGAAAAGCATTTTCTACTCAACGACATATTTAACGTTTGATTCTCTCCGTCCCTCATATTTCTCCTGTGCCAACAGTTTATCAAGAAATTCTGACACTTCTTCCATGTCTTCACTGTCTATCAAATCCAGTTTTATCAATACATCAAGGTCTGTCTGATTCTTCGGTTGTATTGAGATCGGCTGAGATGTATCCACAACCACTTTCAACTGTTTTGTCTTATTTGCTGTTTCAATATCCGTAGTTAATCCCATAACGTGGCTTTTACTCACGCCGAATATCTGTGATAATTTTTCCCATATAGATTCATCTCTCGGCGTTCCGTTTCCATTTTCATAGTTCGTAAGCATACTTTGTGAAATGCCTAATTCTTTTGCAAGTTCCGCAACGGTTATATTCTTTTCTTTCCGCAATTCTTTTATTTTATTCATAGCGAACCTCCTTTATAAGCACATTATATTTCATCAAATTTTCTCTGTCAATCTTTTTATCGGATATTCAGATATTTTCTATTGACATTCTGTAATGCTTGTTTTATCATAAGATTATCTTAATATCTGATAATCAGATATCTGTAAGGAGGTGAAACGATGATTAGAGGAAATGACTTTATTTTAAATCCGAACAACTTGGAAGAACAGTTTCAGTTAGTGGAAGTTTCTAATTGGGTAGACTTTACCACAAAAGAAAAATTAGGATTCTACTACACTGTCCTCTTCCCAAAATTGAAGTTTGAAAAGGTCAAGGTGGCTGTAAAAGCTACTAATCAGCTTGTTTCCAATGAAGAGCTTGAACAGAAAGGGCAAATTCCCGTTTCATTTGAGGGATTACATACATGGGCTAGTCTTTATAATGGACGTCTTTCTGTTAAGGCAGAAGCTGATAATATCAGAAAGGCAGGAATGAAATAATACGTCCATACCCAGCCAGTCAGTGCCGGACAGCGTCATAGGTCTGACTGGCTGGCTGTTGCAAAGGAAAATTTTTCTTCCAACTATACTTGATATATAAAACAACATCTTCCGAAAATAATCGGAACATTCATTACAAAAATTGGGATATGAGGTGAGATTCGTGAGCAAAACAAAAGAGTGTTTTGCATACAATACGAAAATCATTGAAACTCCTACTACAAAAGAAGTATATATTTACGAAAACCCTATTTTTATTCACTCGAAAGAAAAGGCAGATTTAACAGACACAAGTAACCGAAAAAAATTTGATGAAATGTCAGCTCATAAGCAATATGACAGTTTAAAACGCAAGCAGAAGCATTACGAACAGGCTCGTTGGGATATTGCCCGTATTGTTGACTGCAACTTTGATAACAAAACAAAATTTGTAACGCTGACATTTAAAGAAAACATTCAGGAAATCCTGATAACTAACCGAGAATTTAAGTATTTTATCCAGCGATTAAATTATTATTTGTACCATACCAAAACCCAGTTATTAAAATACCTTGCAACGTGGGAGAAACAGAAGCGTGGAGCAATCCATTATCATGTTATTTTCTTTGATTTTCCGTATATAGCAAAAGAAAAATTACAGAATTTATGGTCACATGGATTTATTAAAATCAATCGCATTGATGTAGACAGCAAAGAAAACAGAGGTCGTTATCTTAGCAAGTATTTTGGAAAAGACCTTGATTTGAAAGAACATAAGAAAAAAGCCTTTTTTAAATCTCAAAATCTGAAAGTTCCACACGAAACAAAAGTCATGCTGACCGAAGACATTTTACATGACTTACAAAAAGAAAATATCGTCTTTCAGAAAGAATACACAAGGCAAATTTACGATACCAACGCTTTCTTATCTACTGGTTCATGCTTAAAGGACAGCAGTGTTATCTACATCAAAATTAAAAAAGAAAATCCTTGCGTAAAGGGGGAATCTTATGGATAATCCCGTTACGTTTTCAGATATAACATTATTGAATACGTTAGCCACCTGTGCTAACATGACCACAGATGAAGTCTTCAAAGATTTTAAAATTATGGCAAATAAAAAAATCTTGAAGAATCACAAATATGAAATTTATTACTCGGAATCAGAAAAAAGCTGGCGTACTTATTTACCCGATGAAACCAAACCTAACAAGCGTCGTCCTGTTAAGAGGAAGAGTAAAGAGAACCTTGAAAAAGAAATCATCAGATTTTATATCGAAAAGCAGAAAGCTGAAAACCGTCAGAATGTCACACTAGAAGAATTATATGCTGAATGGCTTTTGTATAAAAGAGATTATACTTCCGTAAAAGCAAAAACAATTCAAGAATATGTATCTGAATGGAATAGATTTTTCAAAGATACAGAACTTGTTAAAATGAAGATAGGCGAAATCAAACCAATCACGCTTATCCGCTTTTTCAGAGAAGCTACAAAAGACCGACAGTTCACGCACAAGCGAGTCAGTAATGCCCGTTCTGTTTTGAATGGAATCATGAGTTATGCGATTGAAGAAGAAATTATATCACATAATCCTGTCTCTGATGTGAATTTCAAACAGTTTACCTATAAGCCAGTAGAAGTACAAAGTGACAATGTATTTTCCCGTGATGATACGCATAAGTTATTAAATTATCTTCGGTGTATCATAGAGCCATATTCTCTTGCAATACAGTTATCTTTTTATCTGTTTATCCGTGTTGGAGAAACAAAAGCTATCCGTTGGGAAGATATTGACTACAATAACAGGCTTGTATATCTTCACAGACAGGCGACCTGTGAACGTACATTGAATGATGATTTAACATTCTCAAGCCGAAAAGTAAAAGTAGTAAATCAAATGAAAGGAAATACTTCTCATGGATTCCGTAAACAGTTCCTTACAGACGAAGCACTTAAAATTCTTCACAAAGCAAAGGAATTAAATCCAAATGGAATATATGTCTTTGAACCCAACGGCGAGATTATGACAACAGACAGCTTTAATCGCCGTTTGAAGAAATATTGCAAAGAAGCCGGTGTTCCTTATCATTCCAGTCATAAAATCCGCTTTTACAATGCTTCAACAGCTTTTGACGGAAATAATCTTACAACCCTTAGTTATTTAATGGGACATAGTGAGACAGCTACAACATTGCATTACTTGCGGAATGTCAATAAGAGGAAGAATGACAGGCTTGCTTTTCAGAATCTTGGTATTTCATCATAAAGTGTTCAAAGGTGTTCAAACATTTTAAAACAAAAAAATAAGAGAAACGCTGTAAATTCAACGTTTCTCCCATTTTTAACTAATGCCGCAGACCGGAATCGAACCGGTACGGGTATCACTACCCACGGGATTTTAAGTCCCGGGCGTCTGCCAGTTCCGCCACTGCGGCATATGGACGGAGATGGATTCGAACCATCGAAGCAATTTGCAGCAGATTTACAGTCTGTCCCCTTTGGCCACTCGGGAATCCGTCCATGTATTTTGTTTTGTGTCAGAATGACTTCCGACATTGAATGATTATACTGGATGTGGAGGGAAAATGCAAGGGTTTTTTTGAAAAAAATAGAAAAAAGTTGAAAGGGGGGAGCAGGTCGGGTATAATATCAAATATAGGGGCTTCTATATTGAGTAAAAATGGAGGATATAGGGTAAGTATGATTAAGATTAAGGATTATGTCCGGGTGGGGTCGCTGGAGGAGGCGTATGAGCTGAATCAGAAGAGAAGCGCCTGTATCCTGGGTGGGATGCTCTGGACGAAGATGGGGCAGAGGCAGGTGCAGACGGCGATTGATTTGTCCGGGCTGGGACTGGATCAGATTGAAGAGTCCGAGGAGGAGTTTTCGATTGGATGTATGGTGACGCTGCGGCAGATGGAGGAGCATGAGGGGCTGAATGCTTATACCGACGGTGCGGCACGGGAGAGTGTGCGGAGTATTGTCGGAGTGCAGTTCCGGAATCTGGCTACGGTGGGAGGCAGTATTTTCGGCAGATTTGGATTTTCGGATGTGCTGACGCTGTTTCTGGCGCTGGATACGGAGGTGGAGCTGGTTCATGCGGGACGGATGCCGCTGGCGGAGTTTGCCTGTTCAAAGAGAGACAGGGATGTGCTGGTAAGGCTGATTGTGAAGAAGCATGAGGGTGTTACGGTTTATCAGAGTCATCGAAATTCCAGAACGGATTTCCCGGTGCTGACGTGTGCGGTGCGGGTGGAAGACGGAAAAGGATGTGCGGTGCTTGGGGCAAGACCGGCGAAGGCGGCACGTGTAGAGCTTCCGGCGGAGCTGGCGGAAAAGCTGGCGGCTGGAAAGGCATCTGCGGAGGAGCTGAAGGCGGCGGCTTCGGAGATTTCTGATCAGTTTACATATGGCAGTAATATGCGCGGAAGTGCAGAGTATCGTCATCATCTGGGACGGGTGCTGCTGCGCAGATGTATGGAAGAAATTCAGAAGAAGGAGGAGCAGTGATGAAGATTTCGATGATCTTAAATGGAAAGAAGACGGAAGCGGAGATCGATGCAGACATGCTCCTGATCGATTTTGTGAGAAGCCAGGGATGCTACAGTGTGAAGCGCGGCTGTGAGACGTCGAACTGCGGGCTGTGTACGGTTTTTCTGGAGGGAAAACCGGTGCTGTCGTGTTCGGTGCTTGCGGCGCGGGCGAATGGATGTAAGGTGGATACGCTGGAAGGCCTGCAGGAGGAAGCAGAAGAATTTGGTTCCTTTATTGCCGGACAGGGCGCCGAGCAGTGCGGGTTCTGCAATCCGGGGATGATTATGAATGCGATTGCGCTGTTCCGGGAAAATCCGGATCCGAGTGAGGAAGAAATTAAAGAATATCTGGCGGGAAATCTCTGCCGCTGTTCCGGATATGAAGGACAGCTTCGGGGAATTTTGAATTTCCTTGCCTGGAAAAAGCAGCAGGGAGGTGCGTCATGAGCAGAGAAAATCATATCTATGAACCGGACTGGTCGGGAAGAACCGATCAGCTCTGCAGTGTGAATAAGCCGGTGATCAAAAAGGATGCCCTCGCGCTGGTAACCGGAAAGCCGGTTTATGTAGATGATCTGGCGCCGAAGGATTGTCTGATTGTCAAGGTACTGCGGAGTCCGCATGCCAATGCAATCGTAAAATCCGTGAAAAAGACGGCAGCAGAGCGTGTTCCGGGCATTGAGGCGATTTATACCTGGGAGGATGTGCCGAAACAGCGTTTTACAATGGCAGGACAGACTTACCCGGAACCAAGCCCGTATGACCGTCTGATCCTCGATCAGCATGTGCGCTACGTGGGAGATCCGGTGGCGATTATTGCCGGAAAAGATGAAAAATGCGTGGACCGTGCGCGGAAGCTCCTGAAAGTAGAGTACGAAGTGCTTCCGGCCATTCTGGATTTTCATCAGTCCAAGGATAATGAACTGCTGGTGCATCCGGAGGAAAGCTGGAAATCGCTCTGTCCGGTCGGTGCGGACAATCAGAGAAATCTCTGTGCAAGTGCGGAAGATCACAACGGAGATGTGGAAGCCGTGCTCGCAGAGTGCGATGAGGTCGTAGAGCATACGTATCATGTACGCGCAGCCCAGCAGGCGATGATGGAGACGTTCCGGACATACTGCTTTATGGATACCTACGGACGGCTGAATGTGCTGAGCTCGACCCAGATCGTTTACCATGCGCGCCGCATTCTGTCCAATGCACTCGGCATTCCGAAATCGAAGATCCGTGTTTCCAAGCCGAGAATCGGCGGCGGATTCGGAGCGAAGCAGACGGTGGTTGCCGAAATTTTCCCGGCGTTTGTAACCTGGAAAACCGGAAAACCGTCGAAAATGATCTTTACGAGAGAAGAGTCCCAGACAGCATCCACACCGCGCCATGAGATGGAAGTAACGATCCGCCTCGGTGCGATGAAGGACGGAAGAATCCGTGCGATCGATCTGTATACACTTTCCAACACGGGTGCATACGGCGAGCATGGACCGACAACGGTCGGCCTTTCCGGCCACAAATCAATTCCGATGTATGGATCTCTTGAGGCTTACCGGTTTGCGTATGATGTTGTGTATTCCAACGTAATGTCAGCCGGTGCTTACCGCGGATACGGTGCGACGCAGGGTATCTTTGCTGTAGAATCTGCTGTCAGTGAGATGGCAGCGCGTCTTGGCATCGATCCGATCCGGATCCGGGAGCAGAACATGGTCCGTGAGGGACAGTTCATGCCGGCTTACTATGGCGAAACGGCAAACAGCTGTGCGCTTGACCAGTGCGTGGAGCGTGCGAAAGAGATGATCGGCTGGGATGAGAAATATCCGTGCCGTGATATGGGAAATGGAAAGGTGCGCAGCGTCGGCATTGCGATGGCGATGCAGGGCTCCTGTATTTCCAATCTCGATGTCGGATCGGCAACGATCAAAGTCAACGACGACGGCGGCTACACGATGCTGATCGCAGCGGCCGATATGGGAACCGGCTGCGATACGATTCTGTCCCAGATGGCGGCAGAGTGTCTGGAGTGTGATGTGGATGACATTACCGTTGTCGGCGCAGATACCGATACGTCCCCGTATGACTCCGGTTCCTATGCATCGAGTACGACGTATATTACCGGAAAAGCGGTGGAAAAAGCCTGCATGACGCTTCGGAAACGAATCTGTGCCCTGGCGGCAGAGCGGATGAACGTGCCGGAAGATGAGACAGAATTTACCGGTACCGGCGTCGTGCATGAAAAGAGCGGAAGCAGCATGACGATGGAAGAAATCGCAACAGCGGCCATGTGCAATAACGGAATCGCGCTGGAAGCGACGGAAAGCAACTGCTCACCGGTATCGCCGCCGCCTTATATGGCTGGTGCGGTCGAGATCGAGCTGGATAAAGAGACCGGCGAGGTCAAGATTCTCGATTATGCCGCCGTTGTCGACTGCGGAACCGTCATCAACCCGAACCTTGCGCGCGTACAGGTCGAGGGCGGTCTGGTGCAGGGCATCGGCATGACGCTGTTTGAAAGTATCCAGTACACGGACAAGGGTCAGATGATCAATAATTCGTTTATGCAGTATAAATTGCCGACCCGCCTCGATATGGGCAAGCTGCGCGTCGAGTTTCGGAGCAGCTACGAGCCGACTGGTCCGTTCGGTGCAAAATCGATCGGCGAGATCGTCATCAACACACCGGCTCCGGCGCTGGCACATGCAATCTACAATGCGACGGGTCTGTGGTTCCGCGAACTGCCGATCACGAGCGAGCAGATTGCAATGGGAATTGCGGAAAAAGAATGCGAGTAACGATACTTTATCTGGCAGCCGGGAACAGCAGACGGTTCGGGGAAAATAAGCTGCTCTATCCGCTGGATGGAAAGGCGGTGTACCGCCATCTGCTGGACCGGCTGGCCCAAATTGCCGGAAGGCATGAGAACTGGGAACTGCTGGTTGTGACGCAGTATGAAAGGATTCTGGAGGAGCTTGCGCCGCTGGTAAAAGCCGGGCGTCTGCAGACGGTGTTTTCGCCGGACAGCGAAAAAGGAATTTCCTATACAATCCGCGCGGGAATCGAGGCGGCGGAGAAGCAAAATGCCGATGCCTGTGCGTGTTTTGCGGCGGATCAGCCGTACCTGAAGGAAGAGACGGCGGAGCGCTTTCTGGAATCCATGGAGATGCAGAAGGCTCCACTTGGCTGCGTTTTCTGCGGCGGCGAGAGCGGCAATCCGGTGTGGTTCTCAAAACCTTATTTTTCAGAACTAAAAGAACTTTCCGGCGACCGAGGCGGGAAAAAGGTGCTGAAACGGCACTGGGAATCGGTAATTCCGTTCCGGGTCGAAGCCGCGTGGGAATTAAAGGATCTGGACCGGAAAGAGGATCTCTGATGCAGAGACACCGGCGGCTGCCATGAATAAAATTTGAGACAGTGCGAAATTTGATGGATTTGGACTTGCATTTCCAGTGAGAAGTAAGTACAATGGGTATAATAAAAATTCGGGAGGCTTCAAAAAAATGCAGTTATTGGAAGACAGAATCCGCAAAGACGGAAAAGTACGCGAGGGAAATGTCCTGAAGGTGGACAGCTTTTTAAATCATCAGATGGACGTCAATCTGTTCCGGGAAATCGGAAAAGAGTTTCAGCGTCGTTTTGCGGGAGAGGAGATCACGAAAATCCTGACCATCGAGGCATCTGGAATCGGAATTGCCTGTGTTGTGGCTGAAATTTTTAATGTTCCGGTTGTGTTTGCAAAGAAAACACAGACCAAAAATATCGCCGGAGATGTTTATACCACAAAAGTAGAATCTTTCACCCATGGAAGAGTTTATGATATCATTGTTTCCAAAGAATTTCTGGGAAAAGGAGACAAAGTTCTCCTGATCGATGATTTCCTGGCAAACGGAAAAGCGCTGGAAGGACTGGCAACCCTGGTACAGGATTCCGGTGCAGAGCTCGTAGGAGCAGGCGTTGTCATCGAAAAAGGGTTCCAGATCGGAGGAAAACTGCTGCGTGACCGCGGCATTCATCTGGAATCTCTTGCCATCGTCGATGGTATGGATGATAAAACCGGGGAAATTACCTTCCGGAAACAGTAAGGAGGCGTCAAAATGGCAAATCTGATTGCAAGAATTGCCGTTCTTCTGGTTCTGGCGGCCGCAGGAATGGTGCTGGCCGACAGAAAAGAAAAAATTGATCTCAGTGTGTCACTGCTGCTGTTTCTGGCGGCAGTCAATGTGACCTCTTTTTTCAGCCTGAAAGATAACAGGATTGTAGTTGTCATGATTCTGACGGTATATTTTCTGTTGTACGCAGGCGCAAAAGAGCTGCTGCGGAGACGGGCAGAGAAAAAAAGAAAATGAATGCAAACCGAACATCCGGCTGCGAGCACCCATGCAAAAGTGCCGGCCGGATGTTTTTGAATTTTTCTGTAAATTCAAAAAGCCCTCCGGGCAGGATCGCGCTGCAGAGCGATATTGCAGAAGAACTCCATATGGAAGGGGATGCCGCAAGAATCCACCAGCTCGTTTCTCTTCTTGTGGATAACGCCGTTAAATACACTCCGGAGGGTGGAAAAATCCACATTTTCTGGCGAAAAAACGGCAAAAAAGCAGAATTTTCGGTGCAGAATACCTGCGATATCCTGCCGGAAGGTGATCTCAACCGCCTCTTTGACCGCTTCTACCGTGCGGATGTGTCGCGGGCCAGGGAAAGCGGCGGCTATGGAATCGGCCTTTCTGTGGCAGCTGCAATTGTAAAGGCATATAAGGGAAAAATCACCGCAAAGCGGACACGAGATGGCATCTGTTTTAAAGCAGTCTTTCCGGCAAAAGGATGAAAGAAACAAAATTCCGGAAAAATGGAAAAATGACGGCAGGGCAGGAAAGGCAGACACACAAAAAAGCAGAAATCAAAAGCTTCCAAGAGAGAAAAAACAAAAGAAAACAAAAGAAAACAAAAGAAAACAAAAGAAAACAAAAGGAGGAATATATGATGTTTGATTGTGGTTTACAAAACATTTTCCAGCTGAAAAGCGGACAGTCCCGTTCTATTAACTGGGAAAACCGGAATGGAGAAAAAGGAAAAGGCGGCATGGCATCCAGCGATCTTGGTCCGTCCAGAAAAG
>OOCX01002387.1_pt1 | contig 10068 bp, 2 predicted proteins | sample 1671231 | NCBI WGS metagenome assembly OOCX01 (sample SAMN06348135, study PRJEB24527) | human gut metagenome | biome: human gut; feature: ankylosing spondylitis patient; material: feces | host: Homo sapiens | place: China | collected 2015-10 | reverse complement strand
TGATAGAAATTTCGGAAGATGAGTATTATTGGGGTATTATAAAATATGTTATTCTGCAGATCTATGATGAAAATATCGCACGGTTGATTTATTTCAAATTGACACACGACAATATTTCTAACATATTATTGGATGGAGAGGATTTTGAAGATCCAACTAAAAATATTTTGTTTCTATTGTCTTCCATGATTGATAATCCGGTAGCGTTATATTATAGTAACTTAACTTGCTGTGCGTCCACAACGCAGGATCTGTCTGATTTTGTATTTGAGAAAAATGTTGAGAAATATAAACCGGATATTGTTACCAGATTTGAATACAAAAAACAGAGAAAAGAGCATACGCAATATATTACAAAAATACATGTGTTAGGCCGAACAGAAATTTATTTGGTAGTCACGGAAGTGAATATGCCATTAACAATACTGGACTATATGGCATTGGAAAATGCTGTTATTACTTTACAGTATAGTTTTATGGAAACATATGCTAAAAATGAGATAGAAAAAAAATATCAACGAGATATTGAATATAGCTTGCTTAATGGTTTATTAACGGGCGATGAATTGAGTAAAGCTGCAAGAATGCTAAAATTGAAAGATACAGCTCAATATTGTGTGGTAAGTTTTCATACGATTTCAAGCAATAGCGAAGATTATTATACAAAAGAAGAATTAGAAGAAATCGGAGTGATAGAAGGCGAGATTCAGAGATTACTTCCGGATGAACATATTTACCGGAATCTGAATCAGATTGTGTGTATTCATGAAATTAAGCCTGGGGAAACACAAGCAGGGTTCCGGGAAGAAATGGAAAAATTATATCAGACAGTACAGAAGCAGATTTTTCACAGAAATAAGACAACGGATTTTCAGATTGGCATTGGAAGTATTGTTAATGGATATGGAGATTTGAAAAAATCTTTTAAGGATTCAAAGAAAATCATAGACTATATGGATATGCTCAGATATCTCTATGGTGATAAGAATATATCGGTAGCCGATTTTTCTAAGCTCGGTTTTTTCCAGATTTTTGAAAAAATCAAAAGTCGTGATGAACTGATGGAATATGTGCCAGAGTCACTTGTGAAATTATATTGGTATGATAAAGAACATGATGGAGAACTGATTGAAACGTTGCAGGCGTATCTGGACTGTGATAAGAGTGCGAATAAAGCAGCTGAAAAACTCTATGTAAATTATCGTACTCTTTCAGGGCGATTGAAAAAAATAAAAGATATTTCCGGCATTGATTTCAAGAATTCTGCTGAGATGCTGGCTGTTAGAAATGGAATCGTTTTATTCAAAATGGCAGAAACACTGTAATTCAAAGAGAAACTATATCTCTATGGTATGGTTTCTTTTTTTTGCGAAAAACCGATAACTACAAATTTTTTGTAGCAAAACGTGAAAATATCTTCCTATTCTCTGTATTATTTTTGCAAAAAACAAGTGCTATACTTTAACCAGTACATAAAAGGATACCTTGATTATCTAAGTTGATATGAAGCAGGAATGAATCATGAAAAAGAAACAGGTTGAGAAAGAACAGAATAATGAGAAACAGCTTCCCAGACAGGAAACGACACTGGGAGAAGATATCTTTCAGCTGTTATTGAAGATTGTTCTTATCATTTTGGCGGTCATCATTGAAAAAAGATGAATCTGTAGATATCAGTTGCTTACAGACAGGATGGACATATACCGTTACGGAGACAGCACCGGGAACAAACTTCGAGGTGTCATACTCGATAAATGGTGGATCGAAAACCGTTGGAGAAGCAGCATCATTTACAATGGCAGCAACAGGAACGGAAGATATCCAATTTACAAATACATCAACCGTGGCACCGCCCGTAACCGGAAGAAATATTCAGAATAATAGCTGGATTATGATGCTGATTGTGGTTTTACTGATTGGCATTGGAAGCATGGTATTTTTCAGAAAAGTAAAAAGAAAATATCATTAAGGCAAAAAGGAAGAATTGTGCTTGTGAAGTGAAGAACCTGAAAGTATGATTCTTCCTTTTTACAATGAAAGAAACAAGAAAAATGTTCAGGATAAAAATCATTATTGGGGACGGATAGAGAGGGTGACATTATGCAGCTTACAAATACAACGGATTATGCCATTAGAATCGTATGTTATCTAGCATCAGAAAATAAGGTAATAACTACAGCAGAACTATCTCGTGAATTAAATATTCCGGCAAGTTACATTCCTAAAATAACAAAGCAATTAAAAGAAAAAGAAATTGTTAAAGCGGCAGAGGGATCGAATGGAGGCTATATGCTGGAAAAACGACCGGAAGAAATTTCTCTTATGGACGTTATTAACTGTACAGAGTCAACAATGGCAATTAGCAGATGTCTGGAGAAGGACGGATACTGTTCCAGAAATTATTCAGATTGCTGCAAGGTGCATAAGGTGTTACTGGATCTGCAGAACACTTATAATAACAGGCTGGAAAATGTGAAAATATCAGATATTATTCAACCGGGCAAAGATGAATATTTTGGACGTTTTTATGTAGTTATAAAATTGAATTTAAAGGATCAAACATATGAATGTATTTATTCCCACGTACATGAAGTCTATGATAAAGTAAGTGATTCAGCTACCTATGATGAGTTTATAAGGAAGTACACAGAACAATATGTATATGAACAGGATCGCCAGAAGTTAAGACGATTTTTGACAAGCGAAAAGCTTACGGAACACTTAGTAGACGGCTGTATGGAAGATGATATGTCCTACCGCAGAATATGTGATAATGAAGCAGATTCTTATATTTGGATGGAAGCAAAAAGATATGTAGATGAGACGGAGAATATTGCCATTCTCACATTACATAATGCGAAGGTCATTCCAGATACGATTGTTAATATGGAACAGGAATTGCGGAAGAAAGAAAAGAATATCACGAAACAGTATTGGGATATGGTTTCTTTGCTTGTTGCGGTATTGAATCACAATAATCTGGTGGAAACGGAACATCAGGATGATATTAGTTTTTATACGGAGCAGGTTTATCGCCAACTGCAGAAAAATTATCCGGAATATGGAATTACCGAAGAAGAGATTGAAAATGTATCACACCTGGCACCAATCCATGATATTGGTAAAATCCGGGTACCGATAGAAATATTGAATAAAAATGGGAAATTAGCGATAGACGAGATGGAAGTCGTGAAGCAGCATCCAATTACCGGTGCAGAGATGACATTGAGATTTCCGAATGGTATGACAACAGAGAAATTGAATAAGTACAGCTATGAAATCTGCCGACATCACCATGAGAGATTTGATGGCTCTGGATATCCGGACGGTTTAAAGGGAGATCAGATTCCGCTTTGTGCTCAGGTGGTCGGTTTGGTGGATGCCTATGATGCTTTGGTCAGTGAGCGACCATATAAACGAAAACTGAAACATGCCGAGGCGGTAAGGATGATTGTAAATGCTGAATGTGGAGCGTTTTCCATGAAATTGCTTCAATGTTTTTTTACTGCGGCTATGCAAAAAGAGTGGGTGCAGAAAGTAGAATCAAACAGAGAAGAGTAAGGAAAAAGTCCAGTAGGTATTTGATGAAAATGAAAGAAATTTTAACGGATATTATAATAAAATTAGTTATTTTATGCTAAAAAATCATTCTAGATATTAGAATGCAATATTGAGTAAATAGTAGGAATTTTTATTCCGATTAGAGGTCCAGATATGAAGAAAAAAGGAAGAATAGAGAACAGAATTATCGCAGTAATACTATGTATGGCTATCTTATTTTCTCAAGTGAATATTGCGGATGCGGCAGACGTAAATCCATCGGGTACCAACACTAGTCAAGTGACACTTTCTGATGATGCCAATAAGAGTAATGGTGAAGTATCAACCGAGTCCACAGTTTCAGATGAAATAAATGGCACCACGGAATCCGAATCTAAGATATCGGAGGAAACAAGTGAAAACTCGAAAAATGACGAATCGGAATCGTCCGGTGGAAATGTTAAAGCGGAATCAACAGATAATATAGATGCTTATTATAAGGATAGTAAAATATGCATTTATAATTATGAACAATTAAAACAGATTGGTTCAGATGCTTATATTTACACAGGTGATAAGGATGGAAAGATTGGTTCTGGAGAAGTAGTAAAGAATGAAGGCACAGAGCTGAAATACGGTGCAGATGCTCAGTACATTTTGATGAATGACATCCAGATGAACTCGGAACAGATTTGGTCAGTACCGGATTCCTTTACCGGAACTATCACAGGTACGGAAATAGAAGAAAACGAAACACCAACTCTGTATGATAAGGAAACGGATACAATCTACATATACAATCCATATCAGTTAATGGTACTTGCACAGGAAGAATCTGAAACAGAACCAGTTATGTCGATGGATTATGATGCACCACAGTTTGGTATGGGGCAGATGATCTATCCGGATGGTGAAGATCAGGCGTATCTGACTTATAGTAAGTCTCATAAGTATGTACTGTCGCAGAAATTTAATTCGGATAAGCCGGAACTGGTTGCAGATCAATTGACAGAAAAAACGGCGAATGGAGTTCAGTGGTTAGATGGTGAACATGCAGATGGAAGAACAAAACCAGGGCAGCTATATGTAGAAGTTTCCGGGAAGAAATATATTCTTATTGGAAATGAGTCACAGCTGCGGGCGATTGGAAGCAATAAGAGCGTAACTCCAAGACTATATGTTTATTACAGTCAGGGGTTATTAAGCGGATTACTTGGTGAAAAGCCTTTCTACACACCATACTATCCAGGCGATGCGGATCTTGGACTTGATGCTGTTGCAGCAGAAGGGGCAACTACCCATCTTGCTGGATTAAAACAAACGCCAGATGCAGTGAAGGGTGATAACTCTTATCTATATTACAAAGATAATGGTAAGTATAAGCTGGCAGATGTCGATTTGACAAGCGATGATATTGTTACGGGTCTGTTGAAGGGAGTAGGCGGACTGTTAGGGACATTATTGGGTGGTCTTACAGTAGGAACTGGTAGTTTATGTGGTGTTAACGACCAAGGGTTACCTGACAATGAAACAGCGAGTCTGATGAAGTTAAAGCAAGAATATGGTGGCTTAAAATATTCATCCAATGCAAATTACATCATTTTTCGAGATATTGACTTATCCAAGGATGGTGTGAACTCAAATAAAGAAGATGATCTGTGGACACCGCTTATGGTGTCGGGGGACATCAAAGGTGCAAAGTTAGCAGATGGACAGGCGACACTTACGGATGGAAATTCTATTTTGGCAACTGGAAAACCTGTAATTTCTAATGTGAATGTGAACCAGACAGAAGAAATGGATGGTTCTAAGTATATAGGAATTGGATTTTTTGGAACAATTACGAATGAGGTGAATGTAAACAACATTGGTGTCAGCGCCGGAACGGTTTCCGTATCAAACCTGGAATTACAAAATGTAAATGTACAAAATAACACGAATAAACATAAAAACACTCAGACCATAATAAGTGGACTCACATCAGGACTTGGATGGCTTGTAGGTGGTGTAGTTGATTTACTAGTAGGAGTTTTAACATTTGGAAACGTAAAGCTGAATTTAAAAGATACATTATCAGCACTTTTAAATGCAAGAGCAAAGGATCCGACGATTTATGCAACAGGTGCATTCGCTGGAAGGCTAGTGGGTGATGTTTCCATTGAAAACTGTGATGTGACAGGAAAAGTCAGTGTTTCGAATATTAATGATCGTACTGGTGGGTTTGTCGGTTATACAGAAGGTGTAACAGAGTATGACGGATTGTCAAAAGCTCTTGGAGTAACGGTGAATGCATTATCATCATTGTTAAATGCAATTCCGGGACTTGGGCTTGGAGATTTGATCACAATTCTTCTGGACAATGCATTGCCGGTTGGTAGTTTAATCCCTACTGGATACAAAAATGTAAATATCAAATACTGTCATGTAGAGAATCTGGCAGGAACTATCGGAGCTGCGGATAAAGATTATGCAGGTGGTTTTGTAGGACAGCAGGTAGGAACAAGAATCTTTGACTGCTCCGTGAAAAACAGTAGTTATTCTGTAACGGCAAAAGAATACGGCGGAGGATTTGCAGGAATCAGCAGAGATGCAGAAATCCGAGGTTTGTTAAGTGATGTAGGTGTTGAACTTATTCGAGTAATGCAGCCACAGAGTATCTTGTTAAATTGCAATCTGACAGGATGTAATGTCTCAGTATCTGGTGAAAATTATCAAGGTGGTATTGTAGGAGCACAGACAAACAGCTATGCAGTCAATTGCGGAGTGAGCGGAAGCATTGCAGTTAAAGCAAGCGGAAGTTATGCCGGTGGTGTGAGTGGTATTTCAACAGTTGGATGGATTACAAACCTTGGAAATAAAGAAGTCAAGGATGCAAGCCTTTTAACAACAGTGAAAGACTTGTTGACAGGTCTTTTGTCGAGTAATCCGGAAAAAGCAGGTATGCTCTTGTCACTTGTAGGAATTGCACCATCAGCAATCTTGGGATGTAACATGGATTGTTCATCAGTTTCAGTTGAGGCTGGTAAGAGCTATTCCGGTGGTATTCTTGGTGGCGGTGATGGCGTCTATATTGCGGAATCCGGTACAGAGTATCTAAATAAACTTCCTTATTGGAAACATGGTGGAACAGATGCAAGTAGCGTAGCACAAAGAGATAATGTGCTTACAGGATTAAAAACAGTTACGGCAGGTGAAAATCGTGTCGGAGGTATTGCCGGAAGTGTAACAACAGCAAATATCACAGGACTTTTAAATAATACGCTTGGAATCGGAAACTTTCTTGGATTTACTGTGCATCATGTAACGGTGACGGGAGTAAGTGATGGATATACAGTAGAAGCAAAAGAAAATTATGCCGGCGGAGCACTTGGTGAGGCTGTTGGTGGAGATGTGGATACTGTAACATTGAATCAGGTAAAATCTGTTTCGGCAAAAAACAGAGTAGGTGGTTTTATCGGTTGTGCAGGTCCGGGAGATCTGGCTGGTGGAAACGGACTGACTTTGAATCTGTTAGGACTAAACAACTTGCTGAAAGTAGAAAATCTGCTTTCTGTGGCAGAAGGTGTCAGAGTTAAAATCAATGAAGCTCATGTAAATGGCATCGCAGGAGGCATGACTGTAGAAGCAACAGGTGCAAATTCCAACGGCGAAGTAGTGGATTATACAGCCGGTGGTTTCATCGGAAAGAGTAACAGCTGTGAGATCATTAAGTCTGATGTGAAAAATTTAAAAGAAGTAACAGCAAATGATACAGATGGTTTTGCAGGAGGATTTGTAGGTTCTTCACAGACCGGAGGTCTTGCAGATGTAGCTGGTGAAGCGGATGTCAAGGCTTTGCTAAATGCAAATAAGTTGTTAGGTGCTGTCACGTACTTGCTTCCTTCTTATACAGAGTGCACGGTTACTTATGTTGATAAAGGTGGAGTTGCTGCAGATACAGCAGGCGGTTTTGCCGGAAACTTCCAGAGTGGAACGGTTAACAACCAGGGCGCAGGAGAAGGTAACTATTATTCTGTCTATAATCTGGATCATGTAAACGGGCAGTCTTATGCCGGAGGCTTTGGCGGAAATGTTTACTCCGGAGCATTGGCAGATGCTGGAGGTGGAATCAGCATTCTTGGAGGAATCACAGGTCTGAATATTAATGTCGGAGATTTACTGAACCTGATCAATGCTTACATTCCATATGTACAGTATGCAGGAGTCAAGTCAGACAACGGATTTACAGTCACTGCGAACAAGATGAAATCAGAGGACAGCCATTCTGGAAGTGCCGGAGGATTTATCGGATATGGAAGTGGTGTTCAGGTAAGCTACTGTGATGTTACGAGTCTGAAACATACAAGTGTAACAGAACCTGTGAAAGGTTTGGAAGACACAGATGGCTCAACCTATTTTAATGATGTAAAGAGCCAGTATGCAGTAACCGGTGCAAGATATGCTGGTGGTTATATCGGCTATATGGATATTGGTTCCGCAGCTTCTGTTGGAAAAGGCTTGAGCATTCTTGGAAAATCGATAGGAATTAATAATGTGCTGGATGCATTAAATGTCGTTGTTTCTACAATTGAGCATTCAAATGTCACAGGAAATGTTGGAGGCTTTGCAGTAAAGGCTTCTTGGAAAAATACTGCTTCTGATGCGTCAGAAAATGATGTTTTTGGAGATGCCGGTGGATTTGCCGGAAAGATTTCCGGTGGACACATTCAGGACTCCAACGCAAATAACTTTTCTTATATCATTGGTCAGATTACAGCCGGTGGTTATGTAGGAGACTTGCAGCCGGGAAATGTGGCAAATGTTCTTGGAAACACAACTATTTTAGAAGGACTTGTTAATGTAAAAAGTGCATTAGCATCTGTTGCAGAGGACTTTGTACCAACGATCAGAAACAGCTCTACGACTTGTATTCCTTGTGGTGGTGCGGTTCGTGCAGATGCGGATTCAACAACACAAGTACAACGAGGTATGGCCGGAGGTTATGCAGGACATAATGAAGGTGGTCACATCTGGGGAAACAATACAAAGAAATGGAAAGGTAAAGACTATACCGGACCAACAAGTGTCTGCAAAGCAGTCCGGATTCGCTCGGTATACGGAGAAGAAATTGCTGGTGGCTTCACAGGACTTATGGAGTCAGCAGATACGGCAAGTACCGGAAACCTGTCCTTGTTGTGGGGACTGGTAAAAGTAGATAACATCCTGGGAGCACTCAGTGTTGTCTATCCGACGGAAGAAAATACGGCAGTTTACGGTCCACTTGCCTTGATGGATTATAAAACTTGGAATGATTGGGTAGAATTCGTTGGTAAATATAAAGGTTACGGAAGTGATCTTGCAAAGAATGGTAAAGTAAACAGTCAAGAAGAACTTGATGCGATTATTGGGAAATATATATATGGATACAATGTTGTCGCAGGAAGAGAAAATTACCGGGATGAAATAAAACTGGCGAATGGCGGTGCAGCCGGTGGCTATGTTGGTTCGATGCAGACTGGAACCATTACAAATGGACAGGCTTATCAGGCGAAGACAATTAAAGGGCTTCGCTGTGCCGGCGGTTTTGCAGGAGAAATGATAAACGGCGGAGCAGCAAATCTCGGAGGAGTTGATATCCTCGGTCTTAAACTGGAATTAGGACGAATGATAGATGTTCTTAATGTATTTGTACCAGTAATTAAGCAGTCTTCTGTGGAAGGTTATCAGAGTGGATTAATTGTTCAGTCAGAAGGAATCAATGCCAAGGATGCCTGTGGTTATGCAGGAGGTTATGTAGGAAAACTGATCGGTGGACAGATCTGGGGCGAAAATAATGCTCACTGCCAGGTTACAAAGCTGAGACGAGTTGACGGAAGAAGTTATGTCGGTGGATTCGTCGGAAGCTCTAGACCAGGAAGTGTAGCAACACTGAATCCAACTGCAGGAGAAGGATTGCTCAGCCAGCTTCTGAATAAACTGTTAAGTACACCGTCAGATTTGATAAAAGTATTAAATGCTACAGTCGCAACGATCCGTTATGCAGATGTGGAATCCTGGGACGACTGGGGAATCATCGTAAATGGTGCTTACGCAAGTAGAAGTAATAACACTTCTTATGCAAAAGCAGCCGGAGGATTTGCCGGAAATCTGGAAGGAACTGTACTCGGTGAGAAGGGTACGAAAGAGGCAGGAGTTTCTGTACAGAATATCCGTTCCGTAGTCGCAGGTGAATATGCCGGAGGATGCTTCGGTGTTGCTGATGTAGCCGGAGTTGCCAATATCAGTGCAGGAAATGAAACCTCGCTCCTTGATAAATTATTAAAGCTTGGAAGAACCGATGTGCTGGATGCATTTAGAAGTTATGTATATTACGGAACTGTAAACGGAAGTAAAGATGCTGGCTTAAGTGTCAGTGCAAACACAGCAATAAAATCTGGACAGAACAATCAGGTTACATATAGCGGAACGGCCGGAGGTTTTGGTGGCTCACTGTTAAATGAGATCGGAAGAGCACACGTCTGAACTCCAGTCACACTGATATCTCGTATG
>OOCX01002383.1_pt1 | contig 10078 bp, 5 predicted proteins | sample 1671231 | NCBI WGS metagenome assembly OOCX01 (sample SAMN06348135, study PRJEB24527) | human gut metagenome | biome: human gut; feature: ankylosing spondylitis patient; material: feces | host: Homo sapiens | place: China | collected 2015-10 | reverse complement strand
TGCCGGCGAGAATCAGCATCAGGTATGCGACAATAAATATCATGACCGAATGGAGCGCTTCGTTCTCCTGAATGACCCCGTCCAGCTTGATGCGGATGATCGCGTTGGGGTGCTGCTGCTGGCGCAGGCGCGTGCGCATCATCTTCATCGCCAGCACCAGCCGGTTGGTCTTGATGCCGCCTGCGGTGGAACCCGCGCAGGCGCACACGATCGAACCGAAAATCAGCAGGATAACCGCAAACGACGTCCATTGGTTGGAGTCGGCCGTGGCGAATCCCGTCGTCGTGACAAGCGACACGAACTGGAAAAGCGCATGATGGAACGCGGCCGAAAACGTAGGGTATATGTTGGCGGCGAAGAGACTGACGGCGATCAGCAGGCCGCCGCCCAGCAGCATGACGAGGTACCAGCGCGTCACCTCCGAACGGAATATGTTGTTGCGTTTGCCGGTCACCGTCGCATAGATCAGTCCGAAGTGGATACCCGCCGTAGCCATGGCGAAGATCAGGATCGTGTCGATCATCGGGCTGTTGAAATAGGCGACGCTGGCGTTCTTGGTCGAAAACCCGCTCGTGGCACAGGCCGACATGGCATGGCAGAGCGAATCGAACCAGTTCATGCCCGCCATTTTGAGCAGCACCGTCGTCAGCACCGTAAGGCCCACATAGACCACCAGCAGAATCTGCACGATGATCTGGGTCCGGTAGCGGTAATTATCCTTGGCCAAGGTCGAAAGCTCGACGCTCGACAGCGTCATCTTGTTGCGCCCCAGCGAGGGGAGGATCAGCAGTGCGAACATGACCACGCCCATACCCCCGATCCACGTCGAGGACATGCGCCAGAACTGCAGCCCCCGCGGCAGCACCTCGATATCGTTCAGGATCGTCGATCCGGTCGTCGTAAAGCCCGAAACGCTTTCGAACCAGGCGTTTACCAGGCTGAACTCCCCGCCCCAGATCAGGTAGGGGAACATGCCGACCAGACAGGCGACCAGCCACGAGCCGACCACGATGCAGAATCCCTCCTTGTTGGTGATCTGCTGCGTACGTTCGACGAAGATCAGCGGAAACGCCCCCAAGAGGGCCGTGAGCAGCGACGCGAGCAGCAGGGGATAGAACGCCGAATCCATGCCGCTGACAAAGGAAATCCCCGCCGACAACAGCATGAACAGCGCGATGAAAAGCATCACGACCCCGACATATCGCAAAACCACGTCTACTCGCATCGCATCAGGCTTTCGGTTGCTTGGAAATGGTGATCAGCGTCTCGATCTTCTCTTTGAGCTCCAGCATTTCGTCCTTGCAGTCGGCCTTGACGACGAACGGCACGCGGAACGAAAGGTAATCGCCCAGCCCCTTGTTCATGCGCAGGATGGGGTTGACACAGTAGACGGACATGAAATAATAGAGCATCAGCACGATGGCGATCATCACCGCCAGTGAGATCAGCACGGGCGTCACGGCCCGGTAGGCGTTCTTCTTCATCTGCTCGGCACGCGGCGCCAGCGAACTCTGCGTCGAAGTCATATAGTTCTTGATGGCCGACGTGAGGCGCCCGTAGAGCGCCACGTACTCGTCGTTATACCATTTGACCCCCACGGAATCGGGTAAAACGGGCCCCGGCACCTCCGGCGCAGCGGTTCCGAAGGCCAGATAGTTGTCGGTCAGCAGGCGCAGCTCGGTCGTCGCGAAGGCGAGCGAGTCGAGGAACGACTTTTCGAGCGCCTCGTCCTGTGCCACGAGCAGCGTATTCTCCAGCCGTTCGAGGCTCCGGCGGCAAAGGCTGTCGCACGAGCGGTCGCCGAATACCGAAAGGCGGATCAGCGCCACGTTCTGTTCGTGCGCAGCGTCGAGCATCTCCTTGGCCAGCTCGATATTACGCATGTTGGCCTTGAGGATCTCGCCCGTGTCACGGCTCAGATGGCTCAGCTCCACGAACGAGACCATGCCCGAAAAAAACAGCAGGCATACGATGCTCAGGAAGCCCACCGTCACCCTTTTGCGCAAACCCGTCATACTCCTTATGAATTTTGTAGTGGCAAATATAATGATTTAATCCCGAATTTCACCCATCAGGTCGTGAGATTCGTCCATAGCCCCCAGCCTGACGCGGCAAACGGTGTTGACGCGGGCCTTGTCGTAGGGAGCCTTCACCCGGCGGTAGTTGCCCGTAAAGCCGAACATCATGCCCCCGCGCCGCGTGCTTTCGAACAACACGGAATCCTCGCTCCCCACGGCACGGGCGCAGAATGCCGCGTGCAGCTTCGCGCACAGCGCCTCCAGCTGGGCCGCGCGGCGCGTCGCCACCGAAGCCTGCACCTTGCCGGGCATCTCCACGGCCGGCGTACCGGGACGTTCCGAGAAGGGGAAAATATGCAGAAAGGCCGGTTCCAGCCCGGCAAGGAAGTCGTAGGTCGTGCGGAAATCCTCCTCCGTCTCACCGGGGAAACCGACGATCACGTCGATGCCGATGAAGGCGTCGGGCATCAGCGCGCGTACGGCGGCGATCCGGTCGGCGAAGCGCGCCGTGGTATAACGGCGGCGCATCAGCCCCAGGATCTTGTCCGAACCGCTCTGCAGGGGGATGTGGAAATGATGCTGGAATTTCGGCGAAGTGGCGCAGAAGGCGATGATCTCGTCCGTCAAAAGGTTCGGTTCGATGGAGGAGATGCGGTAACGCTCGATCCCGTCCACGCCGTCCAGCGCCCGCAGCAGGTCGATGAACTTCTCGCCCGTCGTCCGGCCGAAATCCCCCGTGTTGACGCCCGTCAGGACGATCTCCTTCTGTCCGGCCGCAGCGATCTGGCGGGCTTCGGCGACGAGGTCCGCGATCGGCATGTTGCGGCTGCCGCCGCGGGCATAGTGGATCGTGCAGTAGGCACACTTGTAGTCGCAGCCGTCCTGCACCTTGAGGAAGGCCCGCGTGCGGTCGCCGCTCGAAAAGGCCGCGAAGAACGATGTGAGCGAATCGGCATCGCAACTGTAAACCTGCGCACGGCCTTTGCCCGGAAGTTCGAGCACACGTTTATATAAATCGCCCTTATCGTTGTTACCCAAGACAATATCCACACCTTCGATTGCCGCGATCTCCTGCGGTTTGAGTTGCGCGTAACACCCCGTGACGGCGATGATGGCACCGGGGTTGCGGCGGTGCAGCTTGCGGATCAGGTTACGGCATTTCTTGTCGGCATGTTCGGTCACCGAACAACTGTTGACGACGCATATATCGGCTTCGGCATCGGGCGCCACGCGGACGAAACCGCCCTCTTCGAACTCCCGGGCAAGGGTGGAGCTCTCCGAAAAATTGAGTTTGCAACCCAGGGTATGGAAATTGACTCGGCGTTGTTGCATAAAATATGTGTTTTGCTGGGCGAAATTACGAAAACCGTACGAAAAGGGGCGTCTTTTCAACAAAAAAATTACAGACCGAGATAAATAGAGCAAAGGCGCCCTGTACGGACGCCTCTGCAGCATAAGAAAAACGGAACACTACTCGTCCGTCCGGGGACGCATGACGGCACCGCCCATCGGTCGTATGGGACGGATATCCCACAAGTCGCCGAAAGGCTTCATCGGACTGCCCCCGCCGCGTGTCAACGACGAAGCCTGGAGTTCCGGCTTCTTGCCGCTCTTGATCCACACCAGCGCAATATAGCCGAGCTGATCTTCCATTGTACCGAACTCCCCCGGGTAGATCGCCGAATCGTCAATCTCGACATCGGGGACAAAACCCGTCGAATAATCCCGGAACCCCTTGGCGTTCTCAACGTAAAAGGTAACAGGGTAGAGCAGGAACTCATGATTGTAGAATGACCGCATCACTCCTTCCATACCTACGTTCTTGCCGTTGGTGGTCTGCCCGATGAGGTTGACCTCGATGTCCAGACCACGCAGGCCATTGATCACCATTTCACTGGCCGAAGCGGTCGTCTGGCTCACCAGCACATATATCTTCTTCAACCCCACAGCATGCTGAAGCGCCGTTTCGAGCGGTTCGTATATGCGCTCAACTGTTTCCTTGACGCCGATCTTGTAGTCACCGCCTTCACCGGCTTCCGTGCGGTCTTCATTGAACGTGGTATGTGCATAAACCTGTCCCTTGTAGTCGTTGCCCGCAACCAGCGTACCGAGCACGGCGCTCGAAAGCACATCGCCGCCGTTGTTGTAGCGCAAATCAAGAATCAGGTCGGTGACGTTCTGCTGGCGGAAACGTTCGAATGCCGCCATCAACTCATCGTCATAGTCGATATTAAAGCCCATATAGAGCAGGTATCCCACTTTTTTCTCGGTGCCATCGATGCCGACCACCTTGTCCATGTAGATGGCCGGATCGGTAAAGGAAGCGGCCCCGAGCTGGATGTTGCCTTTCGAGCTGAGCACAGGAGTGCTTCCGTTATCTTCCCAGGTCACCTGGCTAACCGCAATCTCGACAGACCCGTCGTATACATACTGGCCCAGCGTCTTGTAGTTGGCATCGGTCACCTCCACGCCGTTGACCGACGTGATGAAATCGCCGCGCACGAGTCCCGCGTCGTCAGCCGGCGTCCCAGGAACGACCGCCATAACCGCAAACCCGATATAGTCTGTACCGAGGCGGGTGGCTTGCAACAGATAAATACCCGACCCGGACTGCGTTTGTCCCGGAGCTCGCGACACGGGAGCATCGCTTTGCAAATTAGAGTAATAGTACATGCGTTTCTGCCCCTGCCAGAAGCCGTCGTCGTGGTTCACGTCATCCTGGGCAGCTACGCCGTCGAGGATCGAGGTGAAAAAGCGGTCGTAGCTAAGGCTGTAATCGAGGAAGAGGTTTTCGATCGGACGATTCCACAAGTAGAAGTTCTTCATATAGTCCGCTACCCATTCGTTCACGGAGCGGTATTTACCATCCCCCTGCTCGGTTGTACCTTCGGCCTGCTTCACCACGAAAGAGGCCGATGCGGCGTATCCTTTCACATGGACGGTGATCGTGGCCGTACGCGCCTCGGCAAGGTTGTTCTTGGCGACCTTCAACCTCAGCAGCGATTCGCCTGCCACACCCGAGGGAGTCTTCACCTCGCACCAGTCAGCCGAGCTCACAGCCGTCCACCGGCCTTCGGCGGTAAATTCGAAATCGAGCGTCTCGCCTTCGATCACGGCCTGGTTCTCAGCCTTCCATGCGGGAGAGGCAATCCCCGCACCTTCATTCAAATCATCGTCGTCGCTACACGACACACCGACCGTCAAGGCCAGCAGTGCCGCCAGCATCCATCCAAACAAATTCTTCATGTCTAAAGTATTTTATTAAGGATTAACGCATCATTCGTTCTGCCGCAATACGACGGCTGTCGGCCACAGGAGCGGCATCGAGGTTCACGGTCACCCGTTCGGGCAGGCTAACCTGCCGCACGTTCTTCACGGCTGCCGGCTCGGCGCCCTGGTCGGCATCGCGCGTCAGGACGATCTCGTCCGATGCCGCAAAAGCCATATCGCCATACCATTGGCTGGTACCCGACATCACACCGGGATAATAGATAAAGGTGCCGAATTCGGACTCATCGACCACTTTCTTAACCGTCAGTGTCAAATCGTCCGCCACTTCGATAGGGAAACTTATCGCCGTGTCCGTGTAGCGATCGCTGGTAGGGCGCTTGGCATAACCGCGGAAATAGAGTTCCTTGCCGTTGAACTTCGCCATCGTGTAATCCAGCTCCCCGTTTATCGGAGCGCTCGTCGAAATCGTGTTGTCACTGTTGAATTCGATGAACCACTTCGGCCCGTAACCGGCATTGGCTTCCTCTTCGTTCGCAACCCAGCCGTTCGCAAGCAACTTCTCAGGATCCGCATACTCCACACCGCACGGAGCAAAACCCAATACGACCAGGCGGTTCATATCGTGGTAAGCCTTTTCGGTCGCCTCGTTCACACCCGTGGCAATAGTGACAGAGAAGGTCACCGTTTTGCCTTCGAGATCCTTGGTCGTCGCGGTGTATTTGCCGGGAAGTTTCGCACGCACGCCGTTTCCATCGTACTGCGGCAACGAAACTGTCGCGAAATCCTTCACTACGGAAACGCCCACGCTTTCCTCATTCGTCGCACAAACACCGAACTCGTACTCGGTATTCGGCGTGAGCACGTCGCTCTCGATGACAAGCCCCTCTCCACTCATAGCAGCAGCAACCTGTTCCGGGGTTAACGAAGTGCCGTTGGCAGCGATGACATCGCCGGCCGTAAGCGCCTCGTTACCGGGACGGCTGAGAACGTCTTCGATGGATCCCCTCGGGAAAACTCCGGCCACCATCGAGACCGTATAGGTCGTCTTGATCTTGAAGGCCGCTTTGTTCCACGGCGTTTCGACGGTTACGGGCTCGGCAGTCAGCTCGGGCAGGGGCCCGGTAGGTTCGCCCGTCGTAAAGTCATAGAGCAGGAACTTCTCGCGCATGTCCTTATCGAACCCTACGATCCCGACCTGGTACTCGGTATTGGGCTTAAGGCCCTTTGCATTGACAGTGATAGTCCCCGAACTTTCGTTCGAAACATCGTCCCAATGGCCGATAATCATACGGCGAACGGAAGCCTCGCCCTCGAAAGCAATATAGTCGAACTCCGCCTTCGTGTTCACATGATAACGGAAGCGCTCGATTCCTTCCTCGGGCTTAATGGTTATATCGGCCGTCATCGAAGCGATATTGCTCACAGAGACATCGATACCATATGGGGCAGTGCCGGCTTTTTTGGTCTTGAAGACGAGCGTCTTCGCTGCATCCTTGGCCACTTGCCCTTCGCCGTCGATTTCACCGGCTATGATGATAAACTCCATATCGGAGTAAATATCCTGGCGAAAGCCGCCGGCATCGAAGAAAGTGGTATCGAAAACATAGGTGTCGTCTTCAGTGGCTTCCTTGCCAAAAGCGCTTACATAGGAGGCCGGAGTACCGCCTGCAAGGTTGATTATATAGTCATAGTCAGACTTGGAAAGGCAGACGTGCTTGTATTTGGCCACGCCTTCGGGCTTCATGATATGATAAGCGAAAGAAGTAGTCTTGACACTTTCGAGCGTAATCATGTCGGTATAAGCGACATGCGTGTCGATCGATTCGGATACGAGTTTGCTGTAAAGGAAAGGGTTGAGGTTGCGTGCGGCGGCATAGAGCTTGTACTCGGTGTCACCAGTAAGGTCTTCGATTTTGACCTCGACCTTTTTAGCACCTTCGAACATGGCTACGATACCATTTTCGAAGAGAGCCTCTGCATCGGCAATCGTTTCCGATGCCGGCAATACAGCGTAGGCATAATCGGCTGCACCGCTCGTAGTAATTGTAAATGATGCGGTTGTACGGGTTACATCACCCACCTCAACATTAATCGTGGGGGGGGGATTTTTGCCGTCATTGCCACCCTCGTCATCACTGCACCCCTGCAAACCAAACGTCGTCAGAAATGCGAATCCGGTCATGCCGAGAAATAAAGATGTACGCATAAATGTAAAAATGTAAAAAATTTGAAAATAAATGGGGTTAATCATGCGGATACCGAAAAAACAAGCAGGCATCCAAGCGCAAATATAAAAATAATCGAATGCTTTTCTATATCCAAGAACTAAATTATCCAAGTAAAAAACGTAAATTTGCGCGCAAATAAAGAGAACGAGGATGGAATTTTTCAGCGATCTGATCCAATACGGCTACCTGTCCAATGCGCTGGCGGCATGTGTCCTCTCGGGCATAACGTGCGGCGTCGTAGGCACCTACGTCGTATGCCGGAGGATGGTTTTCCTCGCGGGCGGCATCACGCACGCCTCGTTCGGCGGGCTGGGCATAGCTTTCTACGCGGGAGCCAACCCCATAGCCGGGGCGATGGTCTTCGCCGTGCTTTCGGCGCTGGGCATCGAGTGGGCCGGGAGCCGGGGGCGCATCCGCGAGGATTCGGCCATCGGCATCATCTGGTCGGTGGGCATGGCCGTCGGGGCGCTCTTCATGAGCCTCAGGCCGGGTTACACCTCCGGCGACCTCTCGGCCTACCTGTTCGGCAGCATCGTCACCGTGACGCACGGCGACGTCGTGGCGCTCGCCATCCTGACCGCGGCCATCATGGCCGGGGCTCTGCTGTGGCTGCGCCCCGTGATGTACGTGGCTTTCGACCGCGACTTCGCCCGCAGCCGCGGCATCCCGACGCGCGTGATCTCCTACGCCATGGCGGCGCTGGTCGCCGTCACGATCGTCCTCTCGATCCGCATCATGGGAATCGTCCTGCTGATTTCGCTGCTCACGATGCCCGTGGCCATCGTCAATTCGCTCTCGCGCTCGTACCGGACCATCGCGCTCTGCGCGCCGCTGGTCGCCGTGGCGGGCAACGTCGCGGGACTCGTCGCAAGCTACAATTTCGAAGTTCCGCCCGGGGCGGCCATAATATTTACCCTCACCCTTACGCTTATTATAGTAAAACTATTACCTTTGCGTAACAAAAAAGCCGGTGCCGCCGCATGAAAACCATCCATAAACTCGTACTGAAAGCCTACCTGGGGCCGATGGTGCTCACGTTCTTCATCGTGATGTTCGTCCTGATGATGAACATCGTGTGGCGCTACATCGACGAGCTGGTCGGAAAGGGGTTGAGCGCCGGCATCATCATCGAGCTGATGACCTATTTCATGGCCAACATGATCCCGCTGGGGCTGCCGCTGGCCATGCTGCTGGCCGCGATCATGACCATGGGCAACCTGGGCGAGAACTACGAGCTGCTGGCGATGAAATCGGCCGGCATGTCGCTCGTCCGCATCACCAAGCCGCTCATCATCCTGGTGAGCGTGATCGCCGTGGGCAGTTTCTTCATCGGCAACAACCTCGTGCCGTATGCCAACAAGAAGGTGTACAGCATCATCTACGATATCCGCCAGCAGAAACAGAGCCTCGAATTCCAGGACGGCCTGTTCTTCAACGGCATCGACAACATGTCGATCCGCGTGAGCCGGCAGGAACCCAAAACGCACCTGCTGCGCGACGTACTGATCTACGACAACCGCATCGCCGACGGCAACATGAACACCATCGTGGCCGACTCGGGCTACATCCGCCTGTCGGACGACAAGCGGTTCCTGCTCGTGACGCTCTTCAACGGCGAGATGTACGAGCAGACCCGCAACAGCCAGTGGTTCACCCAGAGCAGGCTGCGCCACCACATCTTCGACAAGCAGGATCAGACGATCCCCATGGAAGGCTTCGCCATGCAGCGCAGCGACGCCAACCAATTTTCGAACAGCCAGACCAAGAACATCAACGAGTTGCAGCAGGATATCGACTCGCTGGAAATCCTGGTGAACAACGCCACGACCCGTTCGTACGAACCGCTGCTCAAGGAACAGATATTCTCACGCGACAACTCCGTGCTGCCGCAGCCCGACAGCCTGCGCAAAGACAAGAGCGGCTTCGGCAGCCTCGAAGCGATGGACTCCCTCTCGGCACTCAAACTCCGCGACAAGGCGCGGATATGGAACCAGGCGCGGACGCTGGCCAAAAGTTCGCGCAACATGTTCTCGTTCGACGAGTCGGCCGCCAAGGAGGCGCTCAACCAGCTATACCGCAGCAAGGTCGAGTGGCACAAGAAAATATCGCTCCCCGTGTCGATCATGATCTTCTTCCTGATCGGGGCTCCGCTGGGCGCCATCATCCGCAAGGGCGGCCTGGGACTTCCAGTCGTGGTGTCGATCATCTTCTTCGTGATCTACTACATCATCAGCCTCTCGGGCGAGAAACTGGCCAAGGAGGGCAGCTGGGAAGCCGTTTACGGCATCTGGCTCTCGACGTTCATCCTCACGCCGATCGCCGTATACCTGACCTACAAGGCCACCAACGACTCGGCATTGCTCGACACGGACTGGTATGCCGGAAGACTCAAGGCATTGAACGAGCGCATGCGACCTGCGATCAACAAATTGAAAAACGCGATAAAACTCAAACGAAATGGCAAAAAGCACGATTCTGAATAGTGTGGAAGAGGTTATCGAAGATTTCCGCAACGGCAAAATAGTGATCGTCGTCGATGACGAAGACCGGGAAAACGAAGGCGACTTCATCGTAGCGGCGGAGAAAATAACCCCCGAAATC
>OOCX01002374.1_pt1 | contig 10115 bp, 13 predicted proteins | sample 1671231 | NCBI WGS metagenome assembly OOCX01 (sample SAMN06348135, study PRJEB24527) | human gut metagenome | biome: human gut; feature: ankylosing spondylitis patient; material: feces | host: Homo sapiens | place: China | collected 2015-10 | reverse complement strand
AAAGGTGACTGCAAATATCTTGTTGTAGAACAGCATAAACACTGCGACCACGATGATGGAAAGCCCGATGCAGAGCCAAACTTCCGATTTTGTCAGGGTCAGAATCGAGGTAGAGCCGAACAGGGTGCTGCACACATCGCCAGACAGATTCGCCGAGGTCGAGAACAGATTCATCAGCAGATAGCCCATTGCAAGCGCGCCAACGGACACCATAGCAATGGCAGCGTCACCTTTGATCTGGGTGTTTTGTCCGGTATGCAGCAACAGGACTGCGCAGGCCACAGTCACGGCCAGCGTCAGCGGCATATGGTCGGACATTCCCAGCACGGTCGCAACGGCCATGCCGCCGAACGCCACATGAGAAAGGCCATCTCCGATAAAGGAAAACCGTTTCAGCACCAGCGTCACGCCCAAAAGCGACGAGCACAGTGCGATCAGCACGCCGACGATGAGCGCGTAGCGCACAAAGGGATAGGTCCAGTAGAACGCGAGTTTTTCAAGGATCGCCGTCATTGCGCCGCGCCTCCCTTCTGCCATGCCTGCGAAAACTCGTTCAGGTAGGCCGCCTTGGTGCCGAAAAACACCGTGTCCCCGATGTGCAGGATGTGGCTCGCATATTGCAGCGCCGCGTTCAGGTCATGGGAGATCATCACAACGGTGATACCATCTTCGTAATTGAGCTTTTGAATGAGCGCATACATTTCCGCTGTCACCTTGGGGTCAAGTCCCGAAACAGGTTCATCCAGAAGCAGCATTTTTTGCGTGGCGCACAGGGCGCGGGCGAGCAGCACCCGCTGCTGCTGACCGCCGGAGAGTGTCCGGTAGCAGCGTTTGGCAAGGGGCGTGATCTGCATTTTCCCCATGGCGTCCGCCGACAGTTTCTTTTCTTCTCTGTTGTAAAAGGGGCGGCTGCCGCAGCGCCCCTGGCATCCGGAGAGAACGATCTCTCTCACGGATGCCGGGAAGTCCTTCTGGACAACGGTCTGCTGCGGCAGATAGCCGATCTCATTTTTCCTCAGCCCGTCGCCCGTCAAAATTCTGCCGCTGATGGGCGGCTGCAAGCCAAGGATCGTTTTCATAAGGGTACTCTTGCCGGAGCCGTTTTCTCCCACGATGCAGAGGTAGTCGCCCGCAAAGATCTCAAAATCAAGGTCTTGCAGAACGGGCTTCCCATCGTAGCCGACGCAGAGCTTTTGACAAGTGAGCTGAGCCATCATCCTGCCTCCTTAACCCAGTGCCTCTTTCAGCATGGAGAGGTTCTGCTCCATGACAGAGAGATAGGTGGTGCCGTTTGCCACATCCTCAGAGGTGGTGGACTGCATGGAGTCCATGGTCAGGATCTTCTGGTTCTTTTCGGCGGTGTTTTCCACAATGGTTTCGGCAATTTTATGATTCTTGCCCTCAATGGTCAGCACGCAGGGCAGCTTCAGCTCGTCTACCTTCTTTGCGAGGAAGGATACCGTTTCAAAGCTGGCTTCGCTCTCGGCGGAGCAGCCCGCAAAGGCGGCGTAGTAGCTCAGGCCGTAGTCATCCACCAGATAGCGGAATGGGAAGCGGTCGCCAAACAGGACAGTCTTGCGCGCCGCGCCGTCCACGGCAGACTGGTACGCGCCATCCAGCGCGGAAAGCTTTTCGATATAGGCAGAGGTGTTGGCGGCGTAGGTATCCTTGTTATCGGGATCAAGCTCCTGCAAGGCATCGGCAATCGCGGTGACCAGCGTTTTGGCATTCTTCAGGGACAGCCAGACGTGCTCATCAGCTTCCTCCTCGTGGTCGTGGTCGTGGCCGTGGCCCTCCATGTGCTCGCAGAGATCTTCACCGGTCATATCAGCTGGGAAGAAGGTCGGCCACGACTTTTCCGGATCAACGATGGCGTCAAAGCTCTCGTTGCTCATTCTGATGTGGAAATGCTCGGGCGCAGCCGATTCGATCATGTGGTCGTTGAATTCGATGTAGATCGGTGCGCCGGAGGTTCTGTCTACCGCTTCAAAGCGATACATGGCCGCCTTGGTGCCGGTAGACCAGTTCTGAATGTAATAACCGATATACTTGTAGTCAGAGCCGACCTTTTTGCCGTCCTCATAGGTGAACGCAATGTGGTCGCCTTCAATGTTAATATTGGTAATGTCCGTTTTGTAGCCGTTCTGATAGTAAGTCTTATACTCGTCTGCGGTCATCTCGCCTTCCTCTGCCATCGCTGCAAAGGCATCGTCCAGCGTTCCGTCCAGCGCAAAGGGGTAGGCAGACTGCCAACTGCCCGCCCAGTCGGACAGGCTTCTGTCCTGAACCTCATGATCTTCAAAGGTGGAAACCTCCTTGCTGTGGTCGTGGGCGTGTTCCGTTTCCTGCATACCCTCAACGGTCTCTTCTGTTTTCACGGAATCGCCCAGCACCTCCAGCAGATCAATGACCTTCATATCCTTGTTGGTGGCTTCCTTCAGCGCATCTTCTACCCAGCCATCGGACTCGCCGCCCACATAGATGAAGAGGTCACAGTCGGAAATCTTGACGATGTCATCCGCTGTGGGCTGGTAGCTGTGCAGGTCAACACCGTTGTCCAGCAGCATGGTCAGGTCGGTGCTCTCGGCCTTGTCGCCGAGAATTTCCTTGACCCAGTCGTATTCGGGGAAGATGGTGGTGACAACGCTCAGTTTATTGGAATCGCTCTCGCCCGTCTCTGCGGCATTCTTTTTGCCGCAGCCGGCAAGCAGGCCGACCACCATGGTCAGCACAAGAAACAGGGGAATCATTTTCTTCATAGTATAATAAAACCTCCGAATTTTTGAAAAATAGGCGCAAAAATACAAGGGCAGCGGCAAAACCGCAAGAGCCTATCCGAAAACGGATAGACTTCGCCCTTGTAAAAGTCCTGTTTTTAATTCGAAAGCTTTACCTTGAGCGCAACAAGCGTCAGTGTGTCGGTCGTCTCTGCGCAGGGCAGGATCGCCTTGCACATGGTATATGTAAACGCAGCAGTGACCGCTGCGGCAGCACCGGCAAGCCCCAGAGATTTCAGCAGATTCTCGCAGACACCGATCTGATGGCAGATGGCGCAGTCCTCGCCGGAGCAGTCATGATCGGCTTCGACCGCAATATAGACGGCAGAGAACAGCATAACAACGGCCAGCACGGCCGCCAGCAGGCGCGTCATAAAGCAAGGCTTCTTTGTCATGGTCTGTCCTCCCTTCTGTTCGTTATTTTCCCTTGCAGTCCGAGCAGATCCCATAGAGGATCGTGTCGGCTGCGTCCAGCGTGAATTGCTCGCTCTGCGCCAGGTGCTTTGCAAACAGGGCGGCGTTGCCGCTTGCCATGTGAAAGGTCCTGCCGCACTTTACACAGCGCATATGCAGCGCACCCTTACAGCTTTCGGCGTCAAGGTACTGATAGTAGACCTCCCGTGTGCCGCTCTTGCTACTGCGCCGCACTTTTTCTTCCGTCTCTAACTGTGCAAGGTTCCGATATACGGCGCTGAGGCTGATTTTTTCATCCGCCAGTGCGTCCGCAATTTGCCGTGCGGACAGCAGCTCATCCGGGTGCCGGCTCAAATAGGCAAGCAGAGCCTTCCTCTGCTGCGTGCTGTAACTGGACAAGTCACCACGCCTCCAATTTGCAATTCATTCGCAAATTAGTATACACAAGGAAAGCAGAAAAGTCAACATGCGATTTATTCGCAAATTGAACGCTTTCAATGAACGCCGCCGTGTAAAAGGCACAGCGGAAGCATCCGGCAGATTTTGGACTGAGGGTTTTTATCGTCTTTGCCAGGAGCCCCCGCCTGACTGCGGTAACAGTGCACAGCGGCAGATTTTTCTCAAACGCTTTATGCTGATGTGTCCCAAAAACGTATTTGAGATTGCAATAACAGCAGAAGCCTGGCAAGCCGAGAGGGCGGTATTAGAACAATTATTTTTTCGATGCTTTCCGGAATTGCCTGCATTGTTTACGTAACCGATAATCGTGGTGAATAATACAACATCCACCTTATCAATCAAACCCTCGAAACACGAACGGCGGGACGGGCTTTACCGTCGCGCCGCTCTGCTTTTTCAGCGGTCGAGGTCCTGCCTGTGCGTAGGCTGCTCTTTGGGGTTTTCCTCCCGCAGCATCGCGCAAACGCCCTTCTGCACCACCGTTTTATTTGACGATGGTGCGGAAGGGCCATACCTTTATTGCGGCTTCTTCAATCGCTATTGTTCCGTTCTGCCTTTTATCTATTCTTGAAAAATGCCACCACAACGGCGCCGGGACCGAGGTGTGTTCCGATCACGCTGCCCACCGTTGTGTAGCGAACCTCCCGCAAATGCCCCTCCCAAATGTGGCGGCTGTCCTCTATGTACTTCAATAAAAGCGCATCGGAAAGTCCGCTGTAGCCAAGCAGCACCGGCTTGCTGAAATCAATGCCGCCCACCTTGTAATCTCCTGAACGAGCAGATTGTTCCCCATCTTAGAGCCGCGCGCTTTTCCAAGCAGATGTATTTCACCGTCGGTGACGGAGATCACGGGCTTGATGTTCAGTATCCCGCCGGCAAATGCTGCTGTCTTTGAAATGCGACCGCCCCGTTTGAGGTATTCAAGGGTATCCACCAAGGCAACAATGACAATATTTTTCTTCTCTTCCTCCAGAGCCTTCGCAATTTCCTCTGCGGAGGCTCCCGCGTCCAAGAACCGGAACGCAAGCTCTACAAGGATGCCGGTACCCATCGCCGCGCTTGCGCCGTCCACAACATAGATGTTTTCATATTCCGCCGCCGCAATCACGGCGCTTTGATACGTGCCGGAGAACTTGGACGCAAGGGTGATGACAACGGCGGCCTCTCCCGCCTGCCTTGCCGTTTCTGGCTGGTGGTGGGCAGTACATCGCTCTCGACCAGCTTCTTATAGAAGGTCTTGTGGTCGATGGTCACGCCGTCAATATATTCCTCTTGACCGAAGTGAACGGTGAGGGAAACCGTATAGATCCGTTCTTTGATCTTGGGGACCAGATCCGCTGTGGAATCAACAATGATCCTTGTTTCCGATTGCATCACAGTTCCTTTTCTTCACTGTTTTGGACGATAGCCTCAAGGCTTCTGCTGATGGTGGATAGACAACGGTAGAATTCAATCCTTTCATTCTCCGTGAGAGCATGGCTGATCGTTTCAAGAATGCCGCCGATCTTCTCTGCAATTCTTTTGCCGGCGTCCCGCCCCTTATCCGTCAGGCGCAAGGGGCTTTTGTACCGCTTGGCGCCGGTGTCGCGCAGGAGAAAGCCGTTGGTCTCCAGATAGTCCACCGCGCGGGAAATGGTTGCCTTGTCCTCCTCACAATGCTCGCAAAGCTCCGCTGAGGTCACGTTTCCCAGCGAATAAACGTAGTACAGACAGGACACATGGACGCTTCTGAGGTGATAGTCGGCCATCTCCTGATTTTTGATTTTCCGTATGTCGCGGCTGATTCTGTTGATCAAAACTGTAAATGTTTCAAATCTCTCCTGCATGACTATCCTCCACCTCTGTAAATGTTGAAGTTTCAACAAAAGAACTTTAACACAGAGATGTTGAAATGTCAACATAGTCCTTGTATAGGGTTTCTATTCATTGATTGTGGTATCCCACAGCGCGAGGTGGCCTCGGCGCGGTTTTCGTGTTGCTCATCGAGAGGAAAAAGCGGGACGCCGAGAATACTGCAAAGCCCCGCCGGAATTGCTCCGGCGAGGCTTTGCCTTTGACCACATAAAATGCCATAGGCAGATGTGGAACACAAAGTGTTGGGAAAGGGATTAAAATCAAGAGGAAGCCGCTAAAAGCAGCTAAGAAGTTCGGGAAAGTGTTGCGGCAGCTCTTTGCGTATACAACTGCAATTGTTCGACCTTGAGCGTATTCTCCTCGTTACCGCCGCTTCGGAAGTTCTCCACTTCCGAGCTTCTGATACTCACAATAACCCTATCATTGACCTGTAAATCCTCAAAAGAAATCTTTGTAACCTTCTGCGTGGCAAAGTCGCAATAGACCATAGGAACGGACGGACAGTCGATCAAACACTCTTCACCTAAAGTGCTTTCATCGGCATCGTCTTTTACCATTATGGTTTGCTTTCCTGTATCGACTTCCGTGATCACTGCGTTGACGATCAGAAGCGAGTCGTCCTTCAATGAACCGCACCCGGACAGGGATAGCAAGAGAGCCAATAAGCACAGAGCGATGCCGATTCCTCTTACATTTCTATCCAGCAAAGTCTTATCCTCCTGTTTTTTGCTGCGGAACTTATCCAATCTATGAAAAAGACACTTCTTCCGCCCTTTGCGTCAGGCGGGACAACGCACAGACCGCGTACATATAGCCTGCAAGGATCAGCGGTGCCGGCAGTCCGTAAAGCAGCGGCGCCGGGATGATGCGCCAAAACAGCTTGAGCACGCCGATCTCCGCGCCGTAGGTGAAGAAGTAGTTCGCCTCCGGGCAGAGCGTGAGGCGCAACAGGAGATTGATAAGATGAGCGCCTACGGCAAGCAGGCCAAAGGTCTTGAGGATCCGCGGGATATCCTTGGGGTCGGGGCGGTAAAAGCCCAGCGTCGCCAGACTCAAGCCGCAGACAACAAGGAGAGCGTGCGTCACATAGTAGCCGAAAATTCGCGGCAGGAACAGTGAAAAGCCGGAGAACAGAGGCTCCGGGAAGAGCAGCGCCATCAGTGCGCCGAGGGGCGCTACAAAGAAGGCGAATCCCAGTATTGAGCGGTTGCGCTTCCATAGTCCGATGGGAATCAGGAATAGATTGATGTTGCACAGGTGCAGCGGCAGCTCATTGAAAATGTTGAAGCCATTGGGATAGTACGCACGGATATACGCTGCGTCCATGGACAGTGAGAGCTTGTAGGCGGTAAACAGCGCAAGATTAAAAAGGCACATGCCGATCAGAAACCGGGAGCGCCGTGCTTCCGATTTTCCGCGCAGCAGCAAGAATAAGAGCAGCGCCGCCGCTGCCGTCAGCAAAAGCAGAAGCAGATGCAGCCCGCGAAAGGGCGTTATAGAAAATTCGTTCATTTCACACGCCGGAATTCCTTTCCGGTCTTCTCCTCAAGAAATCGTTTGCATTCCTCCACCGTCCCGCCGGTAAGGGTACGCTTGTCCAGGGGCTGCGCGAACCGCTTTTTCATCAAAAGGATCATGTAGTCCTGCGACTCCGCCATGGCGTCGATCAGCTCATAGCGGAACGTGGAGGTGGTGACCTCCGTAACAACGGTATAGGACTCCTCGCCGAACACGACATGATAGTCCTTTGTGCCTGCCAGCGCGTTTTTGCAGGCGATCATGCCGTTGAGCCGATCCTGAAACAGCAGAACGGACAGCAGCATCACCTCTACCAGCAGGGAAATCACCGTGCCGGCATCAAGCGTAAAAGGCTCTCCGTCGAATGGGATCAGCAGCAGAGCGTTGATGAAAAAGACGCTCCAGTCGAAAATGGCCCAAAGGATGCTGCGTTTTCGCCGCAGCACCTTGCGCATCGCGCGGGAGGCTATGGTCATAGAACGATTCGTGATGTCGCTGTGAATTTCAAAAGTCATGCATATTCTCCATCGTTGATCATTTCTGTTTTTGCAGCCTATCTGGTTCCTTGCAGAAGTGTTCCGTCCAGAGCAGGGTATTTATAGATTATGTTATCATAACAGGAATAAAGTTTATGTTAAGTCTGCCTATTCTCCCTGAAATCGTCACGCTTACTATGTACGCAGCGCTATCGCGGCATCACGCCAGCCTTGCGTTCACCAGATGATACCATGTCATTCCGTTTTCTTCATAGGACTGAAATTCACCGATGACGGTGATCTCCGCCCCCAGCTCCGGGTAATCGTCCGGGTAGGTATAATCGCCTTCCAGCACAAATTCCATCCCCTCGGCGCAGCAGGCGGCCGCGTCTGAAATGATGCAGGCGTAGGATACCGGGTCAGGCTGTAAAACGCCGTCTGTCACGAGCTGATAGATAGAAAACGTCCCCCTTGCCTTGACGGTCTTGCCGAGGTAATGCGCCGGGTCATTGTAGAGCATATTGTAGACCTCGGAGTAGACCATGGTGCTGCTGAGCACCGTCAGATCCACCTCCACGCCGTCGGCAGATGCCTGTGGCTGTTCGGATTCCCCCGGCGTTTCCTGTTCTTTCGGCGTTGGAATGCTCTCAGCCGATACAGACGCTTCTTCATTGGAAGAAAGCGTATCATTTCCTGCGTCCTTTTCGCTGTCTTTCCCGCAGGCACAGAGAGAAAGCATCATGCAGACAGCCAGCAGCAGACAGAAAAGCTGTTTCATCCCGCTTCCCCTCCCCTTGCGCGGCCAAGGGTCGAACAAATCAAAAATGCCAGAATATCCACCGCTACGATGGTGGAGCCCACTGGCGTCCCCGCTAAAATGGAGATTAAAATGCCCAGCGCCGCGCAGCTCACCGACAGTACGGCGGAGCAGACCGTCACGGACCGGAAATTCTGAAAGAGGCGCATGGCGGACAGCGCCGGGAAGATCACCAGCGCGGAGATCAGCAGCGAGCCGACCAGATTCATCGCCAGCACGATGACCACAGCAACGATGACGGCGAGCAGCAGATTGTACAGGTCTGCCTTTGTCCCCACCGCCTTGGCAAAATTCTCATCAAAGGTCACGGCAAAGATCTTGTTGTAATAGAGCAGAAACACCGCCACGACCACCACGGACAGTCCCGCGCACAGCCAGACCTCGCTTTGAGACAGCGTCAGGATGGAGGTGGAGCCGAACAGCGTGCTGCAAACATCTCCGGAGAGGTTGGACGAGGTGGAGAAGAGGTTCATCAGAAGATACCCGATGGCAAGCGCTCCCACTGAGATCATGGCGATGGCGGCATCGCCCTTGATCTTCGTGTTCTGCCCCGTGCGGAGCAGCAGAACGGCACAGGCCACCGTGACGCCCAGCGTCAGCGGCATATCGTCCGTCAGCCCCAGCACAGCGGCAATAGCCATCGCGCCGAAGGCCACATGGGAAAGCCCGTCGCCGATGAAGGAAAACCGTTTCAGCACCAGCGTCACCCCCAGCAGGGAGGAGCAAAGCGCGATCAGCACACCGACAATGAGCGCATAGCGGACAAAGGGATATGCCCAATAGAGGGCCATCTTTTCCAAGATAGCGGTCATTGGCTGTCACCGCCTTTCTTCACGTCAAACAGCCGCCCTTGCGGGCTTTGAAGATAGTCCGCCTTTGTCCCAAAGAAAACGGTGTCGCCAATATGCAGAATATGGCTGGCGAATCGGACGGCGGCAGCCACATCGTGAGAGATCATGATCACGGTGATGCCGTCCTCACGGTTGAGCTTTTCGATGAGCGTATACATTTCCGCCGTCACCTTGGGGTCAAGTCCGGAAACGGGCTCATCCAGAAGCAGCATTTTTTGCGTGGCGCACAGCGCGCGGGCAAGCAGCACCCGCTGCTGCTGGCCACCGGACAATTCACGATAGCACCGCCTTGCCAGCCGGGTGATCTGCATCTTGTCCATCGCATCAGATGCAAGCTGCTTTTCTTCTTTGTTATAAAAAGGGCGGCTGCCGCAGCGTCCCTGGCATCCGGAGAGAACGATCTCTCTCACGGATGCCGGGAAGTCCTTTTGTACCTGCGTTTGCTGCGGCAGATAGCCGATCTCATTTTTCCTCAGCCCGTCGCCTGTCAAAATGCTGCCGCTGATGGGCGTCTGCAAGCCGAGGATCGTTTTCATAAGGGTACTCTTGCCGGAGCCATTCTCCCCTACGATGCAGAGATAGCCGCCTGCCAGGAGCTCAAAGGTGAGGTCTTGGAGAACGGACTGCCCATCGTAGCCGACACAGAGCCTTTGACAAGTGAGCTGAGCCATAGACCTACCTCCTTACCCTAACGCTTCCTTCAGCACGGAGAGATTTTTCTCCATAACGGAAAGGTAGGTGGCGCCGTTTGCCACGTCCTTGGAGGTGGTGGACTGCATGGAATCCATGGTCAGCACCTTCTGCTTCTTCCCGGCGGTGTTCTGAACGATGGTTTCCGCGATCCTGTGCTGTGCGCCCTCGATGGTCAGCACGCAGGGAAGTCCCAGCTCATCCACCTTCTTTGCAAGGAACGAAACGGTTTCAAAGCTGGCTTCGGTTTCGGCGGAGC
>OOCX01002358.1_pt1 | contig 10190 bp, 9 predicted proteins | sample 1671231 | NCBI WGS metagenome assembly OOCX01 (sample SAMN06348135, study PRJEB24527) | human gut metagenome | biome: human gut; feature: ankylosing spondylitis patient; material: feces | host: Homo sapiens | place: China | collected 2015-10 | reverse complement strand
AGCTTCCAAAACATACATTTTATGTAGATAATATTTATGTGTATTATCCGTTGCCATTTGTGCGAAAAGTGTATTACCTGGACGTGGATTTTTATCGTTATTATATTGGAAGAGAAGATCAGTCTGTCAATGAGAAAGTTATGATATCCAGACTGGATCAGCAGATTTTTGTTACAAAGACAATGATTGATATGTACCAATTAAAAAATGTAAAATGTAAGAAACTGAGAAATTATATGCTTAATTATCTCGCAATCATGATGACTGTTTCTTCCATTTTATGTATCCGGTCTAAGAAAGCAGAGAATCTGGAGAAGAAAAAAGAACTGTGGATATATTTGAAACAGAAGGATTTCAAGACATTTATGAAGATTCGCTACGGAATACTTGGACAGACCATGAACATTCCGGGAAGATCCGGACGAAAGATATCCTCTCTTGCGTACAGTGTGGCAAGAAGAATTATAGGATTTAATTAGGAAAAAGTATGAGAATGACACAAAAACAAAACATATTAACAAAAACAGGTATTGTAGCACTTCTTGCGTGTGTATGCTGTATTTTGTGGGGGAGTGCGATTCCGGTAATCAAGACAGGCTATCGTTTCCTGCATGTAGATTCTTCTGATATTGCAAGTCAGATTGTCTTTGCAGGAGTACGATTCACGCTGGCAGGAATTTTGGTATTGATTTTTGCATCTATTAGAGAAAAGAAAGTGATGATTCCTGACAAAGAGATTTTAAAATATGCGGTTCCGGTATGCCTAGCTCAGACGGTAGGACAGTATTTCTTCTTTTACATAGGTGTTGCCAATACATCAGGAGTAAAAGGAGGAATCATTACCGGACTTGGAAACTTTATTGCAATTTTGTTGTCTTGCCTTGTTTTTCGAAATGAACGGATGACAAGAAGAAAAATTGCAGGATGTGTTCTGGGATTTGCCGGAGTTGTGGTAATTAATTTGCTGGGGAACTCTCTGGATATGGGATTTAAGCTGATCGGAGAGGGGTTTGTTCTGATCGCGCAGCTATCCTATGGAATTTCTACAGTGTTGATCAACCTTTTTTCCAGAAAAGTATCTCCGGTTGTATTGAGCGGAACGCAGTTTACGATGGGTGGAATCGTTCTGATGCTGATTGGAGCAGGAATGGGTGGACATCTGGAAAATGTTACTACAGGGGGTGTGGTAATTATATTTTATCTGGCAATGGTTTCGGCAGTGGCATATACGCTCTGGTCCGTACTGCTTGCCTGGAACGATGTTTCCAAAGTTGCTATCTTTGGATTTGTGAACCCGCTTTGTGGCGTGATTTTATCAGCACTGATACTTGGAGAGGTGAAACAGGCATTTAATGTTGGGAGTCTGGCAGCATTGATTTTGGTGTGTGCCGGAATTTATATAGTGAACTGTAAAGAGAATAAGAAGGAATAATTGTACAGCCATGGAGCATACTACTTATAGAAGTAAGAAAGGAGTATGTACCATGGCTGTTGGTTTTAGTAAAAGTAAGACAAGAGAAAATTTGATGCGGGCATTTGCAGGAGAGAGTCAGGCAAGGAATCGTTATACAATTGCGGCAAAGCAGGCGAGTCGTGATAATCTGTATTCCATTAGCCAGATTTTTTTATTCACTGCAGATCAGGAGCGGGCACACGCGGAAGTGTTTTATGAATTATTGAGAGGTCAGACAGAGCAGACGATTGAAATTTGTGGCGGGTATCCAGTAAATCTTGCAGAAAATGTGACAGATCTTCTGAAAAGTGCAGTGCATAATGAAATGCAGGAGTTTGAAGACGTTTATCCGGAATTTGCTAAAATTGCAAAAGAAGAAGGTTTTGACCAGGCAGCAGGAGCATTTGACATGATCGCAAAGGTAGAAGCTGTGCATGGACGTCGCTTTGCGTTGCTTGCAGAACTGCTTGGGAAAAATCAGTATTTTGAAAATCCAGATGGAGGAGAATGGATGTGTATGAATTGTGGACATATTCAAAAAGGGAAAATGGCACCGCCTGTATGTCCAAGTTGTCATTATGATCGAGGTTATTTTATTCCGGTAGAACTGGCACCATATTTGATGCCTGAGCTCATATAGGGAGTAGAAATGCAGAGTCAGAAATTAGAAAATCTCTTGAATCAGGCATTGAATGCCACGGAAAGTGAACGTGAACGATCTCAGGAATTGAATGTAGGATATAATCCTGTGGACCAGATGTGGGAGTTGATTATCAAATATTCCGGTAATTTGGAGACAGTCCGACAGATTTCTGAGAGAGTCACAGAGCTGTTAAATGAATATGCTATTATTCATATACGTCAGTCACAGATACCGAATCTGGTGCAGATTGTAGAAGTAGAATATGTAGAAAAACCAAAACGATTATTTTTCCAGGTACGAAATGGGAAACGGGTGTCTTGTATCAATGAGGTACAGGACGCCCGTTTTTCGCTTACGGGACAGGGAGTACTTGTGGCAGTCATAGATTCCGGGGTCGATTATACACTACCTGATTTTCGGAATGAAGACGGGACAACAAGAATCCGTTATCTGTGGGATCAGTCATTAAAGGCGGTGGAGGGGGAGCATGTGCCGAAAGAATATGGAATGGGAGTGGAGTATACAAAGGAAGAGATAGATGCTGCTTTTCCAGATTTTTATCATGTAATAACACCGAAAAATATAGTGACACAGGGAGCGATAACTATCCGTACGCGTGATATTTCAGGACACGGAACGGCGGTAGCCGCTATTGCGGCTGGAAATGGAAGAGGAAGCGGCAGTGTTTATGCAGGAGTTGCCCCTCAAAGCGAATTCATTGTAGTAAAACTTGGAAATCCTATGTCTGGGGGATTCCCAAGGACGACGGAGCTTATGCAGGGAATTGATTATGTTATACGTAAAGCACAAGAGCTGCGAATGCCGGTGGCTGTGAATATCAGCTTTGGCAATACATACGGAGCCAGAGACGGAACGTCATTATTAGAGCGATTTATTGATGACATTTCTAATATTTGGAAGAGCTGCATTTGTATCGGAACAGGAAATGAAGGGGCAACCGCAGGGCATACATCTGGGAGAGTATCAGAAAATGTCAGATCAAATAGAGAACAGGAGATTGAGCTGGCAGTGCAGGAAAAACAGCCATCGTTAAATGTTCAGATTTGGAAAAGATATGTAGATCAGATAGATATTTCAATTGTATCGCCTACAGGTACACGTATCGGACCAGTCAAGGAGCAGCTTGGAACACAGCGATTTACTGTCGATGCAACAGAAATACTTTTGTATTACGGGGAGCCAAGTCCATTTAGCACAAACCAGGAGATCTATCTGGATTTCCTCCCACGCGGGAGCTATATAAACAGCGGAGTGTGGAAAATGGTTCTGACACCGAAAAAAATTGTGGACGGACATTATGAAATGTGGATTCCAGGCGAAGGAACATTGAATCCGGGAACCGGATTTCTCAGACCAGTAAGCAGCACGACACTTACAAATCCGGCAACCGCGATGCGGGCAATCACAGTAGGAGCATATGACAGCCTGACATTTTCTTATGCAGATTTTTCCGGTCGTGGACCACTGACCGGAGAAAGTGCAAGTGCAGTCAAACCAGATCTTGTGGCGCCGGGAGTAAATGTGAGCACGATATCTGTCGGTGGAGGAGTTGCAGAATTCAGTGGAACATCCTTTGCCACACCGTTTGTTACGGGGAGTGCGGCACTTTTAATGGAGTGGGGAATTGTAAGAGAAAATGACAGCTATCTGTATGGGGAGAAGGTCAAGGCTTATCTGAGAAGAGGGGCTAAGCCGATGCCGGGATTTGAGGAGTATCCAAATGAGGCAGTAGGGTATGGGCGATTATGCCTTTCAGAGAGCATACCGAAATGAAGATGATAGATGTTGTAATAAATGAAAAAATATGCTACGATACATACACAATGTGTAAATGAAAAGGGGAGAAAATGGAAATAAAAGAATTACGAGAAAGTACCGGAATGAACAGAAAGGAATTTTGTGAATATTTTGAAATCCCATACAGAACAGTAACAGAGTGGGAACGAGGAACCAGAAAGATGCCAGATTATGTGTTACGCTTATTAGCATATAAAGCAAAGATGGAAAAACTCATCATAAAGGAAGATGTGAATGAAGAATAAAATAATTGAGGTGCAAAATGTGCAGATTTCTATTTCGAAACAGGAGTTAGATGATTATATTTGTATTACAGATATTGCTAAGGCTAAATCAGATTCTGTCAGGGCAGCAGATGTGGTAAGAAATTGGTTAAGAAATCGTGGTACTTTGGAATATTTGTCTGTATGGGAACAGATATATAATCCCAATTTTAAAGTGTTCGAATCCGAACACTTTAAAAAGCAAGCAGGGTTATTGACTTTTACACCTAGTGTTTCGGAATGGGTAAATGAAACAAATGCCATTGGATTATATGTGAAACGTGGAAAATATGGTGGCACATATGCACACAAAGATATTGCATTTGAATTTGCATCTGCAATCAGTCCGGTATTTAAACTATATCTGATAAAAGAATTTCAACGGTTAAAGGAAGAAGAAAACAATTCTGAACAAAAGGAATGGGATGCAAAACGTTTTTTAAGTAAAAATAATTATCTGATCCAGACGGATGCTGTAAAAAGATACTTGCTTCCTCAAATGAATTACAGAGAAAACCTTCAATGGCTGGCATATGCGGAAGAAGCAGACATATTAAATGTGGCACTATTTGGATTTACAGCGAAAGCATGGAGAGAAGCTAATCCAGAATTAGCAAAAAAGAGTAATGTCAGAGATTTTGCAACTATCAATGAATTAACAGTTCTATCCAATCTGGAATCACATAATGCACAGATGCTGCGGGAAGGAAAAGGAGAAGAAGAAAGATTTAAAATATTGCAAGAGATTGCTGAATATCAGCTGAATGTCTTGAATGCAGCTGAAGAGATTAAAATGATAGAGAGTGATGGAGGAATGCCAGAGGTATGAATTTGAGGAGAATTTTGTAAAGTATTTTTCCTATATCATAATATTTGATGTAGGATATAACAGCCAAGGAAGAGGAAAAATATGGATTACGTTTATAACTATAATGATATGCAATTTTTTGCCGAAACAAAAAATGATATAGAAGAAAGAATGCAGAGAAGGCTTACTTATTACAGAATGTACTTATATGCGTATATGGTTGGGAAAATCAGCAAAGAAAAGACGGAAGGCTGTGTAAAGAAAAGCAAGATGTCTTCGTTCTGGGACAAAGAAAGTTGTTTAGAGCAGAAAATATATAGGATGATGACAAAATGGAAGGTAAGACATCCTATAATGGGGATTGTTCTTTGCACGATATTAGGAAGTGTGCTTCTTAGTTTGGTGACGGAAATTATTATAGATGCAATTATTATGATGCTATAAAAAGCCGCATATTTTTGCGGCGATTTGATCTTATTTTATGTATCGATATTACACAGGAAAAGGGGCGGCAGCATGGATATAATTAAGTTAAAAGAAACGATACTCCAGGATAAGGTATTTCTAATTCAGATATTCAAAAAATATTCGGTTTGGGAGAAAAAGAGAAGGCCAAGGCATCGAGACTTCTTACCAGTGCTGTTGAAGGTGGATATATTAAAGTAATGGACCCGGATACAACACCAAGATATAAAAAGTATATTCCATATTGGGCATAATTTAAGTTTCGCTAAGCTTGATTTGATAGGCTGGCTATAGTGGTAATAATATGACATTTGTTGCTGGATAAATGTGACAATGACGTTACATCCTCCCCACTGATTTTGTGACAATTATATAACGTCCTCTATAAAGAAATATGCGGTTTTAAGCCATTTTCGTGGCAAAAAAGCCGCATATTTTTTGTAGCAATGACTTGACATCCTCGGGGAGGTTGTGTCTTGCAGAGAGTATTCCAGACTAATTGCTTTTGGGTGACAATATAATAACAAAAGAAAAAAATATGCCTTTATGTGAAAAATAAATCGAAAAAACGGTCTTTCACGAGTATAATAACATTACAAGATAAAACAAAAAATCTATTTCATCTTTAAAAGAAGTATAGATGGTAAGTTTTGAACAGAAGGGAAGCGACAGCATTTGTTAGAAAAATTACGAGAACTTGGAATCAGAGATGATTTGATTGATGAGATAAAAAAATTTCGTGAAAGTTATCCGGCAGAAAAATCTTATGAGGCAAGAATTCCAAAGCTGGAGCAGTTTTATTATGGGAAAGATGTGTGGGAGCAGGCAATTACAGCTATTCTATGCGGGCAGAATCTTCTGCTTGTCGGACATAAGGCGACAGGAAAGAATCTGTTCGCTGAGAATCTGGCCGGAGTTTTTATGCGGCCGCGATGGGATGTTTCTTTTCATGTAAATATGGATGCGGCTTCTCTCATTGGAATGGATACATTTCGTGGCGGTGAAGTGACTTTCCGGCCTGGTCCGGTATATACAGCGGCAAAAACAGGTGGTTTTACGGTATTGGATGAAATTAACATGGCAAAAAGTGAAGCTATGGCAGTGTTGCATGCAACATTGGATTTTCGTAGGACCATTGACGTTCCGGGGTATGAAAGAATAGAACTTCATCCTGCAACGCGGTTTATTGCAACCATGAATTATGGATATTCCGGCACAAAAGAACTGAATGAAGCATTGGTGTCACGTTTTGCCGTCATTCAGATGCCGATGATTGCCAAAGAAAGCCTGATAAAACTGATAAGAAAGAACTCTCCGGCAATCCGGGAAGATGCGGCAGAAGAGTTAGCAGCATTATTTTTAGATTTACAGAAAAAATGCGAAAATGCTGAGATTTCTTCTAAGGCACTGGATCTTCGAGGCCTTTTGGGAGCAATCGATCTGATGGAAAAAGGACTTGATATTCATACAGCGCTAGATATGGGGATTGCGAACAAATCGTTTGATCCATATGAGCAGACATTGATTCGGGATACGATTCAGGCAAGGATTTCAAGAAATAATAAAATATGCAAATATTTACAAGGTGACAGGAATGGAAGAGCAGGAATTAATAGAAGCGAAAAGAGCACGTAATTTTATATGGACTGCAGCAGAAAAGTATGAATTTGAACCGATGTTTCTTGCCTTTTCCCCGGATGGAACAGCAGATATGTATTTGAACCTGATTATCGGACTGGCATATAAATGGTACGATCAGGAAAAAATAGACGCATTTTTTAATCAGTTAGGAGGAAAGAACCAGGAGTTATATGAAGGGCTTCTCTGGATTGGCCTGGAAAATACATTGTATCCAAAAGAAGAGAAGATAAGATCGGCACTTAGGGATATAAGGAAGGAGTATGCCAGGGAAAGCCTGAGGCGTTATCGGAAATATAAAGAGTATTCCAGAATTGATCAGATACGAAACGGACATTGCAGAGAAATTTTGGGACAGTCATCAGGGTTAAAAGAGGAAGATGAGCAGATTTTACATGCGTTTTCTTTTTCAGAAGATATGTCAACGGATCAAATTCTGGAACAGACAAGAGAAAATCTGTGGAAATATTTTGCTTATCGTCCGACTGAAAAGAAGAAAGGAAATTATTTTCTGCAGAAGGTATCCGGAGCATTTCAGTCTTTTGGAAAAGTAAGTGCTACTTATGTACGTGCCAGAAATTATGATGACCAAAATACATTTTTTGATGGGAAATCGGGAATAATGGAGCGAGGCAGACACTATATATTCCAGTTGTCGCTACAGAGAAATCCGGAAGAAACAAAAAGATATGTAGAGGCATGTTTTGGGAAGAGTATCTATTCGCAAGAATACCAGGAAAAAATAGAACAAAAATTGTGTGTGGGAAATCATAAAAATTGCCATCTTTTATTTACAAAAGGGAATGCAAGAGCAAGGGAGGATGGCCTGAAAGAGTCGGAGACAGAAAAAAACAGAAATAAGATCTATACCGGTGAAAATGAATTATCCAAGATAAAAGGAAAAAGAGAAAAAAAGGAAATTAGAGAATTTCAGGCAGAGTCTGCCAGACAATACGAGAAGAATAAAAAACATTATGAACAGAATTATTCGATTTATCAGAATGCCATTCGAAGACTTACAGAAAAGCTAAAGATTTGTCTTGAGGAACAAGAAGAGAGATTTCCAGAGAAAGCAGCTCATGGAAAACTAAATCCACGGGAAGTGTGGAAAGCAGTCTATCTGGACGATCCAAGAGTATTTGAGAGAAAAGAAGAGGTAGAAATTCCTGGATTTTCTGTTGATATTCTCATAGATGCCTCTTCTTCGAGAAAGCAGATGCAGGAGCAGATTGCGGCTCAGGCGTATATTTTATCCAAAAGTCTGAAACAATGTAAGATTCCGGTACAGATTTATTCTTATTGCAGTATCCGCGGCTATACGATATTGCACATTTTCCCTAATTGCAAAGAAGAGAGAGAGGATGAACTGTTCCGGTATGTTGCGGCGGGAAATAATCGCGATGGACTTGCACTTCGGGCGGCAGGACACTTGATGGAGAACGGCGAAAAAAGAAAAAGAATTTTACTCGTACTGACAGATGCAAGCCCACAGGATGATCAGGATAGTGGAGAAGGTGCTTTTTATAAAAATAAAGAATACACAGATCTGCTTGCGATTCAAGATACTGCAAAAGAAGTGCAGAATCTGAAACAAAAAGGAATTCAGGTGATCGGAATTTTTATGGGAAGTGCGCGCTCTGGAGAAGTGGCAGGAAAGATTTTTGGGCAAAATCTGATAAAGATTCGAAATATCAGTGATTTTTCACAGGCGGTCGGAAGAGTATTGCAGGAAATTGTTTTTTCATGAAAAGTATTTGCACAATATATTGAGATATAGTATGATAGTGCAGAGCGTTAAAGTGACAAAGAGCTCAGAAAGGACATTTCTGAAATGGTTGTATCGTTAATTGAAAGAATTTATGCATTATTGTGGGGAGATTTGATACATGTTCCATTGCCGGGTGGAGATAGTGTGGGAATCTCATTGCTGATTATATTATTGATTCCGACAGGGATTTATTTTACAGTGCGGACAAAAGTATTACCTTTGCGTTTGTTCCCGGATATGATTCGGGCACTGATGTCAAAGAAGGAGAATAAAGACAGTCTGTCCACGTTTCAGACGTTGATCGTATCAACAGCGACGAGAGTTGGCATGGGAAATCTTGTCGGGGTTGTAGCTGCAATTTCCGCAGGAGGTGCAGGAGCAGTCTTTTGGATGTGGGTAACAGCCCTGATTGGCTCTTCAACAGCATTTGTAGAGGCAACGCTGGCACAGATTCACAAAGAAAAAGATCCACTTTACGGAGGATACCGTGGAGGTCCGGCTTACTATATCCATCATTATATGGAAGAAAAAACAGGAAAGAAGAAAAAGCACACAGTGATTGCTGTCCTGTTTGCAATTTCCGGTCTGATCTGCTGGTGTGGAATCAGCCAGGTGATCAGTAATTCAGTTGCATCTTCTTTTGAAAATGCATTTCATATTCCACCGCTTTATACAACGATTGTCCTTGTTGCAGTTGCGGCAGTGATCGTCCTTCGTAAAAACGCGACGGTAAAAGTTCTGGACCTGATTGTGCCGATTATGGCTGTATGTTATTTCTTCATTACGATTTTTATTATTCTCATAAATATGAAAAGTATTCCAAGCGTATTTGGTCGGATCTTTGAGGAGGCATTTGGAATCAGACAGGTTGTATCTGGAGGTTTCGGAGCAGTTCTGATGAATGGCGTGAAGAGGGGATTGTTTTCTAACGAAGCAGGATCAGGGTCAGCACCATGTGCAGCTGCGGCAGCAGAATGTGATTTTCCGGTAAAAGCAGGACTTACACAGGCGCTGGGAGTATTTATTGACACCATTGTGATCTGTAGCTGTACTGCAATGATCATGCTGTTGGTACCGGAAAATGTAGTTGCCGGAAAGTCTGGAATGGATTTACTACAGTCAGCAATGAAATATCACCTTGGAGAATTTGGTGTAATCTTTATAGCACTTACATTATTTTTATTCAGTTTCTCGACATTTTTAGGAATACTCTTTTACGCAAGAAGTAATGTATCCTATCTCTTTGGTGATAAATGGTTCTGGCAGACTGCTTATAAAGTACTTGCACTTGTAATGCTGTTCATTGGTGGAATTGCAGCTTATACATTTGTTTG
>OOCX01002349.1_pt1 | contig 10230 bp, 7 predicted proteins | sample 1671231 | NCBI WGS metagenome assembly OOCX01 (sample SAMN06348135, study PRJEB24527) | human gut metagenome | biome: human gut; feature: ankylosing spondylitis patient; material: feces | host: Homo sapiens | place: China | collected 2015-10 | reverse complement strand
TGTTCTGCTCGGTGCATGGGCCGGAACGGAATCGTGCAACCGCATACTGGACATCGGGACAGGGACCGGACTGATCGCCCTGATGCTGGCTCAACGCAGCAAGGCGGCTATCGACGCTATCGACATAGAAGCCGATGCCTGTCTTCAAGCACAAGAAAATGCAGAATCTTCCCTTTTTGCAGGACGGATAAATGTCTTTCATTCCGACTTGGTCGATTTTGCACAAGCCAGCACGCATCTATATGACCTGATTGTATCCAACCCTCCTTACTTCGTCGATTCATTGAAATGCCCGAACCTACAACGGAACACGGCCCGCCACACCGATACGCTGACATTAGAAGATTTGTTGCAGTACAGTCGCAAACTGCTTGCCCCACAAGGACGTATTGCCCTTATCCTGCCTTACGACCAGAAAGATCGTCTTACGGATTGTATTCAAACACAAAATCTATTTCTTTCGAAGGAAGTCTCCGTCATCCCCGTACCCGATGCACAACCGAAACGACTGTTGGCCGAACTGACATCAGAGCCACCCGCCTCTCCCGCCTTCTCCGATCGGCTGACCATCGAGATTGCAAGACATCGGTATACTGACGAATATATCAATCTAACCAAAGACTTTTATCTAAAGATGTAAGGGAGTTTCTTATCGAAAAAACGGGTTACTTCACCAAACAGATTCTGTACCTCCTCCGTAAAAGAAACAGTTTCCGGAGTCAATACGTTCAATGATTTGGGAAGAACGGAGATTTCGATCCGGCTGTCCGCCATGATCGGCTCTCCGTCCAGATGCATGACTCCTGGATTCTGACGGATGATAGTCACCTCTTTTCCTTTGAATGTCTTGATCTTGCTGTTACGGTCGATCTGTTTCGTAAACAACTGAATAGCCAACGGTGCAATGTCCAGCGGACCGAAAGGGGAAAGGATTGTAATATCCATTTTGCCATCCTGGATATTGGCATGAGGAGCGATAAACGCATTGTTACCATACTGCGAAGCATTCCCGCAAGCCACCAAAAACGCCTTTTCCTTAACCGTCTGGTTATCGATCAAAAGTTCATAAGGTTCGGGTTTGTAGCTCAGATATTCTTCCACCGTATTTTTTATATAGGTAAGCGAACCGCGGCGTTTCTCCCCGGCAAACTTTTGGCTGACCGCTGCATCAAAGCCGACTCCGCAGGTACAAAAAAAGACACGTCCGTTCGCCTTGCAACAGTCGATTGTCGAAACATGCCCCTTTACAATCAGATCAATCGCCCGGCGTACATCCATCGGAATATGCAATTCACGCGCCAAACCATTGCCGGAACCTTTCGGGATAATCCCCAGCACCGCACCTGAGTGGAGCATGGCACGGGCAATCTCGTTCACAGTTCCGTCTCCCCCGACCGCAATCACGCAATTGGCCCCTTTATCAAGGGCTTTCCGCGTCAGTTCGCTGGCATGTCCGGGATATTCTGTAAAAGAAATTTCCACACAACAATTTCCGCCCGCAAAGGCGGTTTCAATCATTTTCGGAATCTTTCTTTTCGAACCGACACCCGAAATCGGATTTATAATGGCCTGTATATTGATTGTTTGTCCATTCTTGCTGTTACTTACTTTGAGAGGACAAAAATAATGCTTTTGTAAAACTTTTAAAGCATTTCGGCTACTATAAGTTATTTTTTTACTACTTTTGCAGCTGGATTTGCCGAAACATAAATATTATAGTAGTAAGCAGATCTGGGTTCTTTTAGAATAACAACGTAGCGAGAAAATCATTCTCGGTTAATTATAATATGAAACTTTTACAAGAGAAACTATCAAAGTACGATGCACCTCAGCGGGCTATGGCCGCAGGAATTTATCCATACTTCAGAATGATTGAAAGTGATCAGGATACAGAAGTAATGATCAGCGGTAAAAAGGTCCTGATGTTTGGTTCTAACGCCTATTTAGGCCTGACAAACCACCCGAAAGTAAAAGAGGCGGCAATTGATGCCATTAAGAAATATGGTACAGGTTGTGCCGGTTCGCGTTTCCTGAACGGGACGTTGGATTTGCACATTCAGTTGGAAAAACGTCTGGCCGAATTTGTCGGAAAAGAAGATGCCATTGTTTATTCTACGGGATTTCAGGTAAACTTGGGTGTTGTATCCTGCCTGACAGGACGTGAAGACTATATCATTTGGGACGAGCTAGACCATGCATCCATCATCGAAGGACACCGTCTTTCCTTCTCTACCAAACTGAAATATAAGCATAATGATATGGAGTCCTTAGAAAAGCAACTCCAGAAATGCGAACCCGACAAGGTAAAGCTGATCGTTATCGACGGTGTATTCAGTATGGAAGGTGACATTGCCAAATTACCGGAAATCGTTGCGTTAGCCAAAAAGTATAACGCAAGCATAATGGTAGACGAAGCCCACGGTTTGGGTGTTCTGGGCGATCACGGTCGTGGAACCTGTAATCATTTCGGAGTAACAGACGATGTAGACCTGATTATGGGTACATTCAGTAAGTCGCTTGCTTCCATCGGCGGTTTCATCGCTTCGGACAAAGAGACGATCAACTATCTCCGCCATAACTCCCGCTCTTATATATTCAGTGCAAGTAATACTCCAGCAGCTACAGCTGCGGCCGGCGCAGCACTCGATATTATGCTGAGCGAACCGGAACGCATCGAACACCTGTGGAAACTTACCCACTATGCCTTGGATGGATTTCGTAATATGGGGTGCGAAATCGGCCATACCTCAACACCGATCATTCCATTGTTTATCCGTAACAACGACCTGACATTCCTGATCGTAAAGGAATTGTTCGAAGCCGGTATTTTCGTAAATCCAGTCGTATCTCCGGCTGTTGCGCCTGAAGATACGCTGATCCGCTTCTCACTGATGGCGACTCACACAATTGAACAGCTCGACTACGCATTAGAAGCAATTCACAAAGTATTTAAAAGTCACGGTCTGGTCAAATAAATCAGCATGGACAAATAATACCAAAAAGGGCAAAACGGAACATTCTGTTTTGCCCTTTCTCTTTATAATTCATTCTTCATTTGCTACGAACCAAATATTTTGACTATTTTTGCGTAATTGTACGCACTATAAATACATTATATATACCAGACAAATGGATTTTAAATTAAATACAGGAAGTTGCTGCATGGGTAAAAAAGGATGCAGCAAGATACAAAATAATAAACTGAACACCTACGACTGGCTTTGCGACGTGCCCGATGCGGCAAACGCTACCGATTACGTGGAAGTGCAGTTTAAAAATACCCGCAAAGGGTATTACCTCAACAGTTCCAAGATACCTCTGGAAAAAGGAGATTTAGTCGCAGTGGAAGCCAGCCCAGGGCATGACATCGGGACTGTGACACTGACCGGCAAGCTCGTCCTTCTCCAGATGAAAAAGAACAATGTCCGCACTGGCGAAGGCAATGAACCTAAAAAGGTGTATCGTAAAGCCAAACCGACCGATATCGAGAAATACGAAGAGGCGAAGGCCAAGGAACACGCCACAATGATCCGTTCGCGCCAGATCGCTGCCGATTTGGGACTGAATATGAAGATCGGGGATGTGGAATACCAGGGTGACGGCAATAAGGCGATCTTTTATTACATTGCCGACGAGCGTGTCGACTTCCGCCAGTTGATCAAAGTACTCGCCGAAGCATTTCGTGTCCGCATCGAAATGAAACAGATTGGTGCCCGCCAGGAAGCCGGACGCATCGGAGGTATCGGCCCCTGTGGGCGCGAGTTGTGCTGTTCAAGCTGGATGACGAGTTTCGTATCTGTAGCCACCGGAGCCGCCCGCTATCAGGATATATCCATGAATCCCCAGAAATTGGCCGGCCAATGCGCCAAGCTGAAATGCTGCATCAACTATGAAGTGGACGCCTATGTGGAAGCGCAAAAACGCTTACCGTCCCGTGAAGTGGTGCTGGAAACAAAGGACAATACCTATTATCACTTTAAAACGGATATCTTCAAACGGGAAATCACCTACTCTACCGATAAATCGTTCGCGGCCAACCTGATTACAATCTCAGCCAACCGCGCCTTCGATGTGATCAACATGAACAAGAAAGGCATGAAGCCTGTCACGCTCGAAGCCGATACCAAGCCGCAACCGCCCAAACGCGATGCGCAGGATATCCTGGGGCAAGACAGTGTTACCCGTTTCGATGCTTCCCTGAAAAAGAAGAAAAAGAAACGCAACGGAAACGGCAACAAGGAAAACCTGCCGAAAGAAGCCGCTGCCAACACCGGCAACGAAGGGAACAGCAAACCTTTCAACGGAGAAAAAGCGAACGGCAACACCGGCAACGAAAATAAAAACGGCAAAGGAAACGGGAACAGCAACCGTAACAGCGGAAACCGGGAGAACAACCGCGAACGGGAGAACCGCGAAAACAACCGTAACAGACCGCGTCCGAACCGAGTAAATAACGATAAGCAACCGAATAATGACAAACCTCAGCAACAAGCTAAGCCTGCTGCCAAACCGGAAAGCAAGCCGGACACAAAGCCGGAAGCTTAAAGGAGTCATTGCCGCACTGACTTGTTCTCTGTTCTTTTCCTGCGAAAACCCAGCCTTGTACGACCAATACCAGGCGATCAACAATATCACGTGGGAAAAGGACAAGGAATACTATTTCACCTTCGAGGTGAAAGATATATCTGTTCCTTACGACCTGACACTGGAAGTAAGGAACAATAACTTGTACCCCTATCAGAACTTATGGCTTTTCTGCAGTGAAGAGCAGCCGATCGGCCCGCTCCGCCGGGACACCATCGAATGCATGCTTGCCGACGAATTCGGCAAATGGCACGGACATGGCATTTCCTTATACCAAAGCAGTTTTCCCATTCATTCGCAATATAAGTTTCCGCATGCCGGACAATATACGTTCAGTTTCCGTCAAGGGATGCGCGACGATGCTTTGAAAGGAATACAAGAAATCGGTTTCTCGGTTCGCCCGGCCAAGTGAGCAGCCCTTAACCCTACCGTTCCCTCCTGGATGCATCCAAGCGAAGGAAGATAAAAAGCAGGATCGTGAATCCCCAAAGGGAAGAACCGCCGTAGCTAAAGAAAGGCAACGGAATGCCGATCACAGGTGTAAGCCCCGTCACCATCCCTATATTAATGGCCAAATGGAAGAAAAAGATAGAAGCGACACTATAGCCGTACACCCGGTTGAAAGTGGAACTTTGCCGCTCCGCCAACACAATCAGGCGCAGGATCAGAAATCCGAACAACAATAAGACCGCAGAAGCCCCGATGAACCCTTGTTCTTCACCTACCGTACAAAAGATAAAGTCGGTATCCTGCTCTGGAACATACTTCAGTTTGGTCTGCGTACCGTTCAGAAAGCCTTTTCCGGTAAGTCCACCAGAACCGATCGCGATCTTCGACTGATTCACATTATAGCCGGCACCGCTCGGATCATCTTCCAATCCCAATGAAACCTTGATACGTATCTGTTGATGCGGTTCCAGGATATCGGTAAACACATAATCCACCGAATACATAAAAGCCAATGATCCCAATGCAAAGACTGCGATCAACACATAATGCCACGCCCAGTTGCGGATAGAAAGAAAAACCAGATAACAGGCAACCAGCAAGATCACCCCGATCGATATCAGGGAATAATCGACCGGCATAAAGAAAGAAGCGGCATACCCTCCTAAACAAGCAACACCCGCAGTCCCCAATATCACCTGTATTGCACGGGTATCTTTCCTTTCTATCTGTATCAGGATAACCGTGATCAACAGGATCAGAGAAGAGACAAGCAACTCTCCCACCGCCGTATCTCCCACCGTCACATCCGAAAACTTCATGCTGGTGACAAAAAAGACAACCACGCAGACTCCCGACAAAAGAATATATCCCGACATCCCCTCCCGATATAACATCAAGAAGAAAGCCAAGTAGACCAGTGCCGAACCTGTCTCTTGCTGCAGCAGGATGCAAATCATCGGCAGAAATATTAGCGACAAGACGGCTATAAAGTTTTTAGGAACAGTCAGCTTGAAACCATAGGTATTCATCAGCTTCGCGACAGCAAGTGCCGTCGCAAACTTGGCAAACTCAGCCGGCTGCAACCTGACAGGTCCCAAAACAAGCCACGAATGGGAACCTTTTATGTTCGGAGCCAGAAAAATCGTAGCAATCAGCAACACGATGAAACCGGCATATATCAGATAGGCAAAAACATCAAAAAACTCACTCTCAAGCATCAAGAGCACAAAGATCAACCCTACCGACAATCCCATCCACATCAACTGCGAACCGGGACGGCCCGACGGGTCAAATAACCCCACGTTATCGAATTCATAACTAGCACCACAGATGCTGAACCAGCCGGCAACGACCAACACCACATAAAGGATAATCGTCAACCAGTCAACCGTCTTCCATATTTCCGTCTTCCTATAACTCACGATTCGGTAAAGATAAAACGTTTGGCGATACAACCGCATTCGACATCGTCTCTTCCAGCAACTTGTTCTCCTCCGAGATTTCGCCTTTCAGATACTTCTCCATCATCAATTTGCCGATCGGCACTCCGTACCATTCTCCACATACACGCAGATGGCCACCTTCGGATTCCGATAAGGAGCAAAACCGATAAAAGCTGAGTGATCTTTCCCATGCGGATTTTCGGCCGTACCAGTCTTGCCACAGACTTCGATATCCGTTATAGCCGCTCCCCGACAAGTTCCGCCTATAACGGCATTCCTCATACCTTCGGCTACGATTTCATAATTTTTGCGTTCCACCATCGTGTACCGTTTATCCGTATAAAGGGAATCCAGCGGGGTGTCCTGTACCTCCTTCACGACATGCGGAGTAATAAAATATCCCCGGTTAGCGATGGTTGCCGCCAAATTACAAATCTGCAATGGCGTAGCCAACACTTCACCCTGCCCGATCGCAATAGAAATGACGGTACTGGAACTCCAACGTTTACCGTGATATTTATTATAATACTCGCTATTCGGCAAAAAGCCTCTATTTTCCCCAGGCAGGTCAATGCCCAACTTATAACCGTATCCCATAGATACCAAGTAATTCTTCCAAACTTCAAACGCCTCTCCCACACTCGAATAACGCCGACGGCTATCGATCATATCACGCAGCCCCCAACAAAAAAAGGAGTTGCAGGAAGTAGCCAGCGCATAAGTCACATTCAGAGGAGAAGCATGGCCGTGGCAGGCCGGTTTGCCGTTCCGGGCCCCTGTATATCCATGTGCACAAGTATACAAGGTTTCTGTCGTAATCACTTCCTCCTGAAGGAAAGTCAACGCCTGTGTCGGCTTGAATGTCGATCCCGGCGGATAACGCCCCATGATGGCACGATCCAGCAAAGGCTTGTCCGAATTTTTCGACAGCATGATATGGTTCTTTCCCCGCTGGCGACCGACCAACAAGTTTGGATCATAAGAAGGCGAAGAAACCAGACACAGAACCTCCCCGGTTTCCGGCTCGATCATGACAATGCTACCCCTCTTGTTCTGCATCAGCTTCTCACCCAAAGCCTGCAAATCCATATCGATCGAAAGCGTCAGGTTCTTACCAGACACGGGAGCCACATCGTGGCGGCCTTCTTCATACCGCCCTTTTATACGTCCATGCGCATCACGCAACAGAATCTCCACACCCTTAACGCCACGCAAAGCCTCTTCGTAAGACAATTCCACACCTGAACGTCCGGCATTATCTCCCTGCACATAATAAGGATCTTTCTCGATATCCCCCTGGTTCACCTCCCCAATATTACCCAACAGATGGGCTCCATAAGGATATTCATATTCCCGGATTGTACGGTTCTGAATATAAAAACCCGGAAATTTATACAGTTTTTCCTGCAAAACACCGCATTCCTGTGCGGAGAGGTGATTCATGAACACCTGCGGGACATAGGAAGAATAGCCGGGATTCAACCGCCTGTTCTTAATTTCAGCTATACGTTTTACAAACAGCTCTTTTGTAATACCGAGGATATTGCAGAAATCAAGCGTATCGAACGGTTGAATCTCACGCATAACCAACATGACTTCATAAGAAGGCTGGTTATAAACCAGCAGCTTCCCGTTGCGATCATAAATGATACCCCTGGAAGGGATCAGTGTCTTTTTCAGAAACGCATTGCTGTCTGCCCACGCTTTATAGTCGCTGTCCACTACTTGCAGAAAGAACAAACGAATGATAAAGATGAGAACCAACAGAACAACGGCGCCACCAATCACGAAACGCCTGTTCTCAAGAGTATACTTCGTATTAATCTCCACTTTTCTGGGACCCTATATTGAATGCTTCTATTGTACAAATTAACAAGGTTGTCGTCACCACACTCGCCGCGATGCGGATCGCCAGGAACAGCGGATCGAATAATGTCAACGACTCAATCAAAAACAACGCCACATGATGAATCACGACAAAAAGCAGCGTATAGCGGAAAAAACCGCCATATCCGAACGTTTTGTAAGAAGGATTAATCCCTTCCGGCAGGTCTTTTCCCATCAATAACTGAATTAACGAGTGACGGATAAAACCGGCCAGCGTACAAGCAAACGCATGCATTCCCGGCGTATTTGAAAAAACATCAATCGTCAACCCGATCAGAAAAGAGAAAAACACCACATTCGTCCGTGAGCTCCCCACTGGCATTTTCAGTATGAAATAAAGATACAAGAACGGCGTTGCCACACGCAGGAAATGGATATTGTTCAGGATCAAAACCTGAACCAACACCAGCACCACAAAATAAATGAAGCCCCGCAGTATATTGTTAATCATTCTTTTTCGCCTCCCGTTCTGTATTTTTTTGCTCTGCCTGACGATAGTTCTTTATGATACGCACATTGTTCAAGGCCTGGAAATCAGTAGCCAATTCCACTTCAAGCGAATAAAAGTTATCATCATGCTGTTTCTCGAAATTCACGACTTTACCCACAATAATCCCAGACGGGAAAATGGCGGAATAACCGCTCGTCACGATCGTATCTCCTTTCTCAAACTCCACGTGGCGCGGCAACTCGTCCAGATTGGCAAAACGCGCATTACGCCCGTTCCAGCTCAACGTTCCGAAATAACTACTCCCCAACACCTTGCAGCTCAGTTTGAACTTCGGATTCAACAGAGGGATTACAACGGAAAAATGGTCGGAAACCGTCGACACAATTCCCACGACACCCCGTTCAGACACAACTCCCATGTCCGGCTCCACTCCATCCTTACGGCCTTTGTTCACCGTAATATAATTGGATAAATACGTAACACTGTTGTTCACGACATCCGCCATCACAAAACTATACGGAAACTGTCCGGTCGAGTCAGGTGCAAAACCGACAAACAGAGCAGTGTCGGCCCGCATCATCTCCAACTGGTCCTGCAACTCTAGCAACTCCATTTCAAGTTGTCCGTTACGCTCCAGAAGCTCCCGATTTATATCACGCAGGTTCAGGTAGGAAGTAACAAAGCCGGAAACAGAAGTAATATGTCCGGTTATCACATTTGCCGAACTGAACATAATGTTCCGTTGATATGCATTATTGCGATAAACCAACGTCAACGATATGATCTCTAGCAAAATGAATAGGAACCAATGCCTCTTTCTGACTAAAAAATCCAGGAGTTTACGCATAATCAGTTGAAAATTGAAAGTTGAAAATTGAAAGTTGAATATTCAGCAAGTACACCACTTGTTTACTTTCAACTTTCAACTCTCAACTTTCAACTTATATTTACCGGATAAGGAAATTAAACTTGTCGATATTCTTCAACGCAATCCCCGTACCTCTTGCTACTGCATGCAAAGGATCGTCTGCCACGTGAAATTCGATCCCCATCTTGTCGCGCAAACGTTTGTCGATACCACGCAGCAAAGCGCCGCCACCGGCCAGATAGATGCCGTTTTTTACGATATCGGCATACAATTCAGGAGGCGTCTGTTCCAACGCGCTCAGAACGGCGGCTTCAATCTTTGAAATCGACTTGTCCAAACAATGTGCGATTTCCTGGTAGGAAACAGGCACTTTCATCGGCAGAGCCGTCATCTGGTTCGGACCGCAGACTTCAAAATCTTCAGGAGCGTCCTCGAGGATACTTAAAGCGGAGCCGACATTGATCTTGATACGCTCCGCCATACGTTCGCTGACGCGTATATTATGCTGGCGGCGCATATATTCCACAATATCATTCGTCAAGTCGTCG
>OOCX01002346.1_pt1 | contig 10242 bp, 10 predicted proteins | sample 1671231 | NCBI WGS metagenome assembly OOCX01 (sample SAMN06348135, study PRJEB24527) | human gut metagenome | biome: human gut; feature: ankylosing spondylitis patient; material: feces | host: Homo sapiens | place: China | collected 2015-10 | reverse complement strand
GCAAAACTGTCAATGTGTCTTTACATTTTGCAGACAGGAACAACGTACAGCTAACTGTTGCTAATACAGAAAGTAAGCCCGCCGCTGCGAGAATTATCTGCAACTGCCCCAGATTGATGTTTGGCAGATTAATGATAGAGTATCGCATCTGAAACGATGTTTTTAAGCAATCCGTCCCGAACGCTGCATCTAAAATCAGAATGTGTACCGTGATCCCGACAAGGAAAGTAACAACGAAAAGTGTAAATGCCGCCAGAATTTTGGTAATTGCTAATTGTTTATGCCCGTATTTGGTGGTTCGCAGGATGCTGTCACCGCCCGTTTGATATTCTCCGGCGAAAGTAGATGCTGCGATTGCCACACACAAAATAGCAAGGAACAAAATATAAAACTCAATATAATCAAATGCATCTTTAGAAATTCCAGAATGAAGATAAAATGGCGTATCAAGTTCTGAATATTTTTCAAGAGCTTTCTGCTGTGCGGTTTCGTTTTCTCTTTGCTCATTCCGCATGACATCCTGTAAATGTTCTGCGCACTTTTCATAATAGGCTCCGTCAATGTCATTCGGGTCAATATCCATTAAATCAGCACCAATGCCTGTTACTGGATCAGCAAACACTTCGGACAGACCCATCAGCAAGTGACGGAACGGGACGATTTTTTCAATAAATACAGCCAGAGGAAAGCCCTCTTCCTCGACTGGCCCATATTCTCGAACGCAGCTTTGATAAGTTTCCAAAGCCGATTTGATCCTATCCGGGGTCACTTCACCAGCGGATGTTTTATATAAATCTTGTTTGTACTTGATAGCTGCCAAGCCATCTAATTCTGTAACCGTGCCATCTTCGTTTGGACGGTTAATACCCTCAAATGAAATAGGCAGGTATGCCATGGCTACGGAAAGCAAAAGTGCGATTGCAAGTAAAATCAGGGTGCGCCGTGACTTCAAAATACGTTTTAGTTCAAGTCTAAAGAGCCGCATATTATCTGTCCTCCTTTTCCAAGTCTGTCTGCGGGAACAACCACAGATACAAATCTTCCAATCGTGGCTCCGTTGTAACAGACCCATCAATTTCCGAATGTTCGGACAGATAACGAATAGAAACCTGATTGTGATCTTCGCCTCGCTGATTGATAATGCGCAGCCGCATTTCACATTCCGGCAGCTTTGAGGTCGGAATTATGCAATTCCAAACCTTGCCCTCAATCCGCTTGACAAGTTCTGCGGTAGTTCCTACGTCAACAATTTCTCCGGCTTTCATAATGGCGTTGCGCGTAGAAATATATTCTATGTCAGATACGATATGGGTGGAAATCAACACGATTCGATCATGCGAAAACTCGGAAATGAAATTCCGCAGACGCACGCGCTCTCCGGGATCAAGTCCTGCTGTCGGTTCGTCCATGACAAGTATCTCCGGGTCGTTCAACATAGCCTGCGCAATACCAACACGACGCTTCATGCCGCCTGACAGATTGGAGATTTTTTTCTTTTTCACATCGGAGAGCGAAAGGATGTCCAACAAATGATTGATCTTTGGGGTGGTTGCCCTTGTAGGAATATCTTTCAGCGCAGCCATATACTCCAAATAATCTTTGACCGTAAAATCCCGGTGATACCCAAAATCCTGCGGTAGAAAGCCAAACTTGCTTCGGTAGACTTCACCTAACTCTCGAATGTCTTTTCCGTCATAGTAAACCGCTCCGTTGGTTGGTGTCATAATATCAGCAATCATGCGCATGAGCGTGGTTTTCCCTGCACCATTCGCTCCCAAAAGTCCCCAAATGCCTGGAGTCAACGTCAGATTGACGTCATTTACTGCTGTTTTGTCTTTGAACTGCTTGCTTAAATGCTCTATTTTCAGTTCCATGCTTACACTCCTTTCTTTTGCTTCAGCTGAACAATAAAAAGCCCTTGTTCGATAATCATTGTACCGAACAAGGGCTTTTCAATCTCAAAAATCAAACGCTTAAATTCCTAAGGTATTCCTAAGACCGCACTCTTATTTTCCTAAGCAGAGATGGGTAATGTAATCACAAAATCTATGGTTTCGTTTTGACTGGATGCAGTAATCGTTCCGCCGTGTAAATGTATAATTTCTTCCGAAATAGAAAGACCAAGTCCCGCGCCGCCTGTATTGGAAAGCCGAGCATCATCCAACCGATTAAATTTCTCAAATATACTGTTAAGCTGTTCCTGTGGAATTGTTTTTCCACGATTTTCAAAAGTAATCTGAACATCATGTTCTAACCGTTTGGCGGATATAGTGATCTCTGTCTGCGGGTAGCTATATGACGCTGCATTTCGTAAAAGGTTACTGAAAACTCTCGCCAGCTTTTCGGGATCAGCGTTCACAGATAAGTTGTCCTCCGCAGTAAATACCGCCGTGTTGCCATTTGCAGAGAGTGTCGGGTATATTTCATCTATTACCTGCGCAATCAAACAATGTAAATCTATATTTTCTTTTTTGATAATGACCGTATGTGCATTGTACTTGGTAATTTCAAAAAGTTCATTGATAAGTCTTTCAAGGCGCTCTGCTTTGTCTAACGCGACCTTTACATACTTTTCCTTTTGCTGCTCAGGCATGTCAGGGGCTTCATGGAGCAGGCTCAAATAGCCGATCACTGTTGTCAGAGGTGTGCGTATATCATGTGCCAAGTACATGACAATTTCATTTTTCTTTTCTTCTGCCTGCTTTGCAGCCTGCTTGCTTAACAGAACAGACATTTTGATCTGATTGAGCTGTTCCTCCAGTTCTTTCAGCGGATCAGACAACGATACGGTATGACTGTTCTGCTCATAGACCGTTTGGGTTGCGTTAATTACTTCATCCAGATAGTCCCACGGCTTTTTCCAATAGTAATTGAAAATACATACAAAGCCAATCATCAGATACAAAATAAAAAGCAGATCGAGCCGCCAGTAGAGCCATGCAAAAATACCGTTGTCAAATTTTGAAAAGATGTAGTCCAAGATAAGGGTCAAACCATATCCAACAACGGTATAAACCAGCAATGATAGGTATAAGCGCACTTTAAGGCGCTTTTCTGTTGTCATTTCTTTCTTCGACATGAGAATACACCTCCTACCGATTAGCAAACAGAAGAAAGCCAAGCAGACCAATCACGACAACACTTACTATGCCTGCCAGAATGGAAAACAGTCTGTTTGCTTTTATTCTATTTCCGATTAACCGGGCTGCCATCGAATATACAGCAAGCCCCAAAAGACCACCTGCCGTATTTGTAAGTACATCAGTAATATCAGAACGTCCGACTGCTAAGATATACTGCATAGTTTCCAATAAAAAACTTGTTCCAGCAATCAGCATGAACTTCACATATAATTTTGTTCTTGGCAGAAGCATTTGAAGATAAATGCCCATAGGAACAAAAATCAAGAAATTTTCGAGTACCTCTGTTAAGTGAAATGCTGCGCCAACTTCTTTGTCATAGTGAAAAGGAATAAGGTTTATACTCCTTACTTTATCCAGATCACTGATTGAAAACTGTAGTTTGAACAGTATGATCCAAACCAGAAGTGCCAGATAAATTAAGAATAAAATAGTTGCCAAACAATTTGATTTTCTCTTCATAGTGTTCTCCTTTCGCTTAAATTTTGTAGCCGACACCCCAAATCGTTTTAATATACTGCGGAGTATCGGAAGTATCGTTCAGTTTCTCGCGCAGATGCCGGATATGCACAGTAATTGTGCTGCTGTTTTTAGAGTAGTATTCATCTTTCCAAACCGCATGAAACAGTTCCTCAATGCTTACAACATTTCCAGCACTTGACAAAAGGACGTGGAGAATAGAAAATTCTGTCGGGGTTAGAGAAACAGGTTCCCCGTCTAACAGACATTCATGGGTCTGCACATTCAAGCACAATTTGTTATAGGAAAGTTCCGATGGAATTTTCTCTGTGATGATACCTGGTGAATATTTCTTGTAACGTCTTAACTGCGCTTTCACTCTGGCAACTACTTCAAGTGGGCGAAAAGGTTTTGTCACATAATCGTCCGCGCCCAATGTCAGCCCCGTTATTTTATCCGTTTCCTCAATTTTAGCCGTTAGCATTATGATTGGATAAGTGTATTTCTTTCGGATAAGCTGGCAAAGTGAAAAGCCGTTCATATCCGGGAGCATAATATCCAGAATGGCAAGATCAATGTCGCCGCTTTCAATACACGACATGGCATCCGTTGCGCAGTAAAATTTATAAACGACGTAATTTTCGTTTTTCAAGTAGACCTCCAACAGATCCGCTATATCTTGCTCGTCATCTATAATCAATATCTTTTCAGACATATTTTCAACTCCTTTGCTCATATTTCCAATTAAGTATAGCAAATACAACATCTAAATTCACAATGGATTGCCTGAGAAATTATTAAGATTTTCCTAACTTTCGAATTTAGGCAACTCAAAATGCTAACGTAAATTACATATCAGTTTTTTATGTGTCATACATATTCTCCAATATACTTCCATATAATGCACAGATTGACTTCACAATTGCATGCCATGAAATATCAGCAGCATAAGAATAATTTTTTTGATATGTTTTCCATAAGGTCTCCATAACCGGACTTGATTCAATTTCATCAAATATTTCTCTTATATCCTCAGCTTCTATCAGGTCTAATGTTCCCCTTTTTTTGGCTGTAGCCACAAGTGCAGTCCATAAAACTTGTTTTTGGAGTTGTTCTCCATACAACTTTTGTAAAATATAAATATCATAAAAATCTCTCATTCGTGTATTTGTAACGTTTCGACTAACAACAGTTTCCAATTTTTCAGCCAATACCGTTTCCAGATTATATGCCCATACCTCAATAGTGCGGTCTTCAAGCATAAGATTAAATTTGTACTTGATTTCTCTTGGTGTAATTACATCCCCTGTAGAAATATCAATCTTTAATGGTGTGATTACACCATCAAATTTCGTTTCCATGCTTACACGAACACCATGATAATCTGCTTCTTCCATGATTTCCGATATCCGTTTGACCCGAAATGAAACACCATCGTCCAGTGGAATTGATATAATTTGGGATATAATCATTTCTACATCCTCCACACTAACATTAGTGCCTTTTATGGTAGCATCCAGATCCATAGTAGCTCTGGCATCCAGACCAACCATTGCCGCCACAAGCATTCCACCTTTTAATATAAACTGGTTTTTATACTCTGATAAAGAAATTCGTTCTAAAAAACGTTCCATCATATAATTCCGCATCAAAATCTGTGCATCTGCGGATTTTTTCTTTGACATATTACGAATTAAATCCTTTAATTGTCTTGCCGTTGTTATCATCTAAAGTAACACCTCCAAATATGGTCTAAGTATGTTTTCAACATGAAACATAGCTGCATATTTCATAAGCATCCGTAAGTTTTTATCCTTACGTTTTGCATATTGTTTCAATGCGTCTTGAAAGACCTGCATTTCAACATTTTTTCTGCTACGAAGCAGATCACAAATTGTTCTCTCCATGTCATAAACGGGAACGGAATGTCCGAATGATGTCTGCATAGCTATGATTCCTATTTCATGTAAATCCTTTTTTACTGTGTACACTTGAAAACCGTCTTCCTGCAAACGACTTGGATTATATCCAGTTCTTACTGTTATGGTATATTTCAAAGGCTCTCTGTCCGTTAAATCATGAAAAAACAATGCAGTTTCATGAGAAAATACAGCTTGACCACAACGTAAATGCAAAAGGTACATTGCATCTGTCCACGTATCCGGCGATACATACACACCATGAGCAGCTTGTTCTAATCCTCGTTCCTTCACATATGCATAAAACACAGACTTACTAATTCCATTATTTAGAACTTGAAATGTCTGAATTGTCCCTCCATATTCACGCAACAACAAATCTAATTTTTCAAACTGAGTCATATGCTTTCTCCTTTCGTGCTAATATGATAATATATATTAGCACGAAAGTAAAGACATATAGTACCAATAAAATATCGGTATTTTTGTTTTAATGATATCCCCTTGTTTCTCGCCATCCCTTTACATACCACCTGATTCCAACATATACCAGTTGCACGAATAATAAGAGAAATAGCAGATTGATTGGCAATGTTGTCTTTATCCACTTCCCAAAGTAGATAGCTGTTGCCATGCTTATAAGTATTACCATTATGGTAATCATATCCCAACAGCACTTCTTATATAACTCTGCAATCTTTATCCCTATAAATGCTACAAGTATTCCAGCACCCACCAAACATCCACCGCAGATCAGTATTCTTATCAGCCAGTATATAATTCCGGCAACGACAGGATTGGATATTCCATTACTAATCTGTGCCACGGTCTTTCCTGTCAGTACAACCCAGCCAGCAATGGTCTGTGTGAAAGTTGCGATTGTATCAAAGAATACCACGCAATCAGAAATAAATATTTTTGACCGTATCATCTGAAAAAGAGTAGTTGATACGGAATACCATATCAGCAGAAACATCAATGCTTCATACATGGCTGTTTTTGTTTTATATCTGCCTGCCAGTTTTTTTCTCTGCGTATCATACTTTTCCTTGGCTTTCAGATAAGCTGTCTGGTTACAGTTCCCACACTTTTGATAGAGTACCGGCTTTTCAACCGGTATCTCTACTTTTTTCTGATGAGAGAGTGCATAGTCCCGTTCCTGTTCTGCCTGCCTTAGCTTATCTTGACATTCCTCTGTCATGATTTCGGCAGCGTGCGTTTTCTCTTTCTCGCTCTGCAACAATTCTTTTGTTTTCCTCAAGTCGTTCTTTAAGGCTTGAATGTTCCCTGCTCTGTTCTCGCTGTTTAACCTCTCGTTCAAGGTCAGCGATTCGTCGAGCTGCATTTTCAGTTCCCGGATAGTCCTGTCTTTCTGGTCGAGTTCTTCCTGCATCTGCTCTGTCAGCAGAAGCAACTCTTCCAGTTGATCGTCGCTCTTTGAGTTTCTTAATTCGTTCATCAATCGACCTTCCTTTCTCTAATTGCTGTTCAAGTTCAGTAATTCGCTGTTCTGTTTCTGCAATAGCCGGTTCTCGCTGTTTAATTTCTGTGCCAATTCCTGCCATTGCTGATTTTCGTCTGTAAGTCGCTGTATCTGGTCTGCCTTTTCTTCCAGAAGCATCAGCAGTTCTTCTGTATCCGGCAAGATTTGAAGCAGCTCTGATAATTCTTTCTCTAATTGCTGCAATCGTTCTTCCTGCTCCTGAAAGCACATCAGCTTCTCGTCCTTTTCCTGTATCTCCTGAAGCATCTCTGCCATGATATTCTGCTGTTCCTCTATCTGTGTAATCATTGCTTCCATCATGGGAATTACTTCTTTGCTTTCTTCTAATGTCATTCAACCACTCCTTCCATATTGACAATGCACCGGATACCTTACCAAAGGTTGCAATTACCTTTTGCAGCAGTGCATTTTGTTTTTTAATCATCTGGTTTTCCTCTACCTTCCATGAACCTTTCCTTATCTGTCCGGTGAGATATTTTTCCTCAATCTTTCTTGCATCCGCACCCTCATGAATCGTAGGGACTTTTAATTTGCCCTGTCTTTCATAAGAGCGGTGGTCAATCTGATTGTCTATGGATAAATGCCGGTTACACATCCTTGCCCATTCGCTTCGCCATAACTCACAATTCTTTGGATTGTTCCATCCGGTAGCATCGGTCAGAACCCGTTTCCATTGTTTTCTGTTTCTTGCCCCGACTTTCTGTACTCCGTTTTCATCAAGTACCGGAATACGGATTCCATGCCGGTCAGGATTTTTCTTATCCTGCCACCAGTCCGGGTGGGATTCATCAACTACGATATTTCCGTCAGTATCTCTGACAAAATCCCATTCCTTAACTTCTTTGCTGCCCCATGAATGGTCTGGATTGAACGGTCGCATGGTTACAAGTAAATGCACATGCGGGTTTCCGTCGCCCTTATCGTGAATGCTCCAATCTGCACACATGCCTTTGTCCACAAAGTTTTTCTGAATATAATCTGTTGTATATTCAATTTGTTCCTGTCGATTCCATTCTTTTGGAAGTGAGAACTCAAACGATCTGCCAAGCTGTGCGTCTGAACTTTTCTCAATCTTCAAAACTTCATTCCATAAGCACTGTTTCTGAAAAGTAAGTTTGAATTTCTCCAGTACAACTTCTTTGTTGTCTGCCCTTTTATACCGGACAGATTTCTGAAACCGTTTGATATTTTCGGCAGGTACATTCTGCCATTCCTGCGGTGCATTTTCACACATCATCAAACTGGTATAAACAACTTCTCTTTTGGAAGTGTAGTAACTGATCCTGCCTGTTTCTTCATTTTTCATTACATCACCATTGAGATAGGCAGACGCTGATATGATGGATTTCCCTTTGCTGCGTCCGACAATCTTTACCGTATAATGAAAGATCGCCATGATCCGTTTCCCCCCTTTCTGCCGTACCCGGCATTGATTTCCGGCAGTTAACATTTCCTGTAAAAGAGAATGGTATCTGCCGGAACGCCCTCTGCGTAAGAGTGCCCTGTGCATAACAGCCTGCATGGAATGCGCCCCTCTGGCGAAGAGTGCCTCCTGCGACATGAGCAGGTCTGCATGAAATGCCCGCCGACGGAACGAGCCCGGCAAGCGTAAGCGCAGACCGGTTGCCACCTGTGGCAAACTTATACGGACGACCTCTGGTTGTCCATAAGTGCGCCCTTCATAAAAAAGCAATGAAGGGAATGGAAACTCCACTCCCTCCGGCATTACACTTCCTCCGTATTTGCAACTGGCTCTTTCTGCATTGCCTTTGAGAAGAATTTCCCATTTGCTTCCTGCCTTTTTAAGAAGCCGATCAGCTTTGGGATATCATCTTCCTCAATCGCAGAACCCAGTACCGATTCCACTGCACCGCCAATCTGGCAGAGCCTGTGTGTCCGTTTTTTGGTTTCCACATCTTTCTGACGTTTCTTCAGTTCCCGTTTCTGTGCTGCATACTGTTTTGCTTTCTCAAGGCTTTCCTGTTCTTTCTTTTCCAACTGGAGCATACGCTCCTCATAACTCTTTGTTGATCTTGCCATAAATATCATCGTCCTTTCTTTTTTTCCAAACATAAGTTTCCTGTTGTCTGTCAGACGAAGTACATGGTATAATCTGCTTGCGTGTAGGTATATCATGACTCCGGTCTGATAGAACCTTTGGCGGTTTCTTCGGGAACCGCTTTTTTAAGTTGAACCGTTTCTTGTGACTGCTTTCACATTTCCCTTATCCCTCAAGTCCCTGCCCTCGTTGGCTTCCATAAAAAGTTCCAGCATATCCGTTTTGATCAGGACTTTTCTCCCAACCTTCAATACCGGAAGTTTCTTCCACTCTACCAACTTTCGCAGGGTGTTCCTGCCAATTCCCGTATAATCAGCAGCTTCCTCAATAGATAAGGCAATCTTTCTTTGCGTCATATGACCACCTCCTTTCGAATTGCATTATGCAATTTCATTTGTGCTGTCAGTATAGCGTGTTTATATTGCTTTGTCAAGCATTATGAAATTTTTCTGCTTTTCTTAAAATTGCATATTGCAATATATTTTGTTGCGTGGTATAGTAATGACATACCGAAAAAGGAGGCACATCAGCATGAAAGATAAAGAATTACGCAAGCTGATCGGTAGCAGGGCAAAACAGCGCCGTACAGAATTGAATCTGACACAGCCTTATATCGCTGAAAAGATGGGTGTGACTGCATCTACGATTCAGAGATATGAAGCCGGAACGATTGACAATACAAAGAAAATGGTGCTGGAAGGTCTTTCAGAAGCTCTCCATGTATCTGTGGAATGGCTCAGAGGGGAAACGGACGAATATGAAACCGACATTACGGATAAGAGAGAATTACAGATTCGTGATGCCATGACGGATATTCTCAAACAGTTACCTCTTGACCTTACGAAAACAGAAGATGCTTTTTCCAAAGACCTACTGCTGTTAATGTTGAAACAATATGAACTGTTTTTGGATTCGTTCCAGTTCGCCTGCAAGAATTACAAAGGCAATACCAAAGAAGCGGACATTGCAAAAGTAATGGGGTTTGAATCGAATGATGAATATAACGAGATCATGTTTCTCAGGGAGATCACCCATACTGTCAACGCATTGAATGACATGGCAGATATTGTAAGGCTCTATTCCAAGAAACCGGAAACAGCAGAACAACGGCTTGCAAATCTTTTATCCGAAGTTATGTATGAGGATTCTGAATCGGTATAG
>OOCX01002341.1_pt1 | contig 10254 bp, 9 predicted proteins | sample 1671231 | NCBI WGS metagenome assembly OOCX01 (sample SAMN06348135, study PRJEB24527) | human gut metagenome | biome: human gut; feature: ankylosing spondylitis patient; material: feces | host: Homo sapiens | place: China | collected 2015-10 | reverse complement strand
TCACAATGGTAAAATATTGAAAAAATCGGACACATTAAAAGAGTATGAACAAAAGGTAGAAAAGATAAAAGAGTATATAAGAAATGGTCACATTTTCCAGACCGTATTATCACAAAGATGGACAGTACAAACTGAGCAGTCAGGTTTTGAAATATATAGAGAATTAAGAAAATTAAATCCATCACCATATCTTTACTATTATAATTTTGGCGACTTTGAAATAATCGGAAGTTCACCAGAAATGATAGTTAAACAGACAGATACAAGAGTATATACTTGCCCAATAGCAGGCACAAGAAAAAGAGGTGCAACACAGGAAGAAGATATAAAGCTTGAAAAGGAACTTCTTGCTGATGAAAAGGAAAAAGCGGAACATGTAATGTTGGTCGACCTTGCAAGAAATGATATGGGAAGAATAGCAAGACTTGGAACAGTAAAGGTATCTGATTTTATGAGTGTACAAAGATATTCTCATGTAATGCACATCGTATCACTTGTAGAGGGTAAGAAAAATGGAAAGTTACACCCATTAGACCTTGTATCTTCATTTCTTCCTGCAGGTACATTAAGTGGTGCACCTAAGATAAGAGCGATGGAAATAATTGACGAGTTAGAAAGTGTAAGGCGTGGGCTTTATGGTGGTGCAACAGGATATCTTGATTTTGGTGGCAATATGAATTTTTGTATCACAATAAGAACTATGATAAAGAAACAAGATAGAGTATACCTTCAAGCGGGGGCAGGAATTGTAGCTGACTCAATTCCAGAAAATGAATATATGGAGTGTTGTAACAAAGTTATGGCACTTGCAAAGACAGTAATTAAGGAGGAGCAGTTATGATACTTTTAATAGATTCTTCAGTATAATAAAGTTCGATTATTTTGAGTTGATCTTTCATAACCAATGAGAGCATGAGGGCAACGCCTGATTGTATAAAATGATATCATTATATGTTTGTGTCTCATAATCAGTATGCTACTATACCAATGAGGGCATGAGAGCATAATGGTATACAATTTATTATTGTTAAGGTTGCTTTTTGTGAACGCAAAGACATTTTGTATTATTTCCTATAGCATTATCTATATATAAGAAATAAAGCCAAGGAAAATATCAGACAATAAAATTAAATGCTATCTTTGTTGCTACACAAGCAGAAAGAATAAGATGAACAGAAAAATGAACAGGGCATTTTATATGCTACTATTTACTTTTAGCCTTTATGGATGTAATGTTGAAATGTCCCAAAAGGTAAATGAAACATTATACCAGGCAGAAAACTGTATGGAAGAGTTTCCGGATAGTGCACTGTCATTATTGCAGCATATTTCCCATCCGGAGGACTTGAAAGGGAAAGCGCAAGCGGACTATGCTTTGCTTTATTCGCAGGCCTGCGATAAGAATAGGATTTCTATTACAAATGATTCGTTGATACGGATCGCGGTGAGATACTATAAGGATAAAGATGAGGATCTCAATGCCGCTAAGAGTTATTTCTATCTGGGGTGCGTATATCGGAATGCCAATCAGGATGCAATGGCTATAGAGGCTTACTTGAAGGCATTGGATAAGATGCCGAAAGGAAAACCGCATAAATTGTGGATGCAGATATATTTCAACTTGGGAGAGCGATATCGTTATCAGAATCTCTATGGCGGCAGTATGGAGATGTTTCAGAAATGTTTGGGGGCTTCTAAGGAGTTGAAAGATTCTTCACTCTTGTTTTTCCCTTATCGGGAAATAGCAAGAACTTATCTATTTGAAGATAAAAATGATAGTGCTCTAATATATTATCAAAAAGCATTGGTTGTCAGTAGACTTATTCATGATGATTTTTGGGAGGCTGCCATTTTAAGTGATATGAGTCAAACTTATTTATATAAAAAAGACACTCTAAAAGCAGAGCGGCTTATAGTGGCTTCCATTGAAAAAAATAAGTCTGTCGGTAGTTTATACCTTAAAAGCAAATTCCTTTACTATAGGAATGAACTAGATTCAGCCAAAAGATTACTGTTAGCCGCTTGTCAGTCTCGTGACTTATATGACAAAGCCAGTTGTTACAATCTCTTATATGAAATAGAAAAGAAATTGCAGAACCATTTTTATGCTTACGCCTATAATGATTCATTCAATCTTTACCGAGATTCTATAGAAATATTAAGAAATACAGAACCTACACATAAAACATGCCATAGAACTACAGAAAGGAGAAGAGCAAAGGAAAGAAGAAAATATTTATTGGATAATCTGTTTCATATTTATGATGCTTTTGTCAGGCAGTTTATGTCTCTACTTATATTTAAAGAAGAAATACAAGGAATACCTTTTAAGAAAAAGGATATTAACTCTAAATGACCAAAACCAAACGATCAGTAATTATCTGGAACAGAAATTGGGTAAAGAGATTCTATTACAGGAAACAATTACAGCCTTTAAAAGGGAAAAATTGCAAAGAGGGATAGATGCTTTTAATGTTTCTCCATGGAAAGAAAAACTAAACGAAGTAGAGAAACAAATTAAATCCGGTGATTATATAAAGCCGGACGAACAAAGACTACTCTATCAGGGACTCGATATCTGTTTCAAGGAGTTTATTGTCTACATTACTCAAATTCATCCGAAGATGAGCAGGGAGGACATTTATTATTGCATTCTCTTTAGCCAGAATTATAAACCCCGGACCATCATGTACTGCATGAGCAGTTCGGGCGGTGCACTTCGTATCCGTAAGAACCGATTGAAGAAAAATATGGCTGAAGATACGTTTCAAATGATATTTCATAAATAAGAATTTTTGTTATAGGATGATAGTGACGGTCAGAATAGGTATGTTGTAACGCTTTCCTTTTGTTTTTGTAACGGTTTTATCGTTACAGGAAATGGATTTTTTCCCTAGATTTGCACAAACGAAAAACACAATGAATATGAGAACAGTACTATTATTATTACTTTGTTGCATCAGTAGTATAGCTGTGGCGGATAGCTTGAAGGAGATAGAATTGAATAGAAAAGAAACTCAAATGAGACCATTATCAATAATGTCTGAACCAGCAGCATACCAAACCGATGCTGTAATTAACATCCGGTTGCCGGATGCCTCTCCTTATGTAACCGTCAGCATTGTCAATGAAGAAACGGGTGCGCAGGTCTATTCCATGATATATGCCGGAACAAATAAAATTCAGATAAATATAGAGAATGAACCGGAAGGAACTTATACTTTGTATTTGAATATAAGAGGGGCGGAATATACCGGATACTTCACCTTGTAACAGTACTTTATTGGTATGCCAGGAATTGACCACACCACCTATATACTTTACCGATATTTAAAAGAACTGTCGGTAAAGATAAGCTATGGAAGTATCAGGCAGTCGCTGGATACCCCTATGGGAAATACCTTGCGGGGAATAAGTGACGCTTTAGATGAGTTTCATATCGTGCACGAGGTTTATCAACTTCCGGCAGAATACTTGAAGGAATTGGAGTGCCCTTTCATTTCGGTTATACAAAACGGACATTTCTGTATCGTAAAGAATATGAACGAAAAAGAAGTGATGCTGATATCCGACAAGGGAAAGAAAAGCATTGTTTCTCTGGAGTTTTTCCTTACAATATGGAAAGGTACCGTGTTGATAATAGATCCGTTGCAGACAGTTCAGCAAGAACCTTATTACAGAGTAAAACAGATTGTTAGCTACCTTTATATATATAGATATCTCATTATTCTTGCTTTGGCAGGTATGATATACTTGTTTGTAAATCATGCTCATATAGGAGAAACGCTTTTTAATCTGATGACATGGGTGGGATTGACTGTGGTCATCGGCATCATCTATAAAGAGTCATACGATAAGGATTTTCTGCAACGCTTTTGTAAGATAGGTACTGTGGTGGACTGTAATGGGATACTACATTCCAAGGCTGCCAATATAGGGCGAGCAGTCAGTTTAGGGGAAATGGCGTTGCTCTATTTTTCCACATTATTTCTTTATACGGCAATCCATGGGGCTGATTGCCTTATGGTGTGGGTTCTGTCAACGGCTATTGCTTTAATAACCACCCTATGGTCTGTAGTTTATCAGGTTATAATCGCAAAGAAACTATGTATGCTTTGCACCTTATTGGATATGGTTATTTGGGCACAAGCTGCTATATTATATGGTTTTTATCATACAGATTCATTGGGTTTGACTCCGTCCTCGGTTGTTTTATTGCTGCTTGTTGCAGGGCTTTGCTGTAGCATTTGGTATTCCTTGAAAGAGTTGATTAGTGCCAATTATCAAAGTATACAGTTGAAGACTCAGAAAGAAGCCCTGCTATCTTATCCTGTTTTACTGGATACGTTACTTCCTATGGAAACTGAAATACCCCAAGCGGAATCTTCCATTGTCCTGCATAATGAGAAACAGGCTGATAGGAAAATACAAATTATAATAAATCCGCATTGCAAGCATTGTGCCCTACATTACAAGGAATGGCTACGGCTGGATACTTCTGTCAGTCTGCTTTTTTCTGTCTCTGATCGGAACAGACAGGATAAAGAAGTTGCGTTGGCAGTTATTTCCTGTTACATCAGACACGGATTTCGGCAAGCCATGGATTTGCTTGGAGAATGGTTTGACAAACATGATACCGGACTGATAATACACTATCCACTTGTACCGCAAGCAGAACAGGTATTAGAGGCACAACGGGCTTATTGTAACAAGATTCATTTGCAGCATACTCCATTTATTACTATCAACGAAAGGAAAATGCCCGGAATCTACACTATAGAAGATTTGCACTATGTGCTATAAAGATATTGTTTGCAAACAAAAGCCAAGCGATAAGGGCTGTACATATCGCAACAAAATTATTTATGATCTAAAATCTTATCATTATGAAGACATTGGACAATCTGAAGGCATTCAGTCTGAAAAAGAAACAGATGAAGCAAGTTGGAGGTGGTAGTTATTGTACCGACTTAATTACAAACTACAATAACAATCACACTAAATGGTCCAAAGAAGTGCAAGAAATAGCTTTGGATATGATGCAAGCTCACTGTTAAGCCTAAAGTACCAAAGTTTATCAATTACAAAATTTTATTGCAAACGGATTTTATTAATTATTCAAAAGAAGCAACTCGGTATGAGTATGCTTCTTTTGATAATATAAAACAAAAAGAATGAGAAAAATAAATTTCATAATAATTCTCTTATTATCAAGTATCTGCTGTTTTGGACAGGGTGCTTCCGCCTCTTCTATAAACCGAAGAGCAACTTTATTTTTAAACAAGCGTGTAGGAATTAAAGACTACAAGATTGGAAAACCAGACTATACATGCATTAAGATGAAAGATAGTATTAGCTCTTTTTTCTTAGGCAAGGTAGATACTGTATCTATTGATAAGGTGACCATAGATTTAAAGGTATCTATTTTAGGAGACACAATCCTGTATTCTGTCAGTAATGAGGAACGCAGTACAGAGGAGGACAATCAAAACTGTATTTCATACGCTTTTGAAAATCTATTTGAATCTAACGGAATAAAATCAGCTCCATTATGTTGCCAATTTACGCTTATTACGGACAATAGTAGTGCAGACTTATTATTAAATAAATTCTGTGATCCGTATACTTCCTTAGGAATCGGACTTCCCGATTCTTTACAGAATAAGAGTCTTATCGTGTGTTATGATAAGAATAAGGCTTTGATACACATGGCTTTCTATTACAATAATAGTTTTTATAGTAAGAATGGAGGAGGAGTATTACATACGGTTTATAAACGGTTTTCTGATATAAAGCGTCATTATCCGGAAATTAAATATATAAGAACCTATAAAATTAAAGCCCAATATCAGAAACAAAATAATGAAACGTTTTCCTCATTACCAGCAGCATGACCAGATGGACTGCGGCCCTACCTGCCTCCGCATGATAGCCGCTTTCTATGGTAAGCACTATTCTTTGGAAAGGCTGAGGGAAAAGTCATTCATTACCCGTCTGGGAGTATCCATGCTGGGTATCAGTGAAGCAGCCGAAAAGATAGGTTTCCGTACCATGGGTGTGCAAATATCCTTTCAACAATTACTGGAGGATGCGCCCTTGCCTTGTATTGTACATTGGAATCAGCAGCATTTTGTGGTGGTGTATCGCATGTCGAAAGGACAAGTGTGGGTGGCCGATCCGGGAGCCGGAAAGGTGAAATATGCCCAAGAGGAATTTTGTAATTGCTGGCAGAGTAATAAAAAAGAAGGAAAGGCGACAGGTATTGCTTTATTGCTGGAACCCACACCGGATTTCTATGCGGTGGAAGAAGAAGACACGATAGATTATCAGGGATTGGGATTTCTGTTCTCTTATCTGCGCCCATACAAACAATTATTGGGGCAATTGTTACTTGGTCTGTTGCTGGGTAGTCTTATCCAGCTATTACTGCCTTTCCTTACTCAATCCATAGTGGACTTTGGCATCAGTAACCAAAACCTAAATTACGTATATCTGGTTTTATTGGCACAACTGATGCTGACTTTCAGCAGCTCTACCGTAAACTTTATCCGTGGCTGGATTTTGCTGCACTTGGGAACACGAATCAACATTTCCCTCATCTCCGACTTTCTGAGCAAACTGATGAAACTGCCCATGGGGTATTTCGATACTAAAATGACAGGGGATATTCTTCAGCGCATCAATGACCATGCCCGTATTCAAAGCTTTTTGACAGGTAGCAGCCTGAACATTCTCTTCTCTATGTTCAACATATTGATATTTGGGATTATACTGGCTCTTTATAGCGGTACTATCTTCCTTATTTTCATCATAGGCAGTCTTGTCTATATTATCTATGTATGGTTGTTCCTGAAGAAACGGGCGGAACTGGACCACAAGCGTTTTGCTCAGCAATCTGCCAATCAGAGTAGCGTGGTACAATTGGTTGCCGGTATGCAGGAAATAAAACTCAGTGCCTGTGAGCAACAAAAACGCTGGGAGTGGGAACGTATACAGGCAAAACTTTTCCGTCTGAATATCAAAAGTCTTGCCCTCGCCCAGTATCAGGATTCGGGAGCTATATTCATAAATCAGACGAAGAATGTAATCATTACCGCACTGGTAGCGGCATTGGTGATAGAAGGGAAAATGACACTGGGCATGATGCTTTCCGTGCAATACATTATAGGGCAACTGAACAGCCCTATAGACCAGTTGATTACATTTATCAGAGATATGCAGGATGCGCGCCTCAGTGTAAACCGGTTGGGCGAGATAAGGAATAAAAAAGATGAAGAAGATAACAACAGAGGGCGGATAAGGAATATTCCCCCTAGCAAAGATATAGAAATAAAGAACCTTTCATTCAGTTATGACCCACTAAATGAAACGCCGACGCTCAATCATATTAACCTGACTATTCCTGCCGGAAAACAAACGGCCATAGTGGGAATGAGCGGAAGTGGAAAAACCACTCTTGTGAAGATGTTATTGGGTTTTTATCCTCCTGCTAAAGGAGAAATAACATTGGGCGGTATCAATTTGAATAATTACAATATACGCCAATGGAGAAAAAAATGTGGCATAGTAATGCAGGACGGATTTATTTTTTCTGACTCTATTGCCGGAAATATCGCTCCCGGAGTAGAACATATAGATACTGAATTATTAAGGTATGCCGCCCGTATAGCCAATATCGAAGAATACATAGAATCACTTCCTATGGGGTATAACACAAAAATAGGTCAGGAAGGGCATGGGTTGAGTCAAGGGCAGAAGCAACGTATCCTTATAGCCAGGGCTGTATACAAGGAACCTCATTATATTTTCTTTGATGAAGCCACCAATGCTTTGGATGCAAACAATGAACGTACTATCATGTCTAAACTGGAGAAATTCTTGCAGGGGAAGACCTCCATTATTGTGGCACACCGCCTGAGTACAGTCCGCCATGCCGACAATATAGTTGTGATTGAAAAAGGAATAATAGCCGAAACCGGCACACACGAAGAGCTGATAGCGAAAAAAGGCATTTATTATCGTTTGGTTAAAAACCAATTGGAACTATAAGTACATATCATGGATATAGAAGATATAGAACTGAAAAGTGAGGAGATACAGGAAATCCTGTCGCGTCCGCCTCATGCACTGATACGATGGGGAATTACTGTATTCTTTATGGTCATTTCTTTTCTGTTTATAGGCGGATGTTTCTTTTCGTATCCTGACACTGTAGAAGCAGGAATAACGATCACTACAGAAAATCCCCCGGCATGGATTGTAGCGCGGAGTACAGGAAAATTAAAGGAAGTCTTCTTGAAAGACAAGCAAAAAGTAAAGGCAGGAGAACTGATAGGCGTTGTCAACAATCCGGCAGATACCCGGGAGGTGCTCTTACTGAAGAAGGAATTGGAAGCTTTCCAAATAAGTGACAGTATGATATGTCAAGACCATTTCACCGGGCGATTGACCTTAGGTGAAATTCAATCGGCATACACGGGTTTTATTAAAAGCCTCACGGAATACCGGGACTTCCTGAAGTTGGATCTGTACAAAGAAAAAGAAGAAGCGGCTCGTAGAGAATTAAACGAATATCAAATCTATATTTCCCATTTACACAATGAAGTGAATCTGAACAAGGAAGAGCTTAAACTCGCCTTGTCTTCCTACAGCAGGGAAGAAATACTATACAAAAAAGGATTGGTTTCTGCATCCGATTATGAAAAGGAACAACAAGCCTATCTGGCAAGTAAACGAGGTACGGAACAAATGCAGACCACACTTTCTTCTGCACGTATACAGGAAGCCAAATTGCATCAAACAATTGTAGAGATACAGTTGGAACAAAATCAGAAAGCAAACAGCCTGCAAGTGGCATTGCAGACAGCATACGATCAGTTACAAGTCAGTATCAACAATTGGAAACTGGCATACTTGTTCACCGCACCTACAGATGGAATCCTTTCTTATAATGAAGTGTGGCAGAAGAATCAGAATATTACGGCAGGGGATAAAGTATTTTCTGTTGTGGCGGAAAATTCGGGGGCTGTCATCGGCAAGGCAAAGTTGCCTGTTTCCAACTCGGGCAAAGTAAAGTCTGGACAACGGGTAAATATCCGACTGACAGGATACCCCTATATGGAATATGGTTTTCTGACGGGAAAGGTTTCTTCCATTTCATTATTATCAAATGAAGACAGCTATACTGTGACAGTAGAACTACCGGATACATTGCAAACTTCCTACAACCATATATTGGAATTTCAAGGGGAACTGTCCGGCAGTGCCGAGGTTTTAACCGATGAAAGAAGTTTTACGGCCCGCTTGCTCAGTCCGTTGAGGTATTTATGGGAAAAATATTCGTTATAGATGTACTATTGTAACGCTTTTCCTTGTTTTTGTAACGGTTTTAGAGGTACAACAGATTGCATATTCCCATATCTTTGTATCAAAGCCAAGCGATAAGGGTAGAGCATATCGCAATAAGAATATGGACCTTCAAAATCTTATGATTATGAAGACACTGAAAGATTTGAAAGCATTCAGTCTGGATAAAAAACAGATGAACCAGATTGAGGGTGGAAGCCAGTACTGTGAACATCTTCAGCAAATGACAAGAGGGGAAGAAGCACAAGGTTGGAGTAATGAAAAATGGGATGAATGGGCTGAAGCTTGGGATACCCATTGTTGGTAGCCATTCTTTTTTATTCTTAACTTAAAGGCTAGCTTTTTCAACAATTAAAAAGCTAGCCTTTAAAAAAGAAAACGATATGAAAACACTTATTTTCATCTGTATCCTTGCAGTAGTAGCTGCTGATTTGAATGCACAAATAGAAAAAATATCAAAAGTACTGGAACCTGCGGTTTTAGAATGCCGATATCAATGCATTCAAAAGCTTGACACATTAGGAGTAACTTCGGTGACTGACACAATGATACTCCGTATAGGGAAAAATATCAGTCAGTTTTATGCTTGTTCCACCTTTTATCTGGACTCTCTTGTATGTAGCCCTCAGGGTAGTGAAATATTGATGAAGCAAATGCTTGCTGCGATGAAAGATTCCAAGCCTCTTCCAGCCCCTAAAATGACAAAAGAATATCATTATAAGAATTATCCTACAAATTCAATCACGACCTATATAGAATTAAAAACCCCGAGGATGATTACTGAAAAATATGAAAAACAGCAATGGCAATTGTTGGATAGTACAAGAAATATATCGGGCTATCCATGTAAATTGGCTGTGTGCCAGTTTCGTGGAAGAACATATAAAG
>OOCX01002337.1_pt1 | contig 10267 bp, 7 predicted proteins | sample 1671231 | NCBI WGS metagenome assembly OOCX01 (sample SAMN06348135, study PRJEB24527) | human gut metagenome | biome: human gut; feature: ankylosing spondylitis patient; material: feces | host: Homo sapiens | place: China | collected 2015-10 | reverse complement strand
GGGGCTTCGGCGGGGTGCTCGCACTCCAACAGCAGTGCGGCCAGCCGGGGTGCGTAGTGGGCCTGCAGCAGGTGCAGCGCCCGGGTGCCGATGCCGCTGCCCCGCAGGTCGCTGCGCACGGCAAAGTAATCCACCAGCCCGGCCTGCTGCCCCGGCAGTACCACCTGCCAGGCGTAGGCCAGCACGGCCCCGGCATCATCGGTAAAGGTCAGCGGTTCATACAGGCCGGCGGCCAGCAGTTCTTCCATCGCCGCAAAGGGCTTCAGCTCCCCCGGCGGAAAGTCCCGCGCCATGCGGCTCTCATACAATTGCCTGGCCCCGGCAGCATCCAACAGACGAATTCGCATATCCGTACCCCTTTCTGATTGAATTACGACGCGAAATCTTGTATAATACAAACAAGCATACGTGCAAGTAGGGGCGGATGCTTGCATCCGCCCGCAGGGCGATGCGGGCATCGCCCCCTACAGAAGTGAAACATAGAATATAGGAGGCTCTTTCTTATGGAATGGACCGACATCAGCATTACCGTTGCCAAGCGCGACGCCGATACGGCCGAGGCTATCGCCACCATGGTGGCCAACGGCGGCATTTATATTGAGGATTACAGCGACCTGGAACAGCAGGCGTGGGAGATCGCCCATGTGGACCTGATCGAGCAGGAGCTGCTGGACAAACCCCGGGACGTGGTCATCGTACACATGTACCTGGCCCCCGATGAAAACCCCGCCGAAGTGCTGCCCCTGTTTGAGGAGCGCCTGAAAAACAGCGGCATCGACTACCAGCTCAACACCACCGGCGTGGAGCAGGAAGATTGGCAGAACGGCTGGAAAAAGTTCTACCACGCCATGGATATCGGCGAGCGCCTGGCCATCGTGCCCGGCTGGGAGGATTACCGGACGGACCGCATCAGGATCGTCATGGACCCCGGCATGGCCTTTGGCACCGGTACCCATGAGACCACCTCCCTCTGCCTGGAAACGCTGGACAGCCTGGTCAAGGGCGGTGAGCGCGTGCTGGACATCGGCACCGGCTCCGGCATTCTGGCCATTGCCGCGCTGAAACTGGGCGCTGAGGTGGCCGAGGGTGTGGACATCGACCCCATGTGCGTGCGCACCGCGGGCGAGAACGCCCAGCGCAACGGCGTGGCCGACAAGTTCACCGTGCTGGTGGGCGACCTGTCCGACCAGGCCAGCGGCGAGTACAACATCATCACCGCGAACATCGTAGCCGCGGCGATCCTTTCGCTGGCACCCCACGTGCCCGTGCTGATGGCCCCCGGCGCCCGCTTTATCGCCAGCGGCATCATTGACGAGCGCAGGGATGAGGTGCTCACCGGCCTGAAAGCTGCCGGCCTGACCCCCATCGAGGTCAAGGAGAAGCGCGGCTGGGTCTGCATTATCTGCAAAAAGTCTGACGAGAAAGAGGCGTAAACCATGCCCCACCGTTATTTTACCAATGAACTGGCCGCCGGCCGTGCCGCGCTGACCGGCAGTGACGCCCACCACCTGGCGGATGTTATGCGCGCCAAACTGGGTGAGGAAGTGGTGCTTTGCGGCCCCGACGGGCTGGAGTACCTGGGCACCGTTACCGCCATCCAGTCCGGCCGGGTGGAGTTCACCGTGACAAAGGGCACCACCAGCAAGGCCGAGCCGGACGCGGCCGTGACGCTGTTTGCGGGCTACCCCAAGCAGGGCAAGCTGGAGGAAGTCATCCGCCACAGCGTCGAGCTGGGCGTAACGGAAATTGTCCCGTTTTTCAGCCGTTACTGCGTAGCTACGCCGAAAAAAGAGGACGCCAAAAACGAACGCTACAACCGTATCGCCGCCGAGGCCGCCAAGCAGGCGGGCCGCGCCATGCTGCCCCACGTGGCCCTGCCGCTGAACGATTTTGCCGCGGTTTGCAAAGCATTTGCAGATTTTGACGTTGTGCTGTTCTTTTATGAGGGCGGCGGCGCACCCCTGCGTACCGTGCTGCGGCCCGGCTGCGCCAAGAAAATCGCCATCGTCACGGGCAGCGAGGGCGGCTTCTCGGTAGAAGAAGCCGAGGCCGCCAAGGCCGCCGGGGCTGTCACGGTGGGCTTAGGCCCCCGCATCCTGCGGTGCGAGACCGCCCCCCTCACCGCCCTGACCGCCGCCATGCTGCTGACCGGCAACCTGGAATAAGCGGCACCCCATACTATTCTTCTGCCGCCGCACGCGTGAAACAAAGGAGAACGCTATGGACAAGAAAAAGCTGTACACCGTTCTGAAAGCGGTTTTCTGGTGTGTGATCGGCGCGTTTTTTGGCTCTACGATCTATACCTGCTGGGACTACCACGCCCGTCCCGGCCTGTACGCGCTGACCTCCGCACCGTGGTATACCTCCATTGTGATGTATGGCATCCTTACGGCCATTGCCGCTGCCGTGCTGCTGGCGGCGATGTACATGGTAAAAAAGAAGCTGAAATAAAAGCAAGCCCCCGGCCGATGGCCGGGGGCTTGCGCGTTATATAGGCAATATAGGTAATAATCACCCAAACAGCTTATCTTTGGGGTACAGCCCGTCCTTGCTCATCCGGCGCAGGGCGGCTACCAGTTCGGGCTTGTCCTCGCGGTAGGTGATGCCGTGCCACTTGTCGGGGCTGGTCAGTACATGTACGTCGGCATCGCCGCGCTGCAAAGCGGCGGTCACCACGCTGGGCAGGTAGTATTCACATTTCAGCGGGTTCACCGGCAGGTTCTCCTTCAAAAAGGCCGCAAACCCGGCCTTGGCCTCGGCCACATAGCCGGGAGTGAAGCCCCACAGGTTCATCGAGACGACCGTGTCGGCGGGCAGGTCGGTCCAATTGGCGCCGCCATCCTCGGTGTAGTGGATGCCGCCGTCGTAAGGCTCGATGCAGGTGCGCTCGGTCACGCTGACCAGGTTGCTGTGTTCATCGGTCACGCAGACGCCGCGGCTGACACTGCCGTTGGCGCTGACCGTGTTGCCCAGCAAAAAGCCCACCATGCTCCACGCATAGCGGTCGCCGTCGGCGTGGCTGCTCAGGTAGTCGTACACCAGCTTAAAGCCCTGCGGGCCGTAGTAGTCGTCGGCGTTGATGACCGCAAACGGTGCGCTGCCGATGGCCTGCTCGGCAGTCAGGATGGCATGGGCAGTGCCCCAAGGCTTCACGCGGCCATCGGGCACGGTAAAGCCTTCTGGTAGGCAGTCCAACTGCTGGTAGGCATAGCGCACCTCAAACCCGGCCTGCAAAGCGCGGGCACCCACGGCGGCCTTGAACGGCTCCTCGATCTCGTGCTTGATGATAAAGACGACGGTCTCGAACCCGGCGCGGCGGGCATCGTACAGGCTGTAGTCGAGGATGGCCTCGCCGGACGGGCCGACGGGGTCGATCTGTTTGAGTCCGCCGTAGCGGCTGCCCATACCGGCGGCCATGACAACGAGGATCGGTTTGGTCTGCATAATTTGCACTCTCTTTATACAAAATCATTCCGGCTTCTATGATACACTCTTTTGGCGGCGGGTGCAACCCCCGGGGCAAAACCGGGCAGCTTCGGCAAAATGTTTGGTGCTTCCCTATGGCAGTGCGGGGCAGAAGATGCTATAATAAGGCCATAGAGTAATGGGAGGAAGTTACCATGCAGCAAACACGAAAACCCGGCCCGCAGCGGGCCCTTGTGCTGGCCGGCGGCGGTGCCAAAGGCAGCTACCAGGTGGGTGTGTGGCAGGCGCTGCAAGAGCTGGGCTGGACGCCGGATATTATCACGGGTGCCAGCGTCGGCGCACTGAACGGCTGCCTGTTTACAATGGGCAAGAGCAAGGAGGCCGAGGACCTTTGGCGCAGGCTGGAGATCCATGACGTGCTGGAAGTGCCCGACAGCCTGAAGCCCGAGGAATTGAACAACTTCTTTCTCGACGTGGTGCGCAGCGGCGGCTTGAACGTGGAGCCGCTGGCCGAGACTATCGACCGGCTCATTGATGAGGACGCGGTGCGCCGCTCCCCCATCCGCTTCGGCCTGGTGATGACCGAGCTGGGCACCATGCGCCGCGTGCAGTGCCCGGGTGGAAAAAGCCGTCAGCAAAGTGCCGGGCGTAACATCCTGCTCGGTCAGCCTGCTGACCAACTCAATGGGTGTGGAGGGCACCGCCGCTCCGGCAGATATTGTGGCCGCAGTGGAAGCCGCAGGCTATGGCGCAAGCCCTAAAAACGCTGCCGCCCAGTCCGCCGCGCCGTCAGCAGATGCCTTAAAAGATACCGAGACCCCGCGCCTCAAACGCCGCCTGATTGCCTCGCTGATCTTCTGGGTGGTGCTGATGTACTTCTCCATGGGGCACATGCTATGGAACTGGCCGCTGCCGGGCTTTATGCAGGGCAACCATGTGGCAATGGGTATTTTACAGATGCTGCTCACCATTATCATCATGGTCATCAACCAAAAGTTCTTTATTAGCGGCTTTAAGGCGCTGTGGAACCGTGCCCCCAATATGGATACCCTGGTATCCCTTGGCGCTACCGCGGCCTTTGGCTACAGCACTTACGCTCTGTTTGCCATGACGGTGGCCCAGGTGCAGGGGGATGCCATGGCCGTGATGGGCTATATGGAGGAGTTTTATTTTGAATCCGCCGCAACCATCCTGACCCTGATCACGGTGGGCAAAACGTTGGAAGCCCGCTCCAAGGGCAAGACCACCGATGCCCTGAAAGGTCTGATGAACCTGGCCCCCAAAACCGCAACGCTGCTGCGCAATGGGGCGGAAGTTACCGTTCCCATCGAACAGGTGCAGCAGGGCGATGTGTTTGTGGTGCGTCCCGGCGAGAATATCCCCGTTGACGGCGTGGTGCTGGAAGGCAGCAGCGCGGTGAACGAATCGGCCCTGACCGGTGAGAGCATCCCGGTGGATAAGGCCGAAGGCGACAGCGTGAGCGCCGCAACCCTGAACCAATCCGGCTTTTTGCGCTGTCGTGCCACCCGCGTGGGTCAGGATACCACGCTGGCTCAGATCATCCAGATGGTCAGCGATGCCGCAGCCACCAAGGCACCCATTGCCAAAATTGCAGACCGCGTCTCCGGTGTGTTTGTGCCGACCGTCATCGCCCTGGCGGTCATCACCACCATTGTCTGGCTGCTGGCAGGGCAGACCGTTGGCTATGCGCTGGCCCGCGGCATCTCGGTGCTGGTCATCAGCTGCCCCTGCGCGCTGGGCCTGGCAACGCCGGTTGCCATTATGGTTGGCAATGGCGTGGGCGCTAAAAACGGCATTCTCTTCAAAACCGCGGTTTCGCTGGAGCAGACCGGTAAAACCGAGATCGTTGCCCTGGATAAAACTGGCACCATCACCAGCGGCGAGCCGCGCGTGACGGATATCCTGCCCGCAGACGGTGTGACGGAGCAGGTACTGATGAGCCTTGCCGCTGCCTTGGAGCAGAAGAGTGAACACCCGCTGGCCCGCGCTGTGCTGCAAAAGGCACAGGAGGATAACCTGCCCCCCGCCGAAGTGGCAGATTTCCAGGCTCTGCCCGGCAACGGCCTGACGGCTGTGCTGAACGGCAGTACCCTGTACGGCGGCAATGCCAAGCTGATGCAGACCCTTGGCGTGGCGGTGCCGCAAAAGATGGCATCCAGCGCCGAAGCACTGGCCGCCCAGGGCAAGACCCCGCTGTTCTTTGCCAAGGATGGCACCATGCAGGGCGTTATCGCGGTGGCGGACGTCATCAAGGAGGACAGCCCGCAGGCTGTGCGTGAACTGCAGGGCATGGGCATCCGTGTTGTGATGCTGACCGGCGATAACGAGCGCACCGCCAAAGCCATTGGTGCACAGGCCGGTGTGGACGAAGTGATTGCCGGTGTGCTGCCCGATGGCAAGGAAGCTGTGATCCGCAGCCTGAAAAACAAGGGCCGCGTGGCCATGGTGGGCGATGGCATTAACGATGCACCGGCCCTGACCCGCGCGGATGTCGGTATTGCCATTGGCGCCGGTACGGATGTTGCGATTGACGCCGCTGACGTTGTGCTGATGAAGAGCCGCCTGAGCGATGTGCCCGCCGCCATCCGCCTGAGCCGCGCTACTCTGCACAATATCCACGAAAACCTGTTCTGGGCCTTTGCCTACAATGTGTTGGGCATCCCCCTGGCGGCAGGTGTCTTTATCCCACTGCTGCACTGGCAGATGAACCCGATGTACGGCGCTGCGGCCATGAGCCTGTCCAGCTTCTGCGTGGTTTCCAACGCACTGCGGCTGAACCTGTTCGATATTCGCAGCACCAAACATGACCATAAACGCAAAACACACAAAACAAGCAAAAAGGAGAACACGACCATGAATAAGACCATTAAAATTGAAGGCATGATGTGCGGCCATTGCGAAGCAACCGTGAAAAAGGCACTGGAAGCGCTGGACGGTGTTTCCGCCGCCGAAGTAAGCCACACCGCCGGTACCGCTGTTGTAACGCTGGATAAGCCGGTGGATGACACTGTGCTGAAAAAAGCCGTTGAGGACAAAGATTATACCGTGACCGGCATTGAATAATCCTGGCTCAAAAGCAAAGGAATAAGCATGAAAGCGCCCGCACGCTGCCTTGCAGCAGGCGGGCACTTTTTTGTTGTGGCCCCGCGGTAAAACAGAAAAGCTGAAAAAAACATTTTGATAAGCATTCTAATATTATTTTCGAAAATCATAACAGAAGGATAACAAAACAATATGGTTTGGCCAGTTGTACTTGCACTATAGTGGATAATATTATACAATCTACATAAAAGATGGGTGCGCCCGTCTTACCCAGCCAACACGAGGGGGCAACACAGATGTATATCAATTTTGGTTCCATCAACAGCCGCCAGGCTGCGGACGGCAGCTGTACTGCACCGCTTACAGTGGATTCCTGCGGAACATGCCGATTGAAAAAGCACGCCAGCCTGCCAACTATTACGCGGTATGATGAAAATGCGTATCAGCTGTTTTATATCGCTGCGGGCAAGGCGCACTTCTGGTTTGATGATGCCGAGCATGTGGTAACAGCGGGTCATATGGTGCTGTACCGCCCGCAGGAAGAGCGCCGCTATATCTACTATCTTGAGGACTACCCGGAGGTGTTCTGGGTCTATTTTTCCGGCAGCGAGGCCGCTGCGGTGCTGCAGGCGCATGAGATTCCGCTGGATGGCCATGTGTTTTACAGCGGCATTATGCCGGAGTACAAAAATACTTTCCGCCGCATGATCCAGGAATTGCAGCTCTGCCAGTACGCCTATCGGGATTATACGGCCGGGCTGTTCCAGATGATGCTGGTGCTGGTCAGCCGCCAGCGGCAGGAACGGCGGTCGATCAACGGCACCACGCGGGAGCAGATCGAAGCCGCAGCCGCCTATTTTAACGAGAATTATACTGCCCGCATCAATGTGGATGAATACGCCGAGTCCCTGCATATGAGCACGGCATGGTTCATCCGTAGCTTCAAACAGTATGTGGGCTTGTCGCCCGCACGGTATATCCAGTCGCTGCGTATCGTCAATGCACAGCGCTTGCTGGAACGCACCAAATACAGCATCGGTGAAGTTTCCGAGATCGTCGGGTATGATAACCCGCTGTATTTCAGCCGTGTGTTCAAAAAGGAAACCGGGCTTTCCCCCGCGCAGTACCGCAAAGCGGAGCGGGCAGGCGAACAGCCGTCCGACCCGCAGGAAGAGGACGCCTGCACCCCCAATATCGACAAAAACCGCAATTCATAGTATAATACCCCCATACACTTTGGTATGGGGGCTTTTTATGTTTGCAGCAGCAATTTGTGTCAGCATCCTGTTGGGGGTGCTGGTTTGGGCACTGCCGGGGCGGCTGTGCGACCGCAGGGCAACCCATGCGGATGTACTGGCCGGGCCGGGCATTGTGCTGGCAGTGTGGATCATCGCAGCATGTGTGTTTGCCCAGCCGGGGCTGGCGCAGGGGTTTGATCTGTTCCGCCTGCTGGCCATCAATGGGGCGGCACTGTGGGCCTGCGGCACTGTGTTGTTACTCCGCCTGCGCAGCGGGCGGCGGTACCGCACACTTTGGACGGTTGCTGCGCTGCTGATTGCCGCCATTGGCCTGGAAGTATTCGTGGGCAACGCACCCTATTTTGCAACCCACGGCTACCAGCCCGTTGACCTGCGCGCCTATTTGCAGGATGCCCCGGCGGATGGGGAGCCGATTGCTTTGAACGATGAGCACAGTACCCTTACCTTTACCGGCATCCATCAGCCGCTGTATAACGTTGCGCTGGATGGCGTTGTCTACCAGTATGACGGCAACTATCCGCAGGATCAGAACCCGCTGTTTATCCTGTGGGTGTCCGGTACCGACGAAGCCAGCACCGCCCCGCGCCAGAGCTGGCAGTGGCAGGCGGCCCCGCGAGCGGCACGCAGCCTGGTGCGCACGCTGGATTTTTCCGGCGCGGTGGATACCCTGACCCTGCAAGCGGAGGGCTATAGCGGAGAGTACCGCAGTTATGACCTGAACTATACCGTGCAGGCGGTTCTGGCCAATGTACCCCGCCCGATGGATTTCTCGCTGCTGCGGCTGGCAGTGGTGTATCTGGCACTGCTGGCCTTGTGGGGGCTGCGCCCCGGCGCTGCCGCGTGGCACGAAGCCTACCTGACCCACCGCGCCAAATACCGCCCGGCGGTGCTGGTGCTGGGCTGCATGCTCTGCCTGCTGGCCGCAGCGGCCCCCTTTGCCGATGCCCGCAACTCCGGCGTGGCGACCTCGTTTTATAATGTCGAAAACTGGGACGGCGAAAGCCGCATCACCTTCACCCAGCATATCAGCGATTGGCAGAATGATTCTGCTGCGCAGTACGGCGCTCTGGCCCACAGCCTGCTGAATGGCCGCCTGGATCTGCAGCGCGACCCGCCCGCCGCCATGGCGGAGATGCAGAACCCTTACGATACCGCCGCCCGTCAGAGCGCGGCCCCGGATGCTTTGTGGGATGTTGCTTATTATCAGGGGCGGTACTATGTTTACTTTGGCATTGTGCCGTGCCTGCTGTTCCAGCTGCCGTTTGAGCTGCTGACCGGCGTACCGGACCTGCCGCCCAGCTTGGCCATGATCGTGATGGCCTGGCTGCTGATTTTGGCAGTGTTTGGTTTGGTGCGGCAGGCTGCGCAGCGCTGGTTCCCGTCCGCCTCAGCGGCGGCCTGCCTGCTGGATGCGGCGGGCATTGCGGGCGGTAGCCAGGTGTACTACCTGCTGCTGCGCCCCTCGGTGTATGAATACGCCATCCTGTGCGGCGCGGCATTTGTGCTGCTGGCCCTGTGGCAGTGGCTGTGCGCCGCCAACACCCCGGTGCAGCACCATGGCAAAATCATGCTGCACATGGCGCTTGGCAGCCTGTGCATGGCGCTGGTGGCGGGATGCCGCCCCCAGATGGAGCTGTTTGCCGTGCTCTGCCTGCCGATCTTCTGGCCGCAGTATATCCGGCAAAAACGCTTGCGCAGCAAGCAGGGAATAACCGAAGCCATCGCCTTTGTTCTGCCGGTTATTCTGGTAGCCCTGGGGCTGATGGCCTACAATGCCGCGCGGTTCGGCTCGCCGTTTGATTTTGGCGCCAATTACAACCTGACCAGCAACGATATGACCCACCGCGGCTTCCGCATTGGGCGGATGGCCCCGGCGTTGTTCACCTATTTCCTGTCCCTGCCGGTGGTGCAGGCGGTGTTCCCCTACCTGGCGGGGACCAAAATGCAGACAAACTTTATGGGTATGACCATTACCGAAGTATTTTACGGCGGTGCCCTGGTCAGCCTGCCGCTGCTGTGGGCCTTTGCGGCCCTGCCTTTGCTGCGCCGCCGTATGGCAAGGCAGAAAGACCTGCGCGCCATGGTGCTGCTGCCCGTGCTGCTGGCTGTTATTCTGGCCGCGTTGGACTGCCAGATGGCCGGTGTGCTCTACCGCTATCTCAGCGACTATTTAACCCCGCTGCTGTTCGCCGCCGCATTGGTCTGGCTGTGGGCCGAAAGCGCCCTTGCCCCGCGTGTGCAGGCCGCCGCATCGGGCAGCATCCTGCATACCGTGCAGCACATGCTGCAGGGGGCGATGCTGGCAGCTGTTGCCGTGGGGATCTGTTACAGCTTCTGTGTCTACTTTGCTGCGGAACCGGGCCTTCTGGGCCAGAATCCCGCGCTGTACCAGAATGTCAGCCGTCTGGTGCAGTTCTGGCTGTAAAATCAGGGCGAAAACAAAATTCAGCAAAATTTAAATTAGATAAAGGCAACACCGCACAATTCCCGCCTTGCGGCTTAAGCACCGCTCCGGCAGC
>OOCX01002330.1_pt1 | contig 10285 bp, 8 predicted proteins | sample 1671231 | NCBI WGS metagenome assembly OOCX01 (sample SAMN06348135, study PRJEB24527) | human gut metagenome | biome: human gut; feature: ankylosing spondylitis patient; material: feces | host: Homo sapiens | place: China | collected 2015-10 | reverse complement strand
GGATGTGGTGCGAAGAAAATTCCCTTGCACCGCTGAAAGCCCGTAGCTTCAGCGATGCCATGATTGCCAATGCCGGGAGATTCAATCTGGAGCATTGCAACAACATCACCAACTCTGCCGGACGGCGGGTGTGGGGCTTTATGGGCGTGGAAGCTGTGGCAAGACCTCATATAAATGGATTTTACGATGTTTCGCCGTGTACGTACGTACCGGAGGACTGGCGGGATTGATTTTGCCAGTCATGCTCTGTACGTATGTACGCAGCATTTACCCCTGTTTTCTTCCGTTATAGGAAACAGCAGCTTTCAAAGCTGACCTGTTTTCGGGCATTAAAAATCAATGGTAATGGAAACAGCAAAGTTTTTGACCGCAGGACGAAACTATTTCACGAAATCGTGCTTCTCTGAACCGTGTACCCTGTTCACGGAACAATGGGTGTTTTCACTGTTCCAGACCAAACCACACAAAACGGCAAAGTGGGATATGGTCATATATGGACAGGACATCACAAGCGAAATTCTGAACGGATTTCGGAGATTGCAGATTTTTCACTGTTCGGTGCATCCACTCCACCTTGGAGCGCAGAGGTTGCACCGACACATGAACTGAATTATGGAGGATTTTATCAATATGAATATACGCAACGAAATAAAGGCACAGATCATCCGTGCCGGGATGACCATGCAGGAAGTTGTTGACCTGCTCTCGGACGAGTACGGATGGAGCGACAGCGTTTCCAACCTGTCCGCAAAATTACAGCGGGAAAGTATACGATACAAGGAAGTATTGGAGCTTGCCGCTGTGCTTGGTTACGACATCGTATGGCAGAAAAGACGGGAGAAGTGATACCCCGGCAACAGCCCTCCGCATCTCCCGTCCCCATAGGCGCACCGCAGTGCTGCCCATGGACAGGCAGTGAAAGATACGGTTTTCGCTGCCATCGTCTGCAAGAAATGTTCCGCAGAACAGCTTCATGCAGACGGGCTGACCAAGGTAAAAGGCGCAGACATTTTGCCTTGGTCAGCAGAGGTCACCGCAGTGACCGCATTCCCCCTCGGGAGAGCCCTTGGAGAGCCCACGGCACTTTGTAGCCAGCATGGATGAAAGTGTAATAGTGGGTTATTACACTTTGAAAAAGTGCCGTTCCTCAGCCCTCCGCTGTCTGCAAATCTTAAAGAAAGGACAAAAATCTATGGCAAGAAATGATGGAATTGATCGTACCTTAGCCAGAAATCAGGACTTGGAAACTCCGGATGATGTGACAAAAGTACAGGAACACAATGAGCGTGAAAAAGACCGTTATTCCAATGTGGACATCGTGCCGGAACGTACTGCGCTGAATGTTCACTTCAAGTCTCCCACTGACGATTATGTAAAAATGTTTGAGCAGATGGAGCAGGACAAGATCATCTCCACCAGAGGGCTGAAACCGGATGCCGTCAAATATGGCGAGTTGGTTTTCGATGTGAACTCCGCTTATTTCTACAACCACGGCGGCTATGAGTTTGCAAAACAGTTTTATGCCGATGCCTATAAAGCCGCCGTGGAGATCGTGGGCGGTGAGCAGTATATCCTCTCCGCTGTAATGCATGCCGACGAGCGCAACCGGGCAATGTCGGAAGCTCTGGGTGAGGATGTGTACCACTATCACCTTCATGTGGTTTATATCCCGGTGGTGGAGAAACAAATCCTGTGGTCGAAGCGATGCAAGGATGAATCCCTCCGGGGAACGGTAAAGGAAACGATCACACAGGTCAGCCGCAGTAAGAAGTGGGAATCCAAACCCGTTCTTGATGAAAACGGAAATCCTATGTTGAACGCAAAAGGGAAAAAGATTTTGAAGTCGTCCTACAGTGTGCTGCAGGATGACTTTTTCAATTTCATGCGAAACGCTGGTTATACCGATGTAGAGCGTGGAGAATGTGGCAGCACCGAAGAACATCTGACGGTGACACAGTTCAAGGTACAGGCCGAACAGCAGCGTTTGGAAGCTGTGACCGGACAGGTGGCACAGGCCGAGCAGAGCTTAGCGGATGCCAAAGCTGCCACGGAGAAGCAGAAAAAGAAACTGGAAGCTCTGAAAAAGGAAACTCAGGCTGCTAAGTCTGTTGCTATGACTGCACATGAGATTGAGTCGATGGGCAAGAAAAATCCCATTACGGGAAATGTTACCATGACGGCGGATGAGTGCCGCACGCTAAAGGATTATGCGGTCAGCAGCTTTGCGGAAAAGTCTGAGAAGCTGAAATACAAGCAGAAATTCGAGCAGGCAGATAAAAACGCAAAGATATGGAAAGACCGTTTTGAAAAACTGAACAAAGACTATGAGGAGCTGAAACAAAAAGCCCAGCCTTTCCTGGATGCGATTGAGATTGCATCTGAAAAGGTCTGGGCTTTTATCAATGCCATCCTCGCCAGGGGAAAGGAACTGTATGAACACAAACACCCTGCCCGCAATCGTGGACAGGACATGGAAATTTAAGAAAGGAACTATTTGCCTATGAAGAAAACCGTAGATGAAATTAACAAGATGATTATGGAAGATGCCCCGATGGAAGAAATCAACGATGCCATCGGCTATATTGATATTTACTCCTGCTTCGATCCGATTTTTGAGCCGCCTATTGATTTTCTGGAAGAATGCCGCAAGCGTTGGGAAGCGGCACAGTCCTCTTTCTGCAAAACCATTGAGTGCAAGATCGGAAACACATGGTATGTGATTGAAACGGAGTGTGATGGAAATGAGCCACTTACCGACAAGGTAAAACGGCTCATTTTTTCTGACAAGGGGGTGATTTGTTAATGACTGCGACACAAAAGCATGATATAATTCCAATATGCACAACGGTACTGTCGGCTGACCAACCACCGAAGGAGGATATTATGTTGGATCAGCAGAAAATTACCATTCTCTATTGCCGTCTGAGCAACGAGGATGCCCAGGAAGGCGAGAGTAACAGTATCGCAAATCAGAGAGAGTATTTAACCCGATATGCCCGTGACCACGGGTATACAAACCTGAAAATTCTGGTGGATGACGGTTATACGGGGACGAACTTCAATCGTCCCGGTGTGCAGGAAGGCTTTGAGCTTGTCAAGCAGGGGCTTGTGGGCTGCTGGCTGGTCAAAGACCTCAGCCGCTTTGGTCGTGACTATCTGACTGTTGGACAATATACGGATATTATCTTTCCGAGTTATGATGTCCGCTTTATCGCTATAAATGATGGCGTAGACAGCAACCGGGGAGACAGCGAGGGCTTCGCCGCAATCCGTAATCTGTTCAACGAGTGGTATCCCCGTGATACCAGCAAGAAAGTCCGTGTCAGTTTGCGGCAGAGAGGAACCAGTGGGAAGCACATGGGCAAACCGCCCTACGGATACCGCTGTGACCCGGAGGACAAGGATCACTGGATTCTGGATGAAGAAGCGGCTCCGGTAGTCAAGCTCATCTTCGACCTTTGCATTGACGGCAAAGGCCCGGAGCAGATTGCAAGGATTCTGGAAGAAAAGCAGATTATGACCGCAAAGGCACTCTATGCCAAGCGAAAGAAAAAGCCGATGCCGGAAAGACCGTACCACTGGGGCAACCAGTCCATTGCAGGGATTTTGGAACGGCAGGAGTACACAGGCTGTACCTGCAACTTCAAGACTTATTCCAAGTCCTACAAGCTGAAAAAGCGGATTCCCAATGAGCCGGAGAATATGTTTTATCTGCCGGACACACAGGAAGCGATTGTATCTCAGGCACAGTTTGACAGGGTGCAGGAACTGAGGAAAAACAAACGCCGCCCCGCAAAAGCGGAACGGCAGGGATTGTTCTCCGGGCTTCTGTTTTGTGCCGATTGCGGCGGCAAGCTCCACTTTGCCACAAGCAAAAGCTTTGAGGGCAAGCAGGATCACTACGTCTGCAACAACTACAAGAGCAACCGTGGTACTTGTACTGCCCACTATATCCGGGAAGATGTGCTTCGTGAAATCGTTCTGGAACGCATCCGGGCAGTCAATGAGTATATCCGAAGCGATGTGGACGGTTTTCAGGAGGAATGGCTGCAATGCCGCAGGACTGACCAGGAGCGCAGCATCCGGGATGACAAAAAGAAGCTGGAACAGGCAAAGAAACGCCTTGCCGATCTGGATGTCATCATCGCCCGGCTGTACGAGGACTATGTTCTTGGAAATCTCAATCAGGACAGATACAGAAAGATGTCTGCGGACTATGAAGCGGAGCAGGAACGGTTAAAGCTCGAAATTGAAGTTATCGAAGAATGGGTGGAACAGCGGGAAGAAATGAACGACGGTCTGGATGCCTTTATCGCCCTGACACAGAAATATGTGGATGTGGAGGAGCTGACACAGACCATCGTGAACGAGTATATCAAGAAAATCATCGTCTATGCCCCGGACAAATCCAGCGGCAAGCGCAAGCAGAAAGTGAAGATTTTCTTCAACTTCGTGGACGATGTAGATATTCCCGTTATTTCCGAGCCTATCATCACGCAAACAACCTATGAACACAGAAAAACGGCGTGACCTTCGGGTCACACCGTTCTCTGCGACAAAATAGTTACTTGTCACTATTAAGCCTTGCGCTGACAGGCTTTTTCTATTGGTTCAGCGCCCAGAAGGCGGCAAGCTGCTGCTCCAGCTCTGTGGTGCTGCGCAGGTATTGGAGCTGGTGCCAGTGGCGGGGGAACAGGCGGGTGTATTCGGCGCGGGCAAAGCGGTCATCCAGCAGAAGCACCACGCCTCTGTCTTCCTGCGTGCGGATGACCCGGCCCGCCGCCTGCAGCACTTTGTTCATGCCCGGGAAACGGTAAGCGTAGTCGAAACCGGTGCCGCCCGCCTCGTCATAGTAACGGCGCAGGATCTCCTGACGGGGGTTCACCTGAGGCAGGCCCACCCCCACGATGGCACACCCGATGAGCCGGTCGCCCACCAGATCCACGCCCTCGCCAAAGATGCCGCCCATGACCCCGAAGCCCAGCAGCGTTTTTGCGGGGCTTGGGCCGAACTGTTCCAGAAAGGCCGCCCGGGCCGCGTCGTCCAGACCACTCTCCTGGGCCAGCGTCCCGATGTCCGGGTAACGGGCGGTGAAGTCTTCATATACCTGCCGCAGATAGGCATAGCTGGGGAAAAAGGCCAGATAGTTGCCCACCTTGGCCCGGGCCAGTGCGGCCAGCGCATCTGAGACGGCCTGAACGCTGGCCTCCCGGTCCCGGTAGCGGGTGGAGATGCCGGGCAGGCAGTAGAGCCCCAGATGTTCGGGTGGAAATGGGCTTTCCAGTGCCACAGCCCGGGCATCGGGACAGCCCAGCACGGAGCGGTAGTAGCCCGGCGGGGTGAGTGTTGCGCTGAACAGTGCCGCGGCCCGCCCGGCGGCAAGGCTGGCATCCACAAAGGGGGCGGGGTCAAGGCAGAGCAGCTCCCATTCCAGCTCGCTGCCCCGGGCTGTCAGCTGGGTGACAAAATGCGCGTCGTACCGCTCTGCCGCCCGGGTGATATCCTGCACCGCAAAGTAGAGCTCCAGCAGCTGGGCGTGGGCATCGGCCTCCGGGTTGGCCTCCAGCCAGTCCTGCAGGGGGGCCTGCAGGCTGAACAGCAGTCGGAGCAGCTCCTTCGGCAGCTCTTGCAAAAAGACTGTGCCATCCTGCGCCAGCAAAGGCTCCGGCAGCGGGAAGGCGGCTTCTGCCGGTTCGGTGTCCAGAAGGCTGGTCTGTTGGGTGAGATCCTCTGCCGGCGATTCGGTGGGCGATGGACCCCGGCGGGGGGCCAGCTTCGTTACCGCCCGGCGTGCTTCCAGAAAGCCTTTGTCTGCCTTTGTCAACGCAGTTTTCAGTGCGCTTTTTCCTTTGCCGATGGCCCGTCTGGCATCGGTCAGGCTGCTCTTGCAGAACCGTGCCGAGTACATGGCTCTGGCCCGGTCCGGCAGGTTGTGGGCCTCGTCGATGAGAAAAATGTAGTCGCCCGCCGCATCGAAAAAGCGTCGCAGGTGCACGGTGGGGTCGAACAGATAGTTGTAGTCCCCGATGACCACATCACACCACTCGCTCAGGTCCAGCCCCAGCTCAAAGGGGCAGACCCTGTGCCGCCGGGCGGTCTCGGTCAGGGCGGCCCGGTCATAGGGGACGGCGCTGTCCAGCAGGTCGGCCAGCGCATCCTTCAGCCGCTCGTAGTAGCCGTTGGCGTAGGGACAGGCTTCCGGCAGGCAGGCGGGACGGCCCTCAGCATCCTTGCACAGGCAGGCCTTCTCCTTGGCCGAAAGGGTCACGCTGCGCAGGGAAAGCGCCGGGTCTGCCGCCCGCAGACGGGCCAGTGCATCCTCAGCAGCGGCCTGTGTCGTGTTGCGGGCGGTCAGGTAGAAGATCTTTTCCCCCTTGCCCTCGCCCATGGCTTTCAGGGCAGGGAAGAGGGCGCTCATCGTTTTGCCGATGCCGGTGGGTGCCTGGCAGAACAGCCGGGTACCGCCCTTCTGCTCTGCCTTGCCCGCAGCACAGGCGCGATAGACCTCCCCGGCAAGGGCGCGCTGTCCGGGACGGTAAGCTGGAAACGGAAATTGCAGGGCCCCAAGGCTCCGGTTCCGGGCTTCCACCCAGTCCAGCTGCCGCCGTGCCCAGGGAAGATACTGCCGCAGCAGGTCGTTGAGAAACGCATCCAGCTCAGCGGCGGAGAAGTGCCGGGTATAGCGGATGATCTCATCGGTGTCGATCTGGTAATAGGTCAGCCGGACATCCAGTGTTTCCAGCTCCCGCTGCTCGGCGCAGATGGCCCCGTAGACCATGCCCTGCGCCCAGTGGCAGGGGTTCATGTCCTCCGTGATGGCATCGGTGGGCGCGGCGGTGGTCTTGATCTCGTCGATGACCACCGTGCCGTCCTCATCGGTAAAAATGCCGTCGGCACGGCCCTCGATGGTGAACCCGATTCCCTCCATCGTCCGCTCTGCCGTGAGGAACACCTCAGCAGAGTAGCCTTCACCCGCCGCCTTCTGGAGCCTGCGGTGGATGCGTGCGCCCTCGTTGGCCCGGTCAAAGCCGGTAAAGCGGCTGTCGATACTGCCGGTGCGGAGCAGGAACTCCACCAGCTCCCGGACAGAGAGACGGATGGTTGGCATGGGGTTCACTTCCTTTCTCTTGAAATTCTGCGCTTCGGTCAGGTTGTACAGAGCAGGGCCTACCCGAGACCCAGGATCTTTTGACAATTTGCTGCAACAGCATTCACCTGGTCAAAATCCACGGCGGCCCGGTAATAAGTCTCCAGCTCATCATGGCAGTTCTTGGCCTGAGCCATCAGGGCGACAGCCTGGTCGATGAGCTCGGAGGCGGCACGGTCATTGAAGCGCAGGCGGGCGCGGAAGCCGGACAGATTCTCCCGGTCCACAAAGCGGGTGCAGCGCACGGCCTGCACGCCGGGCAGCTGGATGGGATGCCAGAGGTTGTCGGTCAAAAAAGCCAGCCGCAGGGCCGGGATGAAGATGTGGTCGATCTGATCTTCAGGGTGCATGGCGCAGGGGCAGGTGATGATGTGGTAGCCCCGGGCCAGTGCTTCGGCCCGGATGAGTTCCAGCAGCAGGCGGGAGACCGCCCCGTAATCATCCCGGAATACCACATACCGGTCGGCCAGCGCTTCCACCGTGCCCCGGTAGAATACCATCCCCTTGGGGGTGATGGCTGAGAGCAGCCGCAGCTCCTCGCTGGCGGTGCCCTCGGTGCGGGGAAGCAGCCGGGTGCAGAGCCGCTTAACGTAGCGGCGCACCTTTTCAAAGTTGGCGCTGCAGGCCTCGGCCCGGCGGCTGTCCAGCATCAGGCTGCCCGCCGATGCGATATACCGGGCCGCCCGGCCCCGCAGGGCGGCATTCCGGGCAAACAGGGCCTTGACCTCGTCCCGGTGGGGAGCCAGCTTTCCGGCATCGATGGTGTGGTACAGGCTCACCACCAGCTCATCAGCCCCGGGCGCGTCCGGTTCCACCACATGGGGCGCGGTGGCATCGATGATGGCGCGTTTCTGGTCGAGGAAGATGACCCCGTCCAGACTGTCCGGGTCGCTGGCACAGTGGATCTTTTCGATGCGCTGGCCCTGCTGCTCGGCGGCCTGGGCCAGATGCTTCATCAGGGTGGATTTGCCGCATCCCGGCCCGCTTTTGATGAGAAGCATCTGCATCCCGGGCTCCCGGCGCAGCGGCTCAAAATAACCCTTGAAGCCCGCCGGTGTGGTGGCCCCCAGAAAGAAATCGGGGGAACGGCTTTGGATCGTTTTCATATCAGAACACCTCACTTTTGCTTTAGGGTATGCAAAAATGAAGGAAGATGATACTTGGAAACGGCCTTGCCCTCTCAGTCTCGCTCCGCTCGCCAGCTCCCCCAAAGTGGGAGCCCTTGGCAGTTTTTGTGAGCTTCATCTTTCTGCCAAGGCCTCTCCCTTCGGGAGAGGTGGCATTGCGACAGCAATGACGGAGAGGGTGAGCTTGTTAATATGTGTGCCCGCACACCTCGTGGATCTTCTCCCGCAGAGCCACAAAATCCGCAAAGGCGGCGGGTTTGTTCTGCGCCTGCCGGAGCAGGGCAGCGGGGTGGAAGGTGCCCATAAACCATACGCCGTTCTTTTGCACAAAGGTGCCGTGCTCCTTGGTCACGGAGAAATCGGTGCGGATCATCCGCTGGGAAGCGATGCGGCCCAGGCAGACCACGATCTTTGGCTGCAGCAGTTTGAACTGCTCCCGGAGCCAGGGCATACAGGCCTCGCTCTCGGTGGGCAGCGGGTCACGGTTCTGGGGCGGGCGGCACTTGACGATGTTGGCAATGTAGCAGTTTTTGCTCCGGTCCAGATCGATGGCAAACAGGTATTTGTCCAGCAGCTGGCCGCTGCGGCCCACAAAGGGCAGGCCCTGCTCGTCCTCGCTCTGGCCCGGGCCTTCGCCCACGAACAGCACCTCAGCAGTCTGGACACCCTGCCCGAACACCACATGGGTGCGGTCAGTGCACAGCTCACATCTGCGGCAGGCAAGGCACTCGGCCTTTAATGTATCCCAATCCATAGCAGTTTGATCTCCTTGCAGCTGAATGATAATTTCTTCACAAATAAAAAATGGTTTTCTCCTAAAATAATAGCACAAAAAGCCAATTTTGTCTTGAACTTTTTGCCGGGTGTGCTAGAATAAAAGAGAAAGGCATCCTTGTGTCCAACAGGCACCCGGATGTGAATTTTGGATAGTTAATTCGGAGGTAATCAACAATGGCTGATATGTTCGCACCGCTGGTAGCACAGCTGAAGGCAAACCCCAAGACGATCGTTTTTACCGAGGGCAATGACCCCCGCATCCTGGAGGCCGCAAGCAAGCTGCTGGCTGAGGGCGTGTTGAAAGTCGTTATGGTCGGCAACGAGGCAGAGTGCAAGGCTGCTGCCGCTGCTGGCAATTTTGATATTTCCGCTGCTGAGATCATCGACCCCGAGAACTACGCCGGCTTTGATGAGATGGTCAACACCATGGTCGAGCTGCGCAAGGGCAAGCAGACTGCAGAGGAGTGCACTGCTCTGCTGAAGAAGTCCAACTACTTCGGCACCATGCTGGTCAAGATGGGCAAGGCCGACTGCCTGCTGGGCGGCGCTACTTACTCCACCGCTGACACCGTCCGTCCCGCTCTGCAGCTGATCAAGTGCAAGCCCGGCATCAAGTCCGTCAGCTCCTGCTTCATTATGGTCCGCGGCAACGAGAAGCTGGCGATGGGCGACTGCGCCATCAATATCGATCCTTCTGAGGATGAGATCGTCGAGAGCACCGTTGAGACTGCTCATACCGCTGAGATTTTCGGTATCGACCCGAAGGTTGCTCTGCTGAGCTACTCCACCAAGGGTTCCGGCAAGGGCGAGACCGTCGACAAGATGCGCAATGCTACCGCCCGCGTCCAGGAGGCACATCCCGAGCTGAAGGTCGACGGCGAGCTGCAGTTCGACGCCGCCGTTGCACCCGAGGTCGGCCAGCTGAAGGCTCCCGGCTCCAAGGTTGCCGGTTACGCCAATACCTTCATCTTCCCCAACATCAACGCCGGCAACATCGGCTACAAGATTGCCCAGCGTCTGGGCGGCTTTGAGGCTTACGGCCCCATCCTGCAAGGTCTGAACGCGCCCATCAATGACCTGTCCCGTGGCTGCAATGCCGAGGAAGTCTACAAGATGGCTTTGATCACTGCTGCTCTGATTTGATTTTCCCTTACATAAAGCAAAAAGCCCGCCGCACGAAATGAACTGCACCCCATTTGTTAGACAGTATGGTATACTGTTTAGGAAATGGGGT
>OOCX01002324.1_pt1 | contig 10302 bp, 8 predicted proteins | sample 1671231 | NCBI WGS metagenome assembly OOCX01 (sample SAMN06348135, study PRJEB24527) | human gut metagenome | biome: human gut; feature: ankylosing spondylitis patient; material: feces | host: Homo sapiens | place: China | collected 2015-10 | reverse complement strand
GGGGCTTGAAGGTGGCGGCACGGACTCCGTCGAGGATTTTCTTGTTGCGCTGCTCCGGTACGACACGCTCCTTCGGATAACCGCCACCGCCCGGTGCACAGAATAATTTCTCGAAGATGTATGTGAGGTTTAACTCACCGCCCCAGCCGAAGTTCTCAGCGAACGGGAGAGCGATACAGTTGCCGTCGTTGACCTGCGAGAAGAGATAAGCGTCCAGAGGAGACTCTACATGTCCGCAGAGTACCTGCGGGAAGGAATTGCAGGCAAGCATAGCACCCTCGCCGGTACCGCATCCTGTGATGACGAAATCGGCTGCACCGGAATTCAATAATACAGCGGCAAGAATACCGTTCTGGACATAGGTGAGCGGATGCTCATCCTCGGCAGAGTACATACCGTAATTGAATACGGTGTGACCCATCGGCTCTACAACGGACTTTAATGTGTTGCAGATCATTTCATTCTTGGCTGCCTGGCTGTTTTCGTTGATTAAAGCGATTTTCATAATGGTTTAGACCTCCGTTTTATAACAAATCTGTCATGGCTACGTCGTCCATGTCGTCAAAATCCTGATTCTCACCGACCATGCCCCAGATAAAGGTGTAAGCCTGGGTGCCGCATCCGGAGTGGATCGACCAGCTCGGGGAGATGACTGCCTGCTCGTTCCGCATCACGATATGACGTGTTTCCGTTGGCTCTCCCATATAATGCATGACAAGGGCATCTTCTGGCATATCGAAATACAGATAGACCTCCATGCGTCTGTCGTGTGTATGGCAAGGCATTGTGTTCCATACGCTTCCCGGCTCAAGTTTTGTCATGCCCATTTCCAGCTGGCAGCTCTCTACCTGACCAGGAAGGATATATTTGCAGATCGTTCTGTGGTTTGCTGTCTCCAGGGAACCGAGTTCTACTTTGTTGCAGTCCTTGACGATGACAACACCATCTTCCGGTGTGCCTTCCGGCTTGATGAGAACGGTTGGACATGTGCGGTGTGCAGGAGCACTGTTTAAATAGAATTTTGCCGGTGCAGCGGCGTCATCGCTTGCAAAAGTAATGTCGCGGGAGCCCATGCCGATATACATGCCTTCCTTGTGTGCAACGTGGTAAGCCTTTCCATCGATGGTGATGGTGCCTGCGCCGCCGATATTGATGACGCCAAGCTCACGGCGCTCACAGAAATACTGTGCGCGGAGTTCGTCGCCGGCGGTCAGCTTTAAGGTCTCTTTTACCGGAACGGCAGAACCTGTGATGATGCGGTCAATATGGCTGTATACAAGCTTGATGACATCCGGCAAAAACAGGTCGTCAATCAGAAATTCCTCTCTTAAACGTTCGGTGGTGTAGTGTTTGACATCTCTTGGAGATGCAGCTGTTCTAAGTTCCATGATAAAATATCCTTTCTATGTATTGTTGCATGAAATGCCCGGAAAACCGGGCATTTCAATGGGAAACCAATTAGCAGGTCTTTAAGTCAAATCCGAAGTAGTTGACGGCATTGTTGTAGCAGATTCCCTTCACGATCTCCTCAAGTGTCTCGTAGTCTGCCGGGAACTCGCCGTTCTCTACCCAGTTGCCGATCAGATTGCAGAGAATTCTGCGGAAGTAATCGTGACGGGTATAGGATAAGAAGCTTCTGGAGTCTGTCAGCATTCCCACGAATCCGGAAAGGTTTCCAAGGTTGGCGAGAGAGATCATCTGATCCTGCATGCCTGTCTTGTGATCGTTGAACCACCATGCGGAACCCTGCTGAATCTTTGCAACTGCGGTGGAATCCTGGAAGCAGCCGAGGATCGTGCCGATGGCCTGGTTGTCGTTCGGGTTCAAGCTGTAGATGATCGTTTTCGGAAGTTCGTCACTCTGATTTAAGGCATTTAAGAAATCTGCCATCTCAGAAGAAGGAGCGTAGTTGTTGATACAGTCATATCCAGTATCCGGTCCGAGCTTGTTGAACATCGGTGTGTTGTTGTCGCGCTTGCAGCCGTAGTGCAGCTGCATTACCCAGTTGCGCTTTGCATACTCTTTGCCGACATTGACCATGAATGCCGTCTTGAACTTTAATTCTTCTTCCTTGGTGACATCATTTCCTGCAAGACGTTTTGCGAAGATGCTCTCGATCTCTTCTGCGGAAGCAGGAGCGTACATTACATACTCTAACGCGTGGTCGGAGACACAGCATCCCATGGAAGCGAAGAAATCCATGCGGTTGGAAAGTGCCTTGCACAGATCCGCGAAGGTGGCAACCTTGATGCCGGATACAGCGGATAACTGATCCAGGTACTCCGGATAGGTCGGTTTTTCAATGTTCATTGCCTTGTCCGGGCGCCATGCAGGAAGAACCTTTACGTCGAAAGAAGCATCCTCGGCGATCTTCTTGTGCCACTCCAGAGAATCGATCGGATCATCGGTGGTGCAGATCAGTGTGACGTTGGACTGCTTGATGATGTTGCGGACAGTCATATCCGGCTCAGCGAGACGCTTGTTGCAGAGCTCCCATACTTCCTCAGCGGTGTTTTTGTTGAGCACGCCGTGATAGCCGAAATATTTCTGCAGCTCCAAATGGCTCCAGTGGAAGAGTGGATTGCCGATAGCTTTGCCGAGTACCTCAGCCCACTTTAAGAATTTCTCCTTGTCGGAAGCGTCGCCTGTAATGAAGCGCTCGTCCACGCCGCAGGAACGCATGAAACGCCATTTATAATGGTCGCCGCCGAGCCATACCTGTGTGATATTCTCAAATTGACGGTCCTCGTAAATCTCCTGCGGGTTGATGTGGCAGTGGTAATCCAGAATCGGTGTGGCTGCTGCATAATCGTTGTACAGCTTTTTCGCTGTCTCTGTCTGCAGTAAAAAGTCTTTGTCCACAAATGTTTTCATCTTTTTTTCCTCCATAAGTTGTTCTTGGTATATTTGAAAACCTTAAAATAATGTAGTGCCTCGTTTGATAAGTTTGCCGGAAAAAATGGATTTCTTCGGCATTTCCTCACCCTGGAGAACTCCGAGCAGAGTCTGCACCAGCTGATGCGTCTGTGTCTCAAGACGGTTGTCAACGGAGGTAAGCTCCGGTGTACAGCAGGTGGTGAGCATGGAATTATTATATCCAATTACCGACAAATCTTCCGGTACGCAAAGTCCCTGACGTCTGGCGTATTTCATGGCGCCTATGGCAAGCGGATCCTCCGATGCGATCACGCCGTGAAAACTCAGCTTCTTTTTGGAAAGACGTTCCAGATAATTGGCGACGTCGTCCATCTGCTGCGGGTCTCCCTCGTAGAAGAGAATCCGTTTCTCGTAATCCGGGACAGAGTGTGCCTCCATGGCGGCGCGAAAACCGCCCAGCTTTTTGACGCCGCTGTAGGAATTGGAATTGTACAGATAGAGAATGTCCTCAATCCCCGCGTCAAGCATGGAAACGGTTGCCTCGAACATAGATGTGTAATCGTCGCAGAGTGTGCTGTACACATTCGGATAGTCAAAGGAAGCGTTGAGCAGCATAATGGGAACCTGTGCGGAAACGTCCTTGATGTACTGGTTCTCCTCCTCATTGGTACCGATGAAGTTGGAACCAACGAGAATAATGCCATCCACTTTCTTGGAAAGAATGAGGTTTAAGTAATTCTTCTTGATGTCCAGATTGTAACCGGTACAGCATAAAAGGGATTCATAGCCGTTGGACTGAAGCTCCTGCTCGAGATAATACACTGCCTTGGCGAGAAAAAGATCCGAGGAATCGGCACAGAGAATACCGATCGTCTGTACGGAATGAAGTCCCATGCCGCGCGCAAATGCATTCGGAGTATAGTCGTATTTTTCTATAATATCCATTACCTTTTTTCGGGTAGCTGGCCGGACTTTATCGCTTCCGTTTAGAACACGGGAGACGGTGGCAATGGAAACACCGGCTTTCTTCGAAATGTCGTAAATTGTCATGGTGTGATTCCTTTTGAAACTCCTTAATATGGAAGAAATGAGATGCTTCCCAGGGCGTTACATGTAAAGTTACATAATGTAAGGTACAAAACAAGTATAGCTGTGAAAGCAGTTTCATTGCAACCGCATTTATTATACAATATTGAAATTGAGAAAGCAACAACAGAAACAGGAAAAAATAACAAAAATGCCAAAAGAATGAAAAAAAAGTAATGGAATATAGATAACATCACTAAATTGTGCAAAATTACATATTGACTAATCCTATAAAAGGTGTAAGAATACATGGTGTAAACGCTTACAAAGTAACAAAATGCAGTATATATCAGAATACCAGGAGGATATCATGGACTTATTAAGCAGAGAAAAAACAGGAAAGGTTGAAAGACCTGTCAGAGTATTACAGTTTGGAGAGGGAAATTTCCTTCGTGCTTTTGTGGATTATATGATTGATATAGCGAACGAGCAGGGCAGATTCAATGGCGATATCGTGTTGGTAAAGCCGATCGAGTTCGGAAGCCTGGATCGTTTCCACGAGCAGGAATGTCAGTATACCGTACAGCTGCGCGGAATTGTAGATGGAGAACCGAAGCGCATTAACCGTATTGTGACCAGTGTGGCAGATGCGGTAGATGCATATGGCGAATATGAAAAGTATGCGGCATTTGCAAAACTGGATACACTCCGTTATATCGTATCTAATACAACAGAGGCAGGAATCGTGTATGACGATACCGACCGCCTGGAGATGAACCCGCCGAAGAGTTATCCGGGAAAATTAACCAAGTTCTTATATGAGAGATACAAGCACTTTGACGGTGCGGCTGACAAGGGTCTTGTGATGCTGCCGGTAGAGCTCATCGATGACAATGGTATTCATTTAAAAGAGTGCGTATTAAAGCTTGCAAAACTCTGGAACCTGGAGGAAGAATTTACTGCATGGCTGAATGATGCATGTGTATTTACCTCCACACTGGTTGACCGTATCGTTACCGGATATCCGAGAGACGAGGCGGAGGAGCTGTGCAAAGAGTTCGGCTATCAGGACAACTTAATCGTAACGGGCGAGCCGTTTGCACTCTGGGTAATCGAGAGTGCAAAGGACATCAGCAAAGAGTTCCCGCTTCCGGATGCAGGACTTCCAGTGATCTTTACAGACAACCAGAAGCCGTATAAACAGAGAAAGGTCAGAATTTTAAACGGAGCGCACACATCCTTTGTACTTGCGTCCTATCTGTGCGGCAACGACATCGTATTAGAGTCCATGCAGGATGAACTGATTTTTAACTTCATGAAAGCAACCATTTTCGATGAAGTAATTCCGACGCTGACACTTCCGAAGCAGGATCTGATCGATTTCGCAGAGGCGGTAATCACAAGATTCAACAATCCGTATGTAAAGCACGCACTGTTATCCATCTCATTGAACTCTGTATCCAAGTGGAGAGCAAGATGTATGCCGAGCTTCTTGGGGTACATCGAGAAGGAAGGAAAGCTTCCGGTACACCTGACATTCTCGCTGGCAGCCCTGATGGCATTCTATACAGGAACAGAGATCCGCGACAAGGCGCTGATCGGACACCGCGACGGACAGGAGTACAATATTTTAGACGACGCTGCGGTATTGGAGTTCTTCGCAGCCAACAGTTCTAAGGGCGCGAGAGAGTATGCACATGCAGTTCTCTCCAACGAGGCATTCTGGGGACAGGATCTGAGCGCTCTTGCAGGAGTGGAGGATGCAGTTGCTTCCTATATAGAAGAGATCCGCGCACTTGGAATGCGTAAGGCAATGGAGAAGATTTTTGCATAATACACTGTGAAAAACAGGCAGGAGACGATTCATGAAGGATTTTATCAAGATCAATGAAAATGATAATGTTATCGTGGCATTGAAGGAACTGACAGCCGGGGAGACCATTCTGGCGGGAACACAGGAGGTTACAGCAAGGGAAACGATCCCGGCGGGACACAAGATGGCAATCCGCGATATTGCGGCCGGAGCCGAGGTGATCAAATACGGTTTTAGGATCGGCAATGCGAAGGAGAACATTGCAGCGGGACAGTGGGTGCATGTACATAATTTAAAGACGGCACTCGGCGATCTGCTGGAATACACTTATGAGCCGGTGGAGACGAATGTGAAAAAGACAGAGGATGTCAAATTCATGGGCTTCGCCCGCGCCAATGGAAAAGTTGGCGTCCGCAACGAAGTCTGGATCATCCCGACCGTCGGCTGTGTCAACAATATTGCAACCGCAATGGCGAAGGCAGCCAACGCAAGAGTGAAGGGAAGCGTTGAGGAAGTCATCGCATTCCCGCATCCGTATGGATGTTCCCAGATGGGAGACGACCAGGAGCACACCAGAACGATTCTGGCGGATCTGGTAAATCATCCGAATGCGGGCGGCGTTCTCGTGCTCGGACTGGGATGTGAGAACAGCAATATCGGCGAATTGAAAAAATACATCGGCGATTACGATGAGAATCGCGTAAAATTCCTGGTTTGTCAGGAATGTGAGGACGAGATGGAGGAGGGAGCAAAACTCCTGAATGAACTCATCGATTATGCGTCCGCGTTTGAGCGCGAGCCGATCAGTGCCTCAAAGCTGATTGTCGGAATGAAGTGCGGCGGCAGCGATGGATTCTCCGGAATTACGGCCAATCCGCTGGTGGGCAGATTCTCAGATCTTCTGATCGGAAAGGGCGGCACCACGATCCTTACCGAAGTGCCGGAAATGTTTGGCGCGGAGACGCTTCTGATGAACCGCTGCGCCAACAGGGAACTGTTCGATGAGACAGTCTCACTGATCAACGACTTCAAGCAGTATTTCAAGGACAATCATCAGACGATTTATGAGAATCCGTCTCCTGGAAATAAGAAGGGTGGTATCTCGACACTGGAAGATAAATCACTGGGCTGTACACAGAAGTCCGGAAGCGCACCGGTGTGCGGCGTGCTTTCCTATGGAGAGTGTGTAAAAACCTCAGGATTAAACCTCCTGTCTGCACCGGGCAATGATCTGGTGGCGGCGACGGCACTTGCGGCGAGCGGCGCACATATCGTACTGTTTACGACAGGGCGCGGAACACCGTTTGCGTCCCCGGTTCCGACCGTGAAGATTTCCAGCAACAGTACGCTGGCCGGAAAGAAGAAAAACTGGATCGACTTCAATGCGGGCGTGCTGGTGGAAGACGCGGAGTTAGACACAGTGGGACAGCAGCTGTTCGACTATGTGATCGACGTGGCGTCCGGCAGAAAAGTCTGCAGCGAGGAAGCGGGCTTCCACGATATGGCAATCTTCAAACAGGGCGTGACACTGTAGCTGAAAAGCAGTAGTTAAGCAATCGATGCGGCTTTCGGCCACTGCGGCTGATGCCACATGAATAATAGAAAAGGAGAACATAAAAATGGGAATTTTAGACAATTTTTCACTTGAGGGTAAAGTAGCACTTGTAACAGGTGCATCTTACGGAATCGGTTTTGCAATCGCAACTGCATTCGCAGAGGCAGGCGCAACAATCGTATTCAACGACATCAGGCAGGAACTTGTGGACAAGGGACTTGCTTCCTATGAAGAGAAGGGCATCAAGGCACACGGTTATGTCTGCGACGTGACAAACGAGGAGCAGGTGGAAGCCATGGTGGCACAGATCGAGAAGGAAGTCGGAACGATCGACATTCTTGTCAACAATGCAGGAATTATCAAGCGCATCCCGATGCTTGAGATGAAGGCTTCTGAGTTCAGACAGGTCATCGATGTTGACCTGAACGCGCCGTTTATTGTATCCAAGGCAGTCATTCCAGGAATGATTAAGAAGGGTCATGGAAAGATCATCAACATCTGCTCTATGATGAGTGAGCTCGGCCGTGAGACCGTATCTGCATACGCAGCTGCAAAGGGCGGATTGAAAATGCTTACAAGAAATATCGCGTCTGAGTACGGCGAGCACAACATTCAGTGCAATGGTATCGGACCGGGTTATATTGCAACACCGCAGACCGCTCCGCTCCGTGAGATCCAGCCGGACGGCTCCAGACATCCGTTTGACCAGTTCATCATTGCAAAGACTCCTGCAGCAAGATGGGGCACAGCTGAGGATCTGCAGGGAACCGCTGTTTTCCTGGCTTCCGATGCATCCAACTTTGTCAACGGACACGTTGTATATGTAGACGGCGGTATTCTGGCATACATTGGAAAACAGCCACAATAGACTACATTCCGCACATATTTGCCCATGAAAACATTTCTAACAAAAAAAAGCTAAAATATGAAAAAAAGTAGTGCATTTTTATGAGGGCTGTGCTATAATACAACATGTAAGCACTTACATTATTGCAATGTGACTAAAACCTTTCGGAGTGCAAAACGATGAAAGGGCACATTGCCAAGTAATAAAGAAAAAGGAGAAGAAAACTATGAAAAAGGATTTCTTGAAACGCACAATGGCTACCGGTTTAGTAGCAGCCATGGCACTTTCTACCGCAGCCTGTGGAAGTTCCACATCTGAGGAGACAAACACAGACGCAGCAGCCACAACACCGGAGACTCCGGCAACAGAAGCAGCGGCAGCTACAGAGGCAGCAGCTACCGATGATGGTTCTTATGAGAATTGTACATTAACAATGTCATGGTGGGGTGGTGACACCAGACACGAGGCAACATTAAAGGCAATCGAGGCATTTGAGGCAGCTTACCCGGGAATTACCGTAGAACCTACATACGCTGCATGGGATGGATGGGAAGCTAAGATGGCTACCGCATTCGCAGCAGGAACCGCACAGGATGTAAACCAGATCAACTGGAACTGGATTACACAGTATGACAACGATGGAACCGCTTTCCTTAACCTGAATGATTACTCTAACGTAATTGATTTCAGCCAGATCGATTCCTCATATCTTGATATGTGTACAGCATCTGACGGATCCCAGGCAGGTATCCCGATTTCCATGACAGGTAGAATTTTCTACTGGGACAAGACAACATTCGATGAGATCGGATGCGAGATCCCGACCACATTAGAGGAGTTAAAGGCTTGCGGTGAGAAGTTCGCAGCATACGGAGATGATTACTATCCGTTAGCTTTAGGTGAGTACGACAGAATGATCCTCATGGTATACTATCTTGAGTCTGTATACGGAACCGACTGGGCAACAGACGGACAGATCAACTACACAACAGACCAGATCGCAGAGGGACTTCAGTTCATCCAGGATCTTGAGGACGCTCATGTAATTCCTTCTGTAGCAACAATCGCTGGTGACGGTGCTGCATCTCTGGATCAGAACCAGAACTGGATCGACGGACACTATGCAGGTATCTTTGAGTGGGATTCTTCTGCAAGCAAATTCGCAAGCGCAGCTGAGGGACGTGAGATCGTTGTTGGTGATTACTTAACAGATCTTGGCGAGTATCAGGGTGGATACGCAAAGGTTTCCATGTGCTGGGCAATCAGCGCAACATGCGAGCATCCGAAGGAGGCTGCATTACTTGTTAACTTCTTGATGAACAACGAAGAAGCAGCAAAGATCCTTGGCTCTGAGAGAGGTGTTCCGGTATCTCAGATCGCATTAAAGACAGCTAACGATGCAGGCTTATTAAACGGCCAGGTAGTAGAGGCTAACGGTAAGGTTCTTGCATGGGTATCCAACAGCCTTGATCCGAAGTTCGAGGATTCTCAGTTAAAGAGCAGCGATGGTGTATACTATGATGTAATGGCAGGTTTAAGCTATGGCGATTACACAGTAGAGGAAGCAGCACAGACATTATATGATGGTGTAACAGCCGTTATTTCCCAGTAATCTGACTGCATGAATTCGGAGCTGCTGTTCTTACGACAGCAGCTCCATTTTTAAAAAAGGTGTATGATGGATTTTGATCAGTTTGTATCAGAATATATAGCAGAGGATCATGATGTTGAGCAGCTTTCGGTCATGGTTTTGGAGGGATGCAGAGCATGGTATCCCCTGGCCGCGGAAGCGGAAAAGCAAAAGCTGCAAGAGGTGATGGAGAAAGCGGCCCGTGCGGCGGCAGATGCCCACCGGTTTGGCAGGTACGTATTTTTCCTGTATGATCAGACGGGAGAAGAGCAGTATCGCACCTGGATAGAAAGAAATGCAGAGTGGCTTAAGAACAGCCCGCAGTCCGAAAACGGCGTATTCGGATGTGTGGAAGATTCTTCCCGGAAGATATCCGGCAGTGTGATGTTTTCGGTGTATCCATTCTATATGGAGTATGAGACCAGATATCACAACAAGGCGGAGTACGCACAGATCGTCAGACAGCTTCTGGCACTGGCACCGTCGGAGCAGGCGGATATGGAACAGAAGGGATGGTATCTCATGGCGGTGATCGACGTGATAGATAGCATGAG
>OOCX01002316.1_pt1 | contig 10324 bp, 11 predicted proteins | sample 1671231 | NCBI WGS metagenome assembly OOCX01 (sample SAMN06348135, study PRJEB24527) | human gut metagenome | biome: human gut; feature: ankylosing spondylitis patient; material: feces | host: Homo sapiens | place: China | collected 2015-10 | reverse complement strand
TAAGTACCGTCAAAGCCCTCTCGCAGTTCATTCACGCATAAGACGGATGCCTCGTTGTGCTGCACCTTTTTGAAGTTGTAGCCCAATGCCCCTCCGAGATTCTCCGTTGCTGAAATCTTCGCTATCATGATCTTTATCGCCTGTCAAATTGCTCGGTTAGTTGTATCGTTTTCTGCTGTAACATGATGATTTGAAGAGACAAATTCTCTAACTTTTCGAGCAATAGTTGTGCGGTCTTCACACTGTGATAACTATTGATGGCACGCACGGTTTGGTTATACAGTATGCCAATCTTATGGATTTGTGCAGTCAGTTCTGAGAGTTTTCGGTAGTATTCCACAGCGGATTTATCCACCGTGATGACCTTAAAACTCTCTCCAAGAATGCGACCACGCACAAAATCCGACTTGGTTTCCGCTCCTGATTTCTGGAATAAATCGATAGCCCGTTGCTGGTCTTTGGGATTGGGAAGGCGTACATGCCAGTTGTCCCAACGAGGCTTTTCTGCTCGCTTCGGTTCTAAACTATGTTTCGTTTCCTTTTTCATATCCGTTTCGGGTTCTAATTACGACTTTGGAGTAATATATCTCCCCTTCGGGGCAAGGGCCTTTGTGGTACAAACGGCGGTTTGTGTTACAAAGACACACCTTGCCAATATCAAGAACCGAAAGTCGGCGAAGCCAAATGATACGATTGAAGTATCCACCCTTTGGGGGGGTCTGCTTCGGGATATAACCTCCATGTATTATTCTCGCCTGCAAAGTTACAGCGAGTTTTCAAATATCTCATTATCAACGACATTCACTCTTTTCCCTTTCATTTCCCTGTACTTCACAGATGGTTGAAACTTAAGATAAAACCTTGTTATTTTGCAAACGGATTCAGTTGAAAGGCAGCTTGAAACCCGTATGGATTAAGATCCCAAAATGATAATTTCAACTTCAAAAAATCTCAATCAAGAATGGTTTGAATAGTTGATGATTTTATGCCTTTGAGCTGACTCAAAATTGAGCTGAGTTAAAACTAAACTTTTAGGTCGGGTCAAAAATATGGTTTCAACAACAAATATGACATGGCTTATCAGTCAAGATATACATCAACTTATAACATAAGTAACAACCGACTATGAATATGGAAAAGAAAACAGACAATCCCATTTATCTGGGCTTCGCCTCACAGAAAGGTGGAGTGGGTAAAAGCAGCCTTGCCGAAGTGCTGGCATCCATTCTGTACTACGAAAAGAACATCTCTCTTGCCGTCGTGGACTGTGATGGTACGCAGGAATCCTTCTACAAACTCCGCGAACGCGACAGAGACCTCATCGAGTCCTCACCCGAACTGGGCAAAGAACTCCATGAGCGGCTATCCCGCTACGGCAAGAAATCATACCATATCATCAGAAGCAAGCCGGAAAGAGCCGTTTCCGATGTCATGAAATACCTGCATAAAATGAAGACGGCACCGCAACTATTCATCTTCGACTTTCCCGGTCATGCCCTTACAAGTGCCATGATGGACCTGTCCATTACGATGGACTATATCATTTCCCCGATAGAATCCGATCCACAGTCGCTGGCATCGAGTTTTGCATACGCCAAGATAATCAGGGACTTGGGAATCGGCTTTGAGGGCTCACGCATTCAGGATTTCTTCTTGCTCTGGAACAAAATCAACCGCAGTGCCGGTACCACGGTCATTGACCTGTTCAGCCAGAATGCCCGGGAGCAGGGATTGCCGATTTTCAAGACCCGTATCTACAACTCCGTCCGCTTCAGCAGGGAATTGGCTCAAGGTGGCGTCAAAGGTGTATTTCGCTGCTCCTACCTGCCACCCGCATCAGCTCTCCGTCCTCAGACCGGAGTGGATGAGTGGGTAAGGGAGGTTATGGAGAAACTAAACCTGAAAACAGAGGACGGCGTATGAAATCTCTGAAAGAACAGCGTGAGAAGCTGCTTCAAGCGAAATTGGAGGAAATGGCGGACATTGGTGTCAAGAAGCGCACAGAGGAGAACACACCTGACTTTGACGACCCCATTGATTTGGATGATGATTCCGTTTTTATGGAAGAAGATAAAAGTGTTTCTCTTCCAGAGTCTGATGGACAAGAAGATGAAATACCAAAAGACACACCGTTTAATGACGGCACCACCCATACAACCCTGCCTCCGAAGCGAAAGAGAAATGCCAGATCAAAGGATGCTTCCCCTGCAATGAACTTTCCGGAATATGAACAGCGATTTCTGACGAGTGTCCGCAACGGACGCAACAAGTCGGGCTTCAGCATCCATACCGAGATACTCCAGATACTGCGTGATGTGCTGAACGACATCAGGTCGGAGGCTTCCATCACGGGGTATATAGAGAATATCCTTCTCGACCATTTGAAAACGTATCAGGATTTGTTGAACCATACCGCCTCACAGCGCAGGCGCGATAAAACCATAGACTTATGATTATCAATTTATTATTAGGCATATTGCTTCTGCTGGGCATTGCATGGATAACCCTCGCCATCGCATATCTCTGGAGGCTGTTCCAAGATTCAGCAACCCAATCGGAGAAAAACAACCCGAACCCAAAAGAAAACAGACAAATCGAGCGTTCCAAGCCTTCTGTTTCCCAAGAGCAGATAGACAATGCCCGCCATATCTTGGTGGGCAGGAGCAAACCTTTCATTTCCCCGTCTGTCCCCGATGTTCCCGCTGTTTCCCCAACTGAAAATCCAGCCGATAATCCCAATACCTTTGCAGCGGAAAACTCACCGGTGCCCGAAGAAACAGAAGATACGGAAGGCACGGAAGAGGACAACGAGATGCAGATTGACTATACGATGGATGAACCGGATGAGGACATCATCGCCCGTGAGGAACTGCAAATCGCCGACGCTGCCTTGCCCGAAGTCTCACCGTCCGCTATTCTTGCACGGGAAGTTGTCCGTGTTACTGGCTGGCATAAGAATGACAATACGCTTGATGAGGAAAATGAAGCCGAGGTGCAGGACACGCTGCAAAGCATACGGGGCACACAGCTCATGGACTACATCAAGGAGGCAACGCTCAAGCAGGAGGAAGACCATCAAAAGCTGCTCGCTGCCATCCGCAAAGTTGAAGAAGTGGAGTTGCAGGAGGATGATACGGCGACACCTGAGACAGACGATGAAAACGATAACGAGGGAACGGCGGAAGAAAAGCCGCTGTCCTACTATCTGTAAAACAATCCATATTGCAAACTGGGAAGGAGTAACGGCCGGAGTGGCTCACATGTAAAACAATCCCATACGATAAAACGAGTCCGCCTACACCGTCTCCTCCCATCAAAGAATATTCATTAACAACTTAAAATAAAAAGAACAATGAAGAAAAAAATTACACTGATGCTGCTCCTGATGGCTGCCGCCACCGTAGGAGCATACGCACAGGGCAACGGTATGGCGGGCCTCAACGAAGCCACCAAGATGGTAACATCTTACTTCGATCCCGGCACGAAACTTATCTATGCCATCGGTGCCGTAGTGGGCTTGATTGGTGGCATAAAAGTGTACAACAAGTTCAGTTCAGGCGACCCCGATACGAGCAAGACCGCAGCGAGCTGGTTCGGTGCGTGCATCTTCCTCATCGTGGCTGCCACTATCTTGCGTTCCTTCTTTCTGTAAAAGATGGCTAATTGGGAAATCAATAAAGGTGTAGGTCGGACGGTGGAGTTCAAGGGCTTGAAGGCGCAGTATCTCTTCCTTTTTGCAGGAGGATTACTGGCTGTTTTCATTCTCGTTGTCGTGCTCTACCTCTGCGGAGTCAGTCAAATAGCCTGTCTCATCATAGGCATAGTGGGTGCCACCCTCGTGGTGTGGCAAACGTTTGCCATGAACCGTAAGTACGGACAGTATGGGCTGATGAAGCAGGGGGCGGTGCGTATGCACCCACGCTACCTTGTAAACCGCCGTACCGTCTTTCACCTTATCCGTAACCTTCAACCCAAAAGAAAGAAACAATGAGAAACAAAAGCAAGATAACAACTTTGGAGTCGAAGTTCCCACTGCTCTCCATCGAGCAGGGGTGTATGGTGAGCAAGGATGCCGACATCACGGTGGCTTTCCGTGTGGAACTGCCCGAACTCTTTACCGTCACCTCTACCGAATATGAGGCAATGCACTCGGCTTGTCACAAAGCGGTTAAGGTATTGCCCAATTACAGCATCGTGCATAAGCAGGATTGGTTCATCAAGGAAGACTATCAAGGCAAGCTCTCCGAGTGGATTGAGTTTCCTTGCCCGTGCATCGGAACGGCATTTCAACGAGCGTCCCTACCTGCATCATTCGGTCTATCTGTTCCTGACCAAGACCAACAAGCAGCGTATGGCACAGCAGAGCAATTTTTCCTCACTCTGCCGTGGGCACCTGCTGCCCAAGGGAATCACCAACAAGGACGAGGTGATGAAGTTCATAGAAGCCGTGGACCAGTTCGAGCGTATCATCAACGATACCGAACAGATAAGGATTATCCGCATGACAGAAGAGGAATTGGTCGGTACAAAGGAAAAAGGTGGTCTCTTGGATCGTTATTTCTCCCTCTCGGAAGAAGGATACGCCTCTTTGGAGGACATTCGCTTGGGTGCCGACCTCGTGCGTGTAGGCGACAATATGCTTTGTCTGCATACACTTAGCGACACCGATGACTTACCCACGAGTGTAAGTACCGACAGCCGATATGAGCGGTTATCAACCGACAGAAGCGACTGCCGCCTCTCCTTTGCCTCTCCCGTGGGCTTGATGCTGCCCTGCAACCACATCTACAACCAGTACATTTTCATCGAGGACAGCGACGCCAATCTTGAACGCTTCGAGAAGCAAACACGGAACATGCAATCGCTGGCGCGTTATTCTCGCTCCAATCAAATCAACGAGGAGTGGATACAGGAGTATCTCAACATCGCCCACTCGCAGGGCTTGACCTCCATCCGCGCGCACTTCAACGTGCTGGCATGGAGCAGCGATAAGGAGGAACTGCGGCAAGTCAAGAACGACGTCGGCTCTGCACTTGCCTTGATGGAGTGCCGACCACGCCACAACACCATTGATGCTGCAACGCTCTACTGGGCGGGTATTCCCGGCAATGCGGCAGACTTTCCAGCAGAAGAGTCATTCTATACTTTCATAGAGCCTGCCCTCTGCTTCTTTACGGCAGAGACCAACTACAAGGACTCACTCTCTCCCTTCGGCATCAAAATGGCAGACCGTCTTTCAGGCAAACCCATCCACTTGGACATCTCCGACCTGCCGATGAAAAAGGGTGTTATCACGAATAGAAACAAATTCATCTTGGGTCCTTCTGGCAGCGGCAAGAGTTTCTTTACCAACCACATGGTACGCCAGTATTACGAACAAGGGGCGCATGTCCTCTTGGTCGATACGGGTAACTCGTATCAGGGATTGTGTGAACTCATCCACCGCAAGACCAAGGGAGAGGACGGTGTGTATTTCACCTATACGAATGAAAGTCCGATTTCCTTCAACCCTTTCTACACGGATGATTACTTCTTCGATGTAGAGAAAAGGGAGAGTATCTGTACGCTACTGCGCACGCTCTGGAAGAGTGCTGATGAGCATATCACGAAGACCGAGGCAGGCGAACTTGGTTCAGCCGTAAACTCCTATATCGAGCTTATATGTGCTGACCATAGCGTTACGCCCTGTTTTAATACCTTCTATGAGTATCTGCGGGACGTGTACCGCAAGGATATGGAAAAGCGTGACATCAAGGTAACGCTCTCGGACTTCAATATCAATAACCTCTTAACGACATTGAAGCAGTATTACAAGGGCGGTCGCTACGACTTCCTTTTGAACTCGGATAAGAATATCGACCTGCTCTCCAAACGCTTCATCGTCTTCGAGATTGACCAAGTGAAGGATAACAAAGACCTATTCCCTGTGGTAACGATTATCATCATGGAAGCCTTTATCAATAAGATGCGACGGTTAAAGGGTATCCGCAAGATGATTCTCATTGAGGAAGCGTGGAAAGCCATTGCTTCGGCAAACATGGCGGACTACATAAAATATTTGTACAAGACCGTCCGAAAGTATTTCGGGGAAGCGATTGTAGTCACGCAGGAGGTGGACGACATCATCTCCTCGCCAGTAGTAAAGGAGAGTATCATCAATAACTCGGACTGCAAAATCTTGCTCGACCAGCGCAAGTACATGACCAAGTTTGACGGCATACAGGCGATGCTCGGTTTGTCGGAAAAGGAAAAGAGTCAGATACTCTCCATCAACCAGAACAATGACCCAAACCGACTTTACAAGGAAGTGTGGATAGGCTTGGGCGGTATGCAGAGTGCCGTCTATGCCACGGAGGTAAGCATGGAGGAATACCTGACCTATACCACCGAGGAAACAGAAAAGGTGGAGGTGATGGACAGGGCGGCACAGCTCGGCGGCGACATCGAGACGGCTATCCGCCAGCTGGCCAATGAGAAAAGAAACAATAAAAAGAAATGAGTACAAATAACCAAAACTATAGCAACAATGAAAAAGTTCTTATTCATGGCTCTCTTAGGATTGAGCCTTTCAGTTCCCAAAGCCCACGCACAGTGGGTAGTGAGCGACCCGACCAACTTTGCGGGCAACATTGCCAATACGGTCAAGGAGATTGCCACCGCCTCGAAGACGGTAAAGAACACCTTGGACGGATTCAAGGAGGTGGAGAAGCTCTACAACGACACCAAGAAGTATTACGATGCGCTCAAGAAAGTGAACAACCTCATCGGTGATGCCTACAAGGTCAAGGAGTGTATCCTCATGGTGGGCGACATCTCGGAGATTTACGTTACCTCCTATAAAAAAATGCTCTCGGACAGAAACTTCCGTCCTTCCGAACTCGCTGCGATGGCTTCGGGCTATGCCAAACTATTGGAACAGAGCGGGGAGAGTCTCAAGGAACTCAAGTCCGTCGCCAAGTCTGGCGTGTTCTCCATGAACGACCACGAGCGCATGCAGGCTATCGACCGTATCTACACCACGCTTAGGGAATACCGCTCGCTCGTGTCGTACTACACCCGCAAGAACATCTCCGTGAGCTACGTCCGGGCAAGGGAGAAAAACGACCTTGCCTCTGTCAAGGCACTCTACGGCAACACGGCAAGCAGATATTGGTAATTCCATCGGCAGAACAACAGAAACAACATTTACCAAACAGATTCACTTATGGATTTTGCCAGCTTACACGAGCTTTTACGCTCCACCTACGATGAGATGATGCCCCTCTGCGCGCAGATGACGGGCATTGCCAAGGGGATAGCGGGTTTGGGCGCACTCTTCTACATTGCCCTTCGGGTATGGGCTTCCATTGCCCGTGCCGAGGCGATAGACGTGTTTCCGCTGCTCCGTCCCTTTGTCTTGGGTTTCTGTATCATGTTCTTCCCTTCGGTAGTGCTCGGTACGATGAATGCCGTACTCTCGCCCGTGGTACAGGGTACGGAGATGATGGTGCGCCGGCAGGAGGGGAACTTGGCGGAGCTTACCGCCAAGAGAAACAAGCTGCAGGAAGAAGCCTATTTGCGCAATCCCGAAACCGCCTATCTTGTCTCCAACGAGAAGTTCGACCAGAAGATAGAGGAAATGGGCTTCATCGGTCCCGAAGACGCCCTTACCATCGCCGGAATGTATGCCGAACGTGCCGCCTACCAAACCAAGCAGTGGGTGATGAAACTCGTTCATGATCTGATGGAACTTTTGTTCCATGCTGCAGGGCTTATCATTGACACGCTCCGTACCTTTATTCTTATCGTCCTTTCCATCCTCGGTCCGGTAGTCTTCGGCATTGCCGTGTGGGACGGTCTTGCAGGCTCGCTTACGGCATGGTTCTCCCGATACATCTCGGTCTATCTGTGGCTGCCTGTCAGCAGTATTCTGACCGCTCTGCTCACCAAGATACAGGTGCTGATGGTACAGAAGGACATTGAGGCACTCAGCGACCCCAACTATTTGCCCGATTCGGGGACGTGGTACTACATCGTCTTCTTCCTCATCGGCATCGTGGGTTACTTCTGTGTACCTACGGTTGCCGGCTGGATTATCGAAGCCGGAGGCGGTATCGGTTCTTACGGGCGAAACGTCAATCAGACCGCACAGCGTGGCGCACAGGGTGCATACACGGGCAGTAAATATTTGGCAGGCGGAGCGGGTGCCGTTGCGGGCAATGCCATCGGACGTATCAAGGGAGCTTTGCTTAAAGGCAAGTAGAGGTTAGAACGTGAGAATTTAGAGATAGAACAATAACTTAAATGATAAAAAGAAATGGAATTCAAATCACTTAGAAATATCGAGACCTCATTCAGGCAGATACGGCTCTATGCCTTTGTCTTTGCCATCGTCTGTGTGACGGTAGGCGGTTATGCCGTCTATGCCTCGTACAGCTTCGCCAAGGAGCAGCGAGAGAAAATCTATGTGCTGGATCAAGGTAAGTCGCTCATGCTTGCACTCAGTCAGGATGCAAGCCGAAACCGTCCCGTGGAGGCAAGGGAGCATGTGCGCCGTTTTCACGAGCTGTTCTTCACCATCGCGCCCGACAAGGACGCCATCGAGAAGAACATGGAGCGTGCCTTCCTCCTGTGCGACAAGTCGGCTTTCAACTATTACAAGGACTTGGCGGAGAAAGGCTACTACAACCGTGCCATATCGGGCAATGTCAATCAACGCATAGAGGTGGACTCCATACGCTGCAACTTTGGTGCTTACCCTTACGGGGTAACGACCTATTCACGGCTGTTCATCGTCAGACAGAGCAATGTCACGGAGCGCAGTCTCATCACGACCTGCACGCTGCAGAACTCCGTCCGCTCGGACAACAATCCGCAGGGCTTCCTGATGGAGCATTTTCTTGTGCGTGAGAACAGGGATATTCAAACTTATAAACGATAGGAATATGGCAACGACAAGAAAACAACGATTCTCACTGACACGCTACTACTTGGTGGCACATCTGTGGCTTCGCCATCGGTGCGAGAGGCTCACGGCCAAGCAACGCAAGGTCATCGTCTATGGATTAAGCCTTGTTTATTTGGTCTGTTCCATCGTGATGATCGCACAGTTTTTTCTCCCTCAAAAGGAAGAAGTGCTGCCCATACCTACGGGCGAGTTGATGGACAGCCCCATCCGAAAGGACAGCCTACACGCTCACTACACGAATCATATTCATCATTTAGCATACAACGACAATGGAAAATAAACAGAAAGAACAAATGAAGAAAGGCTTGGTCTTCGGAGGGCTGGGACTGCTCTTTGCCCTCTCGATGTGGTTTATCTTCGCCCCTTCAGGCAAGGACAAGACTGCTGCAGAGCAGGGCTTGAACGACAGCATCCCACAGGCAACGACAGAAAAGCTCACCGAGAACAAGCTCAAAGCCTATGAGCTGGGTGACAAGGCGCACGAGGAGGAGCAGACCCGCGAGGAGATGGGCAGGCTCTCGGATTACTTCGCTGAAAATACGGCTCCAACGGAAACGGAACGTGCCGAAGCAGCCGTTTCCACGGCAAAGATAGAAAGCTCCATGCGCCGCTATGAGGAGAATACCCGCTTGCTTAACTCTTTTTACGCTCCCGATCCACACGAAGAGGAACGTGAGGCATTACGCTCGGAGATTGACAATCTCAAAAAGGAACTATCCTCCAAGAGCAGCAGGGAGGACGATGAAGAGAAACGGCAGCTCGCACTGATGGAAAAGAGCTATCAGATGGCGGCGAAGTACCTGCCAAAGGCTTCATCGACACCGCCGTCCCTGGGTGGTTCCTTTGTGGGAAGTACGGGTAACGCTACTTCAAGCACAGATACGGAACTTACAAAGGGGCAGGTTGCACAAACCAACACACCTGTTATGGAAGTCTTGGCAGAACGCAGACAGGTGGTGTCTTCACTCGGTCAGCCGATGAGCGATGCGGATTTCATCAGGGAGTATGGCACGAAAGCACGCAACATGGGCTTCCATTCACTTACAAGTCTGGCTGCACCCACGATGCGCAACACGCTCAAAGTGGTGGTGGACAGGACAACGACACTCAAGGAGGGTGACAACGTGGTACTCCGTCTGCTGGAAACCGCCAAGGTGCAGGGCTTGCGTATTCCACGGCAGAGCCGACTCATAGCTGTCGCCAAGATTGAAGGCAACCGTATGCATCTGCTTATCAAAAGCATTGAGGTGGACGGCCATATCATAGCCGTCAAGCTCTCGGCATACGACACGGACGGGCAGGAGGGCGTGTATATCCCAGGTTCGGAGGACATCAATGCTCTCAAGGAGGTCGGTGCCAACATCGGTGGCTCGATGG
>OOCX01002312.1_pt1 | contig 10333 bp, 8 predicted proteins | sample 1671231 | NCBI WGS metagenome assembly OOCX01 (sample SAMN06348135, study PRJEB24527) | human gut metagenome | biome: human gut; feature: ankylosing spondylitis patient; material: feces | host: Homo sapiens | place: China | collected 2015-10 | reverse complement strand
TTTACGTTACATGATCCTGTCTATGGTGGGGAAAAATTCTCACCGGCGATCATTGGCAATGGTACAACACACAAGTATTTACTGTATTTTGATTCCAAGTTTCCGTTTGTTCATCAGAATATTGTGACGATCAATCTTGGAACATCCTACACGGTAAATCAGGGAGTGGATGTATTCAGTACGATGACAAGCCATCAGGGATCTTATATAAAATCAACTGTCACCTATCCAACCGGTCTTGTGGAGGAGAGTGCGGACAATCTGCACACTGCAACCTATATGCAGGGTTCCAGAGAATCCAGCTTATTGTATGCAGACCGTTATGAAGATGACTACACCAATGTTGCAACATACAAAACAGGAAAATCCAAAGTGGGTTATTCCTTTGTGATCGGACTGATCGCAGTTATCATGTCTTATCTGATCGGTGTGCCGCTGGGCATCCTTATGGCGAGAAAGAAAGACAGACTGGTCGATAAGATCGGTACGCTTTATATTGTATTTATTATCGCAGTACCATCACTTGCGTATATTTTCCTGTTCAAGGCGATCGGCGGAAGCTTTGGTCTGCCAACAACCTTTGATATGGAATCGCCGAGCAGACTGATGTATATATTGCCGATCGTATCGTTAGCACTTCCATCCATAGCAAATCTGATGAAGTGGATAAGACGTTATATGATCGACCAGATGAATTCGGACTATGTCAAATTCGCAAGATCCGGTGGTCTGACAGAGGGTGAGATTTTCACCAGACATATTTTGAAGAACGCAGCGATCCCGATCATTCAGGGAATCCCTGCGGCAGTGCTTGGAGCATTGACAGGAGCGATCATCACAGAGCGTGTGTATGTCGTTCCAGGTATTGGTAACTTATTAACAGAGGCTATCAACAAATATGATAATGGTGTTATTGTCGGTGGAACACTGTTCTATGCGATTTTAACAGTCACATCCCTTATTTTAGGTGATGTCCTAATGGCAATGGTTGATCCTAGAATTTCATTCTCAACAAAGGACAGGTAATTAGAAATGAGTCAGGATTTAGAAAAGTTCGGTATGCCGGAGGAAGAATTATTCGCTCCGGTAGACCACAGTGATCTGGAATCAGAAAAGATTACAGCGCCAAGATATTCTTACTGGCATTCTGTATTCCGTGTATTTTTTAAGAAAAAGATTAATATTATTATTTTGGCGATTCTGGGTGTGTTGATCGCATTCACTTACCTTTACCCATTATTTGTGGAATATGATAAGTTTGGTAACTTAATGGATGCGACAACTAAACACTTGTCACCATCTGCAGCGATCGAACGTCTGGGAATGAACATTCACTGGATCTTAGGTACCGGTGCAGCCGGACAGTCTACATTCGATGCCGTATGGTTTGGATCAAGGATTTCCATTTCCCTTGCATTTATCTGTGCAGCGATCAACCTTTCCGTTGGTGTTGTTGTCGGATCTATCTGGGGATTTTCAAAGAAAGTGGATGTTTTTATGCAGGAGGTATATAACATTCTTGCAAACATTCCATACATTTTATTGATCGCCGTTATGGTTATGTTGTTTAAAGCTGGTTTCTGGACCATGGTACTGGCGCTGACCATTACCGGATGGCTTGGAATCGCATACTTTATCCGTACACAGGTAGTGATCATCCGAGACAGAGAGTACAACCTTGCATCCAAATGTCTGGGAACGAGTACACTTAAGATCGCAATGAAGAATATTCTTCCATTTATGACATCTGTTATTGTAACACTGGCAGCAACAGAGATCCCTTCCTATATTTCTTATGAGGTGTTCTTAGCATATATCGGTATGGGTATGTCAGATATGTCACTTGGTAGATTGATTTACGAGTCAGAAAGTGCGATGCTTACCCCTGGCTGGCAGTTCGAGTTCTGGAGCCCGGTAGTCGTTGCTTCTATCATCACGATTGTTTTATATGTCGTTGGACAGAACCTTGGTGATGCATCTGATCCGAGAACACACATGTAGAGGTTAGGTAGATGGAAGATAGAAAAGTATTATTATCAGTAAAAGATTTGATCGTGAAATTCCATGTGAGGGGCAGGGTGCTTACTGCTATCCGTGGAGTGTCACTGGATATTTATGAGAATGAATCCATTGCGATCGTAGGAGAGTCCGGTTCCGGTAAATCTGTTTTTACAAAAACATTTGCAGGAATGTTGGACAGCAACGGATTCATTGATAACGGTAAGATTATTTTCAGTGATGAAGAGCTTTCCGATACTGTCGTAAAATTAAATGACAATGCAAAGAAAGTCATCGCAGAGAATAAGAAAAAATTAGACGAGTATTCCAGACTGGAGTTTGGTGCAGACACTTATAAAGCAATCCTTGAGTTAGAGTCTGAAAAGAGAAGAAGAGCCGATATAAGCCAGGAAGAAGCAGAAGTGTATGAAAAAGAACTCCTTGAGTTAAAACATGAGAGAACGAATACCTTCAACTTGAAACAGACTTACGATCCATCCAAAGAGAAGGATAAGATCAAAGAGGCTGGAAAGAAAATCTCTGAATTGGATACAAAGATCAAGGCATTCGAGAAAGAGCATGAGCAGAAGGTAAAAGAGCGTGCAAATAGTCTGGCACATGATACCGCATACAATCAGGAATTTGATAGGAAGATGGCAGAGCTTAAGGCAAAACATGCGAAGGAAGTCAGCGAAGCGATCTCAGCAGAGACAGAAGCGAGAAATGAGATCCTTGCAAAAGAGGTATATCTTTCTGTCGGACGTTTTGGTTTCCGCAAGCGTATGAAGCAGAACAATGCGCTGCTGGATGCATTAAAAGAGGCAATGCAGCTTGGCGTGGATCTGAATGATGAAGAGCAGAGAAATGCTGTTTTTGATAAAGTTACATTCCGCGTAAAATATCTGGATGAGAACAGTGAGAGATTACATGGAACATGTATCTTAAACCTTGCAAATATCAAAGATGGAAGAGACTGGAGCCAGATCCGTGGTACGAAGATTGCTACAGTATTCCAGGATCCTATGACATCCTTAAACCCAATTATCACGATTGGAAAACAGATCACATCTGTCATCATGAAACATCAGGATTGTACCGAGAACGAGGCAAGACTTCGTGCACTTGATCTGATGGACAAGGTTGGTATCCCAAATCCGGAAGCACGTTTTGATGATTATCCATTCCAGTATTCCGGTGGTATGAGACAGCGTATCGTTATCGCGATCGCACTGTCCTGTCAGCCAAAGATCTTAATCTGTGATGAGCCTACCACAGCGCTTGATGTTACCATTCAGGCACAGATCTTAAAACTGTTAAAGGATTTACAGAAAGAATTCAATTATACAATCGTATTCATTACACATGATTTAGGTGTGGTTGCCAATATCGCAGACCGTGTTGCAGTTTTATATGCAGGACAGATCGTAGAGGTTGGTACGGTAGAAGAGGTATTCTATGACCCGCGTCATCCATATACATGGGCATTACTTTCTTCCCTGCCACAGCTGGCTGAGAGAAATACAACTCTTTACTCGATCACAGGTACACCACCTTCGCTCTACAACAGTATCGTCGGCGATGCATTTGCACCGCGTAACCCATACTGTATGAAGATCGATACCTTAGAGGAACCACCAATGTTCAAAGTAACAGATACGCATTACGCCAAAACATGGCTGTTACACCCGGATGCTCCAAAGGTTGAAAAACCGGAAGGAATCCAGAACATTCATGAGAAACTTGTTAAAGCATTCAATATATAGGAGATTTAGATCGTGTCTAAACTAAATCGAAACACAGAAAACCAGGAGCATGCTTCTCATTTACCAGAGCATGGTCCGATTGATGAAAATGGTAAAGAAGTATTATTATCTTTAAAAAATGTAGATATTACTTTTGGCAAGGGCGATAACGCTGTCCGCGCTGTAAAAAATGCGACATTTGATATTCACAAGGGAGAGACTTTCTCCTTAGTAGGAGAGTCCGGTTCCGGTAAGACAACCATCGGCCGTGCAGTCATCCGTGTCAACCCGTTGGCAAACGGAGAGATTTTGTACAAAGGTGTGCGTATTTCCGGGAAAATCCCAAAATCCCTGGATCGTGAAGTCATCCGTAACATCCAGATGGTATTCCAGGATCCGGCAGCTTCCCTGAATGAGCGTGCAACTGTCGACTACATCGTATCCGAAGGTCTGTATAACTTCCATTTATATGAGAATGAGGCAGACCGTGTGCGTAAAGTTGAGGAAATGATCAACGAAGTAGGGCTTTTGCCGGAACATCTGACAAGATACCCACATGAGTTCTCAGGTGGACAGCGTCAGCGTATCGGTTTAGCCCGTGCCATGGTAATGGAACCGGAACTTGTTGTTGCTGATGAGCCAATCTCTGCACTTGACGTATCTATTCGTGCACAGGTATTGAACTTACTGAAAAAGTTCCAGAGAGAAAAAGACTTAACATATTTATTTATCGCACATGACCTTTCCATCGTGAGATTTATCTCTGACCGTATCGCCGTTATTTATAAGGGTGATATTGTGGAGATCGCAGATGCAGAAGAGTTGTTCAACTTCCCACTGCATCCGTATACACATTCTCTGATCTCTGCGATCCCGATCCCGGATCCACAGTTAGAGAAAAATAAAGTGCTGTTTACTTATGATCCATTCATTCATGATTACAGTACAGACAAACCGGAGTTAGTCTGTATCGGTCATGACCACTGGGTATTTGGTAATAAGAAAGAGATTGAAGAATACAAAGCTACGCGTGAGAAGAATGTGCCGTTAAAAACAATTACGATTTTAGACAAAGATGCACCGAGACCAGAAGAACATCATGACAATATTGCACATGATGAGATCCAGCTTCCACCACTTCATGATACAGGAAGCGCATGGTACGCACTGCTTTCGTTCTTACTTCCGGTCATCGGTATTATCGCAGCGATGATCTTTAAGAAACACAGACATTATCGTAACTACAAGATGTGCAAAAAGGGTGCCATTGCAGGATTTATTGTACTTGCAGTCATTCTTGCATTGTTCCTGTTAGCACTTGCAGCAGTGTTTATTTAAGATATGGGAAGAACCGTCAGAGGTGGCAACAGAAACCATACTCCGAATGTGAGACCGGTTCAGAAGGTGGAGCTTTCGGAGAAAAATACAAGACAGAGATTTATCGCAGTGATCGTATTGCTGGTCATTGCTTCAGGCGCATTTATGTATGCACTGAATGGATTGATGTCAAATGACAGCGGATGGACAAACATTGAAGTGGGTTCATCCGCTGAAATTCATTGTGGCGATGATTATATCTTCCGCTATTATGTTGGAGCAGCGGGCGTAAATGCCACCGCAGAAAAAAAAGCGCTGACGCTGCTCTACACAGATTCCATTGTAAAAGCCTATAAAATGTTCAGTATGGATGAATCGTTTGAAGGAATCACAAACGTGTATGATCTCAACCGGCACCCGAATGAGACAATGGTTGTGGATGATGCATTATACCATGCTTTTGAGCTGATCGCAGAGACCGGAAACCGGGCAATTTATCTTGCGCCTGTGTATACAGAATATGACAATCTGTTTTTCTGTAATGATGACTCTGAGACAGTTAACTTTTTCAGAGGTGGCTGCTTACAGCAATGATCCGTCTGACGTGAACGTCGAACTGCTCGGCGGCAATCAGGTAAAATTGTCTGTATCCGACGATTACCTTGCTTTTGCAGAGAAGAATTTTATTTCGGATTTCATTGATTTTTCGTGGATGAAAAACGCTTTCATTACTGATTATGTGGCGGATGTCATGATAGAGAACGGTTATACACTGGGTTCGCTGACAAGCTATGATGGATTTACGAGAAATCTGGATCTGACTTCTGCTATTACGAAATTAAATGCCGGTCCGGATACTTCCGGGACAGCAGAGGAAAATGCTGATTATTCTTTCAATATATATGACAGGCAGGGGAATATCATTTATCCTGCCGGTGTCATGCATTATAATGGGGCGGAAAGCATTGTCAGTCTGCACAATTATCCGATGTCGGACAAGGAAAAATATCATTATTATGAATTTAAGAGCGGTGATATCAGGACCCGTTATGCAGATACCGCAGACGGACTGTGTAAGTCCGCAGTCAATAATATGGCAGCTTATGCGGACGACATCAGCTGTGCAGAACTCATTTTGAAGGTAAGCCCGGTTTACATCGCTGATATGATGGATACAGAGGCGGTAAAAAATCTCGCAGAAAACGGTATCCAGACGATTTTTGGAGAGAACAGTGTGCTCTATTACACAGATCCGGGGTTAGAACTGACAGATTTATATGACAAAGACGGCGTGCATTATACATCAGAGTTATTAGAGTAAGCAGACAGGCAGTTGCGGAAAGCCGCAATTGCCTGTTTTGCTGTCTTGGATTATACTAAGCAGAGAATATTAGTTGAATGTTCGCAGGTTGTGGAAGAGGAGAAGACAGACATGATTTTCGGAGAGAAGACAGAGGAACAGAAACGTGTGGCGGAACTGACGCGCGAGGTAAAAGAACTCCGCAAAGAACTGCTGGCGAGTAAACTGGACAAAAAACAGGTGGAAGTCCAGATGAAAGATTTAAAGGACGCATTAGAACTCGGTGGAAACCTGCGTCAGGGGTATGTCGATTCGCAGGAACATATGGCAGTTGCAAGGCGCGGACTGATCAATATGATGGAAGACATGAACGAGATTCCCATTGAGGATGTGAAGCGTGATCTCGACAGACTGAACGGACATTTGGATCAGATCTTCCATGAGTGCAGTATCCGGGAGGATGATCCGGATTTTAAGTCCACAGCCGACGGACTCAAAAATATGGCGGCAAATATGGACAAGATCAATCTGATCATGCTGCGGAGCGAGTTGGAAAATCTGCAGGCATTGCTGGAGGATACATCGGAATGGCGGTCGCCAAATTTTTTTGCACTCGCATATTATCTACAGCATGAGGAGGAGAGCAAAGTCGGAGAGATGGAAAATGAATTCCGCAACAGCTTTTTAGAGCGATATCTGGAGGAACATCTGATGGAATCGCTGGCTATGGAAGCCAATTACGCGGGATGCGGAGAGAAGCTGGAACATATGATACAGCACTATATTTATGCGTAAAAATCGTATAGTATGACACACCTGCATAAAAGCTATAACTGCAAGTTATCATAATGAGTAAATTGCATAAGTTGACGTTAAAATACATCAATAATTTAGGTGATTCTGAATATTGTGCATAAAAAGAAAATTTGATAAGATTCTCTACAAGAAAAAGAAAGTTGAGAAGAAGAAATTAAATTATCTCAATAAAATTTAATTTTTGCTTCGCAAACAAGGAGGATTATTATGAAGAAAGCAGTGAGTATGTTTTTAGCAGCTGCACTGGCAGTTGGCACATTCGCAGGATGTGGATCATCCGCAGATACAGGAAGCACAGGAAGCGCAGCATCAACGGAGAGCGGTTCCACAGACAGCGCGGCAGATGGAAGCGTATTTAAGATCGGTGGTATCGGACCTACAACAGGTGCAGCAGCAATTTATGGTTCTGCAGTTATGAATGCCGCACAGATCGCAGTAGATGAGATCAATGAAGCAGGTGGTATCAATGGATATCAGGTAGAATTCAAAGCAGAAGATGACCAGAGCGATGCAGAGAAATCTGTCAATGCTTATAACTCTTTAAAAGACTGGGGTATGCAGGTTCTGATGGGAACTGTTACAACAACTCCATGTATTGCAGTTGCAGATAAGACAGCAGAAGATGGTATGTTTGAGATCACACCATCCGCTTCTTCCACAGATGTCATTGAAAACGACAATGTATTCCAGGCATGCTTTACAGACCCGAATCTGGGAACAGCTTCCGCACAGTACATTGGCGAGAACAATCTTGCAACAAAAGTAGCAGTTATCTATGACAGCTCTGATGTATATTCATCCGGTATTGAAGCTACATTCGTAAAAGAAGCAGCAAATCAGGGATTTGAGGTTGTCGCAGAGGAAGCTTTCACAGCAGATTCCAAGACAGACTTCTCCACACAGTTACAGAAAGCACAGAGTGAAGGTGCTGATCTGGTATTCCTTCCAATCTACTATACAGAGGCTTCCATCATTTTAAATCAGGCAAACGGAATGGGTTATGAACCGACATTCTTCGGATGTGATGGTATGGACGGTATCCTTGATGTGAAAAACTTTGATACATCTTTAGCAGAAGGTTTAATGTTATTAACACCATTCGTTGCAGATGCAGATGATGAGAAGACACAGGCATTTGTATCCAAATACAAAGAGCTTTACGGTGATACACCAAACCAGTTCGGTGCAGATGCATATGATGCAATTTATGCGATCAAAGCTGCAATCGAGGAAGCTGGCGTAACACCGGATATGAGCGTATCTGATATCGGAACAGCTCTGACAGAGGCTATGACAAAGATTTCTGTAGATGGTCTGACAGGTGATGGCATGACATGGGAAGCTACCGGAGAAGTAAGTAAAGCTCCAAAGGCTATGGTGATCAAAGCCGGTGCTTATACAGCAATGTAATCTGCGATAATGATACAACGAAAATAAGGGCGATCCAGTTTCCCCAGAGGGTGTCAACGGTGGCTTGGGCTGCCGTATGACACCTTCTTTTTAACAGAAAGATTGTATACAGGTATTTTATATGTTATAATCCTTGATGTAAAAAAGTAATGTTTTAACGTAGTAAATTAACAGAAAGACAGAGGTGTAGTTATGAATTTTTTATCCTACCTGATCAACGGTATCAGCCTCGGTAGTGTCTATGCAATTATCGCATTGGGATACACCATGGTTTATGGTATCGCAAAAATGTTAAACTTTGCACACGGTGATGTTATTATGGTAGGCTGCTATATTGTCTTTATGACAATGAGCGGACAGGGCTGGGGAGCGGTCCCGGCAGTGGTACTTTCTATTATCGTGTGTACCGTACTCGGCATTGTGATTGAAAAGATCGCATACAAACCACTCAGAAAGGCAGCGCCTCTGGCAGTTCTTATCACAGCCATCGGTGTCAGCTATTTCTTAGAGAATGCAGCATTACTGATCTTTGGCGCTGACACCAGATCATTTACAAATGTTGTAACACTTCCGGCATTGAAACTGGCAGGTGGGGCACTCACAATCTCCGGTACAACAATTGTTACATTTCTGGCGTGCGTTGTGATCATGGCTGCACTGATGCTTTTTATCAAGAAAACCAAAGCCGGTCAGGCAATGCTCGCAGTATCTGAGGATAAAGATGCAGCGCAGTTAATGGGAGTGAATGTAAATGCAACGATCTCCCTGACATTTGCAATTGGTTCCGGCCTTGCAGCGGTAGCAGGCGTACTGTTCTGTTCCGCTTATCCGACACTGACACCGTATACGGGTGCAATGCCTGGTATCAAGGCGTTCACAGCCGCTGTATTCGGAGGGATCGGTTCCATTCCGGGAGCATTGATCGGAGGGATCCTTCTTGGTGTGATCGAGATCTTAGGCCGCGCATATATCTCGTCCCAGTTATCCGATGCGATCGTGTTTGCAGTCCTGATCATTGTGCTTCTTGTGAAGCCTTCGGGAATTTTGGGTAAACAGGTTCATGAGAAAGTGTAGGTGGCAGATATGGCAAAGTTAAATTTGAAATCAATGAAAAAAAGTACAAAAGATCATATCATTACATTTGCTATGGTCATTGTAGTTTACATAATTGTACAGACTATGATCACAACCGGCAACATGTCCTCCCTGATGCAGGGACTTCTTGTTCCAATGTGTACCTATTCGATCGTGGCAATTGGTTTAAACCTCTGTGTCGGTTATCTGGGCGAGCTTAGTATCGGTCATGCCGGATTTATGTGTGTGGGAGCATTTTCCAGTGCATTCTGCACCAAACTGTTACAGGACAGCATTCAGAATGAAGTGGTTCTGTTTTTGATCGCAATTGCAGTTGGAACTGTCGCAGCAGCATTTTTTGGATTCCTCATCGGTATTCCGGTGCTTCGTCTCCGTGGAGACTATCTTGCGATCGTAACGCTTGCTTTTGGTGAGATCATCAAAAATGTCATTAATGTTTTATATATTGCAAAAGACGAGAATGGATTCCATTTTGCTATCTCGGATGGAAATAAGATTGAGTTAAGCGAAGAAGGTATCTGGCTGATCAATGGAGCAAAGGGAATTGCAAAGATTCCTCATTTATCCAGTTTTACAGCCGGTGTGATCATGATCCTGGTCATTTTATTTATCGTATATAACTTTGTAAATTCCAGAACCGGCCGTGCAGTGATGG
>OOCX01002311.1_pt1 | contig 10335 bp, 10 predicted proteins | sample 1671231 | NCBI WGS metagenome assembly OOCX01 (sample SAMN06348135, study PRJEB24527) | human gut metagenome | biome: human gut; feature: ankylosing spondylitis patient; material: feces | host: Homo sapiens | place: China | collected 2015-10 | reverse complement strand
TACAACCGCTTCCCATACCAGGAGAAGAGCATCCTCCAGTACGGCACCCTGGTCAGCAACTCCGGCTTTGCCGGCCTGCCCGTGGTCAGCGGCGCCTACGGCGACGAGGGCCTCTTTCTGGGCTCCCTGTTCATCATCCCCACCCGCATCCTCATGTGGAGCGCCGGCATCTCCCTGTTTACCAAGGCCGACGCCAAGCAGGCCGTCCGAAAGGTGCTGCTCAACCCCGGCATCATCGCCACGGAAGCCGTTGCCAAGCACCTTACCCCCGAGACGCAGGCACGCTACACGACCAACTGCATGATCAAGCACCTCGGCGAGCCCATCGACATCGCCTACATGGCGCTCTATCTTGCCTCCGACGAGTCGAAGTACGTCACCGCACACGTGATGAACGTCTCCGGCGGCTGGATGTAATGTTCGCTTTGTCTTCTTTCGGATAAATCTCCGCATATCCAGAGAAAAGAGCCCGGCTTCGGCCGGGCTCTTTTCCTTACCCGCGTGAAAGCTCCCTGCGCGTGCAGAGAAAACGAACCCGCACACGTCTTACCGTGTGCGGGTTTGCTATGGAAAGAAGGGATGCGCTCGGTTTACATAACGCAAAAATTGGTTTACATAATTGGAATCTTAATCTTCAGATCGCTCAGCGGATAGGCTGAGCAGGCGTGGAACCAGCCGAGCTCTTTGTCCATGGCGCGGCGGCCGTCCCCGATGGGGGACACGAAGATGTCGCCGCCGAGCAGCTGGCTGCGGCAGAAACCGCACTCGCCGTTGCGGCAGTGGGTATCGACCGGGATGGCACTGCGCTCGAGCGCGACGGCGACGGATTCGCTCGCCTTTGCGTCAATCACGTCCTCGTGAATACCGCGCACGACGGTGATGCGAAACGTCTTTTCCTCCGTGACCTTCGGGTAGCCCGGCAGGGTGGAGACGTCGGCCGGATTGTTCACCACGTCGTGGCGGAAGCGGCGCTTCGGCACGCCCATATCCTCGAGCGCCTTGCTCACGAACCGGAACATGGCCAGCGGGCCGCAAAACAGGAACGTGCTGTTGGGCGTGGCATATTTCTCGATGATCTCGCGCGTGATGAAGCCGTGCTCACCCTGCCAGCCGGGGTCGTCCGAGAGCACGTGCACAACTTTGATGTCCGGGCATTCGGCGCAGATCTGATCCAGTTCGTCCTTGAGCACGATGTCGTCCGACTTGACCGAGCCGTAGAGGATGGTCAGCTTGCAGCCGTGCATCTTGCCGTGTGCGATCTCTTTGGCCATGGCGTAAAACGGCGTGATGCCGCTGCCGCCGGCCAGCGCGACGAGCTCGTTCGTGTCGCGCAGCGGCTCCCAATAGAACGTGCCGAACGGCAGCGCGCCCGTGAGCACATCGCCGACATGGACGTTTTCAAAGAAGTAGTCCGGCACGAGATACGGCACGTTGCGGCGCACGGTGATCTCGAAAAACGGGTGCTCGCCGCGCGCTTGATACGGCGCGGAGGAGATCGTGTACGGCCGCGTGAGCAGACTCTCGCCGATCTTCAGGCGGAAGTTCACGAACTGGCCGCACTGGAACACCGGGATGTGCCCATCCGCGGATTCGAACCGGAACGTTTTTGCCGTCGGGGACGCGTCGCGGATGTCCGTGACGCGCAGCTGCATCTCGCCCGGGTGCAGCTTGTCGGCCAGGTCCCGGATGGGGTCTTTCGGATCCGGCACGGCGGATGCGCTTTTCAGTTTTTCGCGGCGCGCCTCGGTGACGCGGCCTGCGCCGCCGACGTCTTTCAGAAAGCTCTTGACTCGGATACTCATTTCGCTGCCTCCTTTGCTGCCATCGCGTCGAGCACGGCCTTGGCCGCGGCTCTGCCGTTGGTGATCTGCGGGCCCTGTCCGTCGCCGGCCACGGCGTGCGCACCGGCAAATTCCAGCCCGTCGATGAAGTGATCTTCCGTCATCATGGCCTTTTTGGCGATTACGTGGTTGTCCATGGAGTGCGAGTAGCCGTAGATGCTGCCCTTCCACGCGCCGACGTAGTGGGAGATCGTCATGGGCGTGGAGACCTCAATCTCGGCGATGCGGCTGCGGAAGTCCACGCCGCTGATCTTGATGTACTGCTCCATCATCTCGTTGGCCAGGCGGCGCTTGAGGTCGTAGTATTCCTCCTCCTTGACCCCGAGGAACGGGTCGACCGGCACCAGATTCGTGATCGACAGGTGCGTATAGCCGGCCGGCACGCAGTCGGGGTTGGCGTAGTTGAGGCACACGGTCGTCAGGAAGTTGTACGGTTCGGTCAGGTTGCAGTTGTTGCGCCAGATGGCGTTCGTGTCCATCGTGTCGCCGGAGAAGGTGTTGTAGTTCGTGATGCCGTTTTCCTCGGGCGTGCCCTCAAGAATGAGCATGACCGACACGGGGCAGACGTTCAGGCGGTTGCCGTTGATGAACCGGATGGCGCCTTCCGGCACCTCGCTCAGCGGCTCGATCATCTGCGTGTAGACGCGGTTCGGGTACGCACCGCAGATGACGTAGTCGCAGGCGATCTCGTCGCCGCGCTTCGTGCGCACGCCGCGGACTTTGCCGTCACGGACGAGGATCTTCTCGACTTCTTGACGCAGCTCGAACTGCGCACCGTTTTCCTCGACCTTCTGCTGCATGCGCATGCTCATCTCGTGCGAGCGGTGGCGCGGCACATAGCTGCCGGAAAAATAGTCCGCCATGCAGTAGGCGTAGATTGTGAACGGCAGGTTGTCCATCGGTTCGCCGACATAGATCCAGTACGGTGTGAGCATATCGACCGCCTTCTGCGGCAGGTCAAAGGTCCGGATGACCTCCGAGGTGCTGTAGCCCGCCACACGCACAAAGTCCGGGTGTTCGCGCAGCATGCGCAGCTTGCTCATCGGCGTCACGGAGATGACGTCCATGCTGTCGTACACGCGGCGGCAGAGACGGATGAATTCCAGCACCTTGTCATAGGTGCCGGGGCAGGCGGCGTCAATGTCGCGCGCCATGTGCTCGTAGCCGTCATGCAGCACGGTGTCGATGCCCTCACTGGGTACGACGACGCGGTACGGCTCCGGCACCGGCAGCCAGTCAATGTCGACGCCCATGTCGTCAAAAAACTGGCCGACTTTCAGGCGCTTGCCTTTCGGGCCGATGGACATCATCTCGTGCAGCGAGGCCTCTATCTCAAAGCCGTCGCGCATGTAGTCCGTGGCGACACCGCCGGGCATGTTGTGCTTTTCGAGGATCAGAATGTCCCGCACGCCCTTGGCCTGAAGCTGCAGGGCAGCCGCCATGCCAGCCAGCGCGCCGCCGATGATGACGACATCATAGTGGTCTTTGTAAAAACGCAAGTCAATTCCTCCTTCTGTGTTTGAATCACTGCAAAAAGTATATGTCAAGAATTCAACAAGTCAAGAATCTGCTTGCTTTTTCGGCACTTTTTTGGTACAATTTTCTTGTGATTCTGATTCAATCACAAATACAAGGAGGACTGTGTATGCGTTTTCAGACCATTGTTGCGCCAACGATCACGGAGTTGTTCGAGCGGCAGATCCAGGGCATGATCCTCTCCGGCCAGGTGGAGCCGGGGGAGAAGCTGCCCACGGAGGCGGAGCTGGCCGAGAACATGCACATCAGCAAGAGCGCCGTGCATGCCGGCATCAAGAATCTGGAGCGGATGGGCTTTCTGCGCGTGTTGCCGCGGCACGGGGTGTATATTGCCGACTGGGCCGAGTGCGGCAACGTGGACACGCTCATCTCTATATTAAAATACCGCGACGGCAAGCTTGACAAGGCGACCACGGCGTCGCTGCTGCAGACGCGCAACGTCATTGAGGGGCTCGCCGTGCGGCTGTTCGTGCCCAAGCGCACGGATGATGACATTGCGGTGCTGCGCTCGATCATCCGCGATTTCCGTCAGGCTGCGCAGCGGCCGCACACGGACGTGGACACGCTCGCGGAGCTGGCGTGTTCGTTCCACCGGTATATCTGCTTTAAGAGCGGCAACAATGTCGTGCCGCTCATCGTCAATGGGTTCCATGATGTGAACATCGTGCTCTGGGCGCAGTGGGTGCGCTCGGTCGGGCCGCGTGCCGCGGGCGATGTGCTGGAGGATTTCCTCTATTTCGTCACGCAGGGAGATGCCGAGGGCGCCATCGCGCTCTTTGACACGAATACGGACGAATTCGTCTCCCGGCTCGTGGACGTGTGATGGCGGCGGGTGATTGTTTTCGCTCTTTTCACAAATACCCCCTTTTCATCCGGGCGGTTTTATATTACAATAAAACGACGAATATGAAAAAGCGAGGGGTAGTTTTATGAGAACAGAACCCAAATATAAACGCATCCTGCTCAAGATCAGCGGCGAGGCGCTGGCCGGTGAGCAGAAAACGGGACTGGACTTCGGCGTCATCGGTCAGGTGTGCGACGTCATCAAGACCTGCACCGAACTGGGCGTGCAGGTGGGCGTCGTCATCGGCGGCGGCAACTTCTGGCGCGGCGTGAAAAACGGCGAGGGCAAGATGGCCCGTTCGCGCGCCGACCACATGGGCATGCTCGCCACGGTCATGAACTGTCTGGCCGTGTCCGACGTCATGGAGCAGAAGGGCATCCCCGTGCGCGTGCAGACGGCCGTCGAAATGTCGACGTTTGCCGAGCACTATACCTGGGAGCGCGCCGTGGCGCATCTGGAAGAGGGCAAGGTCGTACTCTTCGGTGCCGGCAGCGGCTGCCCGTATTTTTCGACCGACACGGCCGCCGTGCTGCGCGCCGCCGAGATCGGCGCGGACGCGATCCTGCTCGCCAAGAACATCGACGGCGTCTACAGCGCCGACCCGCACGTCGACCCCAGCGCCGTGAAGTACGACGCGATCACCTATGATGAGGTGCTGGCAAAGCATCTGGCCGTCATGGACCTGACGGCGACGTCGCTCGCGATGGAAAACGACATCCCGGTCGTTGTCTTCGCGCTGGCCGACCCGCAGAATATTGTCCGTGCCGTGATGGGCGAGCCCGTCGGCACGGTCGTGACGAAGTGAAATCAAATTTAAAAACCCGATAAGGAGGATACACCATGTCTACCGATTATACCGAGTTTGAATCCAAAATGAAAAAGACCGCTTCGGTCCTCACCGAGCAGTATGATTCCGTCCGCGCCGGCAAGGCCAACCCCGCCGTGCTCGACCGCATCACGGTCGATTACTACGGCTCACCCACGCCGATCCAGCAGATCGCGTCGATCAGCACGCCGGACGCCCGCTCGCTGCTCATCCAGCCGTGGGACGCTTCCGTGCTCAAGGGCATTGAAAAGGCCATTCTCGCGTCCGATCTGGGCCTGAACCCCCAGAACGACGGCCGCACTATCCGCCTGGTTTTCCCGGCTCTGACCGAGGAGCGCCGCCGTGACCTCGTCAAGCAGGTCAAGAAGTACGGCGAAGAGGCCAAGGTCGCCGTGCGCAACATCCGCCGCGACGCGATGGACAAGTTCAAGGCGCAGAAGAAAAAGTCCGAGATCACCGAGGACGACCTCAAGATCATCGAGAAGGATCTGCAGAAGCTGACCGATGATTATATCAAGGAAGTCGAGCGCATCGCCGACGAAAAAGAGAAGGAGCTCATGGAGATCTGAGTTCCCGGACCCGCAAATGCGATACGGGGGGATTTTTCATCCCCCCGTTTGAATATCCTGTCTACAGGCGCCGCCCATCCGGGCGGTGCAGGAGGAACTATGGCAAACGATAAGACAACTGCGCCGCAGGTGGATTTCTCGCGCCTGCCGCGCCATGTGGCGATTATCCTCGACGGCAACGGCCGCTGGGCCAAAAAGCGCGGCCTGCCGCGCACGGCCGGCCATGCCTACGGCGCCGAGGCGTTTCGCCGCATCGGCAACTACTGCAAGGCCATCGGCATCGAATACCTCACGGTCTACGCCTTTTCCACGGAAAACTGGCGCCGCCCGCCCGAGGAAGTGCGCACGATCATGAGCATCTTCGATAAATATATGAAAGAAGCGCTCTCGATCATGGAGCGCGACAAGTTCAAGATGCGCTTTTTCGGCGAGCGCTCCGGCCTCTCGCCGGAGCTGCAGCGCCTCATGGCCGCGGCCGAGGAGAAGAGCACGCACTACGACGGCTGCCAGATGAACCTGTGCATCAATTACGGCGGCCGGGACGAGATCCTGCACGCCGTGCGCCGGTACGCCGAGGCGTACAAGGCCGGCACTGCGCCGGAGCTCACGGAGGATGTGTTCAGCAGCTATCTGTACTCGGCCGGCATCCCGGACCCCGACCTCATCATCCGCACGAGCGGGGAGCAGCGGCTGAGTAACTTCCTGCCCTGGCAGGGCGCGTACTCGGAGCTGTATTTCACCGACGTGCTCTGGCCGGACTTTACCGAGCGCGACATGGACGCGGCCCTGGCGGAGTTCCAGCGGCGCGACCGGCGCTTTGGCGGCGTGAAATGACCGCCGCACCCGAGAGAAAGACAAACGGGAGGAACCAATCATGAAAAACAGACTGATCGTTGCGGCCATCGGCATCCCGGCGCTGCTGGCTGTGATCTTCTTCACCCCGATCTGGGGTTGGGGCATTGTGGTGGCCATCATGGCGTCGTTCTGCGCGTGGGAGCTGCTGCACACGGCAATGCCGAAGTTCGTGCCGCGCTTTGCGGTGTATGCCGGCGTGTGCGGCGCGGCCATCGTGCTCGGCGCGGCGTTCGGCCAGTCCGAGCTCGTGTTCAAGATCGCGGCCTATGTGCTGTTTGTGACCATGTTCGTCGAGATGATGATCTCGTTTCACAAGCCGGAGCGCATCCCGTTTCAGGATCTGGCGCTCGTGTTCACGGCGGGCATTGTCATCCCGTGGATGCTCTCATCGCTTGTGCGCCTCGGCCTGAACGACCCGAAGGCGCCGTATCTGCTGCTGCCGTTCGTCATCACGTGGCTGAGCGATTCGGGCGCGTTCTTCGTCGGCCGCAGTCTGGGCAAGACCAAGCTCGCCCCCGCCCTGAGCCCGCATAAAACGGTCGAGGGCTGCGTCGGCGGCTTCGTTTGCGCCATCGCGGCGGCCATGCTCTACGGTCTCGTGCTGCATCTGTGCGGCTACCGCGTGCAGATCGGCCTGCTTGCCATCTACGGCTTCTTCGGCAGCCTTGCCGGTCAGGCGGGCGACCTGGCGTTTTCCGCCATCAAGCGCGAGCACGGCGTGAAGGATTACAGCAATCTGCTGCCCGGCCACGGCGGTATGCTCGATCGTTTTGACAGCACGATCTTCACGGCACCCATGCTCGAGCTGCTGGTGCTGCTGGCACCGGCGATCACGGTCGTGGCGCAGTAAAGGAGCACAGCTATGGTACATTCGATTTCCATTCTCGGTTCTACCGGCAGCATCGGCCGCCAGACCGTTGCCGTCGCGGAGCATCTGGGTCTCAACGTGCGCGCGCTGACGACGAACCGCAACATTCAGCTCGCCGAAGAGCAGGCACGTCGCCTGCACCCGGCGTTCGTCGCCGTGACGGATGAGACAGCGGCCAGAGCGCTGCGCATCGCGCTCGCCGACACGGACATTGCCGTCGGCAGCGGGGAAAACGCTCTGTGCGAGGCGGCGGTGCTCTCGGACACGGACGCCGTCGTCACGGCGGTGTCCGGCGCGGTCGGCCTGCATCGCGCTGGCCAATAAAGAAACGCTCGTGTGCGCGGGCGACATTGTCATGCGCCGCGCAAGGGAATGCGGTGCGGAGATCGTGCCGGTCGATTCCGAGCACTCGGCCATCTTCCAGTGCCTGACCGGGCGGGAGGGCGAGCTGCACAAGATCCTGCTCACCGGTTCCGGCGGCCCGTTCCGCGGCTGGACGCGTGAAGAGACGCGCGATGTCACGCCCGAGATGGCCGTCCGCCACCCGAACTGGAGCATGGGCGCGAAAATCAGCGTGGACTCCGCGACCATGATGAACAAGGGCCTGGAATTCATCGAGGCCATGCACCTGTTCGGCGTCACGCCGGATGATATTCAGGTGCTCATCCATCCGGAGAGCGTCGTGCACTCAATGGTCGAGCTGCTCGACGGGACGGTCATCGCCCAGCTCGGCGTGCCGGACATGGGCCTGCCCATCCAGTACGCGCTCACGTATCCGGAGCGCAGGCCCAGCCGCAGTGACCGGCTGGACTTCACGGCTTACCCCGGTGGACTGCACTTCTACGCACCCGATCTCGAGGCGCTGCCGTGCCTTGCGCTCGCCATGCGGTGCGCGCGCACCGGCGGCACCGCGCCGACGGTCATGAACGCGGCCAACGAAGTCGCCGTGCACCTGTTTCTGGACCATAAAATTGGGTATCATTCTATTTATGAGAGCGTGGCGGCGGCGGTGGATGCCATCGCGCCGGCCGCAGCGCCGGATCTGGACGTTATCCGCGCGGCCGATCAGGAGGCGCGTACCTTCGTCCGGTCGTATTTCCATTTCTGAAAGGACAGCACATGTATATTCTGCTCGCAATTCTCGTCTTCGGTATCCTCATCGCCGTGCATGAGCTCGGCCACTTCCTTGTGGCCAAGGCGTGCGGGGTGCGCGTGGATGAATTCGCCATCGGCATGGGCCCTGCTATCTGGAAAAAGCAGAAGGGGGAGACGCTCTACGCCGTCCGCTGCCTGCCGATCGGCGGGTTTTGTGCCATGGCGGGCGAGGACGAGGCGATCGACGACCCGCGCGCGTTCACGAGCCAGCCGGCATGGAAGCGGTTTCTGATCCTCTGTGCCGGCGCGTTCATGAACTTCGTGTTCGGTCTGCTGCTGCTTCTGATCGTGTTTGCGCAGGCGAAGAGCTTTTCCACGCCGACGCTCACGGACTTCATGGACGGCTGCCCCTATCAGGGGGAGGACGCCCTGCAGGTGGGCGACACGATCTGGAGCATCGACGGGCACCGCATCTATTTCACGACCAATGTCAGCGAATATCTCGCCCGCGGGGGCGACACGCATGACATCGTCGTCAAGCGTGACGGCCAGAAGGTCGCGCTCAATGATTTCTATCTTGTCGCGCGGGAGTATCCGGGGCAGGACGGCAAGATGTATGGCTTCTACTTCGGCACGAAGCCGGCGACATTCGGCGCCAAGCTCCAGACGATGTGGTACAGCGCGATGGACTTCGTGCGCATGGTCTGGATGGGCCTGAGCGATCTGTTCGCGGGTGCGGTCGGCGTCAAGGACCTGTCTGGCCCGGTCGGCATCGTGAGCATGATGAACGAGGTCGGCAAGGAGTCGGCCACGAAGGCGGCCGCCTTCTCGAACATCGCCTACTTCTCGGCGTTCATCGCCGTGAACCTCGCGGTTATGAACATGCTGCCGCTGCCGGCGCTCGACGGCGGGCGCGTGTTCTGTCTGCTCGTCACGTGGGTGCTCGAGCGGATCAGCCGCAGGAAGATCGACCCCAAGTATGAGGGGTATATCCACACGGCAGGGCTCGTGCTGCTGCTGGCACTGATGGCCTACGTCATGTATAACGACATTTCCAAACTTGTCACCTGAGCCGGGGCGGATTTGTCCGCCTCGGTTTTTTTACGGCTTCGGCCACCTTGGAGAGAGATAGGAGTGTTTATGAACAGAACGCAGACAAAACAGATCCATGTCGGCTCCGTCGCCATCGGCGGCGGCGCGCCGGTCGCGGTGCAGTCGATGTGCAACACGCACACTTCGGACGCGCGCGCGACCATCGATCAGATCGCCCGGCTGCATGACGCCGGGTGCGAGATCATCCGCCTCGCCGTGCCGGATCAGGCCGCGGCGGACGCCCTGCCCGAGATCGTGCATGCCTCGCCTATCCCGGTCGTGGCCGACATTCATTTTGACTACCGGCTCGCGCTCGCGGCGGCGAAGGCCGGCGTGCACAAGATCCGCATCAACCCCGGCAACATCGGCGAGCCGGACAATGTCCGCAAGGTGGCCGAGGCCTGCCGGGAGCGCGGCATCCCCATCCGCATCGGCGTCAACGGCGGCAGTTTGGAAAAGCGCCTGCTCGAAAAGTACGGCCACCCGACGCCGGAGGCGCTCGTCGAGAGCGCGCAGGGGCACATCGACCTGCTGCACCGGTATGATTTTGACGATATCGCCCTGTCGATGAAGAGCTCCACCGTGCCGCTGACGATCGCGGCCTACCGGCTCGCGGCTGAGCGGTTCCCGTATCCGCTGCACGTCGGCGTCACGGAGACCGGCACGGCCTACAACGGCATCATCCGCTCCGCCGTCGGCATCGGCACGCTGCTGTCCGAGGGCATCGGAGATACGATCCGCGTCTCGCTCACGGCTGACCCCGTGGAGGAGGTGCGCGCCGGCATCGCTATTTTGAAGGCGGCCGGGCT
>OOCX01002301.1_pt1 | contig 10372 bp, 9 predicted proteins | sample 1671231 | NCBI WGS metagenome assembly OOCX01 (sample SAMN06348135, study PRJEB24527) | human gut metagenome | biome: human gut; feature: ankylosing spondylitis patient; material: feces | host: Homo sapiens | place: China | collected 2015-10 | reverse complement strand
CGCTATAAGCTCACCGTCAAGTGCCGCAACGACCGCCGCTTCCGCGACCTTGTGCGCAGTACGCTGGCACTGTATGAAAAAGAAAAACTGCCGTCCAAGGCATCGGTCGTGGTAGACCTGCACTCGGACGGAGACATCTGATAAAACTGGAGGTACCATTATGGCTATCCGTAATATTGTTAAAGAAGGCGACCCCATCCTGAACAAGGTCTGCCGCCCTGTGACCAATTTTGACGACCGTCTGGCCACCCTGCTGGACGATATGCGCGAGACCATGATCGCCGCCGACGGCGTGGGTCTGGCTGGCCCGCAGGTGGGTATGATGCGCCGCCTGTTCGTGGTGTGGGACACCACCGACGCCCCGGAGGAGATCCCCGAGGATTACGAGTACAAGTTCATTGATTTCGTCAACCCCGAGATCCTTGCTGTTTCTGAGGAGGAAGAGACGGCCTACGAGGGCTGCCTGTCCTTCCCGGGGCACAACGGCGCTGTGACCCGCCCGGTTGCCGTCAAGGTGCGTGCGCAGGACCGCAACGGCGAATGGTTCGAGCTGGAAGCCGATGGCCTGCTGGGCCGCTGCATCCAGCACGAGAACGACCATCTGGATGGCATCACCATCATGGAGTCCAGCGAGTACTTCTATGAGGATACCGAGGAAGGCAAAAAGGCCGCCCGCGAAGCGAAAGGAAACAACTGATGCGCATTTTGTTCATGGGTACGCCGGATATTGCTGCCGAGTGCCTGAAAGCCCTGTATGCTGCCGGGCACGACATCTGTGCCGTATACACCCGGCGGGATAAGCCTGTCGGCCGCAAGCAGGTGCTCACCGCGCCGCCGGTCAAGGAGGTCGCACTGGCGCATGGTACGCCCGTGTTCCAGCCCCGCACCCTGCGGGACGGCAGCGAGGATGACACTATCCGCGCCCTTGCCCCGGAACTGATCGTGGTGGTGGCTTATGGCTGCATTCTGCCGAAGTCCGTGCTGGAAATGCCCCGCTACGGCTGCATCAATCTGCACGTTTCGCTGCTGCCGAAGTATCGCGGCAGCGCCCCGGTGCAGTGGTCGGTGCTGAACGGTGACGCTGAGACTGGCGTTTCCATCATGCAGATGGATGAGGGGCTGGATACCGGCGATGTGCTGTACTGCAAAAAAATCACCATCGACCCCGAGGAGACCAGCGGTGAATTGTTCGACCGCGTTACCGCTGTGGGTGCCGAAGCTCTGTGTGAAACGATTCCTCAGATCGCTGCAGGTACTCTGACGGCTGTGCCGCAAGACCACGAAAACGCCACCCTTGCCCCCATGCTGAACAAGGAGATGGCAGAGTTCCACCTGACCGAATCAGCTGCCCACATCCACAACTGGGTGCGCGGCATGAACCCGTGGCCCGGTGCATGGTTCGTCACCTCCGGCGGCAAAAAGCTCAAGGTGATGGAGTGCCGTGCCGTGGAAGCTCACGGCGAAGCGCCCGGTACCGTGCTGGCCACAAAGCCGCTCACGGTGGCTTGCGGTGAGGGGGCCGTCCAGCTGCTGAATGTGGTGCCGGAAGGCAAAAAGCCCATGGACGGCACCGCCTTTGCGGCCGGTCAGCGCCTGAAAACGGGGGATATCCTCTGATGGCGGCGAATCCCCGCGCGGCGGCAGTGGCGGCGCTGGTGCGGCAGGAACAGGATGGTTTTTCCAACCTTGTTCTGGATGCCGAACTCAAGCGCCAGCAGCTGGAAGGCCGCGATAAAGCTTTTGCCAGCGCCATCTTTTACACGGTGCTGGAACACCGGGGCACGCTGGACTACATCCTGTGCCAGTTCCTGCCCAAGGGCCTTGCCAAGCTGGATGCACCGGTGCGCGAAATATTGCGCGCGGCGCTGGCGCAGGCCCGCTATATGCAGGTGCCGGTGTCCGCTGCGGTGAACGAAGCCGTCAAGCTGACCCGTGCCTTCAAAAAATCCAGCGCATCCGGTCTGGTCAACGCCGTGCTGCGCAAGGCGTGCAGCTACGACCTGAGCACCGCAAGCTTCAAAAACGAAGTGGAGCGGCTCATGGTGCTTGGCTCTGCCGGGCGGGATGTGGCGGAATTTCTGCACAAAAACTACCCGGACGAAGCACTGGATATCCTTACCTACAAGGCCGACGGCGGCATGACCAGCCTGCGGGCGAACCCGCTGAAAGGCAGCGCCGATGAGCTTTGTGCAAAGCTGCTGGCTTCCGGCGCAAAGGAAGCAAAGCGGGGCATTGTGCCCGGCAGTGTGCTGGCCCGCTTCGAGGGCAGCCCGGCGGAAAATGAGCTGTTCCGGCAGGGGTACTTCCATGTGGAAGGGCAGGCCAGCCAGCTGGCGGCGCTCTGCGTGGACGCGCAGCCCGGAGAAACAGTCATCGACCTGTGCGCCGCGCCCGGCGGCAAGACCATCCTGCTGGCCGAGCAGATGCACAGCACCGGCAGGCTTTACAGCTGCGATGCCGCCGAGAACCGCGTGGGCCTGATCCGCACGGCAGTGCAGCGCATGGGACTGACCAATGTGGAAGCCCTGTGCAACGATGCCACCAAGGGAAACCCGGCCCTGCCGCAGGCCGACCGCATTTTAGCGGATGTGCCCTGCAGCGGCCTTGGCATTCTGGCAAAAAAGCCGGATCTGCGCTACAAAAAGCTGGAACCGGCCCGCGAAGCTGAATTATTGGCCACGCAGTCGGCCATCCTCGATACGGCGGCACAGCTGCTGAAAGCGGGCGGCAGGCTGGTGTACTCCACCTGCACCATCGACCCGGCAGAAAACCAGCAGCAGATCGCGGCATTTCTGGCCCGCCACCCGGAGTTTACGGTGGTGGAGCCTGCCGCAGCGCTGCCCGCCGGGATGACGGCAGGGGAGCACGGCGCGCTTTCGGTGCCCACCCGCACCGGCATGGACGGCTTTTTCCTGTGTGCCATGCAGAAAAACGGGGAAAAGCTGCAATGAAACAGGTGGCTTGTTCGTAAAAAACAATAGGAGAACACAATGGAACAAAAACGCTGTATCTCTTCCTTTACGCTGGCAGAGCTGACCGCTGAACTGAAAGCGATGGGTCAGCCGGGCTTCCGGGCAAAGCAGATCTTCCACTGGGTGCACCAGAAGCTGGTCACCGAGTTTTCTGCCATGACCGACCAGCCCAAGACCCTGCTGGCAAAGCTGGAAGAAAGCTTCTACATTGCCGCGCCCAAGATCGAGCGCAGGCAGGAAGCAAAGGACGGCACGGTAAAATATCTGCTGCGCATGGCAGACGGCAACTGCATCGAGACCGTCGTGATGCGCTACCACTACGGCAACACGGTGTGCGTGTCCACGCAGGTGGGCTGCCGCATGGGCTGCCGCTTCTGCGCGTCCACCCAGGCAGGCCGCGTGCGCGATCTGGAAGCAGGCGAGATCTGCTCTGAGATCTACACCGCCCAGAAGGATATCGGGGAGCGCATTTCCCACATCGTGCTCATGGGCATTGGCGAACCGCTGGACAACTTTGACGAAGTGATGAAGTTTCTGGAGAACATCACCTCGCCCGAGGGCGTGAACATCGGGATGCGCAACATCAGCCTTTCTACCTGCGGTCTGGTGCCCAAGATCGACCAGCTGGCCGAGAAAAAGCTGCAGCTGACCCTCTCGGTGTCGCTGCACGCACCCAACAATGAAATTCGCAGCGGCATGATGCCGGTGAACGATGCCTATCCCGTGGAAGTGCTGATGCAGGCCGTGCGCCGCTATCAGGATACCACCGGCCGCCGCGTGAGCTTTGAATATTCCATGGTGCGCGGTGTCAACGATTCCGATGCCTGCGCCAGACAGCTGGCAAACCTGATCCGGGGCATGGGTGCCCATGTGAACCTGATCCCCATCAACCCGGTGGACGGCAGCCCGTACTCGGCCACCGATGCAGCCAACGTGCACCGCTTCCAGCAGAAGCTGGAGAGCCTTGGCGTGAACGCTACGGTGCGCCGCCGCCTTGGCAGCGAGATCAGCGCCGCATGCGGCCAGCTGCGCCGTGACGAAATGAACGGGAAAGCGTAAATATTAAAGGGAGAAGCCTATGAAACTTGCAGGAAAAACGGATGTCGGCAGGGTCCGGCAGGATAATCAGGACGATTATCGCGCAGGAGAACTGCCCGGCGATGCCGCATGGCTGCTGGTATGCGACGGCATGGGCGGTGCACGCGGCGGCAGGGAAGCCAGCCAGAGCGCGTGCGATGTGATCGAGCGCTGCTTTCAGGAGCAGTATGCTTCCAAGTGCCTGCCCGGCGAAGAGGAGACCTTTTTGAAAAAGAGCCTGCTCAGCGCCAACCGCTTTGTGTTCCAGAAGGCCCTGCGTGAGGAATCGCTGGCGGGCATGGGCACCACGGCTGTGTGCGCACTGGTGCGCGGCGGCAAGGTGTTCCTGTGTCATGCAGGCGACTCGCGGGCGTACCTGTACCGGGACGGCAGGCTTGCCCAGCTCACCCACGACCACTCCTATGTGCAGGAGCTGGTGGACTGCGGCACCATTACCGTGGAGGAAGCCGAGCACCACCCCCAGAAGAACATCATCACCAAGGCGCTGGGCGTGGACTACCGGCTGGACTCGGAGTTCACCACCGCACCGCTGCAGAAAGGGGATATCCTGCTGCTGTGCTCGGACGGCCTGACCAATGCCGTGCCCAGAGAACAGCTGGAACAGCTGCTGCGCACCGGCAGGTTCTACGACCTGCCGGACCTTCTGATCCGCACGGCCAACGAGAACGGCGGCCCGGATAACATCACCGCGCTGCTGCTGTGTGTGGAGGAGGTGCGCTGATGGACAACCTGATCGGCAAAAAGCTGGACGGCCTGTATGAGGTGCGGGAGCTGATCGGTTCCGGCGGCATGGCAAACGTCTACAAGGCGGTCATGCTGGGGCACAACGGCCCGGTGCCTGCCGGTACCGTGGTGGCGGTAAAGGTGCTGCGGCAGGAGTATATGCACGACCCGGACCTTGTGCGCCGCTTTAAAAATGAATCCAAGGCCATCTCGCTGCTGAACCACCCGAACATCGTAAAAGTGTACGATGTATCGGTGAATGATGATCTGCAGTATATCGTGATGGAATATGTGGACGGCATGACATTGCGCGAGTACCTTAACCAGCGCGGCGGCAGGCTGACCAACCGGGAGACCGTGCACTTCATCTCCCAGATCTTAAAGGCGCTGGAACATGCCCACGCCAACGGTGTGGTGCACCGGGACATCAAGCCCCAGAACATCATGCTTTTGGACAACGGCCAGCTGCGCATGATGGATTTTGGCATTGCGCGCATCTCCCGTGCCGAGAACCAGTTGCTGAGCGGCAAGGCTATGGGCAGCGTGCACTATATCAGCCCGGAGCAGGCCAAGGGCGATGAGACCGACTGCACCAGCGATATCTACTCGGTGGGCGTGATGATGTACGAGATGCTCAGCGGTCATCTGCCCTTTGATGCAGATGACATGGTGGAAGTTGCCATCAAGCAGATCTCCGATAAGCCGAAGTCTTTGCACGAGATCGCGCCGGAGGTGCCGAATGCACTGGTGGAGATCACCGAAAAGGCCATGGCAAAGCTGCCGCAGAACCGCTACGCATCCGCCCGCGAAATGCTGGATGCGCTGGACACCTACGTGCACAACCCCTCCGTGATGTTCGAGTACAAGTATATTACAGAAGATGCTCCCGAAAAGGTGGTGAAACGTACCATGAACCAGAACCGTGCAAACCGTCAGGCCGAAAAGCCTGCGCCCCGCGGCAAAAAGGCCGCACCGCGCAAGAAAAAGCGCACCATCTTCCTGCCGGCACTGTTCGGCGTTACCATTGCATTTGCACTGGCGTGCCTTGCGCTGTGCTGGATGATCCTGAACGATTCCTCCAACCTGATGAACAACAAGGCCGATATCACGCTGGGCGATTATATCGGCATGACGCAGGACGAGGCTGCTGCCACCGAGCAGGTGGTCTCCGGCCAGATCAGCGTTACCTGGGAGCAGGAGTACAACAGTGACTATGCGGCGGGCTATATCTATAAGCAGTCGCCGGTGTCCGGCCGCACGGTGCGCGAGGGCCAGAATGTGACCCTGACTGTGAGCCTTGGCACCCAGTACGTTACCGTGCCGGACCTGACCAACTATGTGCAGGCCGATGCAGAGCAGCAGCTCAAGGAGCTGGGTGTCTCGGTGCTGGTAACGCAGGCTGCGGATCCCTCTGTGGCATCCGGCGCGGTGATCCGCACCGACCCGGCGGCGGGCAGTCAAGTGGCTGCAGGCAGCACTGTGGTGATGTATATCAGCCGCCCGCAGGTGGCAACCACCACCAAGGTGCCCTCGCTGACCGGCATGAGCACCGCTGATGCCCGCACCCTGCTGGTGCAGAACCATCTGGGCCTTGGCAGCCAGACCGAGCAGTACAGCGACCAGCCGGTGGGCACTGTCATCAGTCAGAACCCGGCGGCAGGCTCTACCACAAAGCTGAACGGCCGCGTGAACATTGTGGTAAGCGCAGGGCCGGAGCCTGCACCGGAACCGGAAGCACCCAGCGACAGCACCACCGGCGGCGACTGGTGGAGCGGCCTGTTTGGCAGCAGCTCCTCTTCTTCCAGCACCGAGACCGGCACCGAACAGGGCACAGCGGGCAGCGGCGACTCTTCGCAGAAACCGCTGACCGACTGGTGGTCCTCGCTGCTGAGCTGACGGAGGCGTGCATGAAGGGATATATCACAAAGGGCATCGGCGGCTTTTACTATGTAAAAACGCCGGAGGGCATTGTGGAGTGCAAGCCCCGCGGAATTTTCCGCAAACAGAAGATCACGCCGGTGGCGGGCGATGAGGTGACGCTGGAGACCGAGAACGGTGCAGCCGTCATTGCCGAGATCGCACCGCGCAAAAATGTGTTCGTGCGGCCTCCGATGGCAAATCTGGATGTGCTGTTCCTTGTGGCCAGCACCACCCAGCCCACGCCCAGCACGCTGGTGCTGGATAAGCTTGCCGCCATTGCGGTGGACAAGGGCGTGCAGCCGGTGATCGTGTGCACCAAGGGCGACTTGGCCGAGGCGGAATTCCTGCGTAAGGCCTATGAAAAATCGACCCTGCCGTTCATCCGCATCGATTACGAGACCGGCGGCGGGCTGGACGAGGTGAAGCAGTGGATCAGCGGCAGGCTGTGTGCGTTCTGCGGCAACTCCGGCGTGGGAAAATCCACCCTTTTGAACCATCTGCTGCCGGAAGCAGAGCGCGAGACCAGTGCCATCAGCCAGAAGCTGGGCCGCGGCCGCCACACCACCCGTGAGGTGACGATCTTTGAAGCCTTTGGCGGGCGCATTGCGGATACGCCGGGCTTTGCCAGTCTGGAAGCGAACCGCGCCGGGTTCATCCCCAAGGAAAATCTGGAGCATGCGTTCCCGGAGTTCGGGCCTTATCTGGGCCAGTGCCAGTTCACCGGCTGCTCCCACCGCAGCGAAAAAGGCTGTGCCGTGCGCGCCGCACTGGCCGAGGGCAGGCTCTCCCAGACCCGGTACGACAGCTACTGCGCCATGTACGAGGAAGTCAAGGACGTGAAGGATTGGCAGCGCCCGAAAGTATAAAGGATAAGGAAGAGATTCATGTCACGCTGTGTGATCATTTCGGCCTGCCCGGTTTCTCCGGAGCTGGCAGAGGCCCTGCGGCCGGACGACTTTATCATTGCCTGTGATGCAGGCTACCGCAACTGCGCACCTCTGGGGCGCAGACCCAACATCATCGTGGGCGACTTTGACACCGCCCCCTGCCCGGAACAGCAGGACGACGATATCATCGTGCTGCCCCATGTGAAGGACGATACCGACACCGAGTATGCCGCAAAGCTGGTCTCGGAAAAGGGCTTTGACGAGGTGCTGCTGCTGGGCGGCCTTGGCGGCAGACGGGTGGAGCACACCCTTGCAAACCTGTGCACCGGCCTTGGGCTGGAACAGCGCGGTGTGCGCACCACCCTGCTGGATGAGCGCAGCCGCATCACCTACGTGATGCCCGGCGAGACCCGCCGCTACCCGAAGGAGAAGTACTTCTTCTTCTCGGCCTTCCCGATGGAGGGCAGGGCGCAGGGCGTGTGCGAGCGCGGCTCCTACTATGAGCTGACCGATGCGGAGCTGACCGCCAGCTACCCGCTGGGTGTCAGCAACGAGTACGCTGCCGGGTCGGACTGCATCACCATCTCCACCCGCAGCGGTGCGCTGGTGGTGGTGGAGACCATCGCAGACTGAGCGCTGCTGCCCTTGCCGGAACGTTCCGGCCCCTGCCTGCATAGGATGGGCCAGAAAACGGAAAGGCGGGGAGCATATGCAGGTAGTTGTGATCCGAAGCCCCAAGGCGCTGCGCGGCATTCTGCGCAGACTGTTCGGCATTCAAAAACAGTAAAAAAGATCCCCTCGCTGCTGGTCGGCGGGGGGATCTTGCTTCATAATACTCCTTTTTATTGCGTCAGGGCGTTGTAACAGGCATCGAACGCCTGCATAAAATCAGTGATCTCCTGTTCCGTGGTCAGGTGGCTCAGGCTGATGCGCCACGAGGACAGCGCGTTGCGCCGGTCATGGCTCACGGCAAACACGGCGCGGGAGGGCAGGCCGTCCGAAGAGCAGGCCGATTTGACCGAGACGCATACGCCCCTGGCATCCAGCTCCCGCTGGAACACGGTGCCCTTCACGTTCTGTACGCTCAGGTTTAAAATCTGCGGCACGGCGGTGTCCGGGCTGTTGATGCGCACCTTGGGGTATTGGGCAAGCCCGGTGCGCAGGCGGGCGTTCAGGGCGCGGATGTGCTCCACCCGGGCGGGCAGCTCGCTCACTGCCTTTTCCAGTGCCAGCGCCAGCGAACAGGCCAGCGCCACGGTGGGGGTGCCGCTGCGGTAGATGGTGGTGCTCTCGCCGCCATGGATGAGCGGCTCCAGCGCAAGGCCGCGCCGCTTGACCAGCACACCGATGCCGTTCAGCCCGTAGAACTTGTGGGCGGTCAGGCTTATGGTGTCGATGCCTTCAAGGCTGACCGGCAGCTTGCCCACGGCCTGTGTGGCATCCACATGGAAGTGGCAGTGGGGGCAGGCCTTCAACATTTCCGCGATCTCGGCCACCGGCTGCACCACGCCCAGCTCACTGTCCACGGCAGTGACGGCCACCAGAATGGTGTCCGGGCGCAGCAGTTCTTTCAGGTGGGCAAGGTCCACCGTGCCGTCCTGCCGGATGTCCACAAGGTCGATCTCGTATCCCTGCTCCTGCAGGGCGGTCAGGCTGCCGCTCACCGAGGAGTGCTCCAGCGGGGTGGAAATGATGTGTCTGCCATGGTGGCGCTCCAGCCGGGCGATGCTCTTGATGGCAAAGTTGTTGGCCTCGCTGGCACCGGATGTATAGATGATCTCGGCGGGCTGCACGTTCAGGCTGCGGGCAATGCTCTGGGTGGCGGCATCGATGGCAGCCTTTGCGGCAGTGCCTGCTGCGTGGCGGGAATTGGCATTGCCCGGGCAATTGCGCTCCACCTCGCAAAAGCGCTGTAAAACCGCTTCGTCTACCGGGGTATTGGCGGAATAATCCAGATAGATCATAAACTCTCCTGATAATTCTCTTATAATACAGATTACAATGGTAGGTTATATTATAGTGCGCTTTGGGCCGGATTGCAAGAGAAGCGGCGCAAACTTCCGGGCTGGAAATACAGGAGAATTAAGCAAAATGGTTGCACGGCGGCAAAAAGTCTGCTATAATCTCTTGAAGGACTGCCCGCTGCGGCCTTTTGCGGGGCTTTTGGCGGCGGTTTGGAAAGAGCCTGAATGAAAGGGGGAGCGCACCATGCTGCACAAGAATCATCGACTGCGCTGCATTGCACTTCTCATTTCCGGGCGGGATCATTGTTCCCAAATTTCAGGGGCATTGCCGTTTTGCTGACGGCGGTGCCTCTTTTTTTGGGGCTGCGAGTTCTGTAGGAGGCAGAAAACTTCATGAGTGAAAAGATCGATTACTCCAAAGGCATTTACGACGCGCGCCAGCTGGGCGCAGGCCGCATGTTCATTCTGGGCGTGCAGCACATGTTTGCCATGTTCGGCGCAACGGTGCTGGTGCCGCTGCTCACCGGCCTGAGCGTTTCCACCACCCTGCTGTGCGCAGGTCTGGGCACCCTGCTGTTCCACCTCATTACCAAAAAGAAGGTGCCTGCATTCCTCGGCTCCTCCTTTGCGTATCTGGGCGGCTTTTCCATCGTGGCCCCCATGCTGGCAGATGCAGACGGCAACCTGACCGTTGCCAACACCAAGATGCTGCCCTACGCCTGCGCCGCCGTCGCATTTTCCGGTCTGGTGTATCTGGTGGCCAGCCTGCTGATCTCCACCTTCGGCATCCGCCGCATCATGCGGTTCT
>OOCX01002300.1_pt1 | contig 10373 bp, 6 predicted proteins | sample 1671231 | NCBI WGS metagenome assembly OOCX01 (sample SAMN06348135, study PRJEB24527) | human gut metagenome | biome: human gut; feature: ankylosing spondylitis patient; material: feces | host: Homo sapiens | place: China | collected 2015-10 | reverse complement strand
ATTGTCGGCGCGGGCCTGTTTGGTCTGACGGTGGCGCAGCAGGCGGTGGAGCACACCGGCGCGCGCGTGCGCATCATCGATATCCGTGACCACATCGGCGGCAACGCGTACTCGTACTTTGATGAGGAGACCGGCGCGGAGATCCACAAGTATGGCGCGCACCTGTTCCACACGTCCAATAAGCGTGTGTGGGACTACGTCAATCGTTTCACGAGCTTCACGAACTATGTGCACCGCGTGTATGCCACGCATGACGGCGAGGTCTATCCGCTGCCGATCAACCTGGGCACCATCAACCAGTTCTTCCATGCGCATTACACGCCGGCCGAGGCGCAGAAGCTTATCGCCGGGCAGGCGGGCGAGCTGGCCGGCACCGATCCGGCCAACCTGAACGACAAGGGCATCCAGCTCATCGGCCGCCCCCTGTATGAGGCGTTCATCAAGAACTACACCGGCAAGCAGTGGCAGACCGACCCGTCCGAGCTGCCGGCCGCCATCATCAAGCGCCTGCCCGTGCGCTTTAACTACGACAACCGTTACTTCAAGGACACGTGGGAGGGCCTGCCCACGGACGGCTACACCAAGTGGATGGAGCGCATGATCGACGACCCGCGCATCACCGTGGAGCTCGGCGTGGACTTCTTCGACGAGTCCCAGCCGTACAACAAGAAGGCGCTGCAGGCGGCTGGCGTGCCCGTCGTGTACACGGGCCCGGTGGACCGTTACTTCGACTATGAGCTCGGCGACCTCAAGTGGCGCACGGTGGACTTCAAGGAAGTACGCTACGACGAAGGCGACCACTTCGGCTGCCCGGTGATGAACTTCTCCGACGCGGACGTACCCTACACCCGCGCCATCGAGTTCAAGAACTTCAACCCGGAGCGCCACGATGCCCAGAACCCGAACAAGACCGTGGTGTGGGAGGAATACAGCCGTTTCGCCGAACGTGGCGACGAGCCGTACTACCCGGTCAACACGGACGCGGACAAGGCGCTGTACGCGCAGTACGAGGCCAAGGCCAAGGCCGAGCCGAACACCGTGTTCGGCGGTCGTCTGGGCACGTACAAGTACTACGACATGCACAACGTGATCGACACCGCCCTGACCGCCTACGAGGAGCAAGTCGCACCGCTGCTGAAGAAGTAGATCGTCGTTTCGCCAGAGGATTAACGATTTAGCCTGAAACCGACTGAATATTGCTGAGGCAATAATGCCGGTTTCAGGCTTCTGTGTTTTTAATGTTGCAAGTGGGGGGATGACGCTGCTTGAACATGGCTCGGCTTCCCCAGAATGAAAAACTGGCGGAAAGGCGTATAAAGTGGCGGTAGACTGGCGGAAAGGCGTATAAAGTGGCGAATTCTGACGTTATTGAGTTGATTTCTCTTGCCAGCCTTTCCGAGTCGGATGTGAGGCTACTTCGAGAAGCTAATTGTATTGAGGCGAAAAAGGCCAAAGACAAATTACCAGACAGTCTATGGGATACGTATAGTGCATTTGCCAACTCTGATGGCGGTCTTATTCTTCTTGGTGTTTCAGAGAACTCGCGACGAGAATTGAATGTAACAGGGGTAACGGATGCAGAAAAGCTCAAACGGGATTTTTGGAATACTGTCAATGACCGTTCCAAGGTCAACGCCACAGTACTTTCCGACCAAGATGTTGTGATTCGACATGGATCGTCCGGTGATTTCATCGTGATTCATGTCCCTCGTGCAGGGCGGGAGATCATGCCTATATATGTGGGCGCTGATCCTTTTAGCCGGGAACAGCATAGGGGCACCTTCAGAAGGAATAACGAGGGTGACTACCATTGCGACCGGGATGAAGTCAAAGCAATGTTTCGCGATGGCAGCGACACTCCTCAGGATCTTCGTATCGTGGAAGATTTGGGTAGTGCCGCATTGGATTCAGGCACGATTGCCTCGTACCGTTCTTATTTTCAAAGGATTCGCCCGAACCATCCGTGGCGTAACCTCAATGACGAAGATTTTCTCGTGCGTCTGCAGGCGCTCGCTCGTTCTACCAAAGATAATCAGTTGCATCCAACTATTGCTGGATTGCTGATGTTTGGGCGCGAATATGATATCGTGCGGGAATTCGCAAATTATTTCCTTGACTATCGTGAAGAAATTGGACTCGATCGTTGGGATGATCGCATTACCTCTACTGACGGAATTTGGTCCGGCAACTTATATGATTTTTGGCAGTCAGTATATGGTAGGCTGCGGCAGGCGGTGCCGCGCCCATTCCGTTTGGACGGAGAAGCGCGACGTATGGATGAAAATCCAATGGAAATCACTATTCGCGAGGCGTTAACCAACGCTATCGTTCATGCGGACTATATGGGTAGAAGAGGCACTGTGATTATTAGGCGCCAATCAACCATCGAGTTCACCAATCCTGGGCGGCTCCGTGTTACAAAGGCCGAGGCGGAGCAAGGTGGAATATCTGATGCACGCAATCCTATCCTCATGAAAATGTTTTTTCTCATCGGTATCGGTGAAAAAGCAGGAAGTGGCTTTGATGTGATGCGAGCTGGTTGTGATTCTGTTGGCGCGCCGCATCCACTGCTGGAAGTGCTAACTCGTCCTGATCGCGTAAAACTTGTAGTACGGTACACAAACCTTGGCGGATCTGTTATGACGCCAGCAAATAACGAGTCCATGAAATCCTGGACTTCCGTGGGACACCTCTCCAAATCGGAATCAGAAGCGCTACAGTATCTTGTGAGTCAAGGCAGCATATCAACTTCCGAATTAGCGGAGCATATGGAATTAGGGGTCTCGCGTGCTCGGGCACTGCTGAAAAGTCTCGTTGAAGACGGCTTTGCGCAATCTCGTGGTCGTGGCCGCGCCACACGCTACGAGCCAGTCGAGGGGCTGCCCGTCTTCTGACGCAAGAATCGCTCCGCAGAGAGTGGTTTGAACAGCTGGTTTGGAGACCGCGCCAAATGCACAAAGTTTGAGCGTGATTGGTGTTCGTGAAGCAATTATTTGACTGAATTGGTAAAGTGCCACGTCGCGTCGATGACGGGGACAAATTTCCTGGGGTACTTAAGGCTCGCCACGAGGAGTACAGTTGTCTGTAACGCACAATGTGGCGCGTAAGACGAGGGGCGCATCTCGCAAGTGGGGTGCGATGCAGTTGAAGGAGTGCATGTCATGACTGATTCGAATGTCAATCCGAACGGCCAGGTGCCGTGGCAGCAAGCTGACGCCAATCCGACTGAGCCGTTAAATGCGATGACGGCAGAAACGGGAACCGCCGCCAACAATGCTCCAACCCAAGCAATCGCAGCGGGCGAACAGCCCACTCAAGCATTCACTCCTGTTGAGCAGCCTACGCAGGCGTTTACACCTGCCGAGCAACCCACCCAGCCTTTTGCGCCGGCCAATCAGCCGGTACCGCCTACGCAGGCTTTGCCACCAGTGACTCCTGCCGCTGCGCCCGCGCCCGCACCGGCAGCACCCAATTCGCCCTATCCGGGGGCGGCTCCGGCAGGCGGATCGGTTCCTCCGGTCTACGGCAGCGGCAGTGCTCCGGTATATCCGGGCGGCGGGGCCGTGCCTCCGCAAACGCCCTATAACCCGTATATGCAAGGCGGCCAACCGAACGGCCAGCCGGGATGGTCTGGTTCTTACGGCAGTGTGCCGCCTGAAGCGAACCAGAAGTACAACGGTCTGGCTATTGCCGGTTTTATCTGCTCGTTCCTTGTCTCACTCCTCGGTCTGATCCTGAGCATCGTGGGCCTCAACCAGATTAAGAAACAGGGCGGCAAGGGCAAGGGCTTGGCCATCGCCGGCATCATCATCAGTGCGGCGGGCATGGTGATACAGGTAATACTGGTCATCGCGCTGATCGTCGGCGGTGCCTCGTATGCCAGCAAGGCTATAGATGAGGCGAAAACCGATTCCTTCTATAGTCAGTCCTCTTCGGGCAACGGTGATAGCAGCGATAAGAGCAAAGCTCAAGATAATCTTGACGATGTGCTGGACGACACGTTGGGCGAAACCCATGACGATCTAACCGACGGCGATTATGGGCTGTACGATTCGATTCAGGATTTCGTCGACTCTTTGGAATTCAAGGACTCCATTGAATCCGAAGCGGATACGTTTGCAGACACCGGCATCACCTTCAACTACCGTGTCGACGGTGACACCTTGGTGTACGAGTACGTGCTCGACGACAGCTATGCCTCGCTAGGCGATACCTTCGCTTCCTCACTGGATGCTATGGACAGCACCTATCAATCCACCGCGAATCTGCTGGGCTCGATGTGCAAGACCTCCAGCGGCAAGGCATCATTGCGCGTCATCATGCACACGCAAAGCGGCCAGTCGCTGTATGACAAAACCTGGACCGAAAAGTAGCAATCCCAGCGAACGTGCGTTTTGGTCGATTGAAGGCCGGTCTGCTTGCTCCTTGGACGGATGCTTCTGCGGAAGGAACCGCCAAGGAGTAGGCTTACAGGCATGAGACTCGCACGTTTTTCTTTGAATGATTCGCCGCGCTACGCCTTCGTACAAAAGGACGAAACGGACGGCAAGGACTACCTCATCGAACTCGACGGTCATCCGCTGGCCGGCGACCAGGTCAAGCCCACCGGCACTCGTTACCCGGTCGACGGCGACGGCATCCGCCTGCTTTCCCCGGTGATCCCCTCCAAGGTTTACGGTCTGGCCAAGAACTACGAGGCCCACGCCCAGTTCATGCACGAGGCCGGCCATTCCGAAATCGCCCACGCGCCGGAGGACATGGTGATCTTCACCAAGCCGTCCACCTCGGTAATCGGCCCCGACGATCCGATCGTGTACCCGGCCTGCTCCAAGGACATGAACTTCGAGCCGGAAGTGGCCGTGGTGATGGGACGCATCGCCAAGAACGTGTCCGTTGAAAACGCGATGGATTACGTGCTCGGCTTCACCTGCGTCAACGACGTGACGTTGCGCGATCTGCAGGGCATCGACCCCACGTGGACGCGCGCCAAGGGCTTCGATACCTCCTGTCCGCTTGGCCCGTGGATCGTGATGCGTGACGACCTCGACTGGAAGGACGCCAAGATTTCCTTCACGCTGAACGGCGAGGATGTGCCGATGGCGTCTGGCACCACCGCGAACCTGATTCACGGCATCCCCGAGCAGATTGCCGCGATTTCGTCGTTCTCCACGCTGCTGCCTGGCGACGTCATCATGACCGGCACCCCGAACGCCTCCGGCCACCTCGACCCAGGCGACGAGACCATCGTGCACGTCGAAGGCATCGGTGATCTGCGCAACGTAATCGTTCGGGCGTGACTCGTTCTGGCTCCCCTCTCTGAGGGGACCCGTCCAGGCGGAGAAGCTGACTGAGGGAACCAAGAACGCGCCTTACGCTCCCGGCAGAAGTGCGTGCAGGGCGGTCATCACCACCAAGCTGATGATGGCCGTCACTGTCAGCGAGAAGCCGGCGAGCTTGGCGTTGCCGGTCAGCGAATCGGTGAACTTAGTTGAGAAAATCGTGATCGGGGCGAAGGAGCCCAGCACGATGATCTCGCGAATCCTCATGTCAAACTGCCGGCCGCGCCGAGACGCCGGGACAGTTCCGTGCCGGCAAGCCGCAGCTTGGTCTTAAGCGACCGCTCCTGTTCGGGGCGCAGCGATCCGCTCACGAAAGTGAGAGCCAGCCCGGCGATGGGGAAATCGTTGTAGTCGCGCACAGCGACGGCGTATGAATCGAAGCCGGGCGTCACGTCGCCGTGTTCCTCGGCAAAACCGGTGCGCCGGGTTTCGGCGAGCGTCGCCTCCAGCTCCTTGGGCGATTTGGGGCCGATGCCGGTGCGGTCGGTGAACACCTGACGATTGGGATATAGCGCGCGGACCTGATTGCGGGGGAGTGCGGACAGAATGGCCCGCCCGGTGGCGGTCAGGTGACTGGGTAGGCGCACGCCCACGCCTGACACTAGCGGCGGGCGATGCGCGGCGCGCTCCTCAATCACATAAATGATTTCGTTGCCGTGCAGCACGGCCAGATGTCCGTTTTCGCCGGTCTCGTCAACAAGACGCGCCAACACCGGATGCGCGACCTGCGATACACGATGTTGGCGAGAATAGGCCGATCCCAGCTCGAAAGTCTTGAGTCCGATGCCGTACGCGCGCTGCTCGGCAAGGCGGGTGACCAGTCCGTGACGCTCCAAAATCTCCAACAATTGGTACACCGTGGAGCGCGGAATGCCGAGTTCGCGAGCGAGCGTGGCGGCTTGCGTCTGACCATTGCTCGCGATGAACTCGAGGATGTCGAGCGTACGGTCGGCCGCCGGAGCCAGCGAGACACGTGGCGCGGATGATGATGTCTGATGTTCCCGTTCTGATGGCTTCACCTGCGCCCGCTTGACGGTACGTGGCTCGGTGAAGGCGTATTGCTGCGAGGCATGGCTCATATTTCCATCACCTTACATGTCTGAGATTTCAGACACAAGATGGACGAAGTGGCTTATGGCGGGCATCCGACTGAGGTGAAATGGCCAAGGTTTGATTACTCGGGGAGTGATTGGTTGCGTTTGCGTCGCCTGCTGTTGATGGGCAGGTGCGGTGAGCGAATGCGGGCAGTCGCGGATCCCCGGCGAAGCATATACGGCATATGCCGCATATGTCGTATATGCGGAATGCGGCACATATATAGAAAGGTATGAGCATGGCAGAGCAGACGGTCACCGTAGGTGTTGGAGCGCTGAGCATCGAGGACGTTATCGCCGTAGCGCGCGGCGGTGCCAAAGTGGCGATTTCGGACGAATCGAAGCATGAGATGGCGCTGAGTCGCGCGGTTATCGATCATTTGGCCGACGACACCGTGCCGCATTACGGCATCTCCACCGGATTCGGCGCGCTCGCCTCCACCTCCATCCCCAAGGAACAGCGTGCGCAGCTGCAGAAAAGTCTGATTCGCTCGCATGCCGCCGGTGCCGGACCGGAAGTGGAGCGTGAGGTGGTGCGCGGCCTGCTGGTGCTGCGCCTGAGCACCCTGTGCACCGGACGCACCGGTGTGCGCCCGGAAACCGCGCAGGTCTACGCCGATATGCTGAACGCCGGCATCACCCCGGTGGTCTACGAATACGGTTCACTCGGATGCTCCGGTGATTTGGCGCCGCTCGCAGCCTGTGCTTTGGTGGCGATGGGTGAAGGCGAGGCCCGCAACGCTGACGGCCTCAAGATCGGCGGCGGCGAAGCGCTGCGTGCGGCCGGCATCACGCCCGTCGATTTGAAAGAGAAGGAAGGACTGGCGCTGGTCAACGGCACCGACGGCATGCTCGGCATGTTGTGTATGGCCATCACCGATCTGCGCCTGCTGCTCAAGACGGCGGACATCGCCGCCGCGATGAGCGTGGAAGGCATGCTCGGCAACGACCGCGTGTTCGCCGCCGACTTGCAGGCGCTGCGTCCGCATCGCGGCCAAGGCGATTCCGCCGCGAACATCGTCCGCATGCTCAAGGGCTCCGGTCTGATCGAGGCCGGCCGCCCGGGCTCCACCGTGCGTGTGCAGGACGCCTACTCGCTGCGCTGCACCCCGCAGGTGCACGGCGCCGCCCGCGACACCGTGGAATACGCGGCCTCCGTGGCGGGCGTGGAACTCGCCTCCGCCATCGATAACCCGTGCGTCACGCTGGACGGCCGTGTGGAGTCCAACGGCAACTTCCATGGCGCGCCGCTGGCCTATGTGCTCGATTTCCTGGCGATTCCGACCGCCGACGTAGCCTCTATCTCCGAGCGTCGTACCGACCGCTTCCTTGACGTGGCGCGCAACCGCGGCCTGCCGGCGTTCCTGGCTGGTGACCCGGGCGTGGACTCCGGTTTCATGATCGCCCAATACACCGCTGCCGGCATCGTCTCCGAAATGAAGCGTAACGCCGTGCCTGCCTCGGTCGATTCGATTCCAAGCTCCGCCATGCAGGAAGATCACGTGTCGATGGGTTGGGCCGCCGCCCGCAAGCTGCGCCGGTCGATTCCGGCCTTCGCGCGCGTGCTGGCCGTGGAACTGCTGTGCTCCTGCCGCTCCTTCGACTTCCGCAAGCCGTACCGTCCGGGTGCGGCCGGTGCCGCCGTATACCGCGTGGTGCGCCAGTACGCCAACGAAATCGGCCCTGACGTGCGTGACACATGGACCACCCCGCAGATTGAGGGCGTTGCCGAGGCGATTCTCTCCGGCGAAGTCCTCGCCGCCGCCGAATCCGCCGTCGGCGCACTGAAGTAGCGGCTGCCCAAGCTCCCTCATCAGAGGGAGCTACTAGTCACCTCTCCACAAAATTCAAAACTTGAGTCACATGCACTCAAGTTTTGGGAATAGAATGGGTTCCAGGTCGGTTGACCATATCAGACAACGACAAGCTGCGGTCTGTCGCAACGCTTGCGGGGCTTTCGAAGCCCGCGAGCCGCACTGCGCAGACCGCATGATATGGAGGAATACGATATGGAACAGAAGTTCACCACTATGGCCCAAGAAGCCGTCGGCGACGCGATTCAGAGTGCGTCCGCCGCAGGAAACGCGCAGGTCGAGACCCTGCACGTCATGGATGCGCTGCTGCGCCAGGAAAACGGCGTGGCGCGCTCTCTGATCGAGGCCGCGGGCGGGGACCCGCAGGCCATCGGCGCCGCCGTGCGTAACGCTTTGGTCGCACTGCCGAGCGCATCCGGCTCCAGCACTTCGCAGCCGCAAGCCAGCCGCCAGCTGACCGCCGCCATCGCCCAGGCTGAGAAGGAAATGCAGCAGATGGGCGACGAATACGTCTCCACCGAGCACCTGCTTATCGGCATCGCGGCCAGCAAGCCGAACCAGTCGGCCGAAATCCTGGAGAAGAACGGCGTCACCGCAGCCTCCCTGCGCAAGGCCGTACCCGGCGTGCGTGGCGGCGCGAAGGTCACCAGCCCGGACGCGGAAGGCTCGTACAAGGCCCTGGAGAAGTACTCCACCGACCTGACGGCCGCCGCCAAGGAAGGCAAGCTCGATCCGGTCATCGGCCGCGACCAGGAGATCCGCCGCGTGATCCAGATCCTCTCCCGTCGTACCAAGAACAACCCGGTGCTGATCGGCGAGCCCGGCGTCGGCAAGACCGCCGTCGTGGAAGGCCTGGCCCAGCGTATCGTGGCGGGCGACGTGCCCACCACCCTGCAAGGCAAGAAGCTCATCTCCCTTGACCTAGGCTCCATGGTGGCCGGCTCGAAGTACCGTGGCGAGTTCGAGGAGCGCCTGAAGAGCGTCCTCAACGAAATCAAGAACGCGGACGGCCAGATCATCACCTTCATCGACGAGATCCACACCATCGTCGGCGCGGGTGCGGCCGAAGGCTCGATGGACGCCGGCAATATGCTGAAGCCTATGCTGGCCCGTGGCGAGCTGCGCCTGATCGGCGCGACCACGCTGGACGAGTACCGCGAGAACATCGAAAAGGATCCGGCATTGGAACGCCGTTTCCAACAGGTGTTCGTGGGCGAGCCGAGCGTGGAAGACACCATCGCCATCCTGCGTGGCCTGAAGCAGCGTTACGAGGCGCACCACAAGGTGACAATCGGCGATGACGCGCTGGTTGCCGCCGCGACCCTCTCGAACCGTTATATTCCGGGCCGTCAGCTGCCGGACAAGGCCATCGACCTGGTCGATGAGGCGGCTGCCCACCTGCGTATGGAGCTCGACTCCTCGCCTGAGGAGATCGATGAACTGCAGCGCAAGGTGACCCGTCTTGAAATGGAGGAAATGCAGCTCAAGAAGGCTGAGGATCCTGCATCCAAGGAGCGTCTGGGCAAGCTGCAAGCCGAACTCGCGGACACCCGTGAGAAGCTCAGCGGCCTCAAGGCGCGTTGGGATGCGGAGCAGGCCGGCCACAACAAGGTCGGTGACCTGCGTGCCAAGCTCGATGACCTGCGTGTGCAGGCGGACAAGTTCACCCGTGAGGGAAATCTGGCTGAGGCCTCGAAGATTCTGTACGGCGAGATTCCGTCCATTCAGAAGGAGCTTGCCGCCGCGGAGAGCGCGGATGCTGAATCTGCTGATGCCAGCGCGGCCAACCCGGCCAATGAGCCGATGGTCCCGGACCGCGTGGACGCCGACTCGGTGGCTGAGATCGTCTCCGACTGGACCGGCATTCCCGTCGGCCGCCTGATGCAGGGCGAAAACGAGAAGCTGCTGCACATGGAGGACTACCTCGGCAAGCGCGTGATCGGCCAGAAGGAAGCCATCGCCGCCGTGTCCGACGCGGTGCGCCGTTCGCGTGCCGGCATCTCCGACCCGAACCGTCCGACCGGATCGTTCCTGTTCCTCGGCCCCACCGGTGTGGGTAAGACCGAACTGGCCAAGGCGCTCGCCGACTTCCTGTTCGACGACGAGAAGGCCATGGTCCGCATCGA
>OOCX01002296.1_pt1 | contig 10379 bp, 9 predicted proteins | sample 1671231 | NCBI WGS metagenome assembly OOCX01 (sample SAMN06348135, study PRJEB24527) | human gut metagenome | biome: human gut; feature: ankylosing spondylitis patient; material: feces | host: Homo sapiens | place: China | collected 2015-10 | reverse complement strand
ACAAGAGCGCCGGCAACGGCGTGGAGCCCAGCGAGATCATCAAGGACTACGGCGCAGACATCATCCGCCTGTGGGTGGCTTCTTCCGACTACACCGTCGATGTGCGTGCCGGCAAGAACATCTTCAAGCAGCTGAGCGAGGCCTACCGCAAGATTCGCAACACCGCCCGCTTCATTCTGGGCAACCTCGACGGCTTCGACCCCAACACCGACTGTGTGGCTGACGACCAGCTGCAGGACATCGACCGCTGGGCTCTGGCTGCGCTGGATGACCTCATCGTCAACACCAACGCTGGCTATGCTGTGTATGACTTCAACAAGGTCTACCACGCTGTCTACAACTTCTGCGTCGTGGCCATGTCCAACTTCTATCTGGATGTCACCAAGGATCGCCTGTACTGCACCAACGGCACTGGCCGTAAGGCTGCGCAGACCGCGATGTACAAGATCCTCGTCGCTCTGGACAAGATCATCGCTCCCATCCTCTGCTTCACCAGCCAGGAGATCTGGGACTTCCTGCCCAAGACCGAGGCTATGAACAAGTACGTCGTCTTCGAGGATATGCCGAAGGCTGGCCAGTACGCAGCTGACGATGCCTTCAAGGCCAAGTGGGCGCAGCTCATCGCTGTCCGCGACGAGGTCAAGAAGGTCCTCGAGCAGGCCCGTGCAGATAAGCAGATCGGCGCTTCTCTCGAGGCTTCCGTCACTCTGTACTGCAATGACGCCGTCTACGACCTGCTCAACAGCATCCCGATGGACGAGCTGGCCGACCTGATGATCGTCTCCCATGTGGAGCTGGTCAAGGGCGAAGGCGGCGCAGCCAGCGCTGTCGAGGGCCTGGGCGTTGCTGCTGCACACGCCACCGGCGACAAGTGCGAGCGCTGCTGGAAATACTCCGCAGACATCGGCACCCACGCTGCTCATCCCACTCTGTGCGCACGCTGCGCCGCTGTTGTGGAGGGCTAAACCATTTCGTATCTCTGGCGGCGCACCCGGCGCAAAAGGGGGCGCCGCCTTTTTCAAAAAATCAGGAGAAACTATGGCATATGTCATTTTGAATCTGGTCTGTGTGGCCGCGCTGGTGGGCATCGACCAGGCCATCAAGCTCTGGGCTACCCAGTATCTGGCCCCTGTGGAGGCCATCACCGTCATCCCGCATGTGGTGGAGCTGCGCTTCGTGCTCAATCAGGGCATGGCGTTCAGCCTGCTGAGCGGAAAGCAGCTCTTCCTTATCCTCGCCACCAGCGCCGCGCTGCTGCTCGTAGCCTATCTGCTGTTCTTCCGCAGCCGCGGCAAGCTCCTGCAGCAGGTCGCCTTCATCCTCGTGCTGGCCGGCGGCATCGGCAACCTCATCGACCGTGTGCTGAACGGTGAGGTCGTGGACTACATCAACCCGCTGTTCATCGACTTTGCAGTCTTCAACTTCGCCGACATCCTCGTCTGCGTCGGTGTGGCGCTCTGGGTGCTGGTCATCCTGCTGGAAGAAGTGGAAGATAAGCCCTCGAAGGAGCAGTAAACCATGGAACAGCGTGAATTTATCGTGGAGGCGGAGGCTGCAGGCCAGCGCATCGACCGCTTTCTCAGCGGGGAGGACACCGGCCTTTCCCGCAGTGCGCTGCAAGGCCTCGTGGCTGAGGGTCATGTGCTCTGCAACGGCAAAAGCATCGCCAAGAGCCTCAAGCTCAAGGCGGGGGACACCATCCTGCTGGAAATTCCTGACGCAAAGCCTATCGAGGCTGTGCCGCAGGACATCCCGCTGGACATCGTGTACGAGGACGACCACCTTCTGGTGGTGAACAAGCCCAAGGGCATGGTCGTCCACCCGGCCCCGGGCAACCCGGACGGCACGCTGGTGAACGCCCTGCTCTGGCACTGCAAGGGCAGCCTCTCAGGCATCGGCGGCGAGATACGCCCCGGCATCGTCCACCGCATCGATAAGGACACCAGCGGCCTGCTGGTGGTGGCGAAAGATGACGCCACCCACATCGGCCTGTCCCAGCAGATGGCGGTCCACAGCGTGGAGCGCGCCTACCAGACCGTCGTCTACGGCGGCTTTGCGCAGGATGAGGGCTTTGTGGAAGCAAATCTGGGCCGCTCCAAGACCGACCGCAAAAAGATGGCGGTCTACCCGGCCAGCGAGCCCCACACCAAGTATGCCTACACCGGCTATAAGGTGCTGGAGCGCTTCGGCGGCTTTACCCTGCTGGAATGCCGCCTCAAGACGGGCCGCACCCATCAGATCCGCGTCCACATGGCGTCCATCCAGCATCCCGTGGCGGGCGACCCGGTGTATGGCCCCCACAACTGCATCACCAAGCTCCACGGCCAGTGTCTCCACGCAAAGACATTGGGCTTCATCCACCCCATCACGGGGGAACATCTCCGCTTCGACTCGGAGCTTCCGGAGTATTTCACCCACTTTATTGCATCGCTCAGGAGGGGGACTGTATGACGAAACTTCTCGATTCTACGCTCGTACTCTGCGATCTGGACCATCTCCTTTTGGCCGGTGACGGCAATATGCCGCAGGTCGTGCGGGATGTGCTCCAGCTGTTTTCCAGTCGGGGCGGCAGGCTGACGGTCTTCAGCCAGCGTTCGCCCCGGGCCGTCCGCGCCGTGCTGGGTGGGCTGCGCCTTGCTGCGCCCGCACTCACCTGCGGCGGTACGCTGGCCTACCGGTTCTCGGAGGGCAGCGGCCAGCCGCTGTGCAGCTTCGCGGGCTGTGAGGAATCCATCTTCAAAAAACTGCCCGCAGCTGTGGGCCTCGGCATTGCGTTGCAGATGGCCGACGGCTCTACCCGTGTGCTGCGGATGAGCACTGCCCTCGAGCGCCATCTGCGCCGGGAGTTCACCCCCTTTACGCTGTGCAGCCCCGCCGACGTCAAGGGTGAGGACGTGCTGCGCATCCTGCTCTATCAGGACCGTCAGCAGCTGCCCATTCAGGCCCTGCTGGAAAAGGCACTGGGGGACAATGCCGCCATGCTGCGCTCGGAGCGCACCGGTATGGACGTCATGGTGCTGACACCGGGTTCCGTCTCGGCGGAAGCGATGCTGGGCGCAGTCTGCCTGCCCGTCAACTGCACGGCTGACCAGCTCACCGTCGCCGCCGGGTGCAGCCAGATGCTCGAGCTGGTCCGTCAGGCCAAGCAGAGCGTCGTTCCGGCAGATGCCCCGGTGGAGCTGCGCCTTGCCGCCAGCCAGACGACCCTGACCGACCACGACACCGGCGCAGCCGCAGAGTTTTTCTATGGCCTTGTGCGAAGTGCCGAAGCTGCATCGTAAAAATTGTGTAAAGTCTCCTGCAAATTTTCCGCAGGAGACTTTCTTTTTGGAAGGATTTCGAGTACAATGAGAGAAACTATGTTAAGCCCTGGTGAGCGCCGCTTTCTGGCACTGGCGGCAGCAGCGGCGGTCTGCATTGTCAGTCTGGCGTTCTGGTATGCCGTGCCGCCATCCCCGGCGCAGACTTCGTCAGCGGCAGTCGAGCCTCTGCGGGAGTCCTTCCGCGTGGACCTCAACACCGCCGGGGTGGACGCCATGACCACACTGCCCGGCCTCGGGGAGAAGAAGGCGAGAGCCGTTCTGGAATATCGTCTTGCCCATGGCCGGTTCCAGAGCCTCGATGAGGTGGCACAGGTGCCGGGCGTTACACAGGATATGATAGACGAATGGCAGGGCCTCGCCTATGTGAGCTGAGAGGGGAAACCTTCTCGGGAAAAAGGAGTTATCATGAGTGAAGAGAGCATTTTTATCAACCGGGAATTGAGCTGGCTGGACTTCAACCGCCGCGTGCTGGTGCTGGGCAAGGATAAAAATGTCCCGCTGGCCGAACAGCTCAAGTTTCTGGCCATCTACGGCTCCAATCTGGACGAGTTCTTCATGGTGCGCGTCGGCTCGCTCCAGGAGCGCGCCAACCTCATGCGCGGCAAGAAGGAAAAGCGGGAAAACAAGACGAACATGACGGCGGAAGAGCAGCTTGCCGCCATCATGCCCAAGACCGCTCAGCTTCAGGAGGACTGCGACAAATACTACGCCAAAGCGCTGGAAAATCTGGCCGCCTGCGGCTACCGCAAGATGGATTTCGACAAGCTGAGCAAAGAGGACGAGCACTTCTGGAAAAAGTATTTCCAGAGCGAGCTTTTCCCCATCCTCAGCCCCCAGATCGTGGACAGCCGCCACCCGTTCCCGTTCCTGCGCAATAAGGAGATCTATCTCGGCGTCCTCCTTCACGAAAAGCACACCTCGGAGCACACCCTCGGCATCGTACCCATCTCAAGCCAGATGGAGCGGATGCATTTCGTCCGGAAGGACAATGAGACCTGCTTTGCCCTGACGGAGGAGCTGGTGCTCCATTATGCGGCCCTCATCTTCGGCAAGGAGAACGTGCAGGAAAAGTGCCTCTTCCGGGTCACCCGCAACGCCGACATCGACGTGAAAGAGGGCATGATGGACCATGACATCGACTACCGCGAGATCATGGCCGATCTGCTCAAGCGCCGCCGCAAGCTGGCCGCCGTCCGTCTGCAGGTCATCCCCGCCGCACCGCAGGTCGCTCAGCTGCTCTGCAGCCGCCTCGAGCTGACCCACAAGCGGGTCTTCGTCCAGAAGAGTCCTCTTGACCTGAGTTTCTTCTACAAGCTCACCTCCCGCATGGAGTCCGACGGCCACCCCGAGCTGTTCTATACGCCTGCCCGGCCTATGCTGCCCCCGCAGGACTACGACCTTGCCGCCGAGGTGGAAAAGCACGATGTGTTGTTGAGCTACCCGTACCAGTCCATCCGCCCCTTTATTGCGATGCTGAAAAAGGCCGCGCAGGACCCCGACGTCATCTCCATCAAGATGACGCTTTACCGCATGGCCCGCGAGTCTCAAATCGTACAGGCCCTCGTGGAAGCCGCCGAGAACGGCAAGGAAGTTGTGGCGCTGGTGGAACTGCGCGCCCGCTTTGACGAACAGAACAACATCGACTGGTCGAAGCACCTCGAGGAAGCCGGATGCACGGTCATCTATGGCTTTGACGACTACAAAGTCCACTCCAAGCTGACTCTTATCACGAAAAAGAGCGCCCACGGCTACTCCTACATCACCCAGATCGGTACCGGCAACTACAACGAGAAGACCAGTGAGCTTTATACCGACTACTCTTTCATCACCGCCGACCTCGGCATCGGCGAGGAAGCGTCCAATGTCTTCCAGAACCTTGCCGTGCAGAAACTGACGGAAGAGAGCGAAAAGATGCTGGTAGCACCCCTCCGCTTCAAGAGCGTGCTGCTGGATGAGATGGACCGGGTCATCAACGCTGCCCGTCTGGGCCGCCCGGCTTCCATGATTTTGAAGAACAACTCCATCTCTGACCGTGACATCATCTTAAAGCTTGAGGAAGCCAGCTGTGCCGGTGTCCGCATCGACATGATCGTCCGCGGCATCTGCTGCGTCCGCGCCGGTGTGCCGGGCAAGACCGAAAACCTCCACATCCGCAGCCTCGTGGGCCGCTACCTCGAGCATGGCCGAATCTACAGCTTCTATGACGGCGTCAACACCCGCATCTATATCGCATCCGGCGACTTTCTCACCCGCAACACCGAGTGCCGCGTGGAAGTCGGCGTCCGGGTGGAAGACCCCGTCCTGAAGGAGAAGCTGGACAGGATCCTCCGCCTCCAGCTCAGCGACAACGTCAACGCCCGCGAGATGCAGCCGGACGGCAGCTACCAGAAAGTCAAGCCCGCCCCCGGCGAGCCGCTGGTGAACAGCCAGATGGGGATGTACGACCTTCTCCGCGGCGACTGGACGGCCCGCGACAAAGCGCCTGCACCGGCTTCTGTCGCTGAGACGCCGAAGCCCCAGCCCGTCAAGGCTCCGGAAAAGCCTGCCGCACCGGCAAAGGCGGCACCTCAGCCCGCAAGACCCGCAGAGCCGGAAGAGCAGCCAGTACAGCCGGAAAAGGCCGCTCCCGCCCCGATGCCCATCGTCGTCACCGAGAGCCGCCCCCGCCGCACCGGTCTGCTGGGCCGCCTGCTCGAGCACTTCCTGAAATGATCCCCGATGCCGCTGGCCCGCAGGGCCGGCGGCATTTTATATTGTCCTGCGGCATACAGTATAGGAAACAGGAGGGACGCCGATGGGGACAAGACCGCATAGAACAAAAGGATGGGTGATTTTTGCGGTGTTCTGCGCTGTCCTGTTCTGCGTGGCCGCGCTGCGGGCCTGTGCCGCAAAAGCCGCGCCCGAGGGCTGTTCGCTGAAACGGGTAAGGCCTGCGCAGACGGCCTGCTTCCCGCTGGGTACGACGGCGTGGCGGGTCTCGGACGCCTACGGCTGGCGCACCGACCCCATCACCGGCGAAGAGGCGTTCCATCGCGGCACTGACCTTGCATGTTCGGAAGGTACGCTGGTGCTGGCCGCAATGGATGGCGTCGTCATTGCCGCCCGGCGGAGCGCGACCTATGGCAACTACCTCCGCCTGAGCCACAGCGGCGGGCAGGAGACGCTTTACGCCCATCTGCAATACCTCTTCGTTCGGGCCGGAGAGGTGGTGCAGGCAGGTCAGCCGCTGGGGACAGCGGGGGAGACGGGCCGCTCCACCGGGGCGCACCTTCACTTTGAGCTTCTGGAACAGGGCGTCCGCTATGATGCGGGGGCTTTGCTGGGCCTGCCATGAGGCGGCTCGTCCGGCTGGGGCCGCTGGTGTTCCGTGACCCGCTGCTGCTCTGCGGGGCGCTGTATCTGCTGCTCTGGTTCGATGCCAGCGGCTTCCTGCGCATCGGCCTGTGCGCCGCCATCCTCCACGAAATGGGTCATATCTTCGTCTATCTGCTCCTGTTCCGGCGCTTTCCCGTCATCGAAGTGACCATGACCGGTTTCTGTATGCGGACATGGGGTCAGACCCTCACCCGGGGGCAGACCTTTCTGCTCGCTGCCGCCGGGCCGGGCATGAATGGCCTCTTGGCCGCCATCTGGGCAATGAGGATGGAACAGTGTGCAACCATCCGGGGCAGTGCGTTCCTTGCGGCCAATCTGCTCACCGGGGCGTTCAACCTTCTGCCTGTCCCACCGCTGGATGGAGCTCAAATGCTGCGATGTCTGTTGCAATCTTCGCCCAAATAGGGTAAAATATATAAATATGCAATCCGTGTTGTTAAATGGAGGAACTTGATGTTTGATCCGAAACTGAAAGAAGCGCTGTCCCGGGTGCAGAAGCCGGGCCGTTACACCGGCGGCGAACCGGGCAGCGTCTATAAAAATAAAGACGAGGTAGACGTCCGCTTCGCGTTCTGCTTCCCGGACACCTACGAAGTGGGTATGTCCTTTCTGGGCGAAAAAATCCTCTACGAGCTGCTGAACAGCCACGAAAACTGGTGGTGTGAGCGCGCCTTTATGCCGTGGCTGGATATGAAGGCGGAGATGGAGCGCTTGGGTCTGCCCCTCTACACGATGGAGAGCAAAGACCCCCTCACGGCTTTCGACGCTGTGGGCTTTACGCTCCAATATGAGCTGTCCTACACCAATATCCTCGCCATGCTGGATCTGGCGGGCATCCCGTTCTACTCGAAAGACCGTGACGAGAGCTGGCCCCTCATCGTGGCGGGCGGCCCCTGTGCCTGCAACTCCGAGCCCATCGCCGACTTCTTCGACGTCGTCCAGCTGGGCGAGGGCGAAAACCAGCTGCCCGGCATCTGCGCCGAAATCGAAAAGGCCAAGAAAGAGGGCGGCGTCTCCAAGAAAGAGCTGCTGCTCCGCATCGCCAGGATCCCCGGTGTCTATATCCCGGCTTTCTACGACATCGAATACTACGAGGATGGCCGCGTCAAGTCCATCACCCCCAACGAGCCGGGCATCCCGGCGGTCATCACCAAGGCCATCATCAAGAACCTGAACGACTTTGCGCCCCCGACCAACTTCGTCGTCCCGATGGTGGGCGCTATCCAGGACCGCGCCAGCGTCGAGGTGCTGCGCGGCTGTGTGCGCGGCTGTCGGTTCTGTCAGGCAGGCTTCCTCTACCGCCCCATGCGCCAGCGCGACGCCAGCCTGCTGAACAAGGCCGCACAGGACCTCTGCGCCAACACCGGCTACGAGGAGCTGAGCCTTTCCAGCCTGTCCACCTCCGACCACAGCCAGCTCGAAGAGCTGCTGGACGATTTGAACGAGTGGGCGCCGAAAGAGCACGTCAGCCTGTCGCTGCCCTCTCTGCGGATGGACAACTTCTCCCAGAGCCTCATTGAAAAAACCACCAAGGTGCGAAAAAGCGGCCTGACTTTTGCCGCTGAGGCCGGCACCCAGCGCCTGCGCGACGTCATCAATAAGAACGTCACCTGGGACGAAATCGAAAAGACCTGCTCGCTGGCCTTTGCCAACGGCTACACCTCCGTCAAGCTCTACTTCATGATGGGCCTTCCCACCGAGACGATGGAGGACATCGAGGGCATCGCCGAGACCGCTCAGAAAGTGGTCGATTTGTTCTACTCCAATCCCAAGCACGCCAAGGGCCGCGGCGTGCAGGTGACCATCAGCTGCGCCTGCTTCGTGCCGAAGCCCCACACCCCCTTCCAGTTCGTCCCGATGGATACCGAAGAGATGCTGCAGGCCAAGCAGAAGCACCTGCTCGAAAGCGTCCACAGCCGCAAGATCAAGGTCAACTACCACGACAGCACCACCAGCTTCCTCGAGGGCGTCTTTGCCAAAGGCGACCGCCGCCTGGCTCCCGTCATCCTCGAGGCCTACAAGCGCGGTTGCTATTTCGACGGCTGGGAAGAGTGCTTCAAGTACGACACCTGGATGCAGGTCTTCGAGGACATGGGCATTGACCCCAAGTTCTACTGCCAGCGCGCGATCGGTCTGGACGAAGTGACCCCGTGGAGCCACATGGACTACGGCGTCACCCACGAATATCTGGTGCGGGAGTACAACAAGGCCCTCGCGGCTCAGACCACTCAGCCCTGCAACCGTGCCTGCCACGGCTGCGGCGCAAACCATCTGTTAGGAGGACCGTGCTTTGATTACAGTAAGGATCTCGTTTAAGAAGATGAACGAAGCCTCCTACATCTCCCTGCTGGATATGCAGCGGGTGATGCAGCGGGTGCTCAAGCGCAGCGCCCTGCCGGTGTGGCATACGCTGGGCTTCAATCCCCACATCTATATGACCTTTGCCTGCCCGCTCTCGCTGGGGCAGGAGAGCCAGTGCGAGTGCGTGGATGTCAAGACCGAGGCCGAAAACCCCGATTTTGCCCAGTGGCAGACGGCGCTGAACGCCATCATGCCTGCCGGTATCGAGGTCTACCGCGTGGAGCCGGTGAAGATGAAGGCTGACGCCATCGCTTACGCCTGCTACCGCATCCGCTACCCGGCGGACGCCGCGGAAAAGCTTGCACAGTACAACTCCCTCGACAGCCTGCCGGTGGAGAAAAAGAGCAAGCGCGGCGTCAGGATGGTCGAGATGAAGGAATATGTCCCCACTCTCGAGCTTGAGACGGAAGGGGAGAGCGTAAGCTTTGCGGTCTGCCTGCCCGCCTCGCAGGACCTGAACCTGAATCCCTCGCTGCTGATGGACTTTTTACAGCAGCACGGCGGCGCACCCATCTGGCAGTGCCGTGTCCTGCGCACGCATCTTTATAACAAATCAGGCGTGGATTTTGAGTAAGTGATATTGCACAGAAAAAACCGGCGCTGATTCCGCACTTTTGCCGGATTTTTACCCGGCAATTTGTGTAAAACCACTTGCCAAACCACTGCCAAGATGCTATAATACTAAAGCGTTAGTGCCGCCGAGCCATCGGCGGGATAATGACACATCATTATACAGGCGGTCCTCTGACGAAACATTCGTGTATGAACGTCGCAAAAACATGGAGGAATTCATAACATGGACGCAATCAAGCATTTTACCGAGGGTATGATCAAAGAGAACAAGCCCCAGTTCGAAGTCGGCGACACCGTTCGCGTCTCCGTCCGTATCAAGGAAGGCGACAAGGAGCGTATCCAGGCTTTCGAGGGTACCGTTATTGCTAAGAAGCATGGCGGCATCGCTGAGACTTTCACCGTCCGCCGTACTTCTTACGGTGTCGGCGTTGAGCGTGTGTTCCCGGTCAACAGCCCGTTCGTTGAGAAGGTCGAGGTCGTTCGCCGCGGCAAGGTCCGTCGTGCGAAGCTCTTCTACCTGCGCGAGCGCACCGGCAAGGCCGCCAAGGTCAAGGCACGCATCTGAGCATACTGCAAAAAAAGGGGAGGACGGTTGGCGTTCTCCCTTTTTTCGTATTTTTGCATCTAAGGAGGGTGGCAGCCCATGGCAATGCCCTTTAAAGACCGCTATAAACGCAACAAAGACATTTTAGAATGGTACGATGCCCTCGCCGTGGCCGTGGCGGTCATTGCGCTGGTATTCACCTT
>OOCX01002285.1_pt1 | contig 10426 bp, 9 predicted proteins | sample 1671231 | NCBI WGS metagenome assembly OOCX01 (sample SAMN06348135, study PRJEB24527) | human gut metagenome | biome: human gut; feature: ankylosing spondylitis patient; material: feces | host: Homo sapiens | place: China | collected 2015-10 | reverse complement strand
GCCGCACCTCGCTCGCCGTATCGGCACTTAGAATTATGCGGTATTGCCCTAATTAACTCCCGCTTCCCCAAAAAATTATGACAAAATCTTCCTCTCCCTCTCGTTTGGATGCCTTTTTTGGCAACCCGGCGGCTGCGGTGGGCATGGCGGTGGTGTGCAATATGCTGTGGGGGTCGGCGTTTCCGTTTATCAAAATGGGGTACCGGCTGTTTGCTATTGACGCCACCGATACCGCTTCCATCATGTGCTTTGCAGGTGTCCGCTTTATGCTCAGCGCGCTGCTGGTGTATGCCGGGGGCGCGGCGCTACGGCGCGGGCCGCTGCCCATGCCAAAGGGCAAAAATCTGCTTTCCTGCTGCGGGCTGGGCCTGTGGCAGACTGCTGCACAGTATACCTTTTATTATTCCGCCGTTGCCCTGCTGACCGGGGCTATGGGCGGCATTCTGAACAGCACCCAGAGCTTTATGGGGGTTATCCTGGCACACTTTTTGTACGGCAAAGCCGACCGCATGACGCCGCGCAAAGCTATTGGCTGTGCGCTGGGGTTCAGCGGTGTGCTGGTGGCAACTCTTGGCAACCACGGCAGCGGCAGCCCGGCGGGCGTTGCCTATATGCTGATCGCTTCGGTGATTTTTGCACTGGCCGGGCCGTGGAACAAAGCCGTGACCCAAAAGGTGGATTCGTTCACCGTCTCCTGCCTGAATCTTGGGGTCGGCGGTGCGGCGCTGCTGGTCATCGGCCTTGTTCTGGGCGGCAGCCTGCACCCGCAAAGCTTTGGCGCTGTGCCGGTGCTGCTTTTCCTGGCATTTATCTCCGGTGCCGGTTATGTGATCTGGGCACTGCTGATGAAAAACAACCCTGTTTCCCGCATTGCCGTGTTCGGCCTGATCATTCCGATCATGAACGTTCTGCTCTCCGCCATCCTGAACGGCGAGCCCCTGTTCGAATGGCAATACCTTGCCGCCCTTGTGCTGGTGTGCGGGGGGATCTATTTGGTTAATAGGCCGGCAGCAGGGAAGAAAAAGGAAAATTAGGAATTAGAAATTAGTAATGAGAAATTAAGAACAATGTTTGGCAATTTCTAATTGCGAATTCCTCATTCAACGTAAGGGCAAAGCTATGACCAACATCTTCGATACCCACGCGCATTATTCGTCCCGGCAGTTTGATGCGGACCGGGATGCGGTGATGCGGGCGCTGGGGGAAGGCGGCGTGGTGGGCGTGCTGGAATGTGCAACGCATTCCGGCGATGCCGCTGCGGTGCTGGAACTGGCCCACAAATATCCTTTTGTACATGCCGCGCTGGGCATCCACCCCGAAAGCCTTGGCGAGGAGGACGCCGCCACTGTGGCCACTTACCACGGGGACTGGCGGGCCGAGCTTGCCGCCATGCGCCCCCTGTTTGATGACCCCGCTGTGATCGCGGTGGGGGAAATCGGGCTGGACCACCATTGGCCGCTGCCAGCGCAGGAACAGTACGACCTGTTTGAAGCGCAGCTGCAGCTGGCGCAGGAGTTGGACCTGCCGGTCTCGGTGCATGACCGCGAAGCCCACGCCGAAATGTATGAGCTGCTGCGCCAGTACCGCCCCCACGGGGTGCTGCACTGTTACAGCGGCAGCGCTGAGGACGCCGCCTGGCTGACGGCGCAGGGCATGGCCCTTGGATTTGGCGGCGCTGTGACTTATAAAGGAGCCAAGCGCGCGGCCAAGGTGCTGGCCATGGTGCCGCACGAACTGGCTGTGCTGGAAACCGACTGCCCCTATATGTCCCCCGAACCGGTGCGCGGCACCCGCAACGACAGCCGGAACATTGCCCATGTGGCAGCCAAGATCGGCGAGATCTGGCAGATGGATGCCCAGAGCGTCCTGGATTTGACCGCTGAAAATGCAAAACGCATCTTCAATCAATAAGGCAGCGCTGCACCAAGCTGTGCAGCCTTTGCCGCAAACAATTTATCTGGAGGAATCACCATGAAAGCACGCATTCCCAAACACCGCGAATTTATCATCGACTTCCCGAAAGAGGTTTCTCAGGAAAAGGCAGACGAAGGCTGGGAGAAGCTGACCGCCCTGCTGGAAGATTACAAGAAGGCCCATAACGGCCAGAGCGTTTACTCCCCGACCTTCATCGAGGACCTGGAGCCCGCCGTAAAGGAACTGCAGGCAGAGTACGGCTTTACCTACACCGTTGAAACTGCAAAATAATTGCTGAACCCGCTGCGGTCCTTGCTGAATGTGAGGATCGCATTTTTGTTATGGCAACACCGCACAATTCCCGCCTTGCGGCTTAAGCACCGCTCCGGCATCTGCCGCACCTCGCTCGCTGTATCGGCACTTAGAATTATGCGGTATTGCCTTATAGAATTTATGGCAGGAAATCGTATTCATCCTTATGGTTTCTACACAATTCAGCCGTAAACTGAATGTGTAGCAAACATAAGGAGGATGATGAGATGCTGCAAACAACACACAAAGGTCTGTCCGGCACGGCGCTCAAAACCATTGCGCTGGTACTGATGCTGATGGATCATATTCACTACTTTTTTGAGTTTACCGGATGCATCCCGGAATGGTTCAGCATGCTGGCGCGCCTGTCGGCACCGCTGTTTTTGTTCTGCACGGTGGAAGGCTTTGCCCATACGCATGACCGCAAGCGGTATTTCTTCCGTATCTGGTGCATCGGTGCGGGCATGGCGGCGGTGCAATTTTTCATGATCTATGCCAAGGCGTTCCGCCGCGGGGATGGCTTTTACCCGCAGAACGCGATCTTCCAGGATTTTGTTCTGCTCTGTGTGATCTGGCAGGGCATCGACTGGGTGCGCGCCAAAAAGTATGGGAAGGGCATTGCCGCTATCGCGGCAGTGGTCGGCTGGCCGTACCTGTTTGCTGCAGTGCTGGGAATGTTCCCGCAGCTTATGCAGAGGCCGATTGTCAGCACCGTGCTGGCGTTTGTCATTACCAGCCCAGTGCCCATGTGGACCAGCATCACGGACGGTGGTTGGAGCTACCTGGTTGGCGGCGTGCTGTTGTATCTGCTGCGGAACCACCGCAAAGCACAGGTAGCTGTGTGGGCGCTGTACAGCTTTTTGTGGGATTTTGTGCTGGTGTACCTGCAGCTGCGCGGTCAGCCGGGGTTTGAACTTTCCCAGATGTTCACCACCTATTACGAATGGTTTGGCGTGGCCGCCGCGGTGCTGATGCTGGCTTACAACGGCACGCGCGGCAGCGGGCATAAACAGCTGTTCTACTGGTTCTACCCGGCCCATGTCTACCTGCTGTATGGGGTGTCCTGCCTGGTGTATCGCCTGATTGCATAAAAAGGAGGAAGATGTTATGGCGCATATTCTTGCGGTTGATGATGACCCGGATCTTTGCACACTGCTGAAAACGGCACTGGAACGGGACGGCCACGCGGTAGAAATCCGCACATCCGGCGTGACCGTGACGGAAAGCCTGTGCCGCTGGGCGGACTGCATCCTGCTGGATGTGATGATGCCCGGCGAGGATGGCTTTGCCACCTGCCGCCGCATCCGCGCCATAACGCAGGCACCGATTTTATTTTTGACTGCCCGCACCGATGAACAGTCGGTTCTGACCGGCCTTGGCATTGGGGCGGACGATTCCCTGACCAAGCCGTTCCGCGTGGCGGAGCTGCGCGCCCGCGTGGCCGCCCACCTGCGGCGGCAGAACCGCGCCCCCGCCAGCCGCATGGTGCGCGGCGGAATCGGGTTCGACCTGGCGGCCAAAACCGCGATGGTGGGGGAGCAACCGCTGCCATTCACCCGGTCGGAATACGCAATCAGCGAGTATCTGGCCCTGCACGCGGGGCAGACGTTCAGCAAAGAACAGATATATGAAGCTGTTTTTGGCTATGATGGCACAGCGGACGATACGGCAGTGACCCAGCACATTAAAAATATCCGCGCCAAACTGCGCACAGCGGGCGTTGCCGCGCCGGAAACCGTACTGAAAACAATATGGGGAGTGGGCTACCAATGGAAAAGCGAAACCTGACCCCGCTGCGCAATGTGCTGGTGCGCTACCTTGTGGTGTGCGGCGGTGGAAGCATTGTGATCCTGCTGGTGTGGTGGGGGCTGTTTATGTCGCTTATACGCAATGGGTTTTTGCTGCCTCCCGTTACCGGGGCGCAGGTGTGCAGCGAAGCACGGGATTACGCCGCAAACGCCACCGTTGAAACCTTTGACCCCAACGCCATTGACCCGCTGTGCCGCTATGCCATCTTACAGGCCGGGACAGCGCATGTGCTGCAAACCAACATGACAGCCAGCCAGCTGAAAAAAGCGAGGAACATATTAACGGGCGGCAGGCAGTGGGTGGTGGCATCGTACCAATACGTGGTGGATATGGCGGATGGCGCACGCTGCATTTTGCAGTATGATTATTCGGTGCCCTATGCGGACCCGGCGCTGCGGGAAGTCCTGCCGGATTTCCAGACCATGTATATTCTGCTGCTGATTTTGCTGGAGGTGATATGGCTGGCGCTGTGTACCCACTGCACGGTGAAGGTGCTGACGGGGGAGACCCGCAAGCTGACCAAAGCTTCCGCAGCAATCGCCGCCCAGCGCCCGGAAGAAATCGAGGTTTCCGGCGCTAAGGTGAGGGAGTTCGCCGAAACGTTGCGGGCTATGCAGACAATGGGCAGCCAACTGACAGCCAGCCTGCAAAGCCAGTGGAAGCTGGAACAGCAGCGCGCCGAGCAGACCGCCGCCCTGGCCCATGACCTGAAAACCCCGCTGGCGATCATAACCGGCAACGCCGACCTGCTGGCGGAGGATGAGAACCTGACCGAAGCCCAGAAAGCCCAGATTGCCGCCATGCAGCGCGCCGCGGAAAAAGCAGACCGCTACCTGCAAACCCTGCGTGCCGTCAACACCGCCGAAACCAGCCCGCAGGAGCCGATGCAGCGGGTGCAGGTGCAGGAAATTCTGACACGGTGCGCTAATGATGCCAAATTGTTGTGCGAAAATAAAAGTATACAATTTGTACTAAACAACGCAATGGAAAACGCCCGAACCATCCCCGCACAAAGGCAGGCACTGGGCCGGGCACTGGATAATATTTTAGAAAACGCCGTTCGCTTTACCCCCGCTGGCGGAACCATCACGCTGGATGCTGTGGAAGAGGGACAGGAAATTGTTTTCACTGTAACGGATACCGGGCCGGGGTTCAGCCCGGAAGCCCTGCAGAAAGCGGGCCGGGAACTCTTCACCACCGATGCCGCCCGCGGCCAGCACTGGGGCCTTGGCCTTGCTGCCGCCCGCCGCACCGCCCAAACCCATAACGGCACCCTAACCGTAAGCAACGGGGAGAACGGGGGAGGAAAAGTGGAATTGAGAGTTAGGAGGTAGGAGTTTTTTGGGTCGCAGATACCGTTAAAGGTCGGCCAAAATATATAAATTAAAATGTAGGGAACGTTCTTGACCGTTCCGGAACCTCAAAATCATCTCCTCACATGGGATGTTTGCCAAGGCAACGGAACGGTCAAGACCGTTCCCTACAGATATTTTATAATGTTAATTGCAAAACCTAAAACCGCCGCAATAACTCCTAACTCCTCCCTCCTAACTTATTTTCTCGTCTCGGTCCAGTACTCTCCCATGCTTGCTCCCGGCTGGCCGGTGCATTCATTGGAGAGATAATGGGTCAGGGCATCGTCGGCGGGGGTCCAGGCGCGTGCGGTGGGTTCATCGGGGTATTCCACTTCGGCATACATAAAATGGCTGGGCAGCCCGGCGTCCACATCGTTCACTTCCAGCTTCAGGCCGTTCTTCAGGGCATAGGTGCGGCGCTCCTTGGCAATCAGCGGTTTGCCGATCAGGCGTTCCAGCTTTTCAAACAGCTCCGGCGTGATCTCGGTTTCAATCTCTTCCCGCATCAGGCCGGTTTTGTCCGGTGCGCCCTTAAAACAGAGTACCAGCGCGGTGCGGCCGCCCTGCAATGCTTCGCGCCGGATGCGCACTGTGGGGCGCACGCTGATGTACCCTTGGTCCATGCGGTAAGTTTCCAGCAGGGGAAGCCCCTGGGGCCAGCCCTGCACCATCCATTTGCGTTCAATTTCCATGGTGTTCACCTTGCTCTTTCCTGATTTCTACCCGGAATGTCGTGCCATCCTGCCCGGATTCCGCCCGGATAGCGGCGTGGTGTGCCTGGCAGATGCTTTGTGCAATCGCCAGCCCCAGCCCGGTTCCACTGCCGGTGTGGGATGGGTCCGCGCGGTAAAAGCGCTCAAAAATATGTGGCAGCCGGTCCGGTGGGATGGGCGTGCCGGTGTTGTGCACCGTCAAAACCGCCTGGCTGCCCGCTGCGGCCAGCCGCAGGGTCACGGCGCCGCCGGTGCCCGCGTACTTGATGGCATTATCCAGCAGGATCACCGCCAAGCGATGCAGGGAGGCGGCATCCCCCTGCACGGTCTGGCCGGGGTTCGTCCGCTACAATCAGGATATTCACCGGCAAATCTCCTTCGGCTTTCTTCAATTTATAGATACAGTATACCACAATTAGCTGAAAATAGGCTGAAAAAATGCGGCAGGTTTTTGCGCCTGCCGCATTTGCGTTACTCTTCTTCCAAGATCTCTGCGGCAACCTCTGCACGGTCGCGGCGGGTATCCATGGCGGTCTTTTCAATCATGCGGTGGGCTTCCGCTTCGCTCATGCCCTTGTGCTCGATCAGATAGCACTTGGCACGGTCCACCAGCCGGATCTGGGCAATCTTATCCCGCAGTTTGGCGTTTTCCTGTCGCAGATAATCCAGGCGGCGGCAGCAGGCGGCGGCCATCTGAACGGCCTGGCGGAACTGCACCCCAGTAAAGGGCTTTGCCAACACCAACACACCGTGCTGCTGCAATTTATCGGAAATCTGGTCTGCGGTGCCCGCCTTGGCAAGCAGAATGACACCGGCGTTTGATTTTTCTACCGCATAGGTCGAAAGTTCGTGGCCAAACTCGTCCGGCAGGGGGGTGTTGATGATCACGACCTCGAAATCAATATCCCCCATGCGGCGGCGGGCTTCGCCGCCGCTGGCCACAATGGTGGGGCGCAGGTAACCCAGCTCCGCTACATGCTTTGCCAGGTATTCATTTGCGTTGTTCCCCGCAGAGGCAATCAAAGCTGAAGGCACAAACACATCACCGCCCATCTGTTAAATTACAAAATCTGCCCTGCTTTGGGAAACATCAAATCTTCAAAAAGCAGTTTTCACGCTCCCATGCCTGGGGGTCGGGGGCACTTTCGTAACCATGGCACAACTGGGTCTGGTATTCAAAGTATTTGTTCATCAGCGGCACAGGCAGCTCTTTGGCGATAAAGTCACTCTGTGCGGCAATGGTGATGGCTTCGCGCAGACTTTCGGGCAGGCTTTCCAGCCCTTCGGCGGCACTCTTGTGGAACAGATTGCGGTTGACCGGAGCGGGCAGCGGCATCTTTTTTTCAATGCCGTCGAGCCCGGCGGCCAGAATCAGGCCAATGACCAGATATGGGTTGCAGGAGGGATCGGGGCTGCGCAGCTCCAGGCGGCAGAATTCGCCGGTGGCGGAAGGCAGGCGCACCAGCTGGCTGCGGTTCTGGCGGCTCCAGCTGACATACTTGGGGGCTTCGCAGCTGCCAAACCGTGTGTAAGAGTTGGGAATCGGGTTGCAGAAGCAGGTCAGCTCCCGTGCGTGCGCCAGAATACCGGCAATAAAATGTCCGGCCTCGCTGTCGGGGGCAATATCGCCCTGGAACAGGTTTTTGCCATCCCGGTGGATGGAAACATTCACATGCATGCCGCTGCCGGCCTGATCCTGCATGGGCTTGGGCATAAAGCTGGCAAACAGGCCGTTGCGGTCCGCAATAGCTTTGACGGTGCTTTTGAAGGTGTTCAGGTTATCGGCCGATTTGAGCGCGGTGGAATACATAAAGTCCACTTCGTTCTGGCCAAAGCCGCTTTCGTGGTGGCTGTGCTGGGGGCGCAGGCCCATATCCTCCATGGCAAAGCAGATCTCGCGGCGGATGTTCTCGGCCTTGTCCAGAGGGGCAATGTCAAAGTAGCCGCCGTGGTCCATCGGGATGCGGGTGGGGTTGCCGTGCTCGTCGGTCTGGAATAGATAGAACTCACATTCGCAGCCCACATCGCAGCGCAGGCCCATGGCCTTGGCGCGCTTGACCACCGATTGCAGGTACCCGCGGCTGTTGCCGGCGAAGGGGCGGCCATTGGGCAGGGTGATATCGCAGTACATGCGCATTACACGGCCCTCGGTGGGGCGCCAGGGCAGAATGGTCATCGTGTCCGGGTCCGGCCAAAGCACAAGGTCGCTCTCCTCAGTGTTCATAAACCCGGCAATGGAGCTGCCGTCAAAGCAGACACCCTGCTCGAAGGCATAGGGAAGGTCCCCGGCAAAGACAGAGATGTTTTTTTGATTGCCGAAAATATCGCAGAACGCCAGACGTACAAATTTTACGTCGTTATCTTCAACATAGTTCAGGATATCCTGTGCAGTATGCTTCATGGTGGAATCCTCCAAATTTAGGCTGCAGATTTGGCAGAGAGGGGGGAGAAGTTAGGAGGTAGGAGTGAGGAGTTGATGCAATTAGGAATTAGCAATTAGAAATTCCGTAGGGGCGCACATTGTGCGCCCGTTGCCTTTTGGTTAATCCCATTATAGCATATGGAGCAAAGTTCCGGTATGGTCGATAGGGCGGGACGAGTGCCGGGAGTTTATTCAGCATTGAACCCAATAAACTCCTAACTCCTCACTTTCAACTGACTCCTACCTAAACTCGAAAGGCCCACCTCGCGGCGGGCCTTTCGAGCTGGTGTAAGAAATAGGAAAAGGAGAATGGCGTGTTAAAAAGCCGTGCCCGGCATTTTGTGCAAAGCACAAACCCTTGCTGCCGGGGGCTTTTTGGGTCACTGCTTACTCAGTGTAAAACAGCATACGGCTGTAGCACGGCAGCGGCCAGTAATCCTCATCGACAAGCTCTTCAGCAGCGTCAGCGGCGGCGCGCAGGGTATCCATGGCGGGCAGAACCTCATCATGGAAAGCATGAGCCTTAGCGGTCTCATCGTCCAGGGCGCTGACCTTATCGGTCACAGCCTTCAGAGCGTCGGTTGCATCAGACATCTCGTCAGTGTATTTGGAAAGTGCAGTCAACAGCTTTGCTTCGGACTTGGTGGAGATGCCTTCCACAGCAGCGATCTTGGCTGCGGCGGTGCTGGCAACTTCGCCCATATAGCTGGTGGCGGCAGGAATCAGCTGCTTGGATGCGATCTTGAGCATGGTGCGGGCTTCGATGTTGATAATCTTGGAGTAGTGCTCCATCTCAACTTCGTAACGGCTCAGCATTTCGGTCTTGGTCAGAACGCCGAACTCTTCCATCAGGGAGATGTTCTTCTCTTCCTTCAGGGCGACCATGGCATCGGGGGTGCACTTGCGGTTGGGCAGGCCACGGCGGGCAGCCTCAGCTTCCCAGGCTTCGGAATAACCGTTGCCGTTGAAGATCACACGGCGGTGGTCGTTCAGGGTCTTCTTGACCCAGGCGGCGGCAGCGCACTCAAAGTCAGCAGCGCCCTCCACATCGGCAACAAACTGCTTCAGCTCTTTGGCAACAGCAGTGTTCAGGATGGTGTTGGCATCGCTCAGGTTCTCAGCGGAACCGGGCATACGGAACTCGAACTTGTTGCCGGTAAAGGCGAACGGAGAAGTACGGTTACGGTCGGTGGTGTCCTTGCTGAACTTGGGCAGAACATCAACGCCAAGGTCCATCTTCATCTTAACAGGGCCGGCATAGGGGCTGTCGGTGCAGACAGCATCGATAACAGCTTCCAGCTCTTCGCCGACAAAGATGGAGATGATGGCCGGGGGTGCCTCGTTAGCGCCCAGGCGGTGGTCATTGCCAGGGGTGGCAACAGAGGTACGCAGCAGGTCAGCGTATTCATCGACTGCCTTGATAACGGCGGTCAGGAAGACCATAAACTGCAGATTTTCCATCGGGGTATCGCCGGGATCCAGCAGGTTTTCGCTCTTGGTGCTGATGGACCAGTTGTTGTGCTTGCCGGAACCGTTAACGCCCTCGAACGGCTTTTCGTGCTGCAGGCAGACCAAGCCGTGCTTATCGGCAATCTTCTTCATCATTTCCATGGTCAGAAGGTTGTGGTCGATGGCAACGTTGGTGGTATCGTAAATGGGGGCGAGCTCATGCTGGCAGGGGGCAACTTCGTTGTGCTTGGTCTTTGCGGGGATGCCCAGCTTCCACAGCTCGGTGTCCAGATCCTTCATAAAGTCGGAGACAATGGGGCGGATCACACCAAAGTAGTGCTCTTCCAGTTCCTGGCCCTTGGACGGTGCAGAGCCAAACAGGGTGCGGCCGGTCAGAACCAGGTCCAGGCGCTTGTTGTAATCCTCTTTGCGGATCAGGAAGTACTCCTGCT
>OOCX01002282.1_pt1 | contig 10433 bp, 8 predicted proteins | sample 1671231 | NCBI WGS metagenome assembly OOCX01 (sample SAMN06348135, study PRJEB24527) | human gut metagenome | biome: human gut; feature: ankylosing spondylitis patient; material: feces | host: Homo sapiens | place: China | collected 2015-10 | reverse complement strand
GATACCGCCGCAGCACATCGAATGCACAGATCGGGCGGGCATTGCCGATGTGGATGTTGTCGTAGACCGTGGGGCCGCACACGTACATGCGGACCTTGCCGGACTCGATGGGCTGGAACTCTTCCTTTTTATGGGTAGCGCTGTTGTAGATACGCATTCGTTACTCCTTAACGGTTTTCTGTAGCAGGCAGACGGCCCAGGCACCGATTCCCTCGCCCTGGCCTTCCCAACCGAGCTTTTCGGTCGTAGTGGCGGCGACGCCCACGTTTTCCACGTCGACGCCCAGGGCATGGGCAAGGTTGGCGCGCATGGCATCGCGGTGCGGAGTGATCTTGGGTTGCTGACAGGCAATGGTGCAATCGGCATCGACAAACTCAAAGCCCAGCTCGCGCGCATAGTCCATCACGCGGGCGAGCAGCACCATCGAATCGGCACCCTCGTAGGCGGGATCGGTGTCGGGGAATAGCTTGCCGATATCTCCCCCGCGGCAGGCGCCCAGAATGGCGTCGGCCAAGGCGTGCGCGAGCACATCGGCATCCGAGTGGCCCAGCAGGCCGCGCTCGTAGGGGATGTCGACCCCGCCGATGATACATCGACGCCCCTCCACCAAACGGTGAACGTCGTAGCCATGGCCAATGCGCAGGTTACTGAACATGGGGAAGGTCCTCTCCCTCGGCCATGCGGCCAAGCAGAATCGCGGTTACGGGACGCAGGTCCTCGGGCACCGTCACCTTAAGGTTATCGCGCGGGCTCTGGACGCAGCGGACGCGCCCGCCCATGCGCTCGACCAGTGACGAATCGTCCGTGCCGATAAAGCCCTCGGCAATCGCCGCGGCATGGGCGCGCTTCATGGCGTCGACACTAAAAATCTGCGGCGTCTGCGCGGCCCAGTACAGCTCGCGCGGCGGCGTCTCGACGATGTTGTCGCCATCGACGATTTTGAGTGTGTCGATGGCAGGCTGGCCGCACACGACACCGTCGAGGGCACGGTCGCTCACGAGCACGTCGATAGCGTGGTCGATAGCCTCGGTCGTAATGAGCGGACGGGCGCCATCGTGGATGGCGACGTATTCAAAGCCCGCCGGCACCGCGTGCACGCCTGCGCGGGTGGAATCCTGGCGAGCCTCGCCGGCATCGGCAAAGCTGATGGGCGTGTTATACGAATACGGGTCGATGGCCAGGCGGCGCATCTCGGCACGACGCTCGGCAGGACACACCACCACGATGTGGCCGACCTTATCGCTACGGTCAAATGCGCGGATGGACCAGCTCATAAGCGGACGGCCCGCTACATTGACGAGCTGCTTGCCACCGGGGTTACCAAAGCGCTGGCCGCTGCCACCGGCAACGACCACGGCACATACGGGCGCCATTATGCGTTCCCCTGTTTGGTGCCCTTCATGCGGTACAGGGAGTCCGAAAGAATGGCAGGGTTGTTAACGCCAAAGTCGCCCAGGCGCTCCGGATCCTCGCTGATGTCGTCCATGAGCTCCTGTAGCGATCCATACTCGTCGACGATCTTCTCGGCCACGCCGTCGCGCACGACGGACACGCGCGAAAGCGTGCGCAGGCCCAGCGGTGTCATGACGGAGTCCTCGTCCAGGTCGTCGTAACCCAGAACTGCCGCCACGTGCTGCGGGTCGGACAGGTCCTTAGGCGTCATACGGCTCAGGTTGGCGCGGATCTTTTCGGCATTGGCCTCGGAGGAATCGCTCGCATAGTCGCGAATCATCAGGTCGTACTCGGTATCCATGCTGGAGCCGGCGAGCTGCTCGAGCTGCATCTGCACGAGCTTGCCCTGGTTGCCCAGCTTGACAATGCAATCCTTAAGCTCAGTCTTTGCCTGCTGCATGATCTCGAAACTCGAGAAAATGCCGGTGATATCGGCGAGCGTAACGTAGTCATCGAGCTCGAGGGCCGTCAGGCGCAGCAGGGAGCGATCGAGCGACTGACGGGTAGTCTGGAGCGTGGCGACGAGCTGGTTGACCGAGCTCATGATGGTGGTGACGGGCTGGATCTCATAGCTCTTGCCGTGAACGTACACGTTGACGACGGCACGACGAGCCGAAACCGAGATCACGATGGCGTCGGTGAGCACCGACATGCGAGCGGCAGTACGGTGACGCATGCCCGTTTCACTCGTGGCGAGCGAGGGATCGGGATTGAGGTGGAAGTTGGCGCGCAGGATCTGGGTGAGGTCGCCATCGATGACGATGGCGCCGTCCATCTTGGAAAGCTCGAACAGGCGGTTCGAGGTAAACGAAATGTTGAGCGGGAAGCCGTCGTTACCGGCAGCGAGTACGTTTTCGGTGTCGCCGACGCAGATAAGGGCACCCAGGTGACCAGCAATGATCATGTCGAGGGCGGTGCGGATCGGCTGGCCGGGGGCAGTCAGGCGAATAGCCTGTTCCATACGCTTTTGCAGCTCGTTCTTATCCAAGGCATCGCTCCCATCGTATACGCTCCATAAACGCTAAATAGTTTCTCACGGTTTGTCCCCGCAGCGCTTGCGAAATCCGATGCTTACAGAATGAGCGAACACCGCTGAGATAGCTAATTTGGGACGGGCTCTTTTGGCTACCCAATCAACCATGTGCCAAGGTTAGTCTTTTTGTTGCTCCCCCAAGAGGTACACGCGGGCCCGCCCGCAGAGAGGGAGCCAGGCTATGGGACTCGCAGAGCTCGTGCTGCTCGCCGTTGGCCTTTCGATGGACGCCTTTGCCGTATCCATCTGCAAGGGCCTTGGCATGAAGAAGATCAACCTTAAGGTCGCCGTAGTGCTCGGCCTGTTCTTTGGCGGCTTCCAGGCCGGCATGCCCGTGATCGGATGGGCGCTTGGCAGCCAGTTTATAGGCATCATCGGCCCCATCGACCATTGGATTGCCTTTATCCTTTTGGCCTTCATCGGCGGCAAAATGCTGTGGGAGGCCTTTACCGAGGACGAGGACGAAGGCGACAACAAGAATGCCGAGAGGATTGACCTGGGCGAGTACCTGATCCTCGCCATCGCCACCTCAATCGACGCCCTGGCCGTGGGCATCTCGTTCGCCGCGCTTTCGGTCGACATCGTTCCCGCCGTATCGCTTATCGGCGTCACAACGTTTATCTTCTCCGTCGCCGGCGTAGCGATCGGCCACACCTTTGGCGCGCGCTACGAAAAACCTGCCACCATCGTGGGCGGCATCGTGCTCATCCTCATCGGACTTAAGATCTTGCTTGAGCATCTGGGGATTTTGGCGCTGTAACGCCAAACACAATCGCTCAAAACTCAACGCCAGTATAAGGCCTCATGCAAAGTTTTGCATGAGGCCTTTTCGTGCAGACTTTTGCATGTCATACTGATATGCAAAAGTCTGCACGTTAGGAGATCGCCGTGAATACCCTTCCCATCACCACACCGCGCCAAGCTGGCATCTACGTGCGCCAGGCACGCGAGGCTCAGGGTCTCACCCGTGCCGCCCTCGCCAAAACGGCCAGTGTTTCGGAGCGCCTGCTCGCATCGCTCGAGCTAGGAGACGCCACCGGCATTCGACTCGACAAGTTGCTGTCCGTCTTTAACGCACTCGGCATAGGTCTCTTTGCGCAAAGCGATAACGACTCCATCGCATCGCCCTCCGAACATCCGACGACGAAAGCGGACCTCCCTATCGCGAACTCGAATGCCCTGCCAAAGCCAAGCGTAGGCAGACGACCCGCTCGACAGGAAACGCCATCTTCCTATGGTGCCTTGCTGGCCCAAATCGCAGCCGAGCAAGGCCTTTCCGACACTTCAGACCTCTCCTTTGGCTGTAAGGTTGTGAAATAAATGGCAGAGATGGAGCTTGCGACCCTCATTTGTGGCGAAATCGCAGGCACTCTCCGGCAAGACGAGCATGGACTCTGCAGCTTTGTATACGCCCCAACCTATCGCGGAGCACCACTATCGCTTACAATGCCGCTTTCCAATCGCACGTATGGCCATAACATCGTCCGCCCGTTCCTATTTGGCCTTTTGCCCGACAGCCAAGAGCAGCGTCGCGCTATTGCCGCCGAGTATGACGTTGCATCCAACAACCCCGTCGCCCTCTTGTGCCATATCGGTCTTGACTGCGCAGGGGCCGTTCAGTTTTGTCGAACCGATCAATTAGGCGCCGCCCGCGGCAGGGTCTCGGCATACCGCCCGCTTACCAATTCTCAAATCGCTCACAAGCTCAAAGCAATTCGCGATGACGAAAGAGAGACATGGATGGGCTCCAACGAAAGCTGGTCCCTGGGCGGCAACCAAGGCAAATTTGCACTAGCTTGGCATGATGGCCAATGGTGCGAATGTCTAGGGTCATCCCCCACTACCCATATCTTCAAAAATGGTGTCGTTGGGTTCAAACATCAGGCCTTAAACGAATTCGTCTGCATGAAAACGGCTCGGCGTGTTGGCATTCCAACTGCCAACGTCTCCTATTGCACATTTGAAGACGAAGCCGCGCTCGTCGTTGAACGGTACGACAGAATGGTCAATAGCAGCGGAAATATCGAAAGGCTGCATCAGGAGGACTTTTGCCAGGCGCTCGGTGTATTGCCAAACCAGAAATACACCGCCGACGGAGGACCAACCACACGAGACATCCAAGAACGACTGATTAACACAGTCCCCCACCACATGAATCTTGTGCTTTTTACCTATATGTTGTTCTATAACGCCATTATCGGAGCGCCTGACGCACACGCTAAAAACTACTCGCTCATCCTAGGTAAAGGCACAAACGCAGCGCTCGCACCCATGTACGATGTCGCATCGGGCTTGGCGTACGAGCGTATGCGCCGCCGGGCGCGCCTTGCCATGAGCGTTGGCGGCGAAAATCGAGTGGGGCGCATCGGTCCAGGCGCTATCCGCCGATACCACGGTATGGGCGACCCCGCGCTGGAGGCGGCACTCACCGATGCCGGGCTATCCGAGAAGTTTTGCTTTGCGACCATGATGGACCTCGCCTACGAGGTGCCCATTTGCATGGAAGAGATCATGGACGAATACGCCGACCTGCCCGGCATGGCGGACCTGCGCGAGCACATGCTCGGCCCCGTCCGCGAAAACTGCCAGCGCACCCTCGACCTCATCAAGGCGGATATGGGCTAGGCGCCAATCAATCCACATTTCTTAAAAGAAGAGGGGGGCACCCGTCGCAAAAGTTCGGATGCCCCCTCTCGTAATGTCATTTGCAATCCGCTAGCACGTGGCTCGAACTGCTGCTAGCGCGACCCTTACGCGGCAAGGCGCTTGAGGACGTCGATGAGCAGCTCGTAGAAGCGCTCGGCAGAAGCGAGCTCCATGCTCTCGTCCGGGGTGTGGACATCGGAGAGCGTCGGGCCCACGGCGATGGCGTCCAGGCCGTGCAGGGCCTCAGCAAACAGGCCGCACTCAAGGCCAGCGTGAATGGACTCGATGCGCAGCTCGGAGCCAAAGAGCTCGCGATAGCTCTCGACAAAAACGTCGCGGACCGGCGAATGCTCGGCATAGCTCCAGCCGGGATACTCGAACTCGAACTTGGCGTCGAAGCCCAAGACATCGGCCAGCGTCTGCAGGCGGTCCTTGAACTCGTTCTGCAGCGAGGTGATCGAGGAGCGCGGGGACAGCATGATCTTGACCTGGTCGTCGGAAGTGGCGACCACGCCGATGTTGGAGGAAACCTCGACGGAGCCGTCAGTGGCGACGTTGCGGCGAATCACGCCGTTAGGGGCAAGACGCAGGGCGCGGATGAGGGCAAGCGCGGACTTCTGGTCCATGGCCTCGACCTCGGCGTCGTCGGCAATCTCGACGGTGCAGGTAAAGCCGGGGTCGAAGACCTCGAGCTCGGCAGTGACGTCGGCGATGATGTCCTTTGCGATCTGGGCCGCGGCCTCGGCGGCAGCGTGGTCGGCATAGACCAGAACAGCCTTGCACTCACGGTTGATGGCGTTGTCCTTGGTGCCGCCGTTAAAGCTCACGATGGCGGGCTCGCCGGCAACCATCAGGCGGTCGATGATGCGGGCCATGATGAGGTTGCCGTTGCCGCGCTCCAGGTGGATATCGCTGCCGGAGTGGCCGCCCAGCAGGCCGGAGATGTCGAGCGTGAGGGTGCTACCGGTCTTGTGCTCGCGCGCGATGGGGCAGGTGTAGGTAACGACGACGCCGCCGGCGCAGCTGACGGTGAGCACACCCTCGTCCTCGGAGTCGAGGTTGAGCATCGTGCGGCCTTTCAGCACGGAGGCATCCAGCACGGCCGCGCCGAGCATGCCGGTCTCCTCATCGACGGTGATGACGATCTCAAGCGGGGGATGGGGGATGTCGTCCGCATCCAGAATTGCCAGCGCCATGGCCACGGCGATGCCGTCGTCCCCGCCGAGCGTTGTGCCGCGCGCGCCGATCGTGTCGCCGTCCACGAAGAGGTCGAGCCCCTCGCGGGTCATGTCCTTCGTGCAGTCCGGCGCGGTCTCGCAGACCATGTCCATATGTCCCTGCAGGATGACCGGGGCGGCGGTTTCATATCCCGGCGTGCCGGGAGAGAAAATGACGACGTTGTTGTGCGCGTCCTGAATGCAGCGCAGATGATGCGCAGCCGCGAAGCGGACGAGAAAGTCGCTGATTGCTTTCGTGTTGCCCGAGCCGTGCGGGATGGCGCACAGCTGCTCAAAATAGGAAAACACGGCTTGCGGCTCCAGATGATCGAGAATGGGCATGATAAATCTCCTTTGCTGGTGAAATGAACCCGGCGGACACACGAGCGTGCCCGCCGGGGGATGGTTAGACTTCGACCGGGATCTGTACCCGGGACAGGGAGGCACGGATGTTGCCGGTGAACAGCAGGCTCAGGCGGCGGATCTGCGCCTCGAGATCCTCTTTCATGCCATTTTCGAGCCATTCATAGAAAATGTCCGTGATGCCGAAACGGTAGAGGTCGCACACGAGCTTTTTGTCCGCCTCGCTCACGCGCAGACCGCGGGCCTGCGCCTCAACATAGCTGCGCATCATTTCCCCGGAAATGCGGTCCACGTGCTTTTCCAGCTCCAGCCGGTGCGAGGATGTGTAGATGTGGTACACGGCGCGCTTGTGCTCGCGCGCGAAGCGGGAGGCGGTGATCATGCACTCCTCCCAGCTGCCGGTCGCCTCAAATTCGTCGAGCGCGCGCTCGGTCTCGCGGCGCAGGATGGTATCGAGCAGCTCGTACAGGTCGGAGTAATGATAATAAAACGTCCGGCGTGTGATCTGGCACTCGTCCACGAGCTGCGTCACGGTGATCTTGTCGAACGGCTGCTCGGACAGCAGCTTCAGGAATGTGTCCTGGATGGCGGCTTCGGTCAAATGTGCCAAGCGGGATCCCACCTTTCTGGTCGTGCGGCGCGGTCATTGCGCGGCTGGTTGTGTGTCCTGTGCGGGGCGATATTCAATGTGCGCATAGCTGTGGCGCCGGGCGGCGGTATCGCACATGAATGTGTAGACTTTCTGGTGCAGGGCCCGGCGGGCGCTGCGCGGCGGCAGGGCAGAGTCGGGATAGAACGGATCGCTGACGACAACGGTGATGCACGGCGGCAAAAACCGCAGCAGCTTCCGCTGCCGGTAGACGACCACCACGCCGACGGCGGGCACCTGTTCGCGCACCGGGTAGGCAAACGCCGTGTCCGGGAACGGGCGGATACCATTATAATATGGCCAGATATGCGCCTCCGGGTAGATCATAATGGCCTGACGGCGCTCCAGCCGCCGGTGCAGCGCGGCGAGAAACTGCCGCGTGCCGTCGATTGTGTCGGCCAGCGGAACGGCGCCGAGCATCTGCACGATGTTGCGCAGGCCCGGAATGGAGACCGTATCCGCTGCGGTGACGATGTTTGCCCGGCGCGGAAATGCCAGCAGCGTCGGGATGAACGCGTCTGCCAGTGTGTTCGTGTGGTTGCCGTAGAGAAAGCAGCCGCCGGGCAGGCCGCGCAGCGCCTTGCGGTTTTCGATCCGCAGGCCGAAAACGAGCTTGCAGTACAAAAACAGGAACGGCGTCATGATCAGCCGGTAGACGACGAACGCGAATGCCTGCCAGATCGGGCTGGGGTGCTCATAGGGAAAGTCGGTGCCGATCGGCTTCGGCCGGATGTGTCCGTTCGTCGGCGCAAAGTCATCGTGCAGCGGGTCGTGATAATAAACGGTCTTGCGGCTCATGTCGGTTCGCCGCACAGGGCGACGGCGTCAAAGAGCATCCGCTCCATCTGCCGCATACAGCTCTGCTGTTCAAACTGCGTGCCGCTCTCAAGATATTTCCGGCTGTAGTCTGCGCGCTCGGCCGGATGCTCGACCCAGTAGTCGATTTTGGTGGCCATGTCTTCTGGGTCTTTATTTTTAAATAAGGACTTCTCATCAAGCGCAAACGCCTTGGCTGCGCTCTTTGGAGAGTCCGCAATGACCGGCACCAGCCCGCAGGCGATGGCCTCTAGGCAGGCGATGGACTCGATCTCCACCTCGGCGGGGTGGCAGTAGAGGTCGGCGCAGCGCAGCAGATTCAGCAGGTCCTGTCGCGAGAAAAACGCAATCTCCATGTCGACGCCGTATTTTTCGGCCAGATGATGATAATGGTCCTCACGGGGGCCTTCGCCGGCGAGGATGAGGTGGATCTGCTCGCGGTGGACCGAGCGGGCGATGGCTTCTATGAGAATTTCCTGATTCTTTTCGCTCGACAGGCGGCCGGTCGAGACGATGAGAAACTTCCCCTCAAGCCCCTCCGGGCGCTTGGCAGGGCCGGGCGTGAACATGCTGTTGACGCCGTTGGAAATCACGCGGCCGTTCGTCGGGCCGACGACGGCCTCAAACGTGTCGCGGATGAACTGCGTCGGGTAATGGATGATGTCCGAATACTGATAGACCATCTGATAGCAGGCACGGTAAACGCCGCGGTTGATCGCGTCAAGATCCTTACACAGGAAGTGCGCCGTCACGTTTTCGGCCTGGCAGTGGAAGCTGGAGGTGATGGGCTTGTTGTACGCCTTGGCGATCTTCACCGCCGTGTGCGACAGCTGCAGCACGAACGTCGTGTGCACGACGTCGCAGTCGCGGATCGCATCCTCGAGCAGGGAGCGGTCCACGCGCGGCAGCGTCACGCCATTGCGCTCCACGATGGGGTTGAGCAGGTAGAGGTTCAGCTCCGGCACGACGTAAAAGCACTCGTTGCCGGCCTTGTCCTGATCGGCGCAGACCACACGCACGGTGTGCCCCTGTGCGCGCAGGAAGCGGATGAGATTCATGCAGGCGATGGTGGTGCCATTGTTTTCTTCGCCCAAAATGTCACAGACAATCGTGATCGTCATGTTGTCGTATCATTCCTCGTTTTCAGAATTGGCAGGGGAGACCCGCTGCCGCATGATGCGACGTTCGTCATTGTAACCGGAAAAAATGAGAGCCGCATGAAAAAAGATTCTTTCAAGAATTCAAACAAATCTCACAATATCATATCATACTTTTCTGCGGGAGGAAACCTCTCATTTTCCTGAAAATGTGACTGATTATTTGTGATGATCGCAAAATGGCCGCGCGGCCTCTTGAATTACGTTTTTGAATCGTGTATATTATTTGTACCCATGTGTTCATATTTTTTGTTTTAGGAGAGCAAATTATGACAGAATATCAGAAGATGTATCAGGAAAAGCTGACGACGCCGGATAAGATCGCCCGGCAGGTGCAGTCCGGCTGGCTGCTCGGCATGGATACGGCGACCTCGCAGACGCCGGCCATCATGACTGCAATCGCAGAGCACATCCGCAACAGCGACATTACGGGCGTGAAGGTGCAGGCCCTGCTCGATGCGTATCCGTTCGAGTTTTACACCGACCCCACGCTGGCCGGCAAGATGACCGGCTACAGCTGGTTTTCCAGCAGCGCGGCGCGCAAGGCCGTCAATGCCGGCTATGCCGACATCATCCCGGCGTATTACCGCGACTTCCCGACCCGCATCCGCACGGAGTACGACTATGATGCCGTGTGCGTCGAGGTCGCGCCGATGGATCGCCACGGCTACTTCAGCCTGGCGCTCAACGGCTCCTATATTGACGCCATGCTCGACAAGACCAAGCGGATCTTCCTCGAGGTCAATGACCGCCAGCCCCGCGGTCTGTGCGGCTCGCTGATCCACATTTCGCAGGTCGACGCCATCGTGGAGTACAACCACGACCTGCCGGTCCTGCCGCCGGTGCAGCTCGACGAGGTGAGCAAGACGATCGGCGGGCTCATCGCCGAGCGCATTCCGGACGGCGCGTGCCTGCAGCTCGGCATCGGCGCGATTCCGGACGCGACCGGCATGGCGCTCAAGAGCAAGCACGACCTCGGCATCCACACCGAGATGTTCTCCGACGGCGTGGTGGATCTGTACCAGAAGGGGGTCATCACCGGTGCCAACAAGCGACTGGACAAGGGCAAGATGGTGGCTGCCTTCCTGATGGGCTCCAAA
>OOCX01002267.1_pt1 | contig 10478 bp, 6 predicted proteins | sample 1671231 | NCBI WGS metagenome assembly OOCX01 (sample SAMN06348135, study PRJEB24527) | human gut metagenome | biome: human gut; feature: ankylosing spondylitis patient; material: feces | host: Homo sapiens | place: China | collected 2015-10 | reverse complement strand
AGTATTTGTCAATAAGGCTATCAGAAATTCAAGCGTTATGACAGCATCTCAGATTGATGAATTTATTTCAAAGCCGTTTGAGGATGGGTTTATTGATTTGTTTTTACGGAAAAAAGAGCAGGGAAACAGAGTATCGGTTTTTTCAGGAAAGGATCATCCCGACAATATAGTTGCAAAGCTGTTAGGCGAAAAAAAGCTCATAATCAAGCTGAATCATAAGGATTATAATGGCTATAGACTGCTCAAGATGATAGATTTGAGTGATGAGTCAAAGCTGAATGCTGTTATGAGACGGATAATCAGCTACAGGGCGTTTATGCAGAATTTCATTGATGCTATTAATGATACCACCGAAGGCTTGGGGTATAGGAACTATTTACGGCTGCTTAGAGAGTTTTATAATGCAGATTGTGTGGCTGTCATTTATAATGGAGAGAGTGCGTGGGACACAATTGAGGAGATACATATACCAAGTGCTAAGATTATGGCAAAGGTGGTTAATGAATCTGTTTCAAGAGGTGCAATTACAGATTTTCTCGCTCTGTTTAATGACACCGGCCGTGTGTTTATAAGTGATATTCAGTCAATTGAGGGTGAATACAGGGATTTATTCAAGCGTATGGCTGATGTCAGAATATGGTCTACATCTGCTGTTCTTCTAAACAAGGGGGAACAATGCTTTGGTGCCATCGTGGTTATGAATCCAAGAGCCAATTCAGGAAGTCTGGATTTGATTGAAATGATTGGTATTTCAATATCGAATAATCTGTTTTATGAGAAGGCGAGGGCAGAGTATGAGTACAGGCTCAATTTTGACCAGGTCACAGGCTTAAGAAAGAGAGAAACCTTTAATAATTTGGGAGAGAGCTATGTGGAGTATGACTGCAGCTTTATGGGAGTATTTGCATCAGATATCATAAGGCTTTCAGATATAAATGAAAAATTTGGGTATATGGCAGGAAATGCGCGTCTTAGGATGGTTGCAGATGTGATCAGGGGCGTTTTTACAGGCTATGATATATACAGGTACGAGCAGGATGAGATAGTTGTTTTTTGCAAGGATATTGATAAAAAATCATTTATGGGACTTGTCAGGATAGTAAGGGAAAGCCTTGATGATCTGGATGTCTCAGTATCGACAGGCTTTAGTTGGACGGACAAGCCCGACATAGCAAGGCAGCTCTCAGAGGTTCGCTTAATGTATGATATTGAAAAGGACGCAAAGCTTAAGAGTCTTGACAGTATAATGAGAAATAAGGTATTTAAGGATGTGGTTTCTGAGATTGAAAAGGGAAGCTTCATGGTGTATTATCAGCCGAAGGTTGATTCAAGAACAGGCATCACAGTCGGGGCGGAGGCCCTTATCAGATTTTTTGATGAGGCTCATGGCGTTGTAGGGCCAATTCATTTTATCGAGATTTTAGAAGAAAACAGATGCTCGCATCTTATTGATTTATTTGTACTTGATGAGGTATGCAAGGCGCAGAAGCTTCGCTGTATAAGTGACAGGAGAGTGGTTCCGGTATCTGTGAATTTTTCAAAAAATACACTGGAATATGCAGACCTCCTGGATCATGTGAAGGAGATAATGAACAGGTATGATCTCCCGGAGGGGCTTGTTCAGATAGAGATAACAGAGTCGGTTGGTGATATGGATATTGTATTGATAAATAATATCGCGCAGTCACTGATTTCAATGGGCTTTCGTCTTTCGATGGATGACTTTGGCACGAAGTACTCAAATCTTGAGATGCTCTTTAAGTTTCCGTTCAGCATTGCTAAAATTGACCGTTCCCTGGTCAAGAATCTCGAGAGCAATGAAAAGAGCAGGATCATGTTAAAGCACCTCATATCCATGATTATGGAGCTTGGTATAGAGTGTGTTGCCGAGGGAGCAGAGAATGAGGAGCAGGTAAGGCTATTACAGCAGTTTGGTTGTAATATTATTCAGGGCTATTTCTATTCAAAGCCGGTTACACTTGATGTTTTCACGAGTGAGTTCGTGGAAAAAACAAGGAATCAATTGTGATTCACAATTTTATATACAATGCAGCTATTAACAGGCGCCTGTAGCAGGAAAGCGGATAACAGCTGCAAAAAAAATAAAAGGAAAGGAAGAAAAATGTTAGAAAAAATCTTCAAACTCAAACAAAACAACACAACGGTCAAGACAGAGATTCTTGCCGGTCTGACAACATTCATGACCATGGCATACATCATTGCTCTTAACCCAAACCTCCTCACCGGATTTGGTGCTGAGGGAACAAAAGCACTATGGAACGGAGTGTTCCTGGCAACATGTATTGCTTCGGCAGTCGGTATGTTTGTCATGGCATTTCTTGCCAACAAGCCATTTGCACTGGCTCCGGGTATGGGACTTAACAGCTTCTTTGCTGTAGTAGTTGCCAATATCGTAAGCATCACAGGCCTGTCATATGTTGATTCATTCCAGGCTGCACTGTGTATCATCCTTATTGAGGGTATTTTATTCTTTATACTTTCAATATTCAATATCCGTGACAAGATAGTAGATGCCATTCCTTATGGTGTCCGCATGGGTATTTCACCAGCTATCGGTCTTATGCTTTTAAATATCGGCTTTGGCTCAAATGCCGGTGTTTACTCAAAGGATGGCGGACCATTTTATGTGATGAAGGATTTCTTCGGTGCACTCACACCGGGACTTGCCAAAACAAATATGACAGATGGATATTCTTCAATGGTGCTCACTGTTGTGACTATGTTCATCGGACTTTTTGTTATCATTATTTTAGCTCATAAGGGCGTCAACGGAGCAGTACTTTTTGGTATGCTTGCAGCCTGCGTAGTTTACTGGGTAGGAGAGGCTATATTCTTTGGAACAAATCCTTTTGCATCACTTGCAACAGCTTCATTTGTACCACAGTTTAAGGATATGGCAGATACAACACTGTTCAAGTTCGATTTCAAGGATTTCATCAGTATTGGATGGTTTACAGCAATTTCACTCATCATCACATTCTGTATCATAGATATGTTTGATACCATCGGAACACTTGTTGGTACTGCATCACGAGCAGGAATGGTTGACAAAGAGGGAAATATGCCAAACATGAAGGAGGCTTTGGTTTCCGATTCAGTTGCCACAGTGGTTGGTGCCGTAACAGGTACATCTACAGTAACAACTTTTGTTGAGTCTGCATCAGGTGTAGAGGCCGGTGGACGAACAGGTCTTACAGCTTTCACAACAGGTATCCTGTTCCTTGCATGCATCTTTATAGCACCGCTTGCAGCAATCATTCCTGCCGCAGCAACATCATCAGCACTTATCTATGTTGGTATCCTGATGCTTGGCGGTCTTAAGAAGGTGGATTTCGAGGATCTCTCACAGGTTGCTCCGGTAGCACTCATGCTTATTGCAATGCCTATCTCCGGATCTATCGGACATGGTATAGGTCTTGGACTTATCACATATACTGTACTCAAGGTCTTTACAGGAAAAGCAAAGGAGGTTTCTATCCTTACTTATGCTATTTCGCTTCTCTTCCTTGTGAAGTTCTTCCTTGTAGTGTAGTGTTTTAAAGCTTAGTGATTCATAGTGGTTATTAGTGCGAAAATGATATAATTAGCTTTTATGTGCCGTCCATGGCACATAACGCCTTGCCCCGCCATCCTTGGCGGGGCATTGTTGTGTGCGGATATAATTCTAACAGCCACTAAGTGACTGCGTAAGGCTTGCAGATACATTAAACTGTGCTGTAGCGGCATTTTCTTATGTGGTGACAATAATCCACATACACAAACATATGTTCTTGACAATTGAGCGTAATCAATGTAGAATTGCAGTATGGACAAGCATAATGAAGAGCACATTTATGTGGCAATAGATTTAAAATCATTTTACGCATCAGTAGAGTGCAGAGAGAGGGGAAAGGATGCTCTGACCACTAATCTGGTCGTGGCAGATCCAACCCGCACGGAGAAGACTATCTGTCTTGCAGTATCGCCGGCTCTTAAGGCATATGGCATACCGGGCAGGGCGCGCCTTTTTGAGGTGGTACAGCGTGTGAAGGAGGTAAACAAGCTGCGTCTGTCGAAGCTTATGGCGAGTGGACATGCTGCCGGGACAGTGGAGAGAAGAAAAAAATATGTAACAGAAATTGATATGGCAGAAAATGATATAACAGAAAGCACAATGGCCGGCTTTGATTATGCATCATATAATGCGAATCTGCTTGACGCACATCCTGAGTATGAGCTGACATACATTGTCGCACCGCCGCGTATGGCTTTGTATATGGATTACAGTACACGCATATACAATATTTATCTTAAGTATATCGCACCTGAGGATATCAGTGTTTACTCGATAGATGAGGTTTTTATGGATGTGACACACTATCTTCGCACTTATCACATGACGGCAAGGGAGCTTGCGTCTAAGATGATAGACGATGTCCTTAAGGATACCGGTATCACGGCAACCTGCGGCATTGGTACCAATCTGTATCTGTGCAAGATAGCCATGGATATTATGGCAAAGCATGCCATGCCTGATGAACGAGGAGTGCGTATAGCAGAGCTTAATGAGAATAGCTATAGGCGAAAACTATGGGACCACAGGCCGATTACCGATTTCTGGAGGGTGGGAGCAGGTTATGCCAAAAAGCTCGAGGCAGCCGGCATGTATACAATGGGGGATGTGGCCAGATGCTCAACAGGCGGTCCGAATGATTTTTACAATGAGGAAAAGCTGTATAAGATGTTTGGCATCAATGCAGAGCTTCTTATAGACCATGCATGGGGGTATGAGCCTGTTACAATAGCTGATATCAAGGCATACAGACCGCAGACCAACAGCATCAGTTCAGGGCAGGTGCTTCAGGAGCCGTATGATTATGAGAAGACAAAGCTTATTGTGCGTGAGATGACGGACCTTCTTGTGCTTGATCTGGTAGATAAGAGGCTGGTTACAGACCAGATAGTACTCACTATAGGGTATGATATTGCAAATCTGTCTAATAAGGCTGATAGCCGTTTGGGCAATAATTATGACCACGCAGTAAATAATAAAGGCAGAGACAGTATTGGCGGTAAAAAAGGTACACACAGAGATTATACAGGTGAGATTACCATAGACCGATACGGCAGAAAGGTTCCAAAGCATGCACATGGTACAGCAAATTTAGGGCGTTATACGTCATCCACGCGCATCATCATGGATGCTGTGATGGAGCTTTATGACCGTATCATAGATCCTTCTCTTCTGACACGAAGGATTACTGTGGTGGCAAACAGGGTCTGTGATGAGAGCAAGGTGCAGGAAAGTGAGCAGTTTGAGCAGCTTGATTTATTTACAGATTATCAGGAGAGGGCTAAGGAAAAGCTAAAAGAGGATGAGGCGCTTTCCAAGGAGAGAAAGCTTCAGGAGGCTATGATTTCCGTCAAGAAGAAATATGGAAAGAATGCTATGCTAAAGGGCATGAATCTTGAGGAGGGTGCCACAACTATTTCAAGGAACAATCAGATTGGCGGACACAAGGCATAGCAGCAACCGATGTAGTTCTTAATCTGATTTATCTTAGTGGTTTAAAATAGTTACGAAAAAGTATATAAGGAGCATGGCATGGGAAAATATGATGATATTATAGATTTACCACATCATGTGTCAAAGGTACATCCGCAGATGTCTATATGGGACCGCTCAGCACAGTTTGCACCTTTTGCGGCACTTACAGGTCATGAGGAGGCTATTGCAGAGACAGCGAGGCTGACAAACGAGTGGCATGAGCCTGATGAGGACAAAAAAAGAGAGCTTGATGAGAAAATGAATGAGCTCATGATGCTTTATAGAAAGCGTAATTTCAATTCAGACAGTTTATATGACGAAAATGTCATAAACACAATGACAGAGAATTATTTTGAGGTGACATATTTTGTGCCGGATGAGCATAAGGAGGGTGGCAGCTATGAGCATGTGACAGGATATCTTAAAAAGCTTGATAGCATAGGGCACCTGATGATAGTTGTGGATGATAATGGTACAGAGACGGTAATTGATACAAGAAGAATATATGATATCGATTTGTGATGATTTTGTTAGGAATGCATTACTTGTAAATGTGGTATAGAAAGCAGGAAATTATAAAGATGGACAAGCAGATAGAAAGAGCCGGTGATGACAATAAAAATAATATTGGTGTGTTATATGGCATCGGTGTAGGTCCGGGAGATCCCGAGCTTATGACTTTAAAGGCTATTAATACAATAAAAGCATGTGATATAATTGCAATCCCTGCAGTTTCAAAAGAGGAATGCTATGCGTACAGGATAGTGCAGGCTGTTTTACCGGAGATAGAGAAAAAACAGATTATGTGCACTCCGTTTCCAATGATAAAGGACAAGGAAAAGCTTACTATATCACACAATAAGATATACAGTGACATAGTAAGTGAGCTTGAAGATGGGAAAAATGTGGCAATGCTTACACTCGGCGATCCAAGCGTGTATTCGACATATATGTATATCCATAAGCGTGTCATGCAGGCAGGTTTTACGGCAGTGATGATAAGCGGTGTGCCATCGTTTTGTGCAGCTGCAGCGCGGCTGGGCATTTCGCTTGGAGAGATGATGGATGAGATACATATCATACCGGCTTCGTATGATGTGAGGGGTACTGTGGGCTATGGTGGAACCTGTGTATACATGAAATCCGGAAAGAAGCTTGCAGAGCTTATAGAGGTGCTTCGCACAGGAGATGCTATCAGAAAAAAGAAAATGACAGTGTATGGTGTGACAAACTGTGGCATGGAGTCTGAGCGTGTGTACAGGGGGCTGGATGAGCTTACCGAAGCAAAAGGATATCTGACAATAATTATAGTGAAATATAGCTAAAATGAGAGTTTACTTTTTGTGCACAATTGCTATAATAGTATGGTGAACCGAATATATATATATTTGAATATAGAAAAGAGCTGAAATATCACATGAGTATAGTGGATAAATTTGGAGAAAAAGTAGGCGAGATAGCAGAAAAAGATCCTGTTAAGGCGAGGAAGCTTTTGCTTGCAGGATATAGATTACAGGAAAAGAGATTAGCATTATTTCCGGACAGAAAGCTTCCAATGTCAGGGCAGTATGTGGCAAAGATTGTCATGAATAATATCATACAGGCACTTGCAAAGCCTGAAAATGCCGCCATGGTCAGTATTTTTGTACCGGGTGAGCTTTTGACGGCGGCAGGTCTCACACCATATTCGGTTGAGGCATTATCGTGCTTTATTGCAGGAACTAAATGCGAGCAGGCCTTTCTAAGGCAGACTGAGAAGGAAGGCTTTCCGGAAACTATGTGCTCGTATCACAGGGTTTTTCTGGGCGCAGCCTTAAACGGTATAGTGCCAAAGCCAAAGTGCATGGTGTATACAAACCTGGCATGCGATGGCAATATGATGACATTTCCGTATCTCAAGGAGAGATATGAAATACCAAGCTTTTATATAGATGTTCCATATGAGAAGAATTATGACTCTGTTATGTATGTAGCAAAGCAGCTTAGAGAGCTTAAGAGTTTTTTACAGGATGTCACCGGCAGAGAAATCACAGAGGAGTCTGTGAAAAAGGCTGTAGATAAGAGCAAAATTGCATCAAATAATTATTACAGGCAGCTTCACCTGAGAAAAGGACATGATATTGCATCGACTCTCACAAATGAGCTGTATGCGCTTTTCATGTGTCATCTGCTTGCAGGAACTGATGAATCAGTCAGATACACACAGCTTCTGAGAGATGATGTGAGACGTGCACCGGCAGGCGATGGATTTCATGTACTTTGGATGCACACCATGCCGTTTTTGCAGGATGCAGTGAAGGATGTGTTCAATTACAGTGATACAATCCATATCAGTGCAAGCGATTTTATAGCGGATGGTTTCAGAAGCATGGAGTCGGATGATCCTTACGAGGCACTTGCCGAAAAAATGGTTTACTGCATTTATAATGGCAGCGTGAACCAGAGAATAGAGGAGGCAAAGGAGCTTGCCGACACAGTTGGAGCAGACGGTGCTGTACTTTTTGCGCACTGGGGCTGTAAGAATACAATCGGTGCATCAAGCCTTATAAAGCGCTCGCTCGAGAGGGAAGGACTTCCAACTATGGTTTTAGACGGAGACGGCTGCAACCCGGCAAATGCCAGTGATGGACAGATTTCCACAAGGCTTCAGGCATTTGTGGAGATGCTTACAGAGCAGGAACGTAATTAGAAATAATACACCGGTTATTGCGTGAGGTGTGTGGATATTTACTATAAACCAATTTCAGAAAGTGGAAAACAGATGATAAATTATGTTTGTAAATATGCTCCGGTAGAGTTGTTTAAGGGCTTTGGGCAGGAATGTGCTGTACTTGAGGAGATGCCGGAGAATTTTGATAAATCAGATAAGATAGCTCATGCGAATCTCTGCGGATTCGGCAAATCAGTCATACAGGCTGTGCTCGAGGGCAAGGTAGAGGAACTTGTGCTAGTGAACTGCTGTGATTCAATGCGCAGAGTCTATGATATCATAGAGAATACAAAGAAATGCAAATTCCTGTATATGCTTGATCTGCCTCATGAGGATAACGAGTGTGAGAACATAAAATTTGCACAGTCAATTCTTCGTTTGAAGAATGCGTATGAGAGATATTCGCACAGGACATTCGACAGGGAACTTTTTATAAAGTCATTTGCAAAACCTGAATCTGAGCGCAAGCCATACATAGGTCTTATGGGTGTGCATGTGAGCAGTATTCTTGAGAAGACAATACGTGAAAATATGCAGATGGATGTGGAAAATATGACATGCACATCCGGCAGAAATCTCATTATTTTACAGAAGGATCTTAGAAATATGGATGATGAGACTCTCTTTGTAGCATATGCAGAGAGTCTGCTCGGACAGATGCCATGTGCCAGAATGAACAATAATACAAGAAGAAACCAGCTCTTTTTAGACCCAAGTCTTAAGGGCATCATATATCACACGATAAAGTTCTGCGATTACTATGGCTTTGAGTACGCAAGCATAAAGAATAATATTAAGGTGCCTCTTTTAAAGCTTGAGACGGATTTTACAAGCCAGAGTGCCGGGCAGCTTCTGACAAGAATACAGGCATTTGCAGAGACAATAGAGGGCTCAGATGACATGGACCCTACAAAAGGCATAAGCGAGGAGGCAAGAAGAAGGATGGAATCAGGAGTCTACTATGTAGCAGGAATTGACAGCGGCTCAACAAGCACCGACGTGGTGATACTGGATCAGGACGGAAAAATTAAATCGACAATGATTATTCCGACAGGTGGCGGAGCTATGATGAGTGCCGAAAAGAGTCTGGAGAAGGCTGTCGAAAAGGTCGGTATATCAAAGGATGATATTGTAAGGATTGTAACAACAGGATATGGACGTGCATACATCAACAGCGGCGATGACAGCATCACAGAGATTACATGCCATGCAAAGGGCGCGCATTATCTTAATCCCAAAGTGCGCACAGTTATTGACATAGGTGGACAGGATATAAAGGCAATCAGTATAGATGAAAATGGTGCGGTCAAAAATTTCCTGATGAATGATAAATGTGCGGCAGGAACCGGACGGTTTCTGGAGATGATGGCAAGGACACTCGGACTTTCACTTGAGGAGATGAGCACCATGGGACTCGATTGGAAGGAAAACATTGTGATTTCAAGCATGTGTACAGTTTTTGCAGAGTCTGAGGTAGTATCGCTGGTGGCACAGAACAAGGCTGTTTCTGATATTATCCACGGACTAAACATGTCTGTAGCTTCAAAGGTAGGTGCACTTGCAGCAAGGCTTGGGCAGGATAATCCGGGAGAGTATATGATGACAGGCGGAGTGGCAAAGAACAAAGGCATCACAAATGCACTTGAAGAAAAGCTCGGCGCAAAGCTGTATATTTGCGATGAGGCACAGCTTTGCGGAGCGCTTGGTGCAGCACTTTTTGCATATGAGAAGTGCAGGGAGGCTTAATAGAGGGGCTATAGCAAACCACCAGTTGAACTGGTGGTTGCTGACTTTATTCCATGATTTTCCCGTCAATACTTATTGTTACAACTTGCCATGGTATGAATTTTCCACTAGCTTGAAGAGCTTTTTTGGCCGCAATTTCCAGGCCGCCACAGCAAGGAACTTCCATTCGGACAATAGTTACACTTTGAATGTTGTTATTTTGAATAATAGCAGTCAGCTTTTCACTATAATCCACCTGATCTTAGGACAACCAATTAAAGTTACCTTGTTTCGAATAAAATCCTGATGAAAAGCGGCATAAGCGTAAGCAGTACAATCAGCTGCGATTAAAAGCTTTGAGCCGTTAAAATATGGTGCATTAACAGGAGCCAGTTTAATCTGTACCGGCCAGTTTTGAAGATTTGATCCTGAATCTGCGGTTGAAGTGGCTTTTACAGGCTCAGATGTTTCAGTTCGTCTGATCTGCATGATTTT
>OOCX01002253.1_pt1 | contig 10523 bp, 11 predicted proteins | sample 1671231 | NCBI WGS metagenome assembly OOCX01 (sample SAMN06348135, study PRJEB24527) | human gut metagenome | biome: human gut; feature: ankylosing spondylitis patient; material: feces | host: Homo sapiens | place: China | collected 2015-10 | reverse complement strand
ACCGAGACCTACCAGACCTGGCCCGATTTACTATACGACCGCAGTGCTACCGCCCGTACCCGCAACACCGCGCTGAACATGTGCGCCGTGGGTGCCCGCATGGCCGAGGTGCTGAACGCGGCGGGCATCCACACGCTGCACGACGAAACGCTGCACGATTCCCCCAGCTACACCGAGAGTTACGACCGCAGCCGCGCCACGGCCCAGGAGTATCTGCGGCAGTATCCGTCGATCAAAGTGGTGCTGGACGTCCACCGGGATGCCATCGAGGATGCCGACGGCACGCTGGTCAAGCCGGTGTGCACCATCGACGGCGCAAGCACCGCCCAGGTGATGATCATTGCCGGGTGCGACAACGGCAGCACCATCAGCCTGCCCAACTGGCGGCTGAACCTGCGCTTTGCCGCCGCCTGGGAGGAAGCCATGGAGAGCCGCTTTCCCGGCCTGACGCGGCCGGTGCTGTGCGGCTACCGGTTTTACAACCAGGATTTAACCACCGGCAGTTTGCTGATCGAGATCGGCGGCCACGGAAATACGCTGGAGGAGGCCCTCCGGGCCGGGGAATTCGCTGCGCTGGCGTTGGCGGAGCTGCTGGGCGGGCAGCAGCCGTAAAAATCAGTTCTTTACTTTTCCTGCAACACTAGTTATAATAAATATAATTATTGTTATAGAGGAGAGGAATTTCCATGCAGAGAACGGAACTTGCATCGCTGTACACCGCTACCCCTGCCGATGGTACCAAGGTCACTGTCTGCGGCTGGGCCAAAACTGTGCGCGATTCTAAAAATATCGGCTTTATCTCGCTGTCCGACGGCAGCTGCTATAAGCCCGTCCAGATTGTTTTCCAGGCTGACAAACTGGCTAACTATGCCGAGATCGCCAAGTGCGGCCTGTACACCAGCTTTGAGGTCACCGGCACCCTGGTGCTGACCCCCAACGCCAAGCAGCCCTTTGAGATCAACGCCGACACCATCACCGTGCTGGGTCCCTGCGGCCCCGAGTACCCGCTGCAGAAAAAGAAGATGAGCATGGACTACCTGCGCACCATGACCCATCTGCGCCCCCGCACCAACACCTTCAACGCGGCGTTCCGTGTGCGCGGCCAGGCTGCTTTTGCCCTGCACCAGTTCTTCCATGAGCACGGCTTCACCTACGTACACACCCCCATCTTCACCGGCTCTGACTGCGAAGGTGCCGGCGAGATGTTCCAGGTGACCACCCTCGACCTCAACGACATTCCCCGCAACGAAGAGGGCGGCGTGGACTACACCAAGGACTTCTTCAAGCGTCCCGTCAACCTGACCGTTTCCGGCCAGCTGGAGGCCGAGGCCATGGCCATGGCCTTTGGCAAGGTGTACACCTTCGGCCCCACCTTCCGTGCGGAGAAGAGCTTTACCACCCGCCACGCCGCCGAGTTCTGGATGATCGAGCCCGAGATGGCCTTCTGCGACCTGAAAGGCTACATGGACACCGCCGAGGCCATGACCAAGTTCGTCATCCGCTACGTGCTGGACAACTGCCCCGATGAGATGGCCTTCTTCAACCAGTTCATCGACAAGGGCCTGATCGAGCGCCTGGAGCTGGTGGCAAACAGCGAGTTCGGCCGCATCACCTACACTGAGGCCATTGAGATCCTGAAGAAGAACAACAAGAAGTTCCAGTTCCCCGTGGAGTGGGGCGTGGATATCCAGACCGAGCACGAGCGCTACCTGACCGAGGTCGTGTTCAAGAAGCCCGTCTTTGTCACCGATTACCCCAAGGAGATCAAGAGCTTCTACATGAAGATGAACGCGGACGGCAAGACCGTGGCCGCAGCTGATATGCTGGTGCCCGGCATCGGCGAGCTGATCGGCGGCAGCCAGCGCGAGGAGAACTACGACAAGCTGGTGGCCCGCATGGACGAGCTGGGCATGGACAAGACCAACTACGAGTGGTACCTGAACCTGCGCAAGTTCGGCGGCGTGGAGCACGCCGGCTACGGCTTGGGCTTCGAGCGCATGATCATGTACCTCACGGGCATCCAGAACATCCGTGACGTGCTGCCCTTCCCCCGCACCGCTTACGGTTTCTAAGGATTAAATTCAACCCTCTCAGTCAAAGCCTGTCGGCTTTGCCAGCTCCCCCGAAGGGGGAGCCTATTGCGGCTCTTGGATAAAGGCAGCATAGCCTCTCCCCTCGGGAGAGGTGGCATTGCGGAGCAATGACGGAGAGGGTTGTTTTCAACAAGGAGATAAATACAAGTGGAAAATATCGCTCCTGCCCTGTTGGACTGGTTCTATGCCAGCCGCCGCATCCTCCCCTTCCGGGAGGACCCTACGCCCTACCATGTCTGGCTGAGCGAGATCATGCTGCAGCAGACCCGGGTCTCGGCGGCGCTGCCCTACTACGAGCGCTTCCTTGCCGCCCTGCCGGATATCCCCGCGCTGGCCGGATGTGAGGAGGAAAAGCTGCACAAGCTGTGGGAGGGGCTGGGTTATTACAGCCGGGTGCGCAACCTGCAGAAGGCAGCGAAGATCGTCTGCGCCCAGTACGGCGGGCAGCTGCCTGCTGATTACAACGCCCTGCTGGCCCTGCCCGGCATCGGGGAGTACACGGCGGGGGCCATTGCATCCATCAGCTTCGGCCTCCCGGTTCCCGCCGTGGACGGCAACGTTCTGCGGGTGTTTGCCCGGCTCTACAACGACCCCCGGCTGGTCACCGACCCGCAGGTGAAGCGGGAGTTCACGGCACGGGTCATGGAGCACCAGCCGCCCGCAAAAGCCGGAGACTACAATCAGGCCCTGATGGAGCTGGGCGCGCTGGTCTGTCTGCCCAACGGCGCACCCCTGTGTGAGCAGTGCCCGCTGGGCACGCTCTGCCGGGCCCGGGCCGCAGGCACCGCCCTCTCCCTGCCCCAGAAAACGCCCCCCAAGGCCCGGCGCATCACGCCGGTCACGGTGGTGCTGGTGCTGAACGAGGGCCGGGTGCTGCTCCAGCAGCGGCCCGCCAAGGGCCTGCTGGCTGGGCTGTGGCAGCCGGTGCTGTGGGAGGATACCACCCTTACCGCCGCAGAGACCGCCGCCCGCCTTGCTGCCCTGGGGCTGGACTGCACAGGGGTACATTTCACGCCCCTGCCTGCGGCCAAGCACATTTTCACCCACATCGAATGGCACCAGAGCGGCTATTTCCTCACCGTGCCGGAGCAGCCCGCCCCCGCAGGCTGCGTCTGGGCCGGAAAGGAACAGCTGGAGGCTGCGTACACCCTGCCCGGTGCCTTCAAGGTCTACAAAAAGCTGCTGCTGACCAAATTGCTGTGATTGCCCGGATTGATGAAATTTCTGCATTTCGGATTGTAATTTTTTGCTTTTCCGGGTATAATAGCCTTATCAAAATGAACTCCGGTTCCATGAACCACCGTTCCCCACCAGAAAAGGAGTGTGTCCTATGAAGAAATCCTGTCTGATCGCTGTTATCGCCACGCTGGCCGCTGTGGCCGGTGCGCTGGCCGCCGTGGCTGTCTATCTGCACCGCCGTGAGAAGGAGCTGGACGAGTACGAGCGTCTGCTGTTTGGCGAGGATAAGGCTGAGACCGTTGAGCCTGCCGCAGAGCAGCCCGCAGAAGATCCTTCTGCCGAGGATGCCGCAGAATAAACCAAACACCGAAAAACGCACCCGGCTTGTCCCTGCAAGCTGTGGTGCGCTTTTTTATACGCTGCATTGATTTGAAATCAACCTCTCATTCTCCGCTCCGGCGCGGCCAGCTCCCTTGGCAGGGGAGCCAAGTGCAGGGATGCGGCTTTGTAACAGGAGTACATATCCATGAAACGATTTTTGTTGTGGGTCGTTGGTGTCATTCTGGGCGTTGCTGTGCTGCTGGGCGCGGTGATGACCGTGAGCTATTCCTTTACCGGCGAGGGTTCCTGCCCGGCGGCAGACACGCAGTTCGGCGGGCAGGCACTGGAAGTGAACGGCTCCTGCTGGCAAGTGCCGCTGCTGGGCGGCGTGTTCGATAAGGTGTTCACCAGCCCGGAGACCCTGACTGTGCAGAAACTGGGCGTGCTGTATGACGCACACCCGGCCCTCGCCCTGCCCGATTGGGCCAGCTACACCACCCTGACCATTGAAACCGACATCGGCAGCATCGTATTTGCTGGGTCAGCCTCTCAATACGAGGACTTTCTCTTCCCTGCCAACGGGGATTACAAGGCAAAGCTGACGGTCTGGCGGCTGCCGCAGGACTATCTTGCTACCCAGTTTGAGGGCGGAACCACCGGTTCCATCCGCAGGAACCTGGGCGTGGAGCACCCGGCCAAACCCACGGGCTGGTACAGCTACTCCTTCCGGTTCACCCTGCAGGCCAGCGCGGAGGTCGCCCTTTCCACCGAGCGGCTGGAGCAGGGCGGTGTGGCGGCGCTTTCCATCACCGGCCTGACCGGCGAGACCGCTCCCGCCGTGGAGACCGACCTGGGCAGCGTTCAGTGCGTCCGGCTGGGCAGCGGCTGGCGCGCCTACATCCCCGCCGCCTACAACGCTTCGGCAGGCGGGCACACGGTCAACGTTACCGTCAACGGCGAGACCTTTGCCCGGACGCTGACCGTTCTGCCCAAGGATTTCGGCACCGTGGATGTGGAGCCGGAACCTGCATCCACCGAGGCCGCCAACGCCGAGTTCCGGAACAACATCTGGCCCCTGTACGAGCAGCCCGTGCGGGAAAAACTCTGGGCCGGTGCCTTTCTCTGCCCGGCAGAAAACTACATGACGTTGGTGGATTTCGGTCAGGTCAAGGTGTCCGGCGGCCAGCAGGGCAGCCGATCCAACTCCACCCGGCTCTACACCATCCCCGGTGAGCCCTGCCGCGCCCCGGCGAATGGCGTGGTGGTGTTTGCAGGCGATCTGGCTCTCACCGGCAGCACCGTGGTCATCGACCACGGCTGCGGCGTGCGCAGTTATCTGTACGGCCTGCAGGAGCTCTCCGTGACCCGCGGCCAAACCGTGGAGCGGGGGCAGGCTGTCGGCGTGTTGGGCGAGGAGCTGACCATGGACTTCAAGCTCGGCAGCAAGAGCGTGAACCCCTGGCCCCTGTTCCAGACCAGCGGTGGGTTATTCTGGCAGGAGAAGGGCTGATCCTGCAAAAAATTTGCAGAAACCTGTAACGCTTTCTCCTTTTCTGCGTTATTGGGGTGAAAGGCCATGAAAAAGGAGGGCAAAAGACGATGAATACGAATTGTGATATCATCCGTGACCTGCTGCCGCTGTATGCGGAGCACATCACCAGCGAGGCCAGCAACGCGCTGGTGGAAGAGCATCTGGCCGAATGTCAAGCCTGCCGCGCCGAGCTGGAACAGATGGAGCAGCCGGTGCCGGTACGGCCGGAAGCGCAGCCGGATGCACCCCTGCGCAGGATCAGGGCCGCCCTGCAAAGAAGGAGCATCCGTGCAGCAATCGGCTCTGTGCTGGCAGCTCTGTGCGCTCTGGCAATGATGTTCTGGATGGGCACTGCCCGCGTCCCGGCCACCGCAGAGCAGGCTCATTTCTGGACCTACAACCGCAAAGAGAATGGCGCAGACATCTGCATTCTGGAAGTGCAGGGCGAGGGTGTCTGGCTGGATATGGAGGACACCTTCAGCTGGGGCAAGCCGCAGATCACCGTGCGGGCCATGCGCTACCGCTTTCCGGGTGTGCATCGGGTACTGACAGCCCTGGTGGATTTCGATCGATCCCCTGTATGGGTCACGGTGTCTCGCACCCAGCTGCTGACCGTGGACTGCGCAGACCAGACCCTGTACTACCGCGATGGACAGCTGGTAGACCGCTACATCGTGCAGGAAAACCCGGACGGTACCTTCGACTACGCCTACGGCACCGACCAGGAATACGGCATCGACTATAAGAAGGGCTGAGCCTATGGACATCGACAGCGTTTACCGGCTCTATTTCCGGGATGTGTTTCTGTTCCTGCAGGGCCTGACCCACAACGAGGCGCTGGCCGAAGAACTGACGCAGGAGACTTTCTTCAAAGCTCTGGACGGCCTGAAGGACTACGACGACCGGCAGGATGTACGGGCGTGGCTGTTCACGGTGGCCCGCAACGCCTATTATTCCCACTGCCGCCGGACAAAGCACACTGCCCCGCTGGAAGATGCCGAAACCGCCCCCGCCGACACTCCGGACATTGCCCAGCTGCTGGTTGATCAGGATGCGGCATTCACTGTGCATCAGTGCCTGCACACGCTGGACGAGCCTTACAAAGAGGTGTTCAGCCTCCGGGTATTCGGCGAGCTGCCCTTTGAACGCATCGGGCTGATCTTCGGCCACAATGCCGCATGGGCCCGGGTGACCTACTACCGGGCCAAGACCCAGCTGCAAAAGATGCTTTCCTCTTCCACCTGACATTCCCTATCACAGCAGAACACCCCCGGCCCAAAGGCGCGGGGGTGTTCTTTTTTGTGCGCAGGACTCAGACCGTTTTGCCTGCTCAAGCTGACCAAAATAAAAAGGTTTTAGGGCTTCGTTGATTGTTGCGTTGGCAGCTCCACCGCGATGGTCGTGCCCTTCTCCGAACTTTTCTCCACCCAAACGGAGCCGCCGTGGAGATCGGCGATCTCCCATACCAGTGAGAGCCCCAGTCCTGCGCCGCCGTATTCCCGGCTGCGCGACTTGTCCACCCGGAAGAAGGGCTGGAAGATACTGCGCTGATACTCCTCCGGGATGCCGCAGCCGGTGTCGGAGACGCGGAGCAGGAGCTTTTCCAACTCCTGAGTGACAGAAACCCGTACCGAGCCGCCCGGCCGGTTGTACTTGACAGCATTCTCCGTCAGGTTGAAGATCAGCCGGTAGATCAGTGCATCGCTGCCGGTCATAATGCCGTCGCCCTCCGCCGTCAGCGTGACACCGAGCTTATCTGAGAGCGGCGCAAGATCTGTGAAGATCTCCTCGATCATGGGAGCGAGCTGGATCCGCTCGTTCCGCGCCACCTGCCGCAGATTGCTCATCTCCAGCAGTGTCCTGGTCATCTGTGCCAGCCGCTCCGTCTGCTCACGCAAAAGCGTGAGGAACTCCGCCGTCTCCGGCCGCACATCAGGATGCTCCGCGGAAAACAGCTCCAACTGCGCCTGCATTAGTGCCAGTGGCGTGCGCAGCTCGTGGGCGGCGTTGCCGGTGAACTGCCGCTGGGCGGAAAAGGCGTTGTTCAGCCGCTCCAGCATCTGGTTGAACGAACGGCTCAGCTGCCGGAACTCCGAAATAGTGTCTTCATCGATCCTCATATCGGCAAGATTGTTCAGCTGCACCTGCTCCACCTGCGAGGTAAAGCTGCGCAGGGGCTTGAGAGCGCGTCCGCTGACGAAATAGGCGAGGATGCCGCTGAGCAGCGTTACCGCCGCCGTGATGTACCAGTTGGTGGTGCGGAAGCGCCCCTGCACCCCATCGACGACGATGGTCAACTCCTCGTTGGGCGCTATGAGCTGCGGGTCAAAGCTCGCCACTCCGCCATCATTCAGGATCACCGTGCCGCCGCCTTGCAAGCTGTCCGCAATGGTGTCCATATAGTACACACCGGAGGAGCACAGCAGCAAATTCATGGCCACGCAGGTGATGCCGATGAGCAGGACGGTCATCAGCGTGATGCGCCACTGCAGGGAAAGCCGCTTCATTCCTCCTCGCCTCCCATCAGATAGCCCTCGCCGATGCGGTTGCGGATGGGGTCATAGCCCAGCACGGCGCGGAGCTTTTTGCGCAGGGCGGAGATGTGGACGCGAATGGAATTGCTGAAGCTGTCCACGCTGTTGTCCCAAACGTGATCCATCAGCTCTTCCTGACTCACGGGCCGCCCCTGATGCACCATCAGATATTCCAGGATCCCCGTTTCCTTCCGGGTGAGCGTCAGCGTCTGCCCGTTGACGGCGGCGGTACGGGAGCGGGTGTCAAAGGTCAGACCTCCGCAGCTCAGCAGCACATCCTGCTGGGTGAACTGCCGCAATGTCAGGCTGCGGATGCGGGCCTCCAGCTCCGCCAAGTGGAAAGGCTTTGCCAGATAGTCGTTCGCCCCGGCATCCAGCCCCTGCACCTTGTCCTCCACCTCGCTGCGGGCGGAGAGGATCAGCACCCGCGTCTCCCGGTCGGTCTGCCGCAGGGTGCGCAGCACTGTCATGCCGTCCTTTTTCGGCAGATTCAGATCAAGAAGCACCAGATCGTATCGTTCCACGCCCAGAAGCGCCAGCGCCTTTTCCCCGTCATAGCAGTAGTCCACGCTGTAGGCCAGCCGCCGCAGGCTGCGGACGATGGTCTCGCACAGAGCGCGTTCGTCTTCAATTACTAAAAGGTGCATGAGAGCCCTCCTTTTTATTTCTTCGTTTTTGTATTGCTTTCATTATAGCAAAAACGGATAAGGTTTGCGTTAAGTTTTCGTTCTTAACAGAGACTTTAACTCTCCCGCGCTATGATGGGGGCACAAAATCGGAAAGGGTGATGAAAAATGAGCTGCGGGAAAAAGGCAGCGGCGCAGATCGTGCTGCTGATGGCCGGAGCCGCCATGCTGTGCTTCGGTGTCTGGCGGGGCGAGGCGGCGACAGTGCTGAGCAAAGCAATCAAATTATGTCTGGAGTGTGTGGGCATTGGGTAAAAAGTTTTCAGGCGTTTCACAGACCATGTCCCGCTTCCGGGGCTGGATTCAGGCGGGGGCGACGCTGCTGACCAACCTGCATCTGCCGAACTTTCTCAAGGGCGGACTGTATCAGGGGGCGGGGAAGACCGTCTGCGTGCCGGGACTGAACTGCTATTCCTGCCCAGCAGCCTCCGGAGCCTGTCCCATCGGGGCGTTTCAGGCGGTGGTAGGCTCGTCAAAGTTCAGCTTCTCCTATTATATCACAGGCTTTCTCATTTTGCTGGGAGTCCTGCTGGGGCGCTTTATCTGCGGCTTCCTCTGTCCCTTCGGCTGGTTTCAGGAGCTGCTGCACAAAATCCCGACAAAGAAGCTTTCCACAAAGAGGCTGAAGCCGTTGACATACCTGAAATACGCTGTCCTGCTGGTGATGGTTTTCCTGCTGCCGGCGTTCCTTGTGAACGATGTGGGCATGGGAGACCCGTTCTTCTGCAAATACCTCTGCCCCCAAGGCGTGCTGGAGGGAGCCATCCCGCTGTCCCTTGCCAATTCCGGCATCCGGGCGGCGCTGGGCAAGCTGTTTACATGGAAATTCAGCATCCTGCTGTCGGTGATCGTGCTGAGCGTGCTGTTCTACCGCCCCTTCTGCAAGTGGCTCTGCCCGCTGGGCGCGTTCTACGCGCTGTTCAACCGGGTGTCCCTCTTCCAGATGAAGGTGGATAAGAATAAGTGCGTTTCCTGCGGGAAATGCGCCAGAGCCTGCAAGATGGATGTGGACGTGACGAAAACGCCCAACCATACCGAGTGTATCCGCTGCGGGATGTGCGTCAGCGCTTGTCCCACCGGGGCCGTGAGCTTCCGCTATGGCTTTGGAGACGGAAAACAAAATATCAACATTGAAGAAAACACGGAGGAAACAACATGAAGATGAAGAAATTGACCGCGCTGCTGCTGACAGCGCTGATGGTGCTCACTCTCGCCGCCTGCGGCGCGAAGGGTGACAGCAAGACCGACAACAGCGGCGACACGGCCCAGACGGAGGAGGCCGCCGCCACCCACAAGTCCCTGATGGATCGGGAAAACGAGATTCTGTCGGAGAACACGGAGCTTTGGGAAAAGGTCTTTCTGGCGGCGGACAAGGGCATGGCCATGATCGAAGACGGCAAGAATTACGGCGATTTTCTGCTGGATACCATCGAATCCGCCAAGGACCAGTTCAGCGATGAGGAATACGCGCTGCTGAAGAAGTCCGCGCAGGAGATCAGCGAGATCGAGAATAAGCTGACCGAGCTGGAAAAGCAGCATCCCGAAATTCTGAATGAGGAGACCGACGCCAACGGCGATGTGCAGAAATTCCCCTCCTTTGAGGGCAAGGATCTGGACGGCAACGAGGTCAAGAGCGACGAGCTGTTCTCCGCCAACGCCGTCACCGTGGTGAATTTCTGGTTTACCACCTGCAGCCCCTGTGTGGGTGAGCTTGGCGATCTGGACGCACTGAACAAGGAGCTGGCGGAAAAGGGCGGCGCCCTCATCGGCGTCAATACCTTCACTCTGGACGGTGACGAGGCAGCAATCTCGGAGGCGAAGGATGTGCTGGCCAAGAAGGGTGCGGCCTATCAGAATGTGTATTTTGACTCCGACGGCGAGGCAGGAAAGTTCACTGCCAATATCTTTGCCTATCCCACCACCTATGTGATAGACCGGAACGGCAACATCGTGGGCGAGCCTATTGTGGGCGCTATCACGGAACAGAAGCAGGCGGAGACACTGCAAAAGCTCATCGATCAGGCCCTTGCCGCCGATATGGGCTGAGGATATCCTATCTTCGCCCTTTGGAAAGAGGGACTCCATGGCACGAAAAGGCATGGCGCTTCTACGGGATACGCCGTGCGGGTCGGACATATACAAACAATAAAACGGAGAGGGCGCGTACCGATTCGGTACG
>OOCX01002245.1_pt1 | contig 10548 bp, 8 predicted proteins | sample 1671231 | NCBI WGS metagenome assembly OOCX01 (sample SAMN06348135, study PRJEB24527) | human gut metagenome | biome: human gut; feature: ankylosing spondylitis patient; material: feces | host: Homo sapiens | place: China | collected 2015-10 | reverse complement strand
TCTGAAAACAAAGAAAATGACGGATATTTCGCAAACACAAGCAGGATTTAAGGCTCTTTAACGCAAAATCCGGCTACGTTTGTAGAAATAGACGATATTTTCGACTTTTCAGATGCAACCTAAGGATTTCTTAGCCGTGCTGGCGTAGCTCAATTGGCAGAGCAGCTGATTTGTAATCAGCAGGTTGCAGGTTCGATTCCTGTCGCCAGCTCCAAACGATTGTGAAAAATAAAGATGCAATGTACAGTGCAATATAGAACAAACCTTATTGTGACGCTGTTCATGAATAAGGCTCTATGTTGCACACATTCCATAAGAGTTTTTCACGCAATCCAGAGCGCTCCTTGTATAAATATGCAAGGAGCGCTTTTGTTTATAATAGCCCCTATGGTTGAACCATAGGGGCTATTTTTCTACAGCCGAATCAATTTGTTCTCTCGCAGCTTTTGGTTATCGCCCAAGACACATGCGTACTCATAATTAAGCTTCCGACATTCTTCTTTCAGGGAAGGATTCGCAGCTTTCAATCGGTTGTTATCATTTCTTGATTTCGAGAGCAAACATTTCAGACGTTTGACTTCATTCTCTAACGCTGTAATAGTACCAGTAGAATCGCATGACGCGGAGTCCTGGTTGAACTCAGGATATTGCAACAGATATTGCCGCACATAAGGCTGATGGATTGTTCTTAGCGTGATACCTCTTCTTTTACAATAAAAAATCAGCATTTTTAATCTGCTTTTTGTACAACAATGTTTTGAGATGAAATCGCAGGTCTTCTTGAAAAAATGTACGAGAATTGGTATAATATAAACAAGATTTGAAACCTATTCAGAGGAAAAGCTTACACATGGATAAAAAGAAAATCGGCATCGCAGGCGGCTTTGCTGCGGTCATTGCAATTTGTGCCGCTGTGTTCGGAGGAAAGAAAGACGATACTGCCGAACCTGTCGCCACAGTAGAAACCACTGCTACCGCAGAGTCTACCGCCACCCCTGCGCGACAGAAGCACCCACCGCAACGCCTGAACCCACTACCACACCGGAACCTACAGTTGCTCCTATGCCCATTGTGACAGCTGCGCCCCAGCCTGTTGTTACCGCTGCACCCCAGCCTGTACAGCAGGAGCCGAGCAGCGATGATGGTGGAGAAGTACCGGATTGGTTTGATGATAGTTGGACAGGAGCAGATGACTATGACCCTAATTTTGATTGGGGCGGCACTGTCCTTGAGTGACCCCACCGAGAAATAAGGAGAAAAGACGATGAATACAAAGAAGCCCCTTGCCGTGTTGCTCTCTGCTGCACTGACGCTGACGCTTGCAGCCTGCGGTGCAAAGACCGATTCCGAACCCGTGCCGACTGTGACGCCCGAAGCGGCAGAGCCAGAGGCGACAGAAACCGTAGCTTACGATGGACCACTATATGAGATTTCCTATGAGCGTATGACGGATACCGTACCGTATTTCCAGACCATTCGCTTTTCCCCGCAAAAAGTGACTGGGCTCGTTCTTCGGCAGAATTTTACATGGGACGAGTTGTACACCGTTTATGAGAAGCTCCATACTATTGGAAACGGAGAAACATACAGTTCCTATAACCGCTTTTGTACTGCCGACATGAGTTCTGTTCCACTGGAAGGCGACTACGTCTATGAAGGCAGCTATAACGGCTACCACCTCTTTGCTTACAACGATGGGACTTTTACCTCATCTGGGGATGGCGTTTACACGGCCAATTACTACACGCAACTGTTTGACAAAGACTTTAATCTTGTCTACGATTCCACAAACCAGTATGACTTGGCCTATAGCGGTCCTGCCCATATTTTTCTTGAATCCGGCAGGATACCGGGCGTAAAGCATGGAACAGACGAAAATGGTTTCTTTGACCTGTATACACAGGAGTGGCACCCGGTTGGCGCTGAATACAAAACAACGAATTTGGGTGAATTTAATTACAACGGTGTATCTTACTACTCTGACGGCGTGGCAGTCGTTGCATATCTAAACTCTCCTTATGAAAAGACTTACGCCGTTTTCGACTCGCAGTTGCGGCATACCGACTCCGAGATGGCGGGCTTTATCGACACGGATGGTAACTGGATTTTCCAGTTCCGGGACTTGCCGCAATTTGACGGGCAGGTTGTCAACAGCAGCACAGGATACCTCAACGGCGAATGTATGATTAGTACCCGCAGCAACGCCGAGACTGTGACCGACAGCGTCGGCAGCAACATGCTGTTGGACCGCGACCACATCTATAAAATCGACAAGCAGGGCAATATTCTGGAAGAAGCCGACTACGATGCCTTTGTTGCTTTTTATGAGGAGGTGTTGAAAGCAAACCACCAGCATTACAATTTTTCGACAAACTCGGACAGCAACTACCACGTAGATTCCGTACAGATTGCAGACGGTTTGACCCTGAAGGCTGTAAATCCCTTGAATAAGGGAACCATCGTTCCCATAAGTGATGCAAATCAATACGAATTGGTCGATGCCAATGGAAATACCTATCCGCTGGGCATTGATTCTCCTGAACTGATTTTGGTTGGTGACAATGGAATCGTGCTAATTGAGTCCAATGAAACAGAAGATGGTGAGCCAGAAACAATTGATGGCGCAAACCCATACGATGAAAATACATACCGCGTATGGTATAAACTAAATCTCAAAAGTCTTGCACCGGAAGGATATACCGTTTCCGATGACCAAAAGCAAAATCTTGTTCCAGCGTCTGATGCAGTAGAAGTAGAAGAAGCAAATATACAGGAACAAGATGTGTATATTTTTGGGAGCGAAGATATGCACGATGTTGTGCTCCATATAACGTATAACGATGCTTCCCTTGACTACAATTTGCGCACCGATGATTATGACGGATTTTATGATGAGAATGAATATGGAACACCCGACGCAGAACCGCTTCTGGATGTTATCTCAACGGGATTCTACTACATACAAGAAGATATGAACACTTTCCCGGATATTACCGTTGACTGGAATGACAGCGATGGAAACCCGCACCACGGAACCTATACGGAAGGATCCGTTACAGAAGAATAATCCATTTTAGGAGTCGCCTTCGGGCGGCTCCTTTTGTTTGTATAAACATTCAACGCTCTCTTTAACGAAAAGAACGCAATATAGAAACAGAAAAAGGCGCGTATGTAAGGAATATTTTGAAGAGAATTTCTTACTGCGTGCTACTCTATATACTTCCAAAATATCCCGGCAGTTTTATAACTGCCGGGATATTTTTGTATCAATCCTATATTTTGTAGCACAAAAAGGTAAAAAGTACCCCCGGCACAGGGTCAGCCCTGAGCCGGGGGGCGGTATATTCAGGAAAATGAGATGGACTGAATGGCAAATACGAGAAGCAGATCTTAGCCCATATTGAGCAAGTTGCTCTTCATAGTTTTCAGCTCTTTTTCCAACTGGTCTTTTTCTTTGGTGTATGCCTGGTAGTCCTGCATCTGCTCCATCACGGCGGGGTCGCTGGCAGTCAGGTAGCCGCTGGTCATGGAGGTGGTGGTGCTGAACTTTTTCTGCTGGCCGTTAAAGTCGATCACCAGGAACTGATCCGTAGAGGGCAGTACCTTGCCCACGCCGAACATCTTGTGGGTTACTTCGCAGCCGGTCAGGTCGGGCAGGGCAGTGGGGCTTGCCAGCAGCTCCTGCAATTTCTGCTCCTTTTCGGCGATCTGCATGCACAGGTCGGCGCGCTCGGCTTTCTGTTTCACGGCCTTGGTGCGTTCCTTGGCGGTTGCCGTGCGGGAAAAGCCCTTGGGGTAATAGCCGTTTACATAGGCGCTGTGCATGATATCATACACCAGCAGATGCAGCTGGTCATTGATGCCGTGCATGGTGTTTTTCAGCCGCTCGGTGTGCAGGCGGGTCAGCTCATCGTATTTGGGCAGCTCGTTCAGCAGGTCATCGCACATGGCGTAATATTGGGTCAGGCTAAAGGCCGCGCCGGTGCCAAAGTCTTCGTCATAGCCGAAATAGGCGGCCCAGGCTTTGGCTTCGGCGGGAACAAAGAAGTAGTTATCCTCCGGCTCCAGCAGGCTCAGGTACAGCGCGGCGCTGCCGGCTGTCTGAGTGAACTTGGCCATGCGCGGCAGGCAACGGCGGAAACGGCCGTTGACCTGGTCGGCAAACATTTCCACGCGGCCCTGGCGTTTTTTCAGGTCACCGTCATCATCATTGAAAAGCCAGCGAAAACACTCGCGCACAAGCTCAACTTCCGTGGGGCGCATCATCAGGGCCTGCATGCCGCCAATGGGCTGCAGGGCGGGCGTGTCCATCACGGCACGGGCCTGCTGTGTGGCCTGGGCAAACATGGCGGGAAAATCCACCGCGTCGATATCCCAGTTTGTACCAAAGCAGTTGATGGCTTCCCAAACGCCATTTTCTGTGGTTTCGCCATCGGTCAGGCTGCGGATATACGGGGCAAGGATCGTATTCAAAGTTTCAGTGTTCAAGCTCAAAACGTGATACCCTCCAATGAATTACAATGAATTGCCGCCGCCCGCCGCAAAGGTTTTTATTGGGCGACAACCTTTTTATTATACGAAAAAATCAGGGCTTTCGTCAAGGCATCGCGGAGCAAAAAAGGATGAAAAAAGGCACCGGCGGTGAAAGCAGGTACACCGCCGGTGCCGAAAAATAAAACAGGGATAAGTGAGATATAGACAGGGAAGAACGCCGCCTTGCAAAAGGCAGGCCGCCGAATGGCTCAGGGATGGAAAACGCCAATGGTGGGGTTGATAAAATCAACGATGAGCAAAAACGAGATGACAGCCAGCATGCCGATCAGGCAGAAAAACATGCGGCGCAGCCAGCGGTTTTTATCGGTAAGGATATCCCGGTACTGCTTGTCTTTGTTCTCAAGCTCCCGCATGTACTGCTGACGGGTGGCGTCCAGGGTTTTGGCATAATAGTTCTGCATGGAAAGCAGCAGCTGCATCACGTTGGAATCCAGCAACTGGCCGTTTTCGCTCTCCAACTTTTGTAGGCCGGTGATCGCATCCAGCGAGCCATCCATGGCGGCAACGATCGCGGCGACATCACGGAAGCTGGGATTCTCGGTCTGGCCGCTCAAAATGCGGTTTACGGTGCTGAGGGGCACCCCGCTTGCACTGGAGATTTGCTGCAGGGTCAGGTTTTGTTCGAATTTCATATTTTTCAACGTTTCCACAATAGATTCTTGCATAAACCTCCTCCATTTCCCAAATCTGGGAAAGCCTAAAAGGGCGTTTCTCAGATTTGATGGTTTACAATTCCGGCAGCCTCTGCTACAATTCACATGATGTTTCCATAAGGCGATGGGGAAACAGGAAAGACCCCACCGCTGCCAGGGGCAACGTGATCCCCCGGCAGGAAGCATCCCGAAATGTGCCGCAAAACATGCCACTATTTTAATATGACTTTTATAATTTGTCAATAATTGTAAGAACTGTTAAAAAATGGATGACTGCGGTATGGTGGGGAAACTGTTTGGGCTGTGGAAGGGGGCCGAGAACGATTTACCAGTATCTTGCGGTGGAACAAACCCTGTTCAGCTGTGAACTTGGCCGCTATACTGCTTTTGGAATTGCGGCCCAAAAGCGGATACCGGATGGCTGGCGGCAGATTGCATTTGTCCCAGATATTTGCACCAATGCCCAACAGGCACAGCGCCTGGCGCAGCTGTGCACACAGGGGCAGCTGGAACCCATCCATTTGATGGATGTAATTGAAGATTTTGTGGCAGATCCTTGTTCCTGGCCATAGAGGACCTGGCTTGCCGCAGAAATGTTAAAATCCCCCGGATCGTATCGAATCCGAGGGATTACGTTTTTATTTTGGGTGACTGATTCGTTTGGAGAAGGGGGATGCCTTTGGGGCAAAACGGACCGCAGGGACAGCTCTCAGGCGGAGATGGCCGACCTGCAAAGCACTTTGGGCAGGTCACTTATGGCAATACCGCATAATTCTAAGTGCCGCAGCCGCCGAAGCGGTGCTTAAGCCGTAAGGCGGGAATTGTGCGGTGTTGCCTTAGGTTGAAAATGACTTATATTGAGTTTTGCTTGAAACGATTCGCATGCGGAGATACAACGATGTGCTTCAGGCTTTACCAAGAGTCATTTCCAGGAAATAAACCCACTGTTTTTCCCACCAATACCAGTCGTGGGAAACATCCTGGCCCCAGATGTCAACAATGGGATGGATATCCTTGCTTTCCAGAATATCCCGCAGCTGCAAGGTGGAACGCAGTAGTTCTTCTTCCCACTGGCCCTGGCCGCAGCACATAATGAACTTGTCCGCTTTGGCATACAGTTCTTTGTATGGGTGGTTATCCGGGAAATTGCGCATGTAATCACAGGGACTGTTGCGGTAAACAAGGTCATCCATATAGCCCTTAAAGAACATATCCGCCTGGTATAGGCCGCTCAAGGCAATGGTGCCGTTATACAGGTCGGGACGGCGCAAAAATAGGTTGACGGCATGCCCGGCACCCATGCTGGCACCACCCACAAGAACTTTGCCCATGTGGTCCGGCCCCTGCTCCCGATTGATTTCCAGCGCACGGGGGGTCAATTCCTCGCAGACATAATTATACCAGCGCTCCTGCATTTCAATGCGGGGGCGCGCGGGGCCGTCATTGTCCCAGCTTTCGCGGTCAATGCTGTCTGCCGCGATGATCTGCAGCTTTCCGGCATCAATCCAGGGCGCTGCAAGGTTGCACATGTTGCGGTCTTCCCAGTCAAAAAAGCGGCCGCTCTGGCAGGGAAAAATCAAAATGGGCCGCCCGGCGTGGCCGTATACCTTGAATTCCATATCGCGGTTCAGGTAGCGGCTGTATTCTTTGTAATAACGGATCTGCATGATACTCTCCCGTCTTGTACGGCAAAGCCGCACATTGTATTTTTCGGCAGCGCTGGAATAGCAGCAAACTGCTTTACATCATTTGTAAAAGAACTTTTTATTTAGGCTTAACAACCCCACAAGCGGTTGCATAAACCCTGTGCGTGAGGATTTGAAAAGCCAGTAATAGATAACGGCAGCAGCTTCCCGCAGGTAACAGGTGAGCACACTGCGTAAAGGAATCCCGGCGGGCAGTGCGTGGGCTGTGGTAAAACCAGCCATAGCCGCGTATACCCCGCCGCGGTAGCAGTGGAATGCGTTGGTTACATAGACGACCGGCTCCTGAGCACTGATGCCCTGCTGGACAAGAATCTCTTTGGCAAAGAGAAAATTTTCCTCGGTGGAAGTGGATTTGCATTCCGCGAGAACGCGCTGGGAATCCAGTCCTTTTTCAATCAGATAATTCCGCATAGCCTGGCCTTCCGGCACCCATTCATCCCTGCCTTGTCCGCCGGTGGTGATGACCAAGGCATCTGGATGGGCAACGGCGTATTCATAGGCTTTGTCGAGCCGGTAACGCAGCAATAGGCTGGGGCGGTCCTTGCGCAGACCAGCACCTAGGACGATCACAACTTTTTCTTGTCCGGTGGCGAGGTTGGCATAGCCGCTGAACGCTACAAAGCCGAGCAGCGCAGCATACAAAATGCCAAACACAAGCAAAAAGACGAACACAATTTTGCCGGGTATGGTACCGTGCAGCCAATGATGGATGGGCTGCTGCCAGATGGCATAGACATCTACTGCTGCGGTAAGCAGCCACACCAACAGGTTGCCCATGTTAAAGTTGGAAGTGAAAACCAGAGAAACGGAATAAATAAACAGCGCAAAGGCCAGCAGGCGGAGCAGAAATAACATGAAATGGCTCATTCCTTTTGTGGTGGTAGCGTGTTTCGACATCATGCCTTGATTTCATTCCATACGCTGCACCCGGCCAGGCAAGCTTTTACATCCAGGGCATCGCATACGGTGTTGGCAATGGTGCCAAAGCAGTACCGGGTGCCAAGGTCAACACCGTGGCGCAGGTTCTTGCCGTAAATCAGGAACGGAACATATTCGCGGGTGTGGTCGGTTGTTTTGGTGTAAGAAGGATCACATCCATGGTCGGCCGTTACCATCAGAATGTCATCGGGGCGCATCTTGTCCATAAATGTGGGCAGCCAATCATTGAATTCGGCTGCTGCTGCGGCATAACCGGCCACATCCCGGCGGTGACCGTACAGCATGTCGAAATCAACCAGATTCACAAAAGCAAGGCCGTCAAAATCACGGTCAGCCAATTCCATGGTCACTTTCAGGCCCTCCGTATTGCCGGAGGTGCGGATGGTTTCGCTCACACCCTTGCCAGCGAAAATATCGTGGATCTTGCCAACGCCGATGGTGGATTTACCAGCCTGCTGCAAAACATCCAGCATGGTATCTGCGGGCGGCACCAGGCTGAAATCATGGCGGCGCGGGGTGCGGGTGAAGTTGGCGGCACAATCCCCGACAAAGGGACGGGCAATCACGCGGCCAACGCCGTATTTGCCAACCAGCATGCGGCGGGCTTCGGCACAGATTTCATACAGCTTTTCTACCGGGACGATCGCCTCGTTGGCGGCAATCTGGAACACGCTGTCTGCGGAGGTGTATACGATCAATGCGCCGGTTTTCATATGTTCCTCACCATAGTCTTTGATGACTTCGGTGCCGGAGTAAGGCTTGTTGCACAGCACCTTGTGGCCGGTCTTTTCCTCAAACTCGTGGATCAGCTCATCCGGGAAGCCGTTCGGGAAGGTGGGCAGCGGCTTGGGGCTTACCACACCGGCGATCTCCCAGTGACCAATGGTGGTATCCTTGCCCATGCTCTGCTCCTGCAGGCGGGCAAAGGAGCCGATGGGCGCTGCGGTCTTTTCGCCTGCGGTCACACCATCAATGTTGAACATGCCCATCTTTTGCAGGTTGGGGCAGTTGAAGTTGGGATGTTTTGCAATGGCACCCAGGGTGTTGGTGCCCTCGTCGCCAAAGGCGGCGGCATCCGGCTCTGCACCGATTCCAAAGCTGTCGAGGACGATCAGAAAAACACGCTTTTCCATATCGTTTTTTCTCCATTTCTTCCGGGGACCTGCCCCGGATAAGTGATACTATCTTTACTTATCATTATAAGCAAATCCTGTGCCGGATGCAAGCTTTTTCGCCTTCCCGCAAATATCCGTCATTTTCACCAAAATGTTCGTCATTTTGTTCACGAATTGACCGGGCGTTTTTTCATTTTTAAACGTAAATGCGTCATTCCGTGGCAAAGATTTCTTGACCGCCTAAAAAATTCAGCCACAGCGCAAAGTTTTCCTTGCCCTATTGTATCCCAGCGGATATAATAATAGGTGGAAAAGTTTTGAACCACAGGATTTTTCCGCTTTTGTACCACAGCACGGGATTTTTCCCGTTGGCCACGTGCAGCTGTCTGTATGACAGCGGACAGCCTGCCGCAAAATAGAGAATGTGAAGTTGTAGTTGGAGGTAGTAAAAGTATATGAGAAAAACAAAGATCATCTGCACTCTGGGCCCGTCCACCGATCAGGAAGGCGTTCTGCGCGAGCTGGTCGCCAACGGCATGAATGTTGCCCGTTTTAATTTTTCCCACGGCTCTCACGAGGAGCATCTGGGCCGCTTTGAAAAGCTGAAGGCCATCCGTGAAGAGCTGGGCAAGCCGGTCGCTGCCCTGCTGGACACCAAGGGCCCCGAGATCCGCCTGAAGGACTTCAAGAACGGCACTGAAATGCTGGAAGCCGGCCAGACCTTCACCCTGACCACCCGCGAGGTGGAAGGCACCAAGGAGATCTGCTCCATCACCTATAAGGACCTGCCGCAGGATGTGCAGCCCGGCGGCACCATCATGCTGGACGACGGCCTGATCAAGCTGCAGATCGTCACCGTGAACGACACCGACATCGTGTGCAAGGTGCTGAACAACGGCAAGATCAAGAACAAGAAGGGTGTCAATGTGCCCGGCGTGCATCTGTCCATGCCGTATATGAGCCAGCGCGACCGCGACGATATCATCTTTGGCGCACAGCAGGGCTTTGACTTCATCGCTGCTTCCTTCGTGCGCACCGCACAGGATGTGTACGATATCCGCAACCTGCTCAACGAGTATGATTCCGATATCCGCATCATCGCCAAGATCGAGAACCGTGAGGGCGTGAACAACATCGACAGCATTCTGGCTGCAGCCGATGCTGTCATGGTGGCCCGCGGCGATCTGGGCGTTGAGATTGACTTTACCGAGCTGCCCGGCATTCAGAAGAATATCATCGAGCGCTCCTTCTCCTTTGGCAAGCCCATCGTCACCGCTACCCAGATGCTGGACAGCATGATCGTGAACCCCCGCCCCACCCGCGCCGAGATCTCCGACGTGGCAAATGCCATCTACGACGGCACCTCTGCCATCATGCTTTCCGGCGAGACTGCTGCCGGTGCTTACCCCGTGGAGGCCCTCAAGACCATGTCTGCCATTGCTGAGCGCACCGAGCAGGAGAACCACGCCCGCTTTGTTCCCCTCACCGAGAACACCGGCAAGATCAGCGTGAGCGATGCAACTGCACACGCTGCCTGCCTGACCGCCAAGGACGTGAACGCTGCCGCCATCGTCACCGTGT